>JAABUR0100007728.1_pt1 | contig 12642 bp, 9 predicted proteins | sample 5560091 | NCBI WGS metagenome assembly JAABUR01 (sample SAMN10711879, study PRJNA513375) | rock metagenome | isolation source: Antarctica rocks | place: Antarctica: Victoria Land, University Valley sud
GCTGCCTCACGCCGGCAGGGCGCTGCCTCACGCCGGTCCGGCGGTGCCGCGGCCGATCGAGGGGGTGTCCGTCACGGCCTCCCACTGGCCGGTGTGCTGCGAGCGGACCATCGCCTCCAGCGCGAGGGCACTCTGCACCGCATCCTCGATCGTGGCGTGCGAGGACCGCGATTCCGACGTCCCGCCAGGACGGGGCGCTACACCGGAGTCAGCGATTGTCCGCAGGAAGCCGGCCGCTTCGATAACCTTCAGGTCGTCGTAGCCCATTGCCACGCCGGCTCCGGGCTGGAAGGCCCCGAAGTCGCCGTGCGCCGGACCGACGTACAGCGTGGACGACGGCTGGTTGGCGTAGTTTCCACCGACGCACACGGCTAGTTCGCCCATTCGCCGGAAGTCCCAGGACACGCTGCCGCGGGTGCCGTGGATCTCGAAGCCGTAATTGTTCTGCTCACCGACGGCGACCCGGCTGGCGCGCAGGCTGGCCCGCGCCCCGCCGCGCAACCGCAGCAGGCAGCTCAGGTAGTCCTCGTTCTCGACCGGCCCCAACACGCCGGACTCGGCGACGGCGAAGTGACTGGCGAGCCCGTCCGGGCGTGGCCGCTCGGCAATGAAGGTCGCGGTGTCGGCGACCAGGGTGTCGATGTCGCCGAGCAGGTGCCGCACCAGGTCGACCCCGTGGGAGACGAGGTCACCGAGCACGCCGGCTCCGCCCTGGGCGCGTTCGAACCGCCAGGACAGCGCGCCGAGTGGGTGCGCCGCGTAGTCGCTGAGCAGCCGGAACGCCGCATCGGTGACCTCACCGAGCTGACCGGTCGCGATCAGCTCGCGCGCGTGTGCGACGGCCGGCGCGTTGCGGTAGTTGAAGCCGACCGAGGCCTGCACGCGGTTTCTCCGGACCGCCTCGGCCACCGCCTGGGCGTCCTCGGCGCTGAGGCCCACCGGCTTCTCGATCCACAGGTGTTTGCCGGCCGCCGCGACCGCCACCGCGATCTCGCGGTGCAGGAAGTTCGGCGCGGTCACGCTCACCGCCTCGACCCGGTCATCGGCCAGCACCTGCCGCCAGTCGGGCGTCCAGTCGGCGAAGCCGTAGCGCTCGCGGGCATCCTCACCACGCCCGCTGTCCGGCTCGGCGACCAGCACCAGGCGCGGGGTCAGCCCCAGGTCCGGAAAGTGCTGGCGCACCCGGGCGTACGCGCGGCTGTGCGCGTGCCCCATCCAGCCGAAACCGAGAACGGCGACGCCGAACGGCCGGCTGCTCATCGACCGGCCGCTGATACGCCCGGCGCTTTGCCCGCTACGGACAGCAAGAACTCGACGCTGCGCCGCACGTCCGAGATGGGTCCCGTGCCGTCAGCGGGCTCGCGGTCGAACGCGGTGTCCTGTTCCATGACGTACCAGCCCTGGTAGCCCGCTGCCTCCAACGCGGCGACGATGCCCGCGATATCGACGTCCCCGTCGCCCAGCGGCGCGTACAGACCCGCCCGCACAGCGTCCTGGTAGGCGGTGTTTCCCGCGGCGACCGTCCCGGCCACGCCGGCCCGAACGTCCTTGAGGTGGACGTGCGACACCCGGTCGGTGAATCGCTCGACGAGGTCGAGGGGTTCGGTGCCGCCGATCAGCAGGTGGCCGGTGTCCAGGCACAGCTGGACGTCACTGTCCTGGAGCAGCCGCAGCACCGACGCGCGGCTCTCGATGGCGGTGCCGACATGCGGATGCAGCGTGGTGGTCAATCCGAAGTTGGCCGCGATCGCGCGGAGCCGGTCCAGGTTGGCCAGCAGGATCGGCCATTGCCGGTCGGTCACCGGCACCTTGTGGTCGTAGCTACCGTCCGGCGACCGGGCCGCCAGCACCACCACTTCGGCGCCGGCCGCGGCGAGGATGGCGATGGCGTCGGTTGCCTCGGACAGGTCCACCGCCTCGTCCACGTGCAACGGGACGGGCACGAATCCGCCGACGAGCCGCAGGTCGTGCTCGGCCAGCCGGGCTCGCACCGCGGCCGGTGTGCTGCCGAGGTAGCCGGCCGGGCCGAGTTCGGTGGCCCGCAGGCCGACCGAGGCCATCTCCGACAGCACTCGGGAGGCGGGCATCTCGTGGCCCCAACCGGGGGCTTCGCAGACGCCCCACGAGATCGGGGCACCGGCGATCCGGGTCTGCACGGGCAGCTTCGGCATGGGCTCGCTCCTTCTCAGCGGTAACCAGCAACGGCGCTGATGTAGTAGAAACGGTACTAGAGCGCTCTAGTACATCGTCCCAGTATCATGGCCGGTGCCCACAGCTGTCAACGAAACGGATGCCGTGACGAGCGAGCACAGCGAACCCGCCGTTCCCGCGAGCCGGCCGCCCACCCTGCAGGACGTCGCCGACCGGGCAGGCTTCTCGCGAGCCCTGGTATCCATCGTCATTCGCGGCGTGCCCGGTGCCAGCGAGGCCACCCGGCAGCGGGTGCTCGAGGTCGCCGACCAGCTCGGCTACCGCCCGGACGGCCGCGCGCGGCTCCTCGCTGCCGGGCGCAGCAAGCTGATCGGTGTCACCCTGGGGCTGGACAACCCGTTTCACTCCGACGTGGCCGAGGGCATCTACCAGGCGGCGGAAGCCAGCGGTTACCAGGTCGTGCTCAGCGCCGTGACTGCCAGCCGTACGGCGCAGCAGGCGGTCGAGACCCTGCTCGGCTACCGGTGCGAGGCCGCGGTGCTGGTCGGGCCGCTGGTACCGGTCGCCTCGCTGCTGGCGCTGACCGAACGGCTGCCGGTGGTCGTGGTGGGGCAGTCCGCGCGGTCGCGCGCCGCCGACGTCGTCCGGGTGCCTGCCGCGGTCGGGCTCGGCCTTGCCGTGGATCACCTGGTGAGCCTCGGGCACCGGCGGATCACCCATGTCGACGGTGGCCGGGCGCCCGGTGCCGTCGAGCGGCGCACCGGCTTCACCTCGGCTATGCGGCGGCACGGCCTGGCCGGCACCGCGACCATCGTGCGGGGCGGCGGGGACGAGGAGGCCGGTGCGGCGGCCGCGCGCGAGCTGGTCGACGGCGGCCTGCCGACAGCGGTCATCACCTACAACGACGCCTGCGCGGTCGGGCTGCTGGACATGTTCGTCCGGCTCGGGGTCACCGTGCCGGGCGACGTCTCGGTGGTGGGCTACGACGACAGCAAGGTAGCCCGGCTGTCCTACCTGCGGCTGACGACGGTGAGCCAGGACGGCCGGCGGCTGGCCGCGGTGGCGGTCGAGCGGCTGATCGAACGGCTGGACCGGCAGCCGGACGGTCGGCGGGCAACTTCTGAGCTGAAGCGTGAGGTGCTGGTGCCGCCCCGACTGGTCGTCCGCGCCACCACAGCGGCGGTGCGGCAACCCGGCTAGGCGCTGATGTCAACCCGTGCCCCGTCCACCCACTCGTCGACCTTGGTCCACTGCTCCTCCAGCCACCGCAGAGCCGAGTCCTCCGCGCGCGGCACCTCGGCCGCCGGGTACAGCCACGGTGCGATCCGCATCGGACGGCCGCCCAGCGGCAGCGCCCGCCAGATGTCGGACGGGCTGACCAGGGTGTCCAGCCCGCAGTGCGCGATGACCAGGACATCGGCGTCGGGGCACGCGGCCAGGCACGCCAGCGCGCCGCCGGGCCGGGGCGGCAGCACGTGGCTCAGCTCACGCGCCCTGCGGGCCCGGTAGTAGTGCCCGGCCCGCATCAGCCGGATCACGGCGCGGCGGTGCCGGCGCGGCGTCCAGTTGCCGCCCTCGGGAAAGATCAGCAGCGCCTCGTCCGCGGTGAGCCCCCGCGCCAGCTCGGCGACCGCCGCCGTCCGGTCCTCGCCCGCACCCGCGGGCGACGGCAGGAAGTAGCAGGCCAGCCGGGTCAGCACCAGATCCAGTCCCGGGTCCCACTGCAACGCCTTCTTGAGCACCACCTTCGGCCTGCGCCGGTACGCCGCCACCAGCAGCTGCACGAGCGTGAACGAGTCGCCGGGGCCGGCGTGGCGGGCGAGCACGATCAGCGGGGCATCGCCGGGCGCCACGACTTCCTCGACGGTGTGCACCTCGTACCCCAGAAAGAGCCTGGCCAGGGTGAGCAGCAGCCGCAGCGCCCACCCCAGCAGCGCCGCGTGCCGCCGGCGCCAGCGGTCCTCGTCGCGGCGGGGCGTCGGCTGGCGGAGCCACAGCGTCCAACATCCCGCCACCAAGGCCAGGTCGATCCACAGATAGCAGATGGCGAGCGCGCTGAGCCTGAGCACCCTTCGACGCGAGGACAGCGGCGCCACCAGCAGCGCGAGCAGCAGCACGGCTCCGAACACGGCGGTGCAGGCCAGGACAATCACCGGCCAGAGCGGGTCGATCACCGCCCGCCGGATCAGCCGCGGCGGTACCGGCGCGTTCACCGGTGCTGCTCGACGCGATCGAGGTAGTTCCCGCTGGCCTGGTGGGCGCGTTCGATCCGCCCGAGAACCCGGCTGGTGTTGCGGTAGCGGACCGAGACCCCGGGCGTGTCCGGGGCGCCGCTCGGCAGCAGGTGCACCCGGATGCCGTCCGGCACACTCGCGAGATCCTCGACGAAGCGGTGCCGGCGGGCGATCTCGAAGGCGACGAGTCCCACCTGCCACGGCCAGCGCGGCGGAGTGAGTGGCTGCTCGATCCGCCCGACGTGCAGCACGTACACCTCGCGCATGCCCATCGCCACCGCCCGGCCGACGGGGATCGAGTCGACCAGGCCGCCGTCCAGAAAGTGCTCGTCGCCGACCGCGGCAGGCGGCAGCAGGCCGGGCACGGCGCAGGAGGCCAGCACCGCGTCCGTGATCGGGCCGGCGGTGAACCAGTGCGCCGAGGCCCGCTCGATGCTGGCGGCCACCGTCTGGAAGGCCACCGGCAGCTCCTCGATCAGGCGTACCGGAAGGTGCTGGTCCAGCAGCGCGCGCAACGGCTCGGCCGAGTGCAGGTGCGTGCGGTGCCTGGCCAGCCGTGCCGCCTGCGAGAACACCGAGCTGGAGAAGACGCCAGACTCCGACAGTGAGGTCCACACCGTGCTGAGCCGGTGGACCGCGGCCAGCGACGGCTCCACGGCGATCAGGGCTCCGTTGAGAGCGCCGACGCTGGTACCGACGATCAGATCCGGACGGATGCCTCGCTCGATCAGCGCCCGCAGCATGCCGACCTGGGTGGAGCCCAGGATGCCGCCGCCACCGAGGACAAAAGCGACACCGGCCTGCTCGCTCATGTTCGGGTACCGATCATGGGCGTTCGGATACCGATCATGCGTGGAGGCTAGCGGTCACGCCTCGGCGCCGCCGCCCACCGGCACCGGCGTGCGCGGTCGGCGGAGCTGCCCCGGCCTCGGTAGGGTCGCTCATGGACCAGTAGGACGTTGCCGATCGAGGGGGTTGTCAGTGAGCACTCCCGACGCTGTTATCGCGGGGCGCTACCGGCTGGTCGGCCGCGTCGCCGCGGGCGGCATGGGGACGGTCTGGGAAGGCTGGGACGAGCGCTTGCGGCGGCCGGTCGCCATCAAGCAGTTGCACCCGCAACCCGGCCTGAGCGACGCCGCCGCCGAGATGGTCAACAACCGGGCCATGCGCGAGGCCCGGATCACCGCGCGGCTGCACCATCCGCACGCCATCACCGTCTACGACGTGGTGGAACACGACGGCCAGCCCTGCCTGATCATGCAGTACCTGCCGTCGACGAGCCTGCAGACGACCCTCAACGACCGCGGCGTGCTGCCACCGATCGAGGTGGCACGGATCGGTGCCGAGATCGCCTCGGCCCTGGCCGCGGCTCACCGGGCGGGAATCGTGCACCGTGACGTCAAGCCCGGGAACGTGCTGATCGCCGAGGACGGTGCGGCCAACATCACCGACTTCGGCATCTCGCACGCGCTCGGCGATGTCGCGCTCACCTCGACCGGAATGGTGACCGGAACGCCGGCCTACCTGTCGCCTGAGGTCGCCCGGGGCAGCGAGTCCACCTTCGCCGCCGACGTCTTCTCGCTGGGCGCAACCTTGTACGCGGCCGTCGAGGGCGCCCCGCCGTTCGGCACGGACGAGAATCCGATGGCGACGCTGCACAAGGTCGCCTCCGGACAGGTGATCCCGCCGCACCGCGCCGGTCCGCTGGGGCCGTTGCTGACGCGGATGCTGGCCGCCGATCCGGGAGCCAGGCCCGCGATGATCGATGTCGCCCGGACGCTGGCCGCCCTGCACGCCGACGCCAGCGCGCCGCACACGATCGCAATGACGCAGACGCTGGCCTCCCCGCCCGCCAGCGGCCGCCCGGCCGCCCCGAACCCGCCGCTGCCGGTGGCGCTGGGATCCGGCAACGACGCGGCGGACGCGCGAACCCGGCGGGTCGCTCCGGCGGCTGCCGCGGGTGCGGGGCTGGCCGCTCTGGGCCTTGCTGGTTCTGCGGCTGGGTCTGGTTCAGGTGCCACCCGTGAACCGGCTGCGGCCGCTGGGGGAGTACCGCCACGGTTCGGTGGGCCGGGTGCCGGCCGCGCCCCGGTGCCCGGTCCCGGTGGTAATCCGGGGGTCGGCACCGGCGGCAGTCCGGCGATCGACTCCGACACCGGCTCGGGCCACCGCGGCGTCCTTGCCGCCGCGATCGCCGTGGTGGCGGTGCTGCTACTCGTCGGCCTTGCCTTCGCCACCGGCCTGATCGGCGGCGGCTCCGGTTCCGGCCGGAACAACACGCCATCGGCCGCTGGGCTGGGCGGAACAGCGACGTCGCGCACGTCGAGCTCAGCCGGAGCCAGCTCGGGCAAGTCCAGCAGTCTCCGGTCGAGCACGGTTCCGTCGAGCAGCGCGCCGTCCAGCACCGTTCCGTCCAGCACCGCCCCATCCAGCGGTATCAAGTCCAGCACCGCCCCATCCAGCAGTATCAAGGCCAGCACCGTCTCGTCCAGCACCGCCCCGTCGAGCACCGCCCCGTCGAGCACCGCCCCGTCGAGCACCGCTCCGTCCAGCAGCGCCCCGTCCAACGCCGGCAGCGGGACCCCGAGCGCCGCTCAGCTGGCGGCCGCGATCAGCGGTTACTACGGGTTGCTGCCCGGCAACACCGACGGCGGCTGGTCCCGGTTGACGTCGCGGTACCAGACCGATCACGCGCGCGGCCGCGCGAACTACAACAGCTTCTGGGATGCCGTCGAGCGGGTGTCCGTCAGCAATGTCGTGGGGCTGCCGCCGAGCGCCGCGGAGGCCGACATCACCTACGTCGCCAAGGACGGCCGCGTCACCCGGGAGCGAACCAGCTTCGGTCTGGTGTCCGAGGGCGGCGTCCTCAAGATCGACACGTCGACGGTGCTGAGCAGCCAGAGCGGCTGACGGCACGCTGTCGGGCCGGCAAATTAAGTCGTGTCATTGGATGTTTTCGGAAGAAGCCTGTCGCCGATCTGCTCGCCCAGGACAGCGCAAGAGGTCCCGGACTGCGGAAACGGCTTGGCCCGGTCGACCCGATGGGCATCGGCGTCGTCATCGGAACCGGCCTCTTCACCCGGACCGGTATGGAGGCGAAGAATCACGCCGCCCGGCCGTGGTGATCTCGTTCCTGATTGCCGGCGTGGTCAGCCTGCTGGCCGGGCTCTGCTACTCCGAGCTCGCCTCCGGGGTGCCCACCGCCGGCAGTGCCTACAGCTACGCCTATGTCAGCATCGGCGAGATCGCGGCGTGGATCATCGGCTGGGACCTGGTGTTGGAGTTCGCGCTGGGAGCGTCGGTGGTGGCCCGCGGTTGGTCGGGGTACCTGCAGAACCTGTTCGACCTGCCGACCTCGATCTTCGGTGAGAGCTCGACGGTGAATGTCGGCGCCATGGCGATCACCGCCGTGCTCGGCACGGTCGCGGCGCTCGGCATCAAGGAGTCCGCCCGGGTCACCGACGCCCTGGTGATCGTGAAGGTCGCCATCTGCCTGTTCATCATCGTGGCGGGTGCCTTCTTCGTGAAGCTCAGCAACTGGAGCCCGTTCATCCCCAAGTCAGCCGGCCCCGTCGGCACTGCGCACGGCACGGAGCGCACCCTGATCCAGGCGGTGTTCGGCCTGCCGCCGTCGGCGTTCGGCGTCGGCGGCATCCTGAGCGCGGCCGCCGTGGTGTTCTTCGCCTACAGCGGCTTCGAGGCGGTCGCGAACCTGAGCGAGGAGACCCGCAAACCGGCGCGCGACCTGCCGCTGGGCATCTTCGGCACGCTGGCGATCGCGACCGCCCTCTACATCGGCGTCGCGTTCATCGTCACCGGCATGGTCAGCTACCGCGACCTCAACGAGGGCTCGCCGCTGGCGTCGGCCTTCGACTCCGTCGGGGCCAGTTGGGCAGGCACCCTGGTGTCGATCGCGGCGGTCTGCGGGCTGACCTCGGTCATCCTGGTGGACATCGTCACCATGGGCCGCATCGGGTTCGCGATGGCACGCGACGGCCTGCTGCCGAAGAAGGTGGCCGCGATCCACTCCCGGTTCGGCACGCCGGTGCGGATCACGGTGGCGGTCACCGTCGTGGTGATCGCCGTGAGCGGGTTCGTCTCGCTGCACACGCTGGCGGATCTGGTCAGCATCGGCACCCTGTTCGCGTTCGTCCTGGTGTCGGCGGCCATCCCGATCCTGCGGCGCACCGAGGCGGACATCCGGCGACCCTTCCGGGTGCCGTGGTCGCCGGTGATCCCGGTCGTATCCGTGCTGGCATGTCTCTACCTGATGTTGAACCTGACTGTGGCTACCTGGATTCGGTTCGCCGTCTGGAGGGTCCCCGGGCTCGTCGTGTATCTGACGTACGGGCAGCGCAATGCCCGGCTCGCCCGTACCGGCGGCGCGAAGCCTGTGAGCACCATGGGGAGCCGGTGAGCACTATTGACAGTGTCGACGCGGAACGCTACAAAAGTTGAGCTGACAAAAAGTTCAGTATGGGGTAGCTGTCACAGTGCCCTGAGAGCGCTCTCGAAGCGCTGCCCCTCCAGAACGAAAGGCGATGCCCCGTGCCATCCCGCCCACCTGGACACCTCCCCTTGCTACCTGCGCGGTCACTGTTCGCGCCTCGACCGCCCGGCGCGCTGCTGCGGCGACGCGCGCTCCTCCTGACCGTGGCGACCGCCGCCGCGGTCTCGGTGACCGGCGTGACCAACACCGCCACTTCGAACGCCGCAAGCCCGAAGTCCGCCGCGGCAGCTGCCCAGAAGCCGGCTCAGAAATCGGCTCTGCCCGGCCAACCGGACTTCGGTCCCAACGTCACCATCTTCGATCCGAGCACACCGGCCGGCGACGTCCAGGCCGCCATGGATCGGACGAACGCCCAGATGCAGAACAACGAGTTCGGCACTGAGCGCTACGCGTTCCTGTTCAAGCCCGGCGCATACCGCGTCAACGCCCAGCTCGGCTACTACACCACTGTGGCGGGCCTGGGGCAGAACCCTGACGACGTCACCATCAACGGCGGCATGACGGTCTGGGCGCAGAACCGGTTCTCCGACAACCGCTCCTCGCTGACGAACTTCTGGCGCTCCGCCGAGAACCTGGCGATCGTGCCGGACGGCGGCACGGACTGGTGGGCGGTCTCCCAGGCGGCTCCCCTGCGCCGGGTGGACATCAGGGGCCAGCTGGGCCTGTTCGACTACCTGGGCGGGTACGCCAGCGGCGGCTTCATCGCCGACTCCCACGTCGACAGCACGGTGATCAACGCTCCGCAGCAGCAGTGGCTGACCCGCGACAGCAGCATCGGCAGCTGGTCGAACGGAGTCTGGAACCAGGTCTTCGCCGGCGTCCAGGGAGCGCCCCCGCAGTCCTTCCCCAACCCGCCGTACACCACGCTGCCGACCGACCCGGCCTCGCGTGAGAAGCCATACCTCTACATCGACGCGCAGGGCAAATACAACGTGTTCGTCCCGACCGCTCGCAGGAACAGCTCGGGTACCAGCTGGGCCAACGGTTCGACCCCGGGCCAGTCGCTGCCGATCGGCGACTTCTTCATCGCCAAGCCGAGCGACCGTGTCTCGGCGATCAACTCCGCCCTGTCCCGGGGCAAGAACCTGATCCTGACGCCGGGCGTCTACCACGTCGGTCAGAGCATCAAGGTGAAGCGGGCGGACACCATCGTCCTGGGCATGGGAATGGCCACCATCGAGCCTGACAACGGTGTGGTGCCGATGACGGTGGCAGACGTCGCGGGTGTCGACATCTCGGGGCTGATCTTCGACGCCGGACCGGTGAACTCCCCGGCGCTGCTGCAGTTCGGTACCCAGCACGGCAACAGCACCGCACGCGCGCACAACCACTGGAGCGACCCGGCTGACCCGAGTGGCATCCAGGACGTCTTCTTCCGGATCGGCGGCGCGCATCTGGGCAAGGCCACCAACAGCCTGGTCGTCAACAGCAGCGACGTCGTCCTGGACGACATCTGGGCCTGGCGTGCCGACCACGGAATCGGCGTCGGCTGGACGAGCAACACCGCTGACACCGGCGTGCTGGTCAACGGCGACAACGTCACCGCGACCGGCTTGTTCGTGGAGCACTTCCAAAAGTACGACGTGATCTGGAACGGCGAAAACGGCCGCACCGTGATGTTCCAGAACGAGATGCCCTACGACCCGCCGAACCAGGCCGCCTGGCAGCACGACGGCGTCCTGGGCTACGCGGCGTACAAGGTCGGCGACAACGTCAAGACCCACGAGGGCTGGGGGATGGGCAGCTACTGCTTCTTCAACGTCAACCCCTCGATCCACGCCTCGCACGCCTTCGAGGTTCCGGTCACGCCCGGCGTCAAGCTGCACGACATCTTGACGGTGTCGCTCAACAACGCGGGCACCATCGACCATGTGGTCAACGACTACGGGCCGCCGACCGACGCGAACACCTCGCCGAGCGACGTGGTGGAGTACCCGGCGCCGTAATATTCACCTGCGAAAACCGGTGGGTCGGAGCCGCATGGCTCCGGCCCACCGCCGTGTGCGCTCTGGCAGGTGCCGTAGCGGTAACCATCGCTATTCGGCGAACCGGTAGCCGATACCCGGTTCGGTGATCAGATGCCGTGGCCGGGCCGGGTCGGCCTCCAGCTTGCGACGCAGCTGACCGAAGTGAAAGCGCAGGTAACCGGACTCGTCGGCGAACGCCGGTCCCCACACCTCCGTCAACAGCTGCCGCTGGGTGACCAGCTGCCCCGGATGGTGCACCAGCCGCTCCAGGAGCTCCCACTCGGTCTTGGTCAGCCGGATCCTTCCGTCCTCGCCGGTGACGGTGTGCGCGGCCAGATCGACCAGGTGGTTGCCGATGCGCACCGAGGCACGGGTCGCGGGAATGTCGGCACCGGCTCGCCGGGTCACCGCTCGAATCCGTGCCATCAGTTCGTCCATGCCGAACGGCTTGGTCACGTAGTCGTCGGCTCCGGCATCCAGGGCATCGACCTTGTCAGCGCCGCCGGCGCGTCCGGACAGCACGATGATCGGGGCGGTGGTCCAGCCGCGCAGGCCCACGATGACGTCCACGCCCTCCATGTCGGGTAGTCCCAGATCCAGCAGGACCAGGTCCGGCGGATTCTTCGCGGCCACGGCCAGCGCGGCCGCGCCCGAGGCCGCGGAGTACAGGTCGTAGCGACGCGCCCGGAGGTTGATCGTCAGCGCCCGGACGATCTGCGGCTCGTCGTCCACGACCAGCACCCGCATCAGGCCACCTCGCCGGGAATCGACTCGCCGGGAATCGACTCGTCGGGAAGTGACTCGTCGGGAACTGAGTACGCGGCCGCGCGCCGAAGCGCGATCACCATGGTGAGCCCGCCACCCGGAGTGTCCTCGGGGGTCAGGGTGCCACCCATCGCCTCGGTCAGGCCGCGCGCCAAGGCCAGTCCGAGGCCGACCCCGGTGGTGTTCGAGGTGTCACCGAGCCGCTGGAACGCCACAAACGCCCGCTGCTTCGCCTCATCCGTCAGGCCGGGGCCGCCGTCGACGATCCGCAGTTCCACCCGCTGATCATGCGCGCTGGCGGTGAGCAGGGGCGCTCGGCTGGGCGGCGACACCCGGAGCGCGTTCTCCAGCAGGTTGCCGATCACCCTTTCCAGCAGGCCGGGGTCCGCAGTCACGGCCGGCAGATCCACCGGCATCGAGACCGACACCCGATCACCGTCCGGTCCGAGCGAATCCAGTGCCCGCGCCACCACGTCCTCGGCCGCGACCGCCTGGCTGTGGACGGCCATCGCTCCCGCCTGCAACCGGCTCATGTCCAGCAGGTTCGCGACGAGCCGGGCGAGCCGGTCCAGCGACTCATCAGCCGTGGCCAGCAGCTCGGCCTTGTCCTGGGCCGAGAACGCCACCGAGCTGTCGCGCAGGCTGCTCACCGCCGCCTTGGCGCCCGCCAGCGGGGTACGCAGATCGTGGCTGACGGCCGCCAGCAGCGCCGTTCGAGTCCGGTCCACCTCGCGCAGCGGCCGGGAGAGCTCGGCCTCGGCCGCCAGCCGCTCGGTGCGTAGCGCGGCCGCGGCCTGGATGGCGACCGCCCGCAGCACCCGCTGGTCGTCCGCCCCGAGCAACCGGCCGCTGAGCAGCAACGTCACCCGGTCATCGGCCGGTGCCACCACGTCGGCTTGGTGCGGAGTGGCCGGCGGCTCGTCCCCGGCGGTGGCGATGACCTGCCAGCGGTCGGCGGCGGGCTCCCACGGCTCGCCGCGCTCTATCACCGCGACCGCGCGCATCGCGAAGATCT
>JAABUR0100007730.1_pt1 | contig 12641 bp, 7 predicted proteins | sample 5560091 | NCBI WGS metagenome assembly JAABUR01 (sample SAMN10711879, study PRJNA513375) | rock metagenome | isolation source: Antarctica rocks | place: Antarctica: Victoria Land, University Valley sud
GGACGAAGCGACGAAGGCGATGACGATGGCCGAGCGGTTCGGGTCCGCACGGCAGCGGAAGCGCCTACTTCGGATCCTCGAGTCCGCCGAGCGCCAGGACGTGTAGGAGACCGACCAGAGTGCCCGAGTTGCAGATCTTCCCTGCTCTGATGAGCTCGGGCACCAAACTCATCTCGACCCACTCGAACTTCCCTTCGTCGAGCTCCGTGGGCTCCGCGACCCACTCGATTCCTTGGGCGAGGAAGAGCTGGTGCGGACTGGACACCATGCCGATCATCGGCTCGAAGGTCACCAAGTGTCGGACCTCCTTCGGGCGGTAGCCGGTCTCCTCGGCTATCTCGCGAACGACGGTGTCCTCCGGTGGCTCGCCCTCCTCGATGAGTCCACCCGGCAGCTCGTAGTTCCAGAGGTCCGCGGCGAACCGGTGCCGCCAACTCAGGAGGACTCGTTCTCCGTCGTCGCTGAGGACGACCGCCATCGCCGCGGCCGGCATCGTCACCTTGTGGTGCTCGAAGTGCTGCCCGGACGGGAGCTGTACCTCGGCCATCTCGAGCTTGACCCAACGGCTCTCGTAGACGGGCCGGACCCCCAGGACCTGCCACTCTTCGGATTCGCGCTGGTCAGCCATGTGGGTCCCTTCTGACGGGGAAGCGACCAGGGCCTCGGTCGCGTCCCAGGCGACGTCAGCCGCCACTTCCACCTTAGAGCGGGTCGACCACGGTGGCGCGAGGGCCTGACGGCAGAACGGAGCCACTACGTCAGACTCGGTGGCTTGACACCCGACTCTCGGGCGACACGTCGCAGTTCCTTGACCGGCTCGTTGAGGAGGAGTGCTGCGCGACTGGCGCCGGAGGTGCGCAGCAGAGCGACCTTGGCGGCCGCGAGTGCACTCTCGGCAGAGTCGAGCGCAGTCCTGGCTCGAGCACGGGCCGTGTCGGCGGTCTGGACTCGCTTGAGCGCGGTCACCTCGGCCTTCTGCGCCTCACGAAGCCGAGCGCGCGCCGCCTCGTCGATAGGAAGCCTGGTGGTCATCTCACACCTCACATCAGGATGAACGGCTGGTCGCTTCGTCTACTGCCCCCAAGGGTCACCATCTCGTGCGCCCTCCATCTCCAAGGTCCCGCCTTGATAGGCCTTCTCGCTCGGGACCCACCCGGTCACGGGCCGGCCACCCCCTGCGCCTCCTCGACCTCACCCAGCCCCCCAGTCCGGGCTTCCTTCATCACACTTCTGGCACGGTCGCTTCGCTCCGTGGACCGGGGGGTGCCCCCGCGGGCCCGTCTTCGGGGCGTGACGATGTCGATCCGGCGGATGAGTCTGGGAGCTGGGTACCGCTATCTGATGTCGTCGGTTGCACGTGCGGACGGGGACGGCAGTGCGGCCTCGGCTCTGACTCGGTACTACGCCGAGTCGGGGTCGCCGCCGGGCCGTTTCCTGGGCGCAGGCTTGGCTGGTTTGGCCGACGGCACCGGTGTCGCGGCGGGTTCTACAGTGACGGAGGAGCAGCTCTGGCGCATGCTGGGGATGCTGCAGGACCCGGTCACAGGAGAACAACTCGGACGGCCGCCGATCGCCCGACGAGAGTGGATCGACGCACGCGGCCGGACCCGGAAGCCGGCTCTTCCGGTCGCCGGCTTCGACCTGACGTTCTCTGCCCCGAAGAGCGTCAGCGTCGCGTGGGCGTTGGCCGATCCGGCCACGCGGGAGGCCATACACGGCGCCCACCTGCAGGCGCTGGAGTTCGTCATCGCCTACGCCGAGAGCCAGGTGTTCGCGTCCCGCTCGGGCACCGGCGGCATCGTGCAGGAGGACATCCGAGGCGTCGTCGCCGCAGCGTTCGACCATTGGGACTCCCGGGGTGGGGATCCCCAATTGCACACCCACGTAGTCGTCATGAACCGTGTCCAGACCGCGGACGGGACGTGGCGAACGCTGGACTCACGCGCCCTGTTCAAGGAGGCCGTAGGCCTGTCGGAGCTGTACAACGGGGTTCTGTCCGACCTGCTCACCGACCGGCTCGGCTGGGGGTGGGAGGCCGTGAGGCGCCGCCATTCACCGGTGGCGAAGTGGGAGGTCGCCGGGGTGCCAGAGCGGCTGCGGGAGGAGTTCTCGAGGCGCACCAGCGCGATCGAGGAGGCGACCAAGTCGCTCGTCGAGCAGTTCGTGACCGCCCGTGGCCGCCAGCCCACGGCCCGCGAGGTGATCCAGATGCGTCAGCAGGCCACCCTCGAGACGAGGCCGGAGAAACACCTTCGACCGCTGGCGGAGATGGTCGCCGGCTGGCGGCGTCGAGCCACACCGGCCGTCGGGCAGGACCAAACCGGGTGGGTCGCCGAGCTCGCCGGCCGCAACGACCTCCCCCTCCTGACATCACCGGACCTGACCGACGCGATGTGCCGGGACGTGGCCCGTCTCGCCGTCGAAGCGGTCTCCGGGTCACGGGCGACGTTCACCAGATCGAACGTCTTCGCCGAGGCCGTCCGGCAGATCCACGGGGTCCGGTTCCGGGCGCCGGCAGAGCGGGTTCGTGTCGTCGAGCGCGTCGCCAATCTCGCGCTCGGACAGTCGCTCCTGCTCACACCGCCCGACCTGACGCCGCTGCCTGAGACCCTGCGGCGCGCGGATGGGACCTCACGACTTCGGCCCCGCAATGCGAGCCGATACACGACGAGAAAACTCTTGGATGCCGAGACTCGCCTCGTCGACGCGGGAAGGTCCACCAACGGGCCTTCCGTGGCCCCGGCGGTCGCCGAGGGCATCTGTGCTCTTCCCATCAGTGGTGTAAAGCATCTGTTGTCGGTGGAGCAGGTTGCCGCCGTCTGCTTGGTGACGACCTCCGGCCGGGTCCTTGATGTGCTCGTCGGAGCCGCGGGGACGGGCAAGAGCACGACGATGCGGGCCGTTCGCGCCGCATGGGAGGCGGAGCACGGACCCGGTTCGGTCGTCGGCCTCGCCCCGTCCGCGGCAGCAGCGGAGGTGCTCGCCGACGCGGTCGGCGTGCCAACGGAGAACACCGCCAAGTGGCTCACCGAGGCCTCTCGGCAGCCGCAACGCCGAGCAGAACTCGACGCACTCGCGCACCAGCTCGATCGGGCCTCACTGTCGCTACGCACCCGCGCGTTGCTCGGGCGAGCCCGCAAGATCGACGCCGAAGTCAGGCGGTGGGAGCTACGCCCGCGGCAGCTCGTCATCATCGACGAAGCCTCCATGGCCGGCACCCTCGACCTCGACGCGATCACCGCACGGGCCCGCGACGCCGGAGCCAAGATCCTTCTCGTCGGAGACTGGGCCCAACTCTCACCAGTCAACGCCGGCGGCGCATTCCGCCTGGTCGCGCGCGACCGGAACGACCCCGCCACGCTGACCGACGTGCACCGCTTCCACAACGACTGGGAACGCAAGGCGTCCCTCCAACTGCGTGACGGCACACCGGAAGCCGCAGACGTGTATGCCGTGCACGGCAGGATCGCGGGCGGCGACCGGGAGGCCGCGCTGGACCTGCTTTACGAGGCTTGGCGCGACGACACTGCGGCAGGGAAGCAGTCCCTGATGATCGCCAATGACTCCGAGACCGTCCGGGATCTCAACCAGCGAGCACGAGCCGACCGCGTCACGGCGGGAGCAGTCACAGGCGCCGGGCTCACACTGGGAGACGGGACCAGCGTCGGACCCGGGGACCTGATCGTCACCCGCCGTAACGCACGAGGACTTGCGACTCGGGCGGGATGGGTCAAGAACGGCGACCAATGGCAGGTCATCGCGGTCCGACCCGATGGAGCTCTCGAGGTGAAACGAGCATCCGGAACCAGCGCCGCAACCCTCCCCGCGGAATACGTGAATCAGTACGTCGAGCTCGGCTACGCGATGACAGCCCACCGAGCGCAAGGGCGCACGGTCGACACCGCGCACGCCTTCGTCACGACAACGACGACTCGAGAGCCGCTCTACGTCATGGCCACCAGAGGGCGCGACTCCAACAGGCTCTATGTCGACACCGCCTACGATCCCGACGTCGACACCGCCCACGAACCTGGTCCCGAGCGAGAGGCGACGGAGTTGCTCCGTGAGGTTCTAACCACTTGTGGTGGCGACTCGTCAGCGACCAAGACCTTGGCGGACGAATGGACTCGCGCTCACAACCCCGCACGCGTCGAAGCCGAGCGTCGCCTCATCGCCCGGCACGCCCGGGACCACAGGTACACCCAACTACTCGAGTCGGCAGGCCTGACCGCCATTGAGATCAACGAGTTGCGCGGCTCGGACAAGTGGGCCGCAGCCAATACTGCACTACGCGTTGCCGAGTCCTTGGGCCTCGACGTCGAACAAGGTCTCGTGACCATCATGACTACACGCCACTCGACTCCCAGCCAGACTGGCGGATTGAACGAAGACTTCCGACGCTGGGTTGCCGTGTCGATGCGGAGGCAACTCGGCTCAGCGGGACGCGGATCCGAGCGCACGCCCGGAATGGAAACGCACAGGTTGGCGACGAAATATCTGAGCTAGGGCGGGGAGTCCATCGTGGCTGGCCTGGCCGCGAACCGTTTGTACCGATTTCTTCATTCTGGGGTGGCTGCCGCTGGGCTCCACTAGGGTCCGAGCATCGCGGCGAGACGCGGGTCGGAACCCAGCAAACAGGGACGCGGTTGACAGGGTTCAGAGTGGCTCCGGGTTCGTCGCAGACGTCCTTGCAGCCTCTCGCCCCCCGGAACCCGTCATGAGACCGTCTCGCTCCGGAACTCGTCGTAGGTCCCTGCCAGGTACCGGACCAGGGACCCCTGGAAGTCAGGGTTGGAGAAGAACAGGTCGAAGAGCACCCCGTTCTTGTCGTGCCGATCGATGAGCAGGTCCTTGACCTTCTGCTCGAGCACCATCTCGAACTGGCTGCGGTCGTTGTTTAGGGCCACCTGACGCATCTCGTCGTCCTCCTTGACGACGACCCATTGTTGGTCGACCCAGACCTTGTCGGCTTCGCCGAGGTCGGCACCGTACTTGTCGTTCATGGCCGAGATCAGCGCTGAGAGCTTGTCCAGGATCGGGTCGGCTTTCGATCCCTTGCCTTCACCTGGGAGAGCGGCCCCGGGCTCGTCCGCCCCAGCTAGGGTGATGGCCTCGTCCGAGGTCACCGCGATCCGCAGGTGAGTCAGCTGCACCGACTTGCTCAGCTGCGGCATCGGGTCGTTGTCACCTTTCGGCAGCTCGAGAAACAACATTCGCCCATAGAGGAAGAGCCGCTCCAGGTCCGCGTCGGCCCAGGGCATCACCTGCGCGACGAACGCGTAGGCGCGGCAGAACCGCTCCAGGGTCCGCCGGAAGGCCTCCCGCGAGTCTTCGTCGAGGGCCGCGAACCGCCCCACCGCGGGGTCAAGGTTGCTGTAGATGACCGACTGCTGCGCCGGGTCGTCCGACAGCAGGGCAGTAACCGTGGCGCCCATCTCCACGCGGGAGAGGACCTGCGCGGCCATGAGGTCGTGCTCCATCGTGTAGAGAACGTTCGGCTCGGTCGGCGTCGCGAACGACTCCTCGTAGAACGGCTCGAATGCCGTTTGGATCTCCTCGGCCGTGTTCGCGAAGTCGAGGACGAACGTGTCCTCCTTGCCGGGGTGCATGCGGTTGAGCCGCGACAGCGTTTGCACGGCTGCGACTCCGGACAGCTTCTTGTCGACGTACATCGTGTGCAGAAGTGGCTCGTCGAATCCGGTCTGGTACTTCTCGGCGACGACGAGCACGTGGCAGTCGTCGCCGTGGAACTGCTTCGGCAGCTGCGACTCGGCGAACCCGTTGATCTGGGACTCGGTCACCGCCGGCGCTTCGGGCGCATCCGGATCAACGACCGACCCAGAGAACGCCACGAGCGTCCGTAGTGGCCGCTCGCCTTGGTCATAGCCTTTCTTCGCGATGTATGCCGCCAGCGCGGCCTGCGTTCGCACTGCGTGCAGTCGGGAGCGGGTCACGACCATCGCCTTGGCGCGACCGTCGACCTTCCCGGCGGTCTTTTGCCGGAAGTGCTCGATGATCACCTCGGCCTTGGCATCGAGGGCATAGGGGTGCAGGGACGCGAACCGCGCCAGGACCGCCCGGCCCTTGCGCGACTCCATCTCCGGATCGTTGCGCGGGTGCGAGTTCGCGAGCTTGTAATAGACGCCGTACGTCGTGTAGCCTGAGAGCACGTCGAGGATGAAACCCTCCGCGATCGCCTGCCGCATCGAGTAGGTGTGGAACGGCCGGTTTCTCCCGTCCGGGCCAACCTGGCCGAATGTGTCGAGCGTCTTCGGCTTCGGTGTCGCCGTGAACGCGAAGAACGACAGGTTCTTGTGTTTGCCCCGGTTCCTGGCGCTCGTCAGCAACGCCTCGTCTCCTGAGTCCACGGACTCCTCGTATGCCGCCGACTCGGCTTCCTCGGCCGCCTCCAGTGCCGCTTCGCCTCCGTTGCCCGAGCCGAGGACCTTCTTCAGCTTGGCGACCGAGTCACCACTGGACGACGAGTGCGCCTCATCGACGATGACGGCGAACCGGCGACCGACGACACCCTTGGCCTCGCCCGCCGCAGCGTCCTTAGCGGCGAGCTCGGCCACGACCGGGAACTTCTGTAGGGTCGTGATGATGACCCGCGCCGCGTGCCCCTCCAGGGCGGACTTGAGCTGGTCCGACTTCTCGTCGATCCGCACGATCGTCCCCGGCGTGTGCTCCAGCCCGGCGACGGTGTCCTGCAGTTGCCGATCCAGCACCTTGCGGTCGGTGATGACCACGACCTTGTCGAAGATCGGCGCATCATCGGCGCCGTGCAGCCGGGACAGAGCGTGTGCCGTCCAGGCGATGGTGTTCGACTTACCCGACCCGGCCGAGTGCTGGATGAGCCGGTCCACCCCGGCGCCGTCGCGTCGGGTCGCGTCTAGGATCGACCGGACCGCGTGCCACTGGTGGAACCGCGGGAACAACACCCGCGCACCCTCGGCGTGGATGAACGAGCCGAGCAGGTCAAGCCACGCGTCGCGCTGCCAGACCTGCTTCCACAGGTACGCGGTCTGGTAGCCGGCCGTCGCCGGGGGGTTCCCGGCCGTGCCAGGGTCGCCGGCGCCGCCGCTGCCCTGGTCGAACGGCAGGAACACCGTTTCCTGTCCCGCCAACCTGGTCGTCATCGCCACCCGGTGCGGGTCGACCGCGAAGTGAACGACCGTCCGGGCGCGGAATATGAGGTCGTGCGGGTTGCGGTCTGAGCGGTACTGCGTCATGGCGTGCTCGACGATCTGGTGCGTCAGCGGGTTCTTCAACTCGGCCGTCGCCACCGGGATCCCATTCACGACCAAGGTCAGATCGAGGGAATCCGCTGGATTGGACTCCGAGTGATGCATCTGCCTCACCACTCCGAGCCCATTCGCGGCGTACCGCTCGGTCTGTTCGACGTTGAGGCCGCTCGCGGGCTTGAAGTAGCACAGCCGCACGCTCACCCCCGAATCCTTCACCGGGGAGCGCAGGACGCTGATCGTGCCGCGGTGGTCCAGCGCGTCGACGACGACTTTAAGGAACTTCTCCTTGGCGGTCGTTTCGCCGCCGTGACGGGTCACGAGTTGCTGCCACGCCTTCGGCTGGGACGCCTGCACAAACGCGATGACCTCGTCGCCGAAGACGCCAGCGTTGCGGTCGTATGCCGCGGGGCTCAGTCGGTGCCAACCGTGCTCGAGCAGGTGGGCTTCGATGTTCGCCTCGAACGCCGACTCCTTCGTGATGCTCATACGCCCCTCATCCCGGTAGGCCGCTACTCGCGGTCGTCACGTCGAGTTCACCGGTGACGGCGGCAGTGATCAAGGACTGCTTGAACTCCTGCATGAGAGTCACGCTCGAGCTCAACGTATCGAGTTGGCCGCCCAGTGCCTGCTCCAGCTCCGCGACTTGCGAAGCGAGAAGATGCCGCTCCTGGACGCTCCTTGGAGCGGAAACCGGCAGACTCATGGCCGCATCGATGGTCAGCTTCGGCTGCGCAGAACCCGTCACCCAGGGCGACACGTCTAGTGCCTCGATTCGCGCAGCCCAGAAGTCGTGGGCGCCATCGAACGGGTCGAGGATGTGCGCGTGGTTGTTGACCCAGTATTGACCGCGCGCGACGAAGGCAATGGGTGTGCTTCGTAGGAGCAGGTTGGCGCCGTCTTCGGAAACGAGGACCATGGGGCGGGCGAACAGGAAATCGTCGACGCGATCAATAACCCTGGATGCCCCGTAGTAGGGGAAGCGGCCCTGGCGTGTGGCCCTCTCCTCACTACTCAGCGGGATGCGTCGCCCATCGAGCGAGCGGGTGAACCGTCGAAGGGTGCCGCACTCCCAACCATCCTCTGGTCTGGCGACCAATGAGTCGCGGCGGCTCCGCGTTGACTCCTTCAAGAGCTTTGCCTGCTGGCGGCGGGCGGCCATGATCTGGTCGATGCGGGCGACGCGGTCGTCGAGAAAGTCCGCGATCCGCCGCTGCTCCTGAAGCGTGGGAAGCCAAAGGGGCAGCTGGTCGAGATCCTCCTGTTGAATACGGCGGTCGAAGGTGGTGTTCGCTCTGACGAACAAGTTGTACTGATCGCGGTACGGCTGACTCCTAACCAGATGATGCAGGTATCGAGCGTCCAACACGTTGCGCTCGGGTTCAAACACGCGGTAGTCGGGGCTGACGGCGCCCTCGACGTCTGAGACCGCGATGCTGCCGCCAGTCAGCCACATAGGATTGACCACCAAATGGTCCACGGCCACGCGCAAGCTTCGCTCTTCGGTAGTCTCTGAGGCTTGCTGACGGTCACTCGCACCCTCGCGCCTGTACAGGTGCCCCGCGCTTGAGAGTGAGAGTCGCTGTGCGTCGCGGTCATCGCCAACGCGGAACTCAACCCTGCGGAGGACGCGCTTGAAGCGATGCTCGCGAAGTGGTCGCGTGCCACCGAAGGCGGCGTCGACCGCGAGGTTGCTCACAGCCCGAGCCCGCTCATCCACCGCTGGATCTTGGTTTCGAGATCCTTGATCTCGGTGGCGATCTCCTTGAAGGGTCGCGGCGGCGTGTATGCGTAAAACTGCCTCGTGAAGGGGATCTCGAAGCCCACCTTGGTCTTGGGGTGATCGATCCACGCGTCGACCACGTACGGCCGGATTTCGTTCTCCAGGTGAGTTTCCGCGGTCTCGACGAGCGCCTTCTCGCGCTCTTTCTCACCGAGCGCGAGCCAGCCCTCGGGCAGTGGCACGTTCTCCTGGTCGCGCAGGTCAGGATCCGGCTCGACCTTCCCTCCGCGACCCGTGACGATCGGAGCGTCCGACTCGGCGATGACACAGCTGTTGGCAAACTGCTTCCGCTGCGCTGGCGTCAACTCAACGACCTCAGCCATCAGCGCACGCTCGCTGTCGAAGCGCTGACCGAGCAGAGCGGCATACCCGTCATAGGGCGCCTCGGCAACGGCCTCGCCGGTGACCTCCCAACGGCGCCGCATCGGGCGTTCGACGGTGATCCGCTGGAAGCCGAAGGTCTCGTTCATCAGGACCTTGGCTCGCGGGTCATCGGCGAACTCGCCGCGCGCCCCGCCGTAGAGCTGCGCGATCTGGTCGATTGCGGCGGACGTGAGCTCCTTGCGCTTGTCTCCCAAAGACTTCCGCATCTTCGTGCCAAGTTCGCGGGCGTCGATGAGCTTGACGGTCCCGCGGTCCTCGTCGGCCTTGCCGTTGGTCAGGATCCACACGTAGGTGGAGATGCCCGTGTTGTAGAACATCTGATCCGGCAGAGCGACGATGCCTTCGAGCCAGTCGTTCTCGAGGATCCAGCGCCGGATCTCCGACTCGCCGGACCCGGCCTGACCGGAGAACAGCGGCGACCCGGACAGGACGATCCCGACGCGGGAGCCGGTCGGCTTCATGTGCGACAGCATGTGCTGGAGGAAGAGGAACGACCCGTCCGACACCCGGGGCAGGCCGGCCCCGAAGCGGCCGTGGAAGCCCTCCTTGGCGTGCTCGTCCTTGATCGGCGCGGCGTACGTCTTCCAGTCCACGCCATACGGCGGGTTGGCGAGGATGTAGTCGAACCTCTCCAGGGGGAAGGCGTCGCCGGTGAGGCTGTTGCCGTTGCGCATCCGCTCCGGCGCGGTGTCCTGCATCATCAGGTCCGACTGGGCGATGGCCCACGTCTCGTCGTTGAGTTCCTGCCCGTAAACGTTGACGATCGCGGCCGGGTTGAGCTCCTTGATGTGGTGCAAGGCGGTCATGAGCATGCCGCCCGTTCCGGCTGCGGGGTCGTAGACGGTCCGCACCGGTTTCGGGTTGTCGGTGAGTTCCCGGGCGGTCTTGCCGGAGACGAGCAGGTTGACGATGAGACTGATCACCTCGCGCGGCGTGTAGTGTTCACCGGCGGTCTCGTTGCTCATTTCCGAGAACTTCCGCAGCAGCTCCTCGAAGATGTAGCCCATCGCTTCGTTGCTCACGAGGGACGGGCGCAGGTCGAGGTCCGCGAAGTCGGCCACGACGGCATACAGGAGCCCGGCGCGGTCCAGGCGCTCGAGCTTTGGGTCGAAGTCGTAGGCCTCCATGACCGCGTACGCCTCGGGCGAGAGCCTGCGGATGTAGGCGCGCAGGTTGTCGGCGAGGTCCTTGTCGTCGCTGAGCAGGGCCGCGAACGTCAGCGGCGAGGTGTTGTAGAAACGGTGTCCTGCCTTCTTCTTCAACAGCGCTGCCTGGCCCTCGCCGATGTTGCTCATGCCCTTCGCGGCATCGAGGACTGCCGGCTTCGTCGGAGCGAGGACCGCGTCCATGCGCCGCAGGACGAGCAGGGGGAGCATGACCGAGCCGTACTCGTGCTGCTTGAACGTGCCGCGCAGCTTGTCCGCGACCTTCCAGACGAACGCGACCTTGTTCTCAAACCCCTTTGGCGACATGGAGGCCATTCAACACGGTTGGCAAGTTGGCTGTGGCAGAGACCGCCATGGTGAGGAGGCCTGCGTCAACGAATCGACCCTCAATGGCTTGGCTCGTCAATGGCTGGCCATGTGGACCGCGGCTTGTCGTAGTCCTTTTCAGCCGTGTGGCGCCTCGGCCCCAACGTGTCCTGGAGAATCCAAGTCGCGGAGTCCATCACCAGCTTGAAACTGAGCTTGCTGAGGTCGAGAAGGTCGTTGCCCGTTGGCATGTCACGGTAGGGGGGCATATCCACCCCGGGGAACATCCGCCCGAAGACGACTCGTGCGACGGATTCTGCTTCCCGCCCCTTGAGGTCCAGGTCGAGGCTCCGCCGGTCGGGCCACCGGTGCTCCGAGATCGTGCCCACGTGCCCACAGTAGAGGTGCCCGAGTTCGTGGGCGATCGTGGCCAGTCGCTCAGTGGGGCTGTAGGCCTCGTTGAAGAGCGACTCATACCGCACCGGGAACTTAACGGTGATGCCCTGCCGAAACTTCACCAGTTGGATGTTGGTGGAATCAACGCGCCAAATGCAGGCCGCCCGGCTGTACCCCTCGCGCGCTGCATTGAGTCGGACGCCGTCAGCCTTGACGTTGTCTACCAATTGGGCAAGGGCTGGCTCCACCCCGGCGGCGTCCAGCATCTCGACCCACCGACGGCTCCTGAGTGTTTGGATTCAACATGATTACGTCCGATCCCCGCGCTCTCAAAGGCCACCCCCACAACGAGGAGGGTGTCTCATCTCAGCCTGACAGAGAGGGCCTTGAGCGTTACGCGGTGCGGGCGACGGCAGGTGGGCGAAAGCCGGTGCCTGCATCAAGACGGAGAAATCCAACTGTTCGGCGTCCGCGCCCACCTGCGTCACATGCACCACCCCGTCTGCCCACCGTCTCCCCGATCTGCGCGACTCTACATACTCACTGGGTCGCCTGCTGGGTCTTCGCCAGGACGCGCTTCTCACGGACTCCAACCAGGCAACGGTGCCCCGATCCACCGGGTGACGTAGCCCGCGCCGCTGTTGGGGACATTCCAGTCACGCGCGATCTTGGCGGCGTAGGCCTCGTTCAAAACGGGGTAGAAGCTTGTCCACGGCGGCTGAAAATGGAACCCTTGGCGCCGCGGTGACGTCGGTCGTCGCACGGCCGTCGCGTTGGATCCGCGCACGAGTCAGCCCCGCATGACCCCCGAACACCATGAGCAGAGCTCGAAAATGTGCTGACGCACCTGGGGGGCCAAAGTCTCTTGACATCAAGATGTCGTGCAACATCTCGTGCAACATCTCCCGGAGATTCGGGGGTATTCGGGGTCACTGGCGGTCACTCGCCTGTCGCGAGAGGTCGCGTCCGAGAATGACAAAACCGCAGGTCAGCAATGCTTTGACCTGTGGTTTCGGTGGTGGCCAGGGGCGGGGTCGAACCGCCGACCTTCCGATTTCAGGTGGAGAATCGAGTGGGCCCGATCCGTATGGACCGGAGACCCAGATTCGCCGGCGGCATGCCGGCCCTTCCGAGACCCTCCCGTGGTCTCATTTCTAGTCTCATTCGTGTGCGTTCAGGGCGGTTCCTGTACGGCCTCGTGGATCGCCGTTGAGCGTGTCCGAATGCATGCAACCCGCGATGAATCCCGCGGGGCAGACCTCGAAAGCGTGTGTGGGGGAAACTCCACCGTGGGTTCAAATCCCACCGCCACCGCCATTCCGGACCTGGCTGTCGTCAGTGCGAGTATGTTGGCCACGCCGC
>JAABUR0100007733.1_pt1 | contig 12637 bp, 20 predicted proteins | sample 5560091 | NCBI WGS metagenome assembly JAABUR01 (sample SAMN10711879, study PRJNA513375) | rock metagenome | isolation source: Antarctica rocks | place: Antarctica: Victoria Land, University Valley sud
GTCCCCCTCGCGCTCGGCCACCCCGACGTGAACCCCACCTACGGACCGTGGGTGCTGGAGCAGCTCGAGCACGCGGGCGTGCGCGCTACGGTCGCGCCGTCGGTGCGCGACACCTCGAGCGCCTTCCAGGCGATCCTCGCGGGCGACTGCGTGGCGCTGGCGGCCGACACGATCAGCATGGCGGCGATGCCGGGGATGGCGGTCCGCCCCGTCCTCGACCCTATCCGCTACCCGTGCACGGTCACCCGGGCGCGCGCCCGCCCGGCGCCGGCGGCAGGCGCCCTCGTGGCCTGGGCCCTGTCAGCCGCGGGAACTGCCGGGTTCGCAGCCGCGCGGCACCCGCCGGGGGCGCCTGAGGCGCCCCCTCCCGCCTAAGCCTTGATCCACCGTTTGTCTTGGTGGGTGGTGGTGGTGCTGGCTGATCGTGTTGGGGTGGGCCGGTTGGGGGCGTGCTGGGCCCGGCTCGACGGTCTGGAGTGCCGGCGGGGCGTTTTGGGTGGTTGGTGTGGCGTCGGGGTGCGGGTTCGGCCAGCGGGCAGCGCCGCCGGGAGGCGCGCGTCGTGTGGTGGTCTGGGGGCGCGTCAGGCGGCGGCTGGGAGCGCTCGGATGCGGGTGAGCGCTTCGATGAAGTCGTGTTGCCAGGGCCAGCGGGCGGGTAGGTGCAGTGCCCCGCAGCGAGCGGGCTACTCGCCGCCCGCGTTCACCGACGTGGTGGCAAAGCGCTCATCGCCGGTGGCGAGACAGCAGCCGAGGTCGTCGATCTCGATCTCGGCGCCCTGGTCGTTCTCGACCACGAGCACCGGCCCGCTGGCGTATGAGCGGCTGCCGGTGAGGGCAAAGCCCTCGCCCTCGAAGTGCTCCAGCCGCTGCGCGCTGGCCGTCGGGCAGCTCAACCAGGAGCGTGGTGGCCATCGGGGCTCCGTTTCGGTCGTGGGTCTTCACGGCCGGCCACAAAGCGAGGCGCGAAAGGCGGCGCGTCACTCGCCCCTGGGCGAGGTCACCCCGACAGGGGTTGACGCCCGCCGGGCGCCCGCAACATGGCCTCACTCCAAGAGCCCGCGACCTGGGCTCCGACCACCCCTCCCGTCAACCTCGCCCGGAATGCGCACATGCGCTCGTGAGCGCCCTGGGCTCCGCCCGCACCCGTTTCAAGCGTTATCTGGCCTGGGAGGGAGTCGTTGACGTCACGCACGGGCGGGGTCCCTCCTGCCCCGCACGTCCAGAGACAAAATCGTCCGCCGAGGCAGCACGGCTATCGCTCCGCGCCGCGGAGCAGCGGCGCCTCGGGCAAAAGAGAAGCCGCTCAACGGAGCGGCTTCTCCGAGACCGGTGGAGTAATTGGGACGACTATCGAACCCCTGAGCGCCGGCGGGCCTTCGTCGTTTCAGGCGGGCTGGACGATCCGCCTCGGGATCGGAGCCCCGGAGGCAGGTTCGTAGTCACCGCGCAGCACGTCGGGATCGAGATCCACGTCCCCAGGCCACGCAAGGGTCCCGAACTCGGGATCGACACGGACGGCTTCGAACGTCGCCTGGTCGTCGCGGATGGCAGCAAAGACTCGCCCGACCGCGAGCAACCGCGTGAGATCGACCTCATGCACGGCGCCATCACCAAACGTCAGCCGAAGCCAACGCCCGGAGAGCGGTTCCACGTGCGTGATCGTTGTCCGGGCACTTGTCATGGCAGCGGGGGGATTGGAAGCGGCACATCCGGAACCTGCACGAGCGTCCAGTTGCGTTCGAGTTCGTCGTGATGCAGCGAAGCCCATTCTCTCACGAGGCGCAACGCTCGGTCCGGCAACGCTCCCCGGATGACCTCGCCCGTCGCGATGGAAACGACCGCCTCCTCGCCCGCGTAGACGGCGTGGAAGTGCGGCGGCGCGTGGTCGGAGAAGTACATCCGGATCACGATGCCGTAGAAGCGACAGACCGTCGGCACGGAACCAGGGTGGCATCCGACGCGGACGCGGCGAGTCTCCGGGCCGACGGCTACCGGCGGATCTGGAAGGCGCTGGGGCGGGCCGGCGAGCCGGCCGGGCGCGACCGGGTCAGGCGGCTGATGCGGGCCAACCAGACCAGGGCGCCAAGCGTCGCGGCAAGCCATGGAGTGACTGGCTCCCCTTGAGCCGACCCTCGACCAGCTCGACACGCTCAGCGCGTCGAGCAAGGAGAGGCAGCGGCTTCCTCGTAAGCCGAGGCGCAGCCTCTGTCTCACCGTGGCTCGTTCAACATCGGGGGGCGATGTGATCGCGCACCTGTGCTCACCGACAACCGGCGGCGAGGGGTCGATCGTTGCGAATGCTGCTTTCATGCGCAGGACCCCCTCGGGGCCGCCGCTGAACGCCGAAAGCCGCTCAACCGAGCGGCTTTCGGACTACCAGTGGAGTTGATGGGACGACTATCGAACCCTCGGGTACCTGAGGCGCGACAAGCGCTGAGGGCATGAGATCACGGGCTCCTGCGCACCCCGCCCGGCCTGGCCTCACACAGGTCGCCGTCAGGCGGCGGTGGGCGCTGCCGCGTCGCTGCGCGGGTCGATCAGGATCTTGGCGTGTGCTTCGGGGTCGCCGATCGCATCGAAGGCGTTCTCGACACCGGCTAGGCCGACGGTGCCGGTCACGATCGGCGCCGGGTCGACCTTCCGTCGGCCAGCATGTGCAGCGTGTCGCGGAATTCCAGCGGCGTGTAGCCGACGACGAACCTCAGGTCGATCTCCTTGTTGATCGCCATCGCCGGGCGGATCGTGTTGGGGGTCATGCACACGCCGGCCACCACGATGCGGGAGTGGCCCCGGGAGAGGCTACGAGGCTCACCCTCGTCCACGAGCGCCTCGGCGGGTTGCACAACGCCATGCCACACGTCGACAAACTCGTCGGCGGGATTTACCTTTCCTGCGCAAGGGTCCACGGGACGAACTGCGGGACGCAACCGGCACGGAGAAGCTGCCGGCTCTCAAGTTGTCCGACGGCACCGTCATCACGCATCCTCGTGCCATCCGCGCCGGGTCTCAGAGCAGAACTGAGTCCGGCGGGCGCCAACCCTGGTCGCTTCCCCCAGAACGTCTTAAAGCCGCTCAACCGAGCGGCTACTTCGAGCGCTCGTCATCCAATTCGATATCCAAGATGGCCCCCGTGCGCTCCACCCTGTCCACGCGGACATCGACGCCGATCTCGCTGTCGTCCTCCGCGACGACCGTGCAGCGCGTCCTGGCGCCCTCTCTCGCTTTGATGGCGCTGCGACAACGCACCCCCTTGAGGACCTGGCCCACGCTCTTCTCCAGCTTGGCCTTGACCAGCTTCTCAACCTTGGGCCGCCTCACCGTCTTCGGTCCGCTGCGAACCTTGTCATCCACCTTGATGACGAGGTCGGCTGCGTCGCCCTCCTCGCGGACATCGACGCGGACATTGACGCCGACCTCGCTGCCATCGTTCGCGATGAGCGTGCAGCGCGTCCTGGCGCCCTCCTTGTTGTCGATGGCGCCCGGACAGCGGATCGCCTTGGGGACCTTGCCCACCTCCTTGGCCACAGCGTCCTTGATCTGCTTCTCGAGCTCGGCCCGTCCGAGTGTCTGCTGCTGCCCGGCCAGCTCCTCTGAGCAGCCCGCTGCGAAAGCCAGACCGGCGAGTACCACAGCGGTCAGCGCTGCCGTTCTCAGACGCACGACCAGCTCGCTCACGAAACGAGCACCGAAACCCGCTCGCTCAGCTAGGGTCAATCCCTGATCGCTCGTCTCGCTCAAAGGCCGAGCACACCCAGAGGCGCCGGCCGGCGCGTGCGGGGACCGGCGGCGCAGGCGCGCCTCACAGTAGATGGAGAGGGCATATGGCGCGCAGGCTAGGACCGGCGTCCCGGTGTGTCCAAGACGACTGGCCTATCCGCCGATAGGCCGTGCCTATGGACCACCTGCCGTTCAAGATCCGAGGTGAAGGCGCAGCCGCCCGCGCTTCAAACAATCCGTCTTGGACGCCCGGCCTACACGCCGCTATAGCATCGCGCCGCGCGCTTCTGTGGGGATAAGGAGGAGCCGCACACGACAGAGGAGAGGGCGATGACGCACAGCAACGGGGCGAGCGTCGCGCTGGCCGCCGCGCTCGTCGCGGCCGCCGCGGGGTGTGGGGGCGGCGGCTCGGGAGGTGACAAGGAGCTCAAGGTCGGCCGGCCCGCGACCGTCAGCTACACGGACGACACGACGAAGGTGAAATCGACCGTCGAGCTCACCCCCAAATCGATCGAGAAGAAGTCGATCGCCGACGTCTCCGCCATCGAACTCGAGCCGAGCCAGAAGAGCTCGACCCCCTACCCGTCAAGGTGCACTTCAATAACGTCGGCTTCGGGCCGATCAAGAAGGACGGCTACTCGGTCTACAGCCTCAACGCGATCGACGACAACGACGAGAATCTCAGCTACTCGACGACCTCGCCCGGAACGTCACCGAGATCAGCGGAACGTACCGACGAAGCGGACGGTCGCCAGCTGCACTGCGAAGCCCAGCCGGTTGTGATCGCCACGACGACGACCGACAAGACCCAGATCGTCGTCGTCGAGGAAGAAGAAGCGCTCCAGCTGCAGCCGCGACGGCGCGCCGGCGAACCGGCCGTACGCGCTGGCCTGGGCATCGGTGAGGAACTCGACCGGCACGCCGGCTCAACGTACCGACCGGCTTCCCCAAGCGCTTAGCGCCGGATCCCGTTCCAATGTTCCGCACGGGCCGGTTCTATCGCTACCCGAGGCTTGTGAGCATCGGGACGTGCCTGGACCTCGCCGACACCGAGGTCACGAGGAGGCGTTCGGCCGGCCGGGCTCGGCGCGCGGCGAGAAGGTCGGCGCGTTCCCGCAGCTGCCCCTCGTGGGGCTCGGCGAGTGCGGAACGCACGCGCGCTGTTCAGGGTCGCGATCGGCCCGCTTTCAGACGACGAGCGCACGCTCGCGGGCCGGCTGCTGGGCGGGCTCTCGCCGGGGAGCTGTGCCTCGCCGACCGCGGATGCTGCAGCTGGGGGCTGTGGAACAAGACGCGCTAGAGCGGCGCGGAGCTAGTACGCGATCCGCTGGTAGGCCGGGACCGCACCCGAAACGCGCTGCGGCGCCGTGGGCACCCGCGTCAGCCGGCGGCTTTAGCGGGCGCAGTCCTTGGCCGCCTTGCTGAGCGCCGCCGGTTCTTCGCCCTGGTCCACGCGGTCGACGAGCTCGACGATCTGCTGATCGGTCTTGCCGCGTGCCCGCAGCTTGTTGCCGAGGCAGCCGGCGACCTTAGCGGCGCAGTCCTTGGACGCCTTGCTGATCTCCGCCGGTTCTTCGCCCTTGTTCTCGCGGTCGTCGAGCTCGGCGATCTGCTGCGCGGTCTTGCCGGCGGCCTGCAGCTTGTTGCCGATGCAGTCGCACAGCGGCTTGTCGCTGGCCACACCCTGCTGGCAGGACGTGGAGAGCTCGGCCTTGGCCTGCGCCACGCTCTTCGCGGGCTTGTCGGCGGAGGACTCATCCGCGGAGCCGCAGCCGGCGGCGGCGAGACTGCCAGCCGTGAGGGCGACGATGACGGCCAGGGCGCGTCGGGCGAAGGCTGCCTGCGCGAAGGTGGACATGGCGCGCAAGGACAGGGTCGCCGTCGCCGCCCGTCCAAGACGATCGGCCGATCTCCCGATAGATAGAGAGGGCAATATGGCGCGCAGGCTAGGGCCGGCGTCCCGGTGCGTCAAGACGACTTGCCTATCCGCCGATAGGCCGTGCCTATGGGCCACCTGCCGTTCAAGATCCGAGGTGAAGGCGCAGCCGCCCGCGCTTCAGGCGGGGAGCGGGAGGGCCGTCCAAGGTCGGCTTGCGCCTGAGCGACTACACGCCGTCAGGGTGCCCGCATGAGCGGGATCCCTTCGAGCATGCGCAGCTCGATCGCCGCATGCGAGGCGAGGTGGTGGCCGGGCGCCATCCAGACCGCGCAGGGATGCTCGCGCACCACGACGGCGTCGAGCTGGCTGTGCCGCGGAAGCGCTTCGCCGATGGTCATGTCGATGCGGCCCGCGAGCAGCGCCTCGGCCAGGGCCGGCACGTCGAGGTCGGAAACGGTGACCGCGATGCCCGGCCGCGCGGCGCCGAAGTCCCCCAGCAGCTTGGGCATGATCCACAGATTGATGAGGTTCGTGCAGCCGAGCCGCAGCGAGGCGACGCTCGTGTTTCCACCGGCCCGCTCGAGCGCACGGTCGAGGTTCCCCAGCGCGGCGCGGACGTCTTCGATCACCCGCGCGCCCCCGGCGGTCGCGACGACGCGCGCGCCGGAGCGGTCGACCAGCTCCAATCCGAACTGCTCCTCCAGGCGCAGGATCGCCTGGCTCACCGAAGGCTGGGCCACGTGCAGCCGGCGGGCGGCTCGGCCAAAGCTGCCCTCGTCGACGACCGCGACGAGGTAGCGCAGCGCGGCGACGTGCATCCGCACGAGTATCCGTCTTGGACGCCCGGCCTACACGCCGCTATAGCATCGCGCCGCGCGCTTCTGCCGGAATAAGGAGGAGCCGCACACGACAGAGGAGAGGGCGATGACGCGCAGCAACGGGGCGAGGGTCGCGCTGGCCGCCGCGCTCGTCGTGGCCGCCGCGGGGTGTGGGGGCGGCGGCTCGGGAGGTGACAAGGAGCTCAAGGTCGGCTGGCCCGCGACCGTCAGCTACACGGACGACACGACGAAGGTGAAATCGACCGTCGAGCTCACCCCCAAATCGATCGAGAAGAAGTCGATCGCCGACGTCTCCGCCATCGAACTCGAGCCGAGCCAGAAGAGCTCGACCCCCTACCCGTCAAGGTGCACTTCAATAACGTCGGCTCCGGGCCGATCAAGAAGGACGGCTACTCGGTCTACAGCCTCGATCTTCTTCGTCAACGGCGACTTCGATCGCTGCAACCCCGAAGACGAGCCGGCAAGCCTGAAGAAGGGCGAGTCGTTCGCCACCTGTCTGACGTTCCTCGTCCCCAAGGGCGGGGGCTCGCTCGCGAAGGTCACGTGGCTGTTCCCGGACGTGACCTGGAGACCGTGAAGCCGATGCAGTTCGACACAGGGAGATGAGATGAGCCAGAAGGCCATAGAGAAGACACGTGCGGGGGCATCCACGCTCGCCCGAAGGGCGAAACCGTCCGGCATGCCGTCCCGGTACAGATCGGGCCCTACGTGGCGGTGATGCTCGGTCCACTCGGGCTGGCGTTCACGAGGTTCCGCACCGTGGCCGTGAGCGACGAAGCGCTCTACGTCATGACCAAGAACGCGATGGGCGGTACCCCGAAGTATGTTGAGAAGCGCACGCCGCTCGGGTCGCTGATCGTCAGCACGAAGAAAGGCCCCGGACTCGTCACCAGGCTCGTCGTCGGCGACCAGAAGATGTTCGTCATGTTGAAGTTCAGGGAGGAGGCGGCGAAGCTGGCCGCGGCCGCCTCGGCCCGATAGCCCCGTACATGACGCAAACCCTACCCCCCACGGGACGTTTGACGACCCTCAGCTCGGTGACCGCTGAATCGCCCGAACGGGCCCACGCGACGGAGGCGTCGGCCGCCGGCACCTGGCGAGCACGGGCCCGGCTGACGGTCCACGGGTAGCGGATCGGATCGAGGACGGGCCGGACCGCCATCCCCGGCAGCGCCTGCTCGCTGAGCATGTCGGACATGAGCCACAGAGCCGCCAGGTTCGTGCAGCCGATCCGCAGCGAGGCGACGTTCGTGTTTCCGCTTGCCCGCTCGAGAGCCCGGTCGATGTGGCAGCGCGGCCCGGACGTGCTGCGCCACACCTTCGCTACCCGCTAGTACCGGCGTACCGGGCGCCTCGCCGAGCTCCAGCGCCTGCTCGGCCACCAAGACCCCCAGACGACGATGATCTACGTCGACGACGACCCGAGCGAGCGCGAACGGCTGATGCTGCTCGCCTCCGACGAGCCAACCACCCTCGACCTCGACCGCGACGCGGCGTAGCCGCCTGCGGCATCGACTGGACGCGACGCTGGCGGTGATTCATCGCAGGCGAGGGTTCAGGGAGTGACGCCGATGGACCTCCACGTACGGTGGGTGGCCCAGCAGTCTGTCTGCGAGCGGCGGGGTGTGGCGCCGCTTGCTCGCTTCGCCCGCGGGAGCCGAGATCGAGTCTGCCGAGGCGGACCGAGAGGTTGGTCTCGCAGCGAAGCTGAGGCGCTGTGGCCGACATGGCGCGCGGGCGACTCGGACATCTACGCGAGCCTCGGGGCGTGACGCTTACCGATGTCGGGCGAGGCCAAGCGGCTGCCCTGGTCGGTGTGGCGGGAACGGTCGAGGCGCTGGGAGAGAGAATCGCGCTCCACGGCACCGTGGCGCTGGTCGAGCCGTGGGATGAGGGGGCGCGATCGCTCTCTGCCCCCGGGCGGGAAAGGCTGACCGCCGGACCTGGTTGGAGCTGATGCTGTGCGGGCTGGTCAACGTCGGGATCGATCATGACACCGCGCAGTTCGCGGTCGCCGCGATCCGCGGCTGGTGGGAGACCCTCGGCTCACAGCGCTACCCCGACGCGAACACGCTCACGATCACCGCCGACTGCGGCCGCTCAAACGGCTACCGCTCCCGGCTGTGGAAGGGCGAACTGCAGCGCCTGGCCGACGACACCGGCCTGCGGATCAGCGTCTGCCACTTCCCGCCCGGCACGAGCAAGTGGAACCGCATCGAGCGCCGCCTGTTGAGCTTCATCACCCAGAACTGGCGCGGCAAGCCGCTCGAGAGCCTCCAGGTGATCGTCAACCTGATTCGCCGCGACGAGCACCCGCACCGGCCTGACCGCCCACGCCCAACTCGACGAGCGCGCCTACCCCAACGACGTCAAGACCCGCAACGCCCAACTCGCCGCCGTCCAGACGGCGACCCCTTCCACCCAGAGTGCAACTACACCATCAGACCCACCACTTGATGATCTACGAGCCCTGAGGCGGCTCAGCGGCGGATCTTGAACGCGACCGTCTTCTTGGTGGCGCCGGTCGCACTGAGGGTGATGCGATAGGAGCCTCGTCGCAGCTGCTTCTTGCCGGCCAACGTGCCCAGCGTGAGCGTGTTGGCGCCGGGCTTGGCGGCGACCGTACGGGCGGCCAGCTTGGAGGGGCGCCGGCACTTGCGTCGGGCGCGGTTGTTGCGGGTTGGCTTGACGCAGCGCCTGCCGTTCTTGCGCCCGGCGACGATCCGGTCCAGGCGCACGGTCACGCGCTTGGCGACGTTGAGGGCAAACGAGAGCTTTGCCTTCCTGGCCGACTTGGCTCGCGGAGAGCGCGGGGAAAGCGAGACCTTGGAGATCACCGCCTCCGTCGCAACAGGTGGTGGCGATGAGGGCGGTGCTACAGGCGGCGGTGCTACAGGCGCAGGGTCACCCGCATCGACCCTGCGCACCCGGTTGTTGTTGGTGTCGGCGATCAGGTAGTCGCCGTCGGCGCTCGCGGCCACCCCGGCCGGGAAGTTGAGCTGGGCGGAGGTGGCGGCGCCACCGTCGCCCGAGAACCCGAAGGTGCCGTTACCGGCGACGGTGGAGATCGTTCCCGCCGGCGAGACCTTGCGCACCCGGTCGTTGCCGTTGTCGGCGATCAGAAAGCCGCCGTCGGCGCTCGCCGCCACCCCGACCGGGAAGTTGAGCTGGGCGGAGGTGGCGGGGCCACCGTCGCCCGCGAACCCGGCCGTGGCGGTGCCGGCGACGGTGGAGATCGTCCCCGCCGGCGAAACCCTGCGCACCCGGTGGTTAGAGGCGTCGGCGATCAGAAAGCCGCCGTCGGCGCTCGCGGCCACCCCGAGCGGGGAGTTGAGCTGGGCGGAGGTGGCGGCGCCACCGTCGCCCGCGAACCCGGCGGTGCCGGTGCCGGCGACGGTGGAGATGCTGTTCGTCGCCGCGCCCACCCCCACGGCCGCGCCCAACAGCACAAACACCACCGCCAAAACGACGAACGAAGATCGAATCGTGAGCCCCACGGCGCCAACGTAGCTGCGATCGCCGCGCCTGTCCAGCGCGCCCACGGCTGTCCGCGACAGCGCACGATCGTCCATGCCCCTCGCCACGATTGCTGACACCCCCCCGGTCGCCGGCCGGGCCTCGCGCACTGCGCAAGGCCATGAACTTCTCCCTGCGCGACCTCGCCAAACGCTCAGGGGTCTCCGCCCAGATGCTGAGCCAGGCCGAGCGCGCTGAGACCAGCCCCACCCTCGCCGTGACGGCACGCACCGCACGCGGCCTCGACCTCAGCCTCTCCCAGCTCCTTCGCCCCGACAAAGGCACAGCCGTCGTGAAAAGAAGCGAGCGCCCGCGCGGCGGGCCCACCCCAAAGAGCCACCCCTACGAGGTGCTGACCCCCGCGCTGCCCGCCCAGCGCGCCGAGGTCACCGAGCACACGCCGGCCCCGGCAGGCGCCACCGGCGGCGCGGACGACCCGCCCATGCACGAGCCCGGCAGCCGCGAGACCGCCACCGTCACGCGCCGGCCGGCTGCGCCTTGTCTGCGACGGCCTCACCCACGAGCTGAGCGAGGGTGACGCCGTGACCTTCGACGCCGACCTGCCCCACCACTTCGAGAACCCAGGCGACACCGACGCCATCTTCTTCGCCGTCGTCGCCGCCGGACTGAGGAGATCCTAGATGTCCCGTCGCAGTGGCCGCTGTTCGTGACGCTGGGCCGCCGCCGCGACGGCTCCTACATGCGCCCCGGCCACCACGCGACGCGCGACGTGGTGCGCGACCTGCTCGTGGTGCTCGGCGCGCGGGCCGGGATCGACGCCGATCTGCGCCACCCCCACGCGCTGCGCCACACCTTCGCGACGCGCTACTGCCGCCGCACGCGCGACCTGGCGGGCTTGCAGCGCCTGCTCGGCCACTCAGACCCCAAGACGACGATGGTCTACGTCGACGACGACCCGGCCAAACGCGAGCGGCTGATGTTGCTCGCCGCAGACGGGCCGACGACGCTCGACCTCGACCGCGAGGCGGCCTGAGAGTCGCGCTAGCGCGAGCGTGCCGCGCGCGCGGATGGCGCGTCGGTGCGCTGGGCGCGGTCCTCGGCGCGCAGCGCGGCGAAGGCGGGCACGGCGATCACGACCAGGTAGAGCGCGACGGCGGCGGCGCGCGGCAGGTCGACGCTGTTGGCGAGCACAGCGAAGGCCCGCGTCATCGCTTCGCGCCGGAAGGAACAAAGCGATGCTCGATTCCGTCGAGTACGCATTCGAGAGCTTCGCTGAATGCGACCTGGCCGGAGCGGTCTTGGTTGGGTTTGAGGGCCTCGGCTGCGTTGGGGTATTCGGCGGGGTCGGCGGCGTCGAGGTGTTCGTTGAGGGCTCTGTCTTCGCGGAGCGTGACTGTGTGGAGCGCGTGGCCCATGGTCCATTCGTGGACGATGCTGAGGGCTGTCCATGCGCTCTGTGGATTGATGGCGAGTGCTCTGACCGCTGTCGCTGATTGTTCGGCTCGCCGTAGCTGATTGGGGCCGGCGGCGGGGCGTCGGCTGAACGCGTGCAGCATCCAGGGGTGGGCTAGATAGCCGGCGAAGGCTCGTTGCGCGATGCGACGCAGAAGCTCGCGTCCGTCTTGCGGTAACGGGTCGGGCACGAGAAGTTCCGCACTGATCCGGTCGAACATCAGCGCGAGCAGGTCGTCTTTTGAGGCGACATGGTTGTAGATGCTCATGGGCCGGCGGCCGATACGGGCGGCCACCCGTCTGATGGAGACTGAGTCCAGGCCTTGCTCGTCGGCGATGGCCAGCGCAGCGGCGAGCACTTCGTTGCGAGCCGACGACTCCTGAGGGGTCCGCCATTGCAGCTCTCCGGCGCGATTGGGCACTTCCGGAGCTTAGCTCGCCGTACGGCGTATCAGTCACGCGATACGGTGTACGGCATCCTGCCCCGTCAACGGAGAGATCCAATGCCAGAGAGCCGTCGCTCCTCGAACCAGCCGACTCCGGAAGGCCCAGCGAGCAGCCGCTATTCGGCTAACCCGCCCGAGAGTTGGGATGTGTCTTCTGGCGCCGGAGTCACAGCTCTGGGTCTGGCCGCGGCGCGGTCGGTCGAGACCGGGAGACCAGACCGGCTTGCCGAGGATCCTTTCGCGCGGGCGCTTTTCGAAGCGGCCAATGTGGATCTGCCGATGCTCGTCGATTGGCCCGAAGCCGGCAGCCCGGTCTCGGACGCTGAAGCGTTGCACCTACACGGCTCTCGCTACATCGGCTTGCGCACGCGCCACTACGACGACGCCGCGCTGGCCGCTTGCAGGGAGGGCATCGGGCAGGGAGTACTCCTCGGCGCGGGCCTGGACACACGCGCCTTCCGGCTGGATCTGCCTAACGACTTCCGTCTCTTCGAGCTCGACCAGCAGCCCGTGCTCGACTTTAAGGACACGACTCTCGGCGCTCTGGGCGTGGAGTCTCACTGCATGCGCTCAACGATCGGGACCGACCTGCGGGAGGACTGGCGCCCCGCACTAGAAGCGAGCGGCTTCGAACCCGGCCGCCCGACGATCTGGGTCGCCGAGGGCCTGCTCCCCTATCTGTCCCGAGAAGCCCAGACCAAACTGCTCGGCGCAATCCACGAACTCAGCGCCCCTGGGAGCGCCCTCGCCCTCGACCGCATCAGCGGCGACCCCACCGCGCCGGGTCGGCTCAGAGGCCTCTCTGAACGCTCCGGAATCGACATGGA
>JAABUR0100007739.1_pt1 | contig 12628 bp, 19 predicted proteins | sample 5560091 | NCBI WGS metagenome assembly JAABUR01 (sample SAMN10711879, study PRJNA513375) | rock metagenome | isolation source: Antarctica rocks | place: Antarctica: Victoria Land, University Valley sud
CGGTGAGGAGTTGCAGAAACTCGCCCACGGTCAGGCCCGTCGCGGCCAGGAACTCGCGGTCTTTGTGTTTCAGGGTGTCGTAACTGAGCATACTTACAGTATAGCCTATTGCCGATAATGTTTATTATATCACGGAAGTTTTGCGGTGTCAAGAACTATTTTTGCAACCTCTGCCGCGAATGGGCGATGCGCCCGCAGCCACCGAAGACGCCCGCTTCCGTGTTCGAAAACAGCGAGACAAGAGGGCCACGGGCGGTCATAATAACCCTATGAACCTCGACACCGCCCGCTCTTATCAGGCGCTTTTAACCCACGACGCCCGCTTTGACGGCGTTTTCTTTGTCGGCGTCTCGACCACGCGCATCTACTGCCGCACGATCTGCACGGCCTGCGCGTGCCGGGGACGATCTCGCGCTGGAGCCGGGCGGCGATGTGGAAGCGCCCCCAGCGGTCGCTGGACCAGAGTTCCGGCGGATGATGTGTAGGGGCGCGATTCATCGCGCCCTTTCCAATCCGCGCCCTTTCCAATCATCGCGCCCCTACACCCTATAGGAGACATCCCATGACCACCTATTACACGACTACCTATTACACCTATTTCGACAGCCCGATTCAGCCGCTGCTGCTGACGTCCGACGGCACGGCCCTGACGGGGCTGTTCATGGTCGCGCACAAACACGGCCCAGAGGTCGAGGCCGGCTGGGTCCAGAGTGACGAGGCCGCGCCGTTCGCCGAGGCCAAGCAGCAGCTCGGGGCCTACTTCGCGGGGCGGCTGACCACGTTCGACCTGCCGCTCGCGCTGGGGGGCACGGCCTTTCAGCGGCGCGTGTGGGACGAGCTGCGCCGCGTTCCACACGGTGAGACGGTTTCCTACGGCGAGTTGGCGCGGCGGATCGGGCAGCCCACCGCCTGCCGCGCGGTCGGCCTGGCGAACGGGCGCAACCCGCTTTCCATCATCGTCCCCTGCCACCGCGTCGTCGGCGCCAGCGGCAAGCTCATCGGCTACGCTGGGGGGATGCCGCGCAAGGAAGCGCTGCTAGCTTTGGAACGGGAAGGCAGTACCGGCTAGGCAGCCAGCATGAGAGGCGGCACCGGCAGGGTGCCCGGCACTGGAAGTGCCGGTCTACTATTGAGTGAAAGTGCCTCCGGCACTGAGGAACAGCACTCGGAAGCGTGTCCTTAGTCGCGCAGCGGCTTCCACTGAGAGGAGACCGGCACTTCCAGTGCCGGTTCCCCGCGCCCCTGCCCGCCTGTCACCCGTCAGAACCTACAGCGATGTCGGCACGGGGACGCGGTTCAGGATTTCTTCGATGACGGCGGGGCCGGTGACGCGCTTGACGCGGGATTCGGGGCGCAGGATGAGGCGGTGGGCGAGGACGGCGGAGGCGAGACGCTTGATGTCGTCGGGGAGGACGTAGGTGCGGCCCGCCACGGCGGCATACGCCTGGGACGCATGGAGGAGGCCCAGGGAGCCGCGCGGGCTGGCGCCCAGGGCGGCCTGGGGGTGGGTGCGGGTGGCCCCGACGAGAGCGACGATGTAGTCGCGCAGGGCGGGGGCGACAAAGACGGAGCGGGCTTCTTCCTGGAGGCGCAGGATGTCGTCGCGCGAGGTGATGGCTTCCAAAGCGTCGAGCGGGCGGACGCGCGTCTGCTGGGCCAGAATCCGGCTTTCCTCGGCGGCGTCGGGGTAGCCCAGGGACAGGCGCAGCAGGAAGCGGTCGAGTTGGGCTTCGGGCAGCGGGTACGTCCCGTGGGACTCGATGTGGTTCTCGGTGGCGATGACGAAGAACGGGTGCGGGAGGGCGTAGGTGATGCCGTCGGTCGTCACCTGCTGCTCTTCCATGCACTCCAGGAGGCTGGACTGCGTTTTGGGCGTCGCCCGGTTGATCTCGTCGGCCAGCACGATGTTGGCGAAGACGGGGCCTTCGCGGAACTCGAACTGGGCGGTCTTCTGGTTGAAAATGGTCGTGCCGGTGATGTCGGCGGGCAGCAGGTCGGGCGTGAACTGGACTCTCTTGAAGACGAGGCCGAGGGCGCGCGCGAGGGCTTTGGCGAGTGTGGTCTTGCCGACGCCGGGGATGTCCTCGATCAGCAAATGCCCGCCGGCGAGGAAGGCAGTCAGGGCCAGGTCAATGGCGGGGCGCTTGCCGACGATGACCGTCTCGATCCCGTCGGCGACCCGGCGCATGGTTTCGGCGATGGCGAGGAGGCCGGGGGATGTTTGCGTCTGCGGGGTCGCGCGTTGGTCGAGGGCCGATTGTTCGGGAAGTTGCGGCACGGGGGATTGTCGTGTGTCCACTCAGTTAAGTTCGCCGTTCTCGGTCGTTGATCTCATAGGATTATACCCACACGGCGGCGAGACTGCACGGCAACTCAGCAAAGCGGCGAATCAGCAACGCGGCAACTCAGCAGACGGAGACGATCTCGAAGTGCATGATCCCGCCGGGGGCCTGGACTTCGACCTTGTCGCCGACTTTATGGCCCATGAGGGACTTCGCCATCGGGGACGTGTTCGAGATGCGGTTCTGCATGGCGTCGGCTTCCATGACCCCGACGATGGTATACTCGGTATCGTCGGCGTCCTCGTCGCGGACGGTCACTTTGGAGCCGAGCGTGACGATCTCGCCGCCGCCCGCCGACTCGATCACTTTGGCGCGCTCCAGCATCTGCTTGATGTTGTTGATCCGGCCTTCCAAGAAGCCCTGCTGGCGCTTGGCGTCGTGGTAGTCGAAGTTCTCGCTCAGGTCGCCCAGCGAGCGGGCATCCTTGATGCGCTCGGCGATCTCCCGGCGTCCGGTCGTGGTCAGTTGTTCCAGTTCTTCTTCCAGCTCCTTGTACTTGGCCGGGGACAGAACGATTTCATCTTCTTGCATGGGCGTGTGCGCTGCCTTCCTCGATTCCCTCGACGCTCCTGTGGACAAACACCAGGGGGACAAACAAAAAGACGGAAGCCGCTCTGGGAAGAGTCCAGGCGTCGGCTCCGGTGAGTTCATCATACCACAGGGGGCGCGCGCTGTCAAATGCCGCCTCGTCATAGTATTTTTTCGGACACAGTATTTTTTCGGATACGGGGCAGTTGGCATGGATTATGCAGGAGAGGACAGTGGACTAGAAGAAAGGAGCCATGCGTGAGAAACGCCTACATCAAGTTTCGGACCACGAACGACCGCGCGCTGGGCTGCGAGGAGCTGATCGCCCATTCGCGCGTCAGCCGTCTGTCGAACGATGTCTACTGCATCCCCTGGAGCAGCCTTGCCCTGCTCGACTCGCGCCAGGTGGAGTACACGTTCGCCAACGAGGACGATCTGACCGACGCCCGCCCCATCTGGAAGGTCGCCGCCGCCGGCGCCTGGTGACTTGCACTCCCGAACTTGCACTCCCGAACTTGCACTCCCGAACTTGCACTCCCGAACTTGCACTCCCGACTCGTCTCGGCTGCCGGCTTGTTCCCGCCGCCGCCCCGTTTTCCGCCCCGTCCGTGGAGGCGCTATTCCCGCGTCTCGTAGACCGTCCCATCCGCCGGGTAACAGATCAACTCCACCTGGTTGCCGTCCGGGTCGCCGACATAAATCCCGCGCGTCCCGTCCCGGTGCGCGTCTATGGCCTTGCCCGCCTGCGCCGCCGCCTGCGCCAATGTCGCCTCGTCCACCCGGACCGCCGTGTGCGGCGGGTGCTGAGAGGGCGTCACCAGCGCCAGCTTCCCCTGCCCCAGCTTCAGGAAGGCCCACGTCGCGTCCTGATACAGCACCTCCGCGCCCATCTCCCGCACATACCAGGCCACCGAAGCCGCGATGTCCCGCGCCGGAACCGCCACATGATCAAGTTCCACACTCTCCCAGTCTTTCTAATCCGAGCCTCAAGCAATGGCGAACTCCGCAGTGGCACGCAGAGAGGGCGCGCGGAACCCCAGCACGATGCGGTCTTTAGGGACGCCCGCCGCGACGAGTTCGCCCGCCACGCCGTCCTCCGTGCCGTCCTGCTGTATCCAGAGCTTGCCGCCGATGATGTCAATATGCAGCAGCGGGCCGTAGATGCGATACCCGTTTTCCCAGCCGATTTCCACCAACAGGTAACGGTCACTTGCACGGTCAAACACCGTCTCGCAGACGATCTCCGCGCCGGTCGTCAGAAATTGCGCGTACTCCGTCAGCACCCGCTCCACGGCGGCTCGATAGGGTTCTAAGGCATCCATTGAACAATCGCCTCCTGGTCCGGGTCAAAGGAGAACAGGCGGACAACCCCGTCTTCCAGCATCACCTAAGGCCCTGCTTCGTTAGCCAAGCCGCTATCCCGATTTCTAATGCTTTGAAGGCCGCATCCATTGTTGAATAGTCGGCCCCGCCTTGCCAAATAATGCCGCCTTCATCCAAAGCTCGGATAAAGGAGTCTGTGTTGTGGTCGCTGCCTATCTCTATCAAGCCGCCGTCCTGCACCCAAGCAGTGATACTGGGATAATTGGCGGTAAACACATCTTTATCCGGCTTCATTTCTACGCCAGTCTCCACCCTGACAAAATCAGGATATTGGTGTGACTCATTCTCTGCCAAGCACTCGTATCCTGCTAAATATGTGGGCTTCATGCGGACTGAATATATACCTAATCTCAGAATATCTTCAAAGAGGCCGAAATAGGCGGAAAAGACAGACGCCTCCCCTACAATCATCACCCATGCGGCAGTCGCGTTGTATTCCTGTGCCAACGCTTTGACCAGTTCAAATTCGCTCTCTGCAACTTTTTTGCTCTTCTCAAGGAGATTGAAATGACTATTAAGGGCACCATCCGCTCCATATTTCCTGCGTGCCTTGACGCTAATAACGTACCTCTCGCCATTCCGCTCCGCATACAGATCAACGTAGGGATGATTAGGATGTTCGGTGTTCAAGTTCCTTACTTTGACAAAGCCGTTTTGAGGCCGAGACAAAATATCAACGGCAATCTTCTCGCCCAAGTCACCAAGTTTACTCATGTGAAAAATCAGCCTCACTCATGGCACGGTCATAGGAACGCCCTCGCAAAAGTTTCACCCTTCCTCCGTCAGCGGTTCGCCGGAGGCGATGGTCACTTTTAAGCCTTCCCGTTCCTGAACCTCGTCCTCGATCTCGGCCAGCGTCCGTAGTAGGGGAACAACGGGTTCGGCCAGCGCGAGGGGCGGACGGGGATGTTCCAGTAGCCGTTGCGGAGGTGGATGCGGGCGTCGTCCACCCGTAGGGCGATGTCGCCGACGTGCCTGCCGGTCACATAAGGGCGCACGCGCAGGGCAACTTCCTGCGGGGAGAGAGGTTCGGCATTTAGTTCAGCGTTCATCGTCGTTTACTCGACTTCCCCTGCATCTTCTCAGTCTTTGTCCCGCTCTTTGTCCGGCTTTCCGGCCAGCAGGCGGCCCTCGAATCGCAGGCGCTCGTTCTCCAAGCGCAACGCCAACATCTCCCGCTCGTGCGTCTCCCGCTCGCTGACGCGGTGGATTTCATAGGCCAGCCGTTCCACGGCACGGGTCAAATCCTGCATCTCCTGGGTAAGCCGGCGGATATCCGCCTGGTTCTTCTGCGTTTCCTGCGTCAGAAACAGGACGTGCTTGAAGAACTCACCGATCTGGTTCCACATGGTCAGCGGCTCCCGATGCGCGAGAGCAAAGCCCTGATCTCATCGAGCCTAGCGGTATTGTCCGTCTGCATCAGCTCGATCTCGCGCCGCCCATGCTGGAGCTGTTCGCGCAGATGCGCCATCTCGTCTAGGTATCCCTGCCAAGTCCGGCTGACTTCCGCCGCTTCGGTGGCGGGGGGTTGTAGCGTCAAACTCTTGTCCATAATACCGGCCTCCTGCCCTCATTATACCACCAAAAAGAAGGGGACAGGCTGCTGTCACAGCCTGCCCCCTTTAGTCATGTCTCTAGCGGTCGCGGTTGCTGCCGCCGTCTTTGAGGTTGGCTTGAGCCGCCGCCAGGCGCGCGATGGGGACGCGGTAGGGGGAGCAGGAGACGTAGTTGAGACCGATCTGGTGGCAGAAGGCCACCAAGGCCGATCTCAGCTCTCGTCTTGCTCTTTATTCGGTGGGTTCGTCGGCAATTGACGCCCGGAACGCAGCAGTTCCATCTCAAAGCGAAGGGCTATCTTCTCGCGCTCATGTTCAAAGTGCATCGCCATCTTCTCGCGCTCGTGCTGCTCGTTCTGGCGGTTACGGATGACCTCATGCGCGATCTGCTGCATCCCCGCCGTCAAGTTCCGCAGTTCCTGCCGCACTTCTTTTAGTTCTTGACGCAGTTCAACGATGTCCGCCTTGTTCTTTTGCGTCTCCTGCTGAACCTGAAGGACTTGCTTGATGTAGTCGCCAAGTTGTTTCCACATGGCTCAGGCCGCGCTCAGTTCTGAAAGAGCGACTTGCAGGCCTTCCATGAGAACCCGCGTTTCCGCTGTGATGACTCGCGACTCGCTTTTCAGCATGTCAATCCGTTCTTGGTCGCGTGCCATCTGCTCGTTGAGACTCTTCATTTCGGCCAAGTAGTGGCTGATCTGCGCCTGCAACTCCGCTGACTCTGCGGCGGTCGGTTCCAATGTCATTGTTTCGGCCATTATTGTTGCCCTCGTGTCCTTGATTATACCACAGAGCGGTCAAGAAAAAAGCCCCGCCTTGCGGCGGGGCTTGGAGGCGGGGCGTCTAGCGGTCGCGGTTGCTGCCGCCGTCTTTGAGGTTGGCCTGGGCCGCCGCGAGGCGCGCGATGGGGACGCGGTAGGGGGAGCAGGAGACGTAGTTCAGCCCGATCTGGTGGCAGAAGGCCACCGAGGCCGGCTCGCCGCCGTGCTCGCCGCAGATACCCAGCTTGATGTTTGGGCGGACCTTCTTGGCAAGCTCCACGCTGATCTGCATCAGCTTGCCGACGCCGGACTGGTCAATGGACTCAAAGGGGTCGCCGGGGAGGATCTTCTGGGCGACGTAGGGCTTCAGGAACTTGTCCGAGTCGTCGCGGGAGAAGCCGAAGGTCATCTGGGTCAGGTCATTGGTGCCGAACGAGAAGAACTCGGCCTCCTCGGCGATCAGGTCCGAGGTCAAGGCGGCGCGCGGAATCTCGATCATGGTCCCGAACATGTAGTCAATGGTCTCGCCGTGGGCCTCCGTGACCTGCTTCGCGACCTTCTCTAAGTTGGAGCGGACGGCCTTCAGCTCGTTGACGTGGCCGACGAGCGGGATCATGATTTCGGGGTGCGGGTCGGCGCCGCTTTTTTTGGCGGCGATGGCGCCTTCCAGGATCGCCCGCGTCTGCATCTCGACGATGCCGGGGAAGACGATGGACAGGCGGCAGCCGCGCAGGCCCATCATGGGGTTGATCTCGTGCATCCCCTCGACCTTGTGCAGCAGGTCGGACTTTTCGGCCAGTTCCCGGCTCTCCGGGTGGGTGACTTTGAGCGTCGCGACTTCGGCGATGAGCGAGTCCATGGAGGGCAGGAACTCGTGCAGCGGCGGGTCAATCAGGCGGATGGTCGCCGGGCGGCTGCCCAGGGCCTCGAAGATGCCCTGGAAGTCGTTGCGCTGGAAGGGCAGCAGCAGGTCGAGATGCACCTTGCGCTCCTCCTCGGTCGCGGCCAGGATCATGGCCTGGACGATGGGGCGGCGGTCCTCGGCGAAGAACATGTGCTCCGTGCGGCACAGGCCGACGCCCTCAGCCCCGAACTTGATGGCGAGGGCGACGTCTTCGGGCGTGTCGGCGTTGGTGCGGACGCCCAGGCGCTTGGCGTCGTCGGCCCAGCCGAGCAGGGTGCCGAACTCGCCGGTCATCTCGGGGTCCACGACATCTACCGTGCCGTCAATGACCTCGCCCAGCGTCCCGTTCAGCGAGATCGGGTCGCCTTCGTTAATGGTCTTGCCGTTGACCGTGAACGAGTTCGGGCCGACGGAGATGTCGGAGCAGCCGGCTACGGTGGGGATGCCGAAGCCGCGCGCGACCAGAGCCGCGTGCGAGGTCATGCCGCCGCGCTCCGTCAACACGCCCTCGGCAGCCAGCATCCCCTTGAGGTCGTCGGGGGAGGTGTCGGCGCGGACGAGGATAACGCGCTTGCCTTCGCCGCCCTTGCCCATCTCGGCGGCGCGGGTCGCATCAAAGACGGCGACGCCCGTGGCCGCGCCCGGCCCGGCGGGCAGGCCCTTCGCCAGCAGGGTGTACTTCGCGCCCGGCTTGATGATCGGGTGCAGGCACTGGTCGAGCAGTTCCGGGTTGATGCGGGCGAGGGCCGTCTCTTTGGAGATCAGGCCCTCATTGACCAGGTCCACGGCGATCTTGACGGCGGCGGGGCCGGTGCGCTTGCCCGACCGGCACTGCAAGATAAACAGCTTGTTGTGCTCGATGGTGAACTCGATGTCCTGCATGTCCTTGTAGTGCTGCTCCAGGCGGGTGCAGATCTCGTCGAGCTGGCGGTACATCTCGGGGTTCTGGACTTTGAGCTGCGAGATAGGCATGGGGGTGCGGACGCCGGCGACGACGTCCTCGCCCTGGGCGTTCATCAGGTACTCCCCGAAGACCTCTTTCGTGCCGTCCGAGGCATTGCGGGTGAAGGCGACGCCCGTGCCGCAGTCCTCACCCTGGTTGCCGAAGACCATGCTCTGGATGTTGACGGCGGTGCCCAGGTCGTCCGAGATCTTTTCGCGCTGGCGGTACAGGATGGCGCGGTCGTTGTTCCAGGACTTCCAAACGGCGGCGACCGAGTCCTGCAATTGCTGGATGGGGTCCTGCGGGAAGTCGTGGCCGCTCTGGGCCTCGATGTGCGCCTTGTAGGTCTCGCAGAGCTGCTTGAGCTGCTCGCCGTTCACCTGGAGGTCGTCGGTGACGCCTAAGTCTTTCTTCATGTCGTAGAAGATGTGCTCGAAGTCGTGCTTGGCAAGGTGGTTGGCGCCGTCGGAATAGGCCACGTCCGAAAGCATCATCAGGAAGCGCCGGTAGGAATCGTAGACGAAGCGCGGGTTGTCCGTCAGCTTGATCAGGCCCTCCACGGTGGCGTCGTTGAGGCCCAGGTTCAGGACGGTGTCCATCATGCCGGGCATGGAAAACTTCGCCCCGGAGCGCACGGAGACGAGCAGGGGGTTCTCGGGGTCGCCGAGCTTCTTGCCGGTCTTTTCCTCGACTTTGGCCAGGGCCTTTTTGATCTCGTCCATCAGCCCGTCGGGGAACTGCCCGCCGTTCTTGGTGTACTCGTTGCAGGTGTCGGTCGTGATGGTAAAGCCGGGGGGGACGGGCAGGCCGATGTTGCTCATTTCGGCGAGGTTTGCGCCCTTGCCGCCCAGTTCATCGCGCATCGCTGCGTTGCCCTCTTCAAAGAGCCACACGCGCTTGGTGTCTGACATTCGCTTCTCCTCTATCATCGTACTTTCGTCTTAGGTTGAAGTATTGGTTTGGTTACAGATGTCGCCAGTGGAATCTGAGACATATCACGGGTCCCGTTCTTCACTCCATTGCTGCCAATCGTGGCTGGGTCGTTTGCTTTCTGGAATCCGGCCAAATAGGCACGGCTGCCCCGCTCCGTGTACTCGTTGACGACCGTAGCGCGAATATAATCTCCTACTCCTACTTCTGCCTGCAACCTCGCGAGCAGGTCTTTATCGAGTACGGGAACCTGCTGCGTGAAGTGACGCTTGACCCCACTCCGGCCCGATGCGTAATCCACGAGATTCACTCTGGGCGGATCACCGGGCAGTATGCCGACCAGTTGGGAAGTGGTCGTCGCTTCTTCTCTTTCTAGAAACGGTTCCATCAAAGCTGCTCCTCTTTTGGGCGTCTGGTTCTTGGGGGCTTATCTTCGGCAGACGCTCCGTGGCAGGCGGCATGTCTGCGGGTGTATTTCCCGTGCCGCCCGTTTCGATCTCGGTCAAGGTTCGCAGATCGAAGATCGCAATCTGGTCGTACTGCAAAGCCAGCGCCGCTGCCTCTTGTCGGCTTGGCAAAGTTGCCACGATGTCACGATAGGTCACGTCCTCATCGGCATTGTACCACAGGCCGACGCTGCATCTCGGATCGTCGAGAAGGTCCAAATTCTCCGCGATGAACAACTGAAGAATACGAGCACTCACCGTATCGCCGGCAGATTTCTTCCCGCGTTCCGGCCATACGGAAACTGCGTACAAGCCCCGGCCGCGCATGTCGCCGAGGCGGAGGCTGAATGTCGCCCCGTCACGTCCGCTGCCTTCGTAGAGAGCGGTGGTTTGATTTGCCGCATCCCCCGCTCCCAACGGTTCCCTTAACCGAAGCCCACCAGGGTCAGCGAGGAACGAGGTAAGGTCTTCCGCCATGCGGCGCTCGTCAGGCATAGCAGTTTTACGAGCCGATGCTGCTCATTTCGGCGAGGTTTGCGCCCTTGCCGCCCAGTTCATCGCGCATCGCTTCATCGCGCATCGCTGCGTTGCCCTCTTCAAAGAGCCACACGCACTTGGTGTCTGACATTCGGTTCTCCTCTATCATCGTACTTTCGTCTTAGTCGTTTTATTGGGTGTCATGATTATCTCGGTGATGTCATGATGGCCGATGTCGAGTACCCCGTTTTTGACGGTCGTTTCCTGCTCAACATCGGATACCTTTTTGAAGTCAACAAGGTAGCTGACGTAGCCGGTGTCGTACCATTCGTTGACGGTGGTTGCTTCGATCTGCTCTCCTTCTTTGACGTCCGCTTGGATGCGCCCGAACAAGGCGGCGTCCCGAACAGGAATCTGTCGGACGAGTTGACGCGCTATGCCGCGCGAGTTTTCGGCATGATACACAACTCTGATCGTCGGGCTGTCACCCGGCGAAACTGCGGCGACATCGACTACGGCTGTTGCCCGGCTTACTTTGACTGGCTCATTCATGGTCTTCTCCTCGCACCAGTGGAGGCAAACGCTCTCGCGGAGGCGGCAGATTCGCCGCTGGCGTCCCTGTGCCGCCGATTAGGAAAGGCTCTCCAGATTTGAGGTCGAAGCCTTCCTTCTCATTGTAGAGTTCGCCGAGGCGGCGGGTCTCATCCCTATCAGGCAGCACCGCAGATATGTTTAGGTACAGCAAGTCGTGTGCGTCGTCATACCAGAGGCCAATGTTGTTCCTGGGGTCGCGAAGCAATTCCTGATTCTGCACGATCAAGGCTTGCACTATACGAACATCTACATCTCGTCCAGGTTCCGGTTCCGGCACCAAGTCTGAGTAAAGAGCGACAGCATGGTACGGCTGGCCTGAGAGATCGCCAAAGTAAAGGTTGAAGGTCGCTCCTATGTAGCCGCTGCGCTCATACAGCATCACCGCCCGCTCTGCGGCTTGTCGGGCGTCAACGGGTTCAGGCAGGGCGCTATGTGGGTCAGTCAAATAGTCTGCAAGGCTGTCAGCGACACGAGGTTCATTCGCCATGCCCCTTGAAATCCTCCATGTCAGATTAAGGTGTCGCCCTCGTCACCCGGTTCATTGCACATCTCTGCGTTGCCCTCTTCAAAGAGCTACATATGCGTCGGTGGCCTGGGAATGAGTCCGTTTCTGCAAAAATCACCATAGGATCAGCCGTGACCCACCGCTGATGCCTGCTGTCAAGTTAGGAACACTGCATCTCGACCCAAGCGACGTCGAAGTCTTGTTCCGCCAGCGCCTGCGTGGGTATCCAGAAGTACCCGCGTCCGCCGCCCTGCCAGTGCAGTTGAACGGCGTCGTCGGTGTCCAGTTGCAGCAGAAGCCGCCATTCCTGGTCTGTATCAGGCACATTTTTGTCATACTGGACGATCTGCGGATGACCCAGAAGCCGATGCGGCTGTTCTCCATAGCGAGGCTGCCCCCACTGAAACGGCTCCTCCAAGCGTTCCAACAGCCGAACGTACAACCAGTACTCATCCTGGGACAAGGCCAAAGCTTTGTAAGGCACAGGATCACTGTAGTCCGGCAGTGTCAGCTCAGGTAGGAAGTCCATTCGGCAGCAGGTGAACCGATTGTCTTTCGGAATATCATAGAAAGGCTCCCCCTGGAAAAGTGGAGGCGAGACCCGCCGGGTCAGTTTGGACGGATCACCGTCATAATGAACTACCTTCCAGCAGTCGCGGTCTTCCGGGTAAGCTCCGAGCGCCTGCTTCCAGATCGCGCAGAAGAAGTAAAGGACACCAGAGGCGGGCAGCGCACCCCTAAGATCATAGGCGGCTAAATCCGCTAACCGAAACTGGGCCAGAAAGCACATCGGTCCGTCATCCCGTGAGAACTCCCCCGGTGGATACCGCGGGCGGTCACTCTCAGGATAGCCCTGCCAGACGGGCCACTCGAAGCCGGGCGGCAGGTCGGGCGCGCCGCCGAACTTGGACGCTCCGACCGGGAGCGCGTCTTCGTCCGTCGGACGCAGGACGAGGCGCAGGGAGGGCAACGCCGCCTGCATCAGCCTGTCCTCGACGCCTCCCAAGCCGACCTCCCGGATCAGCGCCGACAGTGCTTCCTTCGTCACAGCCGCTTCCTTTCACGAGATCACGCCGCGAGAGCATGAGGGGTTCGTTCTTGCAAAAACCCGCACGGGGGCAGCCGTAGGCCGCCAAAGCTTTCCACAACATCCTATGCCCGATAGCTTGTTCCCCCTCAACTGCCCGATAGCTTGTTCCCCCTCAACTGCCCGATAGCTTGTTCCCCCTCAACTGCCCGATAGCTTGTTCCCCCTCAAC
>JAABUR0100007741.1_pt1 | contig 12628 bp, 9 predicted proteins | sample 5560091 | NCBI WGS metagenome assembly JAABUR01 (sample SAMN10711879, study PRJNA513375) | rock metagenome | isolation source: Antarctica rocks | place: Antarctica: Victoria Land, University Valley sud
ATATAGCGATGCCAGATGCGCCTTTCGTTTTCGAGCACCGTCACCCCCGAGAGGGGTGGGTGCGCTTCGTCAAGCAGGAGGATCTCGTCCGCGTCGAGTGCCGCTGGCCGTTCGATATTGATGCCGATGATTGGACCTTCATTGGCAACCGTTTGTCGCTCGGTGACTATCTCGCGTGTCTGGATAAGCTCGTAGCCACGCAGCATGGTTATGCTCGCGGTATCGAGGGGGGTTTCATCGACTTCGCCGCGGTCGGCGCTGGAACGACACAGCTCGAACTCTGCGACTTCGCTTCACACGCGCCGACCCGCTTAGCAGTTGTCCTCTCGGAGGAGGCAAGCTCGCTCGGTCGTCGACTGCGCGATGCGCTCGAGCGCTGACGGTACGTCACGACGAGCTTCGAAGCTCACCGCCGCACGCCATCGAGTCAAGGAGCCGCCGATTGGGTTGGACATGCGCTTGACGCTACGCAGCTTTCTGGGCTAAGACGCAAGCTCAACGGCGGACCCGCCGCTCATTCGGAGCTGCGCAACGGTCAGGCGAAAGCGCGGTCGTGGTCCCGCTCCGCCATGAAGCCCGACCGTTGATCAAGCCCCGACCCACGAGAACCACAACGTTCAGCATGAGGATGGTCGGCGGCATAAGCTACCTCCGGACGATGAACCGGCGGCTTACGTCTCGCCGCAACAACACACGGCTATTGTCCCCGTTCGGAGGACGAATGGTCTCCACAGCGGTTCTGCTGTGCCACGAGCGACAACCAGGAATTTGCCATGACAGAGCACAGTGCAGACGCCGGGACGCGACCCGATCCGTCGATGATGATCGACGTGGACACCCTCGTGGCTTCATATGACGAAGTGTCGCCGGATCCGGCTGACCCCGAGCAGCGGGTTCTGTTCGGCACGTCGGGCCACCGAGGCACCGCGTCAGCGGGGACGTTCAACGAGGCGCACGTACTGGCAATCAGCGAAGCGATCTGCCGCTACAGGAAGACACAGGGGATCGCCGGCCCGCTCTTTCTCGGCCGTGATACTCACGCGCTATCGGAACCTGCCGCGCGGACCGCCATAGAGGTTCTCACCGCCAACGGCGTTGAAGTCTGCGTCGACGCTGAAGGACAGCCAACGCCGACGCCGACCGTATCCCACGCGATTCTCACGCATAACAGCGGCGACCATGGGTCCGCCGCGGACGGCATTGTTCTTACCCCATCGCACAACCCGCCGGAGGATGGCGGCTTGAAATACAACCCGCCGACCGGGGGCCCCGCTGACACGACCGCGACGCGGTGGATCGAGGACGAAGCAAACCGGCTGCTCGAGGGTGGCCTTCCCGAGATCCGTCGCGTCCCCTATGAGCACGCCCTCGCGAGTGACCGCGTCCGGAGATACGACTACGTGCGCCTGTACGTGGACGACCTCGCCGCAGCGATCGACATGGACGCTATCCGCGACGCGGGCGTGAGCATTGGCGTTGACCCACTTGGCGGAGCGAGCGTGCCGTACTGGCCCGCAATCGCGGAGCGGTACAGCATCGACATCACGGTGGTTAATGACCAGATCGACCCCACATTCTGGTTCGTACCGCTCGATCACGACGGCAAGATCCGGATGGACTGCTCTTCGCCCTTCGTGATGGCGGGACTGATCGAACAGCGCGACCGCTTCGACATCTCAGTGGCCTGTGACCCCGACGCCGATCGCCACGGGATCGTGACACGCGAGTGGGGCCTCATGGAGCCCAACCAGTACCTCGCGACTGCGATCGCTTACCTGTTCAGCGGGGCCAGGGACTGGCGGGACGAGACGGCCGTGGGCAAGACGCTTGTCTCAAGCAGCATGATCGACCGGATCTGCGCCGATCTCGGCCGTCGCTTGGTCGAGGTGCCCGTCGGGTTCAAGTGGTTCGTCGGCGGGCTCCTGGACGGCTCGCTGGGGTTCGGCGGCGAGGAGAGCGCCGGAGCTTCATTCCTGCGCCGCGACGGCTCGGCTTGGTCGACCGACAAGGATGGCATCCTGCTCGCTCTCCTGGCCGCAGAGATGACGGCGCGATCAGGGCGCGATCCCGGCGCCGCGTACCGAGAGTTGACGCAGCGCTTCGGGACACCGGTCTTTCGGCGCATCGACACGCCGGCTTCCGCCGAGCGCAAGGCTGTACTGCGTACGCTGTCAAAGGACGACGTCCAGGCGACGGAGCTAGCAGGGGAGCCCATCCGTGAGGTGCTCACCGAGGCGCCGGGGAACGGCGCCGCGATCGGTGGAGTGAAGGTCGTCGCTGAGCACGGCTGGTTTGCGGCGCGCCCGTCCGGGACTGAGGACATCTACAAGCTATACGCCGAGAGCCTGCGCGGGGAAGAACACCTGGAGCGCATCATCACAGAGGCACAGGAGGTCGTCGACGCCGCGCTCGCGGCTGGAGGTAGACGGTGACATCGGCCCAACAGCACCACTCGGCTGGCCGTGCTCCTTTCAAGACGCCGCCGCGTTGCGTGCGGACGGGCCCGTCGCATTCACAAAGGCGTAGAATCGCCGCTCCGGCGGTCCCGCCGGAGCGCTTGATCACCCAAATCAATCTGTCGCGTGTCTTGCTCGCCGCCGGCCGCGCAGCGGAGGCTCGCGATGTCGCGGTAGCCGCGCTCGCGCTCGCGCTCGGCCATCTCGCACACGCTCAAGGAGCGCGCCCCCCAAGCCGTCACGGCATCAAAATGACCACGCACTCTTTGGCGACGTACGCGCCGTCGTACTCGCGCGATAGCCACGATGGTCAGAATCCTGGCAGGTCTGCTGATGGCACCTCAGGCTGAGGTCGCAAAAGCCTTCTTGGTCACATCTGCAAACTTCGGCGGCGGGGTGACGTCGACGAGCCTCCTTGGTGAGGCTGGCGCGCAGCGTGTGGCGGGTCTTTCGCACCTGCTTGCCGATCCGTCGGGTCAAGGGAGTGGCGCTTTGGGGATGCCTGGACTCCTAGCGATCCAGGAAATGATCCGCCTGCCCGGACGCGACGACCCGCTCGACCAGTTGCTCGCTCGTTTGTTGTCACCGTCAGAGCATTTCGCGGCGGTCACCAGCACCGCGCGTTACCCGTTGCCTTCCAAATGGGAGCGGAGGTGGAACACGGACGGCCCACTCGATGTCGTCGAGGGCCTCGCGGTAGTTGCACCTCACCCCGTGGCGTTGCGTCCCGCCACGGACGATCACGACGATCCGCCCCGCCATTCGAGTCACGGACGCGTCATCGACCTGCCGATACTCGAGTTCTGGGCACATGCTGAAGAACGAGTCGCGCCTGGGGACTCTTGGCTGCGAGCACCCCTGCCGTGGGAGACCAACGACGCCTCACCGGAAATCATCTTCCGCCCAACGTACTACCAGGGAAGCCGCGACACAGACCCACGCGCGGCGACGGCACACATCGCCCGATTCCCGGTTGACGACGCATCCGTGGCGGTCGCGGTCGTGAACGTCCATCTCGGGACACTGCGTTCCGAGGATGCTGGCGACATGTCCACCGAAGTAGGCGACGAGCTCGCATTTTCGTTGCGCCGTCCCACGGTCGAAGCTATGTATCTGCGCCACCGCCAGTTCCAGGTTCTCGCCGAATTTGTCGCGTGGGTTTATCGCCGCCTTCGCATCCCGGTCATCGTGCTCGGTGACTTCAACTGTGAACCGACGAGCCCAGAGATGACGAGATTCTGCGAGCAAGCGCATCTTGTCCCCGCCTTGCAGGTCGACACGTGCTGGCGATGTGGAGCGTCGCCCGCTCGGCCGAAGCAACGTCGGTACGCCAACGACTCGTTTACGATGATCCGCCGCGTCGGTGAACCCCTGCGTGGCGACGCTGCACTGCATCCGGTCACGACGGATGCCTACTGCGGCGTCAACAACTGCACAGCGCCTCTATTCACCCATAAGCGCAATCTCAGCCTCCTCGACAATATCCTCGTTTCGGACGTTCGGTCACGAGCGGCGCGTACGCTTTCGGCGAACCTAACGTTCGCGGCGGTGGCTGGTACGCACAGCGGCAGCGGGATCAACGATACGCATGCGTTCTCAGATCACAACTCGGTGTGGGCGACGCTTGCTCCGGTTGGGGCGTAGTGCCGGACCCTTGGCATCGGCGCACCTCGGACCCGGTGTTCACGTCGCCCTGGGTGTCGGTGCACAGGAATAGATATGCACTGCCTACGGGCGTCGCGATCGACGACTTCTACGTCGTTAGCGAGCCGCCAGGAGTCACCATCGTGGCCGTTACGCCGGGCGGTGAGGTCATCCTCGTCGAGCAATACCGCGCCGCGGTCGACTGCGTAGCTCTCGAACTGCCCGCCGGTTACATCAGCGAAGGTACCTCGCCGCTGGAGCAAGCGCGCCGCGAACTGCGCGAGGAAAGCGGATACCTCAGCGATCGCTGGCATGAGATTGCGACCCTCTCTCCCTCTCCACACCGCATGGCTAAAGTCGAAACCGTGTTTCTCGCCCTGGGTGCGGAACCACGCGACGCGATCGACCTCGACGCGACCGAGGATCTGAACATCAAACTCCTCCCGATGGACGAGGCCTCCCCTGCACTCCTCGCGTCACCGCAGGCGTGCGCGGTTTGCGTAGCCGCGTTGTACATCGCGCGGGAAGCGCTGCGGGTCATGCAAGAGTGATCCCGACCCCTCTCCGGACTTCCCCGATGCGGAACGCACTGACGTTGGCAGCTCTCAGATCGGTTAGCAGGCCTTCCGCCTGTGACTGAGGCACTGCGATGAGCAGTCCACCGGCTGTCTGCGGATCTAGTGCGATCGATAGCAGGTGATCGGGTGCCGCGCTGAGCCCGAGCACGGAGTCGGCAATGAAGTCGCGATTACGGTCATGCGCGGAGGTCCGAACCCCCCGGTGCGCCAGCCCAAGCACGCCATCGATCACAGGCAGCGCTGGCAGATCGATCGCTAGTAGCGCGCCGCTCGCCGCCGCCACTTCCGCAGCGTGGCCAAGGAGCCCAAACCCAGTGATATCCGTGACGGCGCTGGGCTCGAATCTGCGAAGCACCCTCGCGGCCGACCCATTCGATTCCATCATCACCGCGACCGCCCGATCAAACACATCAGCGTCAATCTCACCGCGCCGATGCGCTGTGGCCGCGATCCCGGAGCCCAAGGCCTTGGTGAGGATAAGTACATCGCCAGGCCGCGCGCCTGATTTTCGCCATAGCGTGTCCGGATGTGCGAATCCGACTGCGGCGAGACCGAACAGGGGCTCCGCGGACGTGATCGTGTGCCCACCGGCGAGCACCGCTCCCTCGGCCTCGCAGAACACGCGCGCGCCGTCCACGATGTCCCTGGCCACCTCCGCGGGAAGATCGGCGGGTATGCCAGCAACGGCGAGGGCGATTCGCGGCTCTCCGTTCATCGCGAAGATGTCGCCGAGAGCGTTGTTGGCGGCGATGTGCCCGTAGCTGTGCGGGTCGTCAACAACTGGCGGAAAGAAGTCGATAGTGAATACCAGCGCGGATTCGTCTCCGAGTGAGAGGACAGCCGCGTCGTCTGGCGACGCCAGTCCGACCAACAGACCCGGGACGGATCCCGTCGACGCTGCACCAATCAGCAAACCGAGCATGTTCGGGTCGTACTTCGCGGCGCACCCGCCGGTCGAGCACATTGCAGTGAGACGCGGGGCAGACTTGTCAGCCGTGTTCATCAGACCGCTGCCGCGAGACAAAACATCCAGTCAACATCCCCCGCGGGGCGATGGGACACTCGGTCCTCGATCCGGACGACCGTGAACCGGTTGCGCTCGAGGAGCTCCGTCATCAGTGAGCTTGAGAACAGTTGGTAGAACCGCTGTCCCATCCCCTCCTTGGTGTCGATCATCTCCACCCCGGTGCCGGCCTTTGCGAGCACGTAGAAGACGCCGCCCGTGTCTAGCACTCGCCGAGTCTCCGCCACAGCGACATCGGCGCCTAGGCCCTCGCCGACGACAGGCAAGTGGTGCAGCGTCGCATGGCTCCGCACACATTGGAACGATGCGTCGTCGAGTGCGCTCAGGTCGCGCATGTCAGCGGCGACGACCGCGCTCGGTGGCAGCCCCAGTTTAGCCGCCACATCCGCGAGCAGTCGGACAAAGAGTGGCGAGTTTTCAAGCGCAAACGGCAAGATGTCTGTTTCGTGTGAAAGGCGCACGAGGTCGCGCCCCGGGCCGGCACCAACGTCGAGGAGACGCCACCGCCCCTTCAGGTCGACCGGCAGTCTTCCCGCCGCAATGCGTGTGCGTACGCACTGGAGGAGAGCCTCAGTGAGGTACTCGTCCCAAGGACTCGTCCCGCGACCACGCCGCTCGGCGTATCCCACGCCTTCGTTCTCATAGCTGTCCGATGTGGCCCGTACCAAAACCTCGATCGCTGACGCGACGTCGGCGCGACGCACACACACGCCACTCTGCACCGTCCGGACCACATCGACGGCAGAAGCAGAACCGGCGCCCGATTCGTCATTTGCGCGCCGCGCTGCTGCCATATGAATCACCGTACCAACGGCCAGATCACGCCCCGCCCCGGACCACTCGGGGATCGTGAGCCTAGAGTCCTTCGATCCATGACCGCAGCCTCGCAGAGCGTTCACCGTCGAGCGATTTCTGCCGTTCGTCGACGAGCCGCAACAGCGGTTGTCGAAGCGCCGGAAGTGGACTCGCTCCGGGGGCCATCTCTGCACATGTCTGCTCCAGCCACGAACTGAGTTCCGTCATATCGGTACCATCGCCGGTCAGACGAACGTCGAGGTCGGGCAGCACGTGCCCATCGAAGGCGAGTTTCTGGGCGAGCGGCAGGACGTCTGGTAGAGCCAGCGCGACATGACTCAACTCGAGTCCGAGGCGACCTAGCAGGACGCGATAGACCTGCTCAGCTAGGCTGGCAGCGCGTTCGCTCGCGGCACGCACGAGATCCGTCCCCTCGAGATGCTGGAACTCCTCGGCCGGCTCCGCCTGAAGGTAGAACTTCAACTTCGGCTCAGTATTAGACGGTCGGACCGTCACGCTGAAGTCGGGGGTTTGGAAGGTCACCACATTGCGCGACATCCGATCGGTTTCACTGATGATCGGTCCAAATGCGTCGGTGTCCCAGTAATCGGTCACGCCCTTTACCGGACTCGTCCCGTAGGTCGTCGGGGGTTCCGAACGGAGGGACGCCATCAGCGCTCCGATGTCGCGCGCGCCTGCGTCGCCGAGCAGGATGATCGACCGATTGTTCTCGGCGAAGGCACCGATGTGCTCGAGGACAGAGTGGTAGTACTCGACTATCGTCCGGTCTTCGCCTAGGAGCCTTCCATGCAAGGCCGCGAGGTAGACCGCCGCTGAGGTTGCGTCCTTGTCGCGTAGATTCGGTGTCGCTAGGAATCCGTAACTCTCTTCCGCCGCTAGAACGAGTGCCGAGCTATCGACGCGAGTTCCACGGTACTCGCCTGTCCTCTCCAGGTCTGAGAGAACGGCACCGACATACTTGAACCCGACCGGCAGGTCGCCGATAAAGGTAGACCCCGGCGACAACTCCACGATCCGCCGCAAGGCTCGAGTCGTAACTGCCGTTGTGATGACAAGCCCCGTGCGTCGAGGACCCTGCTCGTCCAAGAACAGGTAGTAGCCAAGGATGGTGGCGATCTGATTGCCCGTGAGATGCACCCATACGCCGTCCTTGGCTTGGACATCAGCACCTAGGCGGTCTGCGTCAGGGTCCGACGCGAGGACGATCCCTACGTCGTTAGCCGCTGCAAAGCGCATCGCGGGAGCGGTTGCCTCAGGGATCTCAGGGTTTGGGGACCGGAATGGAATAGCTGCGAACGTTCCGTCCGCTGCCTCGTCTGGAGGCTGTTGAACGTCGTAGCCGAGTCGGCTCAGAACGGCGCCCACGGTGACACTCCCAGAGCCGCACAGAGGTGTGTACACGACGGGTGTCCCGAGCTTCATGGGAACGTCGGCCATCAGATCTACGTAGAGATCGACGTACGACGACCCGATCATTTCGTTTACGTCCCGGACCAACCCCGATCTAATCGCATCGTCCAGATCCATGACCTGAATCTCGGCGATGCTCTCGATGACGTCCGTGAGCTCTTGGTCCTGCGGAGCAATCGGCTGAGCGCCAGATCGGTTGTAGACCTTGATGCCGTTGTCGTCGGGGTGATTGTGCGATGCCGAGATAACGACCCCGCCGTCCGCGTCCAGCCTGCGGATGGCGTGGGAGAGCTGCGGCGTTGTGAGATCCGTCGCGTCGTCGGCGACGCCGACCATGTAAACCGTCACACCATTGGCAGCGTAGATCGAAGCTGCGAGCGTCGCGAGGGTGTACGACGACACACCGATCAATGGGTTCGGCGAGACCGCTGCGTACCGGCCCGCGAGATCGTTGAACACGCGAACATCGTTCGCGATCGCGACAACCCCGCCTGCCGACCCGCCCGCACGGAGGTACTCGCAATGCCCCTGAACGGTCAGAGCAACAGTTGTCGGGTTCAGTCGATTCGGACCGAAGCCCACGTGGCCACGGCGGCCTCCGGTCCCAAACGGCAGCAAGCGCCAGAACTCGTCATAGAGTGCCGCTGCCTCGGTAGCCGCGGCAAGTCGCGCGAGCGCGGCCGTGTCGACAAGCAGGACGCGCCCCGAAGCCCACTCGACCAAACGCTCGGCCGCGGCTCGCCCACTCTCGCCGCGCTCCGCCAATCGCTCGGCGGCGCGCTGGACCTCCGGCGCCCCGGACCGATCATCGTGGTGCGTTTCAAATCGATTTGTCATGCGCCGAGCTCGCCGGGTGTTGCCATCTAGGCTGATGAAGACATGAAGCCCCACGCAACCTAGCGGGAATGACGAATCCGGATCATCCCGCGGAGCCGCGGTCGGCCGAACTGCTGGCCACCGGCCCTACGGAGACCAGTGAGCACGGGGGCACTCCGCCGCCGCGCACCTGGGCGGCCAGGCTCGCTGCCGGCACGATTGAGCCGCGGGACCCAACGCACCGACGAGCAAACCTCGCCCGCGATGAAGTCCGCGTCCTGTCGATCCTCTGCCAAAGGGCTACCGCGACCGGCAGCGGGGTCGTCGTGAAAGAGATCGCGGATCGCGCGCACCACCACGGCCTGCGACTGGCGCAACTCTGTGCTGCTCAAGACGGAGAAGATCCACGCTCTAACTTTGCCGCCGTCGCTCCCGTCGAAGTTCACTCAGTCCGCTTTAAGCATGGGCCACCGAATGGATTGCCATTCCCGATCGCCGGCATGTCGAACGAGATGCCTTATGAGTCAACGCGTTTCCGGGATCTCAGTTGGGCTCAGGTGGATCAGTACCTTGCCGTCTGGGACGACCACATCGGAAGGCTCGTCACGACCCACGACCCACACATAATCCACGTCCACCACTTGTGGCTGCTCGCTGCGCTCGTCGCACAGCGCTGGCCCGCGATCCCCGCCGTCGTGTCGATCCACGGCACAGATCTCCGGAGGGCCGACGAGAGCCCCCACCTCCAAGCTCTGGTCCAGCCGTGGGTACATCGGTTTCGATCGCTGATCACTCTCACGGCTGATGATGACGGGCGCGTCCGCAACTCATATTCGGGAGTCCTACCTCCGACCAAGCCGCTTGGTAGCGGATTCAATGCGGACCTCTTTCGCCCATCCACGCGGCCTTACGGCGACTGCGAGAAGAGTCGCGCGAATGCGCGAATCAACCACTCGATGCCCTTGGCGGGGTCATACTAACAAGGTGACCCGCTTCTCGTTGTGTGTGGCGGAGGACCAGACCGCGAACGCCGGCGCTATGTGGGGCTCGCACGCGAACTCGGCGTCGGAGACCGGGTTGTCTTCACAGGACCGATTCCATACGCCGAGGTCGGGGTGTTCATGCGAGCGGCCGATGTCTTCGCACTGCCCGCTTTCCACGAGCCGTTCGGTCTCGTGCTTCTCGAGGCCCTGGCCTCCGGATGTCCGATCGTGACCACCGATCAAGGAGGCCCACCGCGGTTCATTCCGCAGCCACTTCTTGGGAAGGGACATGCCATTGTGATACCTGGGCTGCAAGTCATCCGACCGTGTCCTAGCGAGCGGGATACCTTCGTGGCGACCCTCGCAAAGGCGCTGAGCCAACGGCTTGCTCAACCACTTGATGCAACCGCACGCACGGTTATCGCCGACGCCGTGTCTTCGATGTCATGGGCTCACTACGTCGTACGACTCTCGCAGGAATATCGACAGTGCGCCGATATTGCCCCAAGTGAGACGATCGCGCCTTGATCCACCTGTGTCGTGGACGATCCGCTCACGTCACATCAGTGTCCCTAACCCATTCGGCAAGCTCACTTTCGAGTTCTCGAAGCTTCCGAATCGTCTTCTGGGTCGCACGCCGCGCTCTTCTTTGGTCACCCGACGAAGCAGCCCCACCCGTCAGTCTGTCCATCCGTTCATCGAACTTGCGAATGAACTCGGCGACCTCATCCCGGTCCCGCAAGACGAGAGAGTGCTCGTAACTGGACTGTGCGTCGGGCTGCATGCCTCGGATCACGACCTGATCGCCGAAGCAGTACTCCGAGAAATGTGGTTCGTCGGAATACGCCAACAACAAGCGCGCGCTGCCCGGACGCGCAAGGCACTCCTCCACCACACGGATAAGGTTGCTACACCGCCGATGGAGTCGTCGCGCCGTGCGCCCGTCCCCAACCGCTCCCTCCGGCGACCGCCCATAGAACGGCCGCCGCGTAACGATGATGAGCGTTTCGCATCCGGCGTGGATGGCTTTGATGACACTCTTGCGTTCTTCACTCAGTAGATCGCTGTATTCCTGATCCTCGAGGTGCTCGTCGTCCTCAAGACTGAGCGGGCCAAACCCCTGCCACATACGCAGAGTGCTGGCCTCCCCGTCCTCCGCAAGCTTCCGAGCCTCTTGCACGACAAATTCAGTGCGGCGCAGCTTCCCCCGGATGACGTCTGTCACCGGCTGCACCGGCTCGTTGTCGTGCTGGTCGGGCACCACCGGAGACGAGTTCTCCCAGAGGTAGTCAAACGACGCCTGCAACATTCGGTACCCGTGGGAATCCGCGCCAAAGACGATCATCGGGAGGCGAACGGGAGCGTTCGGCGCCAGGATATTTGGCGAGAAGTACGCCTCATTTGGAAAGAGAACGACGGTGCAATACGGCGCCTCGCGAAAGTTGCGGAGTTCTATGCAGGGGCGCTCACGCCGCATTTTCCTGACCGCGGTGATCGTGGACTCGAGATTTCGCACTAGCTCAGAAGTGACCTGCTCACCAAGGTCAGGTTCCTCGATACGAGCACGTGCTTCGGCCTCCGGACTCTCTGGATGGGAGATAAGAGCCTGAAGGGACACGCCGTTCTCGCGCTGTACCAACCCCTCTATTGCGCTGAAGAAGGCGCCCGGGGGATTGAAGAACACGCGAAGCGTGACCCCCATCATCCGGACGGTTCCTTTGTCATGGGCGCGGAACGCCTCCCTCAATCGCGTCACCGCGTTCGTGCCGCTTTGCGTCTCCTCCTCGCGATGAGGGAATACGTAACTGACACCAGACGCTGCTAGATCGCCGTGCATCCGCGTGATCAAGTCCAGCGAGGCTGCGTCGGACGGGTCAGTCCCCTTTAGGGCGGTTTGACCTCGCGCGGCATGTGCGTCCTCTGCGGTGGCCGGTCGCTCCTTGAGGGGTACCTGTCGTGCGGGCTCGTCAGACGCCGCGTGATAGGCCGTCAATTTCACATGCAGTTGCGGCTTGGGCAGTTCACGCCCGTCCGCATCGGTGAGCCGCAGATCGAGTTCGCTCCACTTCTCATCAAAAGACACCGACTGAAGGTTTTCGTGTTGCACGTTGGCTCCCCCGAATACGTGGTAGAACGAGTTGACCATTTCTGCGGACGTCAGTGACGTCACTCGTTCTTCAAGTTCGTACTCGAGGTCGTCGACGTAGAAGATTTTTGTGATCGTCTCGACGGCCAGTCGGCCGTCGAGCCGTACTCGGTTCGTGAGCGTTTGAGGCTCGCGCGGGAACGCCGCGGGGTGCGCTGCGCGGATGCGCTCAGCCAGCTGCGTGATCAATTTGGGCGGGCATTGAGGTATTGACAGGAAGACCTCGGACGGCAGATCCGGTGGGACGCACGGCTCCCGCGCGACGACTACGGCCGGCAGTCGCCAGACCAGACGGGAAAGGAATTCGACGAGATCGTTGGTTCCGCCTCCTCGGTCGCTGAGCTCGTGCAGGACTGCGAACAGCGTGACGCACATTTGGTCGACGCGCCCGTCGTCGCGCCATTGGCTCAAGTGATCGATCGCGCGCGAGATCTTCTGGTTGGCGTCACCGACTAGGACCTGCATCTTCTTGCCACCGGCGAACCTGGCCGAGCGGGCGATGGCCGCTTGGCCGGCGTCGTCGTCATATTCGAGGACGACCCCGCCTGGCGACGCGGTGTTGTTCAACAGGTACTCGACGAGGGCTCCGTCTGCTCCTCCGACGTCGAGGAAGGCGGTACGGCCCACGTCCCATCCGCGTCTGGCGATAGCCGCTAGGTCGGAGTTCCGCAGTTCGTAGGCACATTTGGGCGTTCCGGGGTAGCGTTTTGCCTGCATATCAGTGGTTTCGTTGTCGGCTGAAGCCGGAAAGCTGT
>JAABUR0100001685.1_pt1 | contig 12625 bp, 7 predicted proteins | sample 5560091 | NCBI WGS metagenome assembly JAABUR01 (sample SAMN10711879, study PRJNA513375) | rock metagenome | isolation source: Antarctica rocks | place: Antarctica: Victoria Land, University Valley sud
TCTAGAGGAAATTAGAATAAAATAAGGACAGCCCCTTGTACGAAAGGAGTTGGGTATATTAACCTATGGTTTACCTGTTGTTTATCCACCTATATTAATATAGCTAACAAGGGTGCGCATGAGCAAGAAAACCTTTGTTAGCTATAACCTATAAGTTTATAACTAAGAGCGAAATCCTTTAGTACCATGGCTTATACTGGGATATTATTTCTCACTAAAATAATGAGGGTCTAAATAAACTAAAACAGATGAAAACCCGTCTAGGTTAGGCACGGCAGGAAAGCTACGTTAGTTAATGATAAGTGCTGAATGCATATAGGCACGAAACATACCTTAGGATATTCTTAAATATATGTAGTTTAATACTACGATTTTAGGTCTTTTTATATGTTCAAGTACTATGGCGAATAGGTATACGGGTAACCAATCCTATAACACCCATCTTGCTATATATTTCAGTATGTAAATGATATGATCTTAATTAATAGGCTTTAGTTTAAATAATCGTGACGTTTTTAGGCATAAAGTACTAATTGTGTAATTTACTAAATAGCACGCTTATCTATACATTATATAATGTAAATATATGTTTACAATTTGCACATAATTACTATTTCAAGCCTGGTTAGCATAAAAGTAATGTTTCCGTTTTGTAATCGGATGAAGCAAGTGCGATACTTGCACTGGGCTCATTTTTATTAAACCTTGAATAGAAAGATTAAAATATCCATATATTTTAATATAGACCCAATTGTCTAGTGGTAAGACCTATTGTTTTCACCAATACTACGCGGGTTCGAATCCCGCTTGGGTTATAGAGGTCTCTTACTTTATATACAAATAGAAACATATCTATACAAATAGAAACATATCTATACAAATATATATAGTAAGACATATGCGGATTGATGTAATAGTAACATAACTGGCTCATGACCAGCATATAGGGGTGCAATTCCTCTATCCGCATTGCAAAATCAAGGACAGATCACGCATAAAAGCAAACTATTTGTTCTACTAGATCGTGGGGTTCATTTATCCAAGGGTTGAAAGTAGCCCCTCCCACTAACATATTCTAGAACAAGTAAGATATTTTGCTTTAAGGGCTATAGCTTAATTGGTAAAGCCAACTGCTCATGACGGTTTAGATGAGTGTTCAAATCATTCTGGCCTTAACATTATAATTAGATATACATACATATTTAGATAATTATATTTATTTAGATATACATACATATTTAGATAATTATATTTATTTAGATATCAGTCCGAGTGCTGGAATTGGTAGACAGAGCGATCTTAAGATTCGCTGGTATATTACCGTAAACGTTCAAGTCGTTTCTTGGATATTAAGAGTATTTGTGTTTTAGCTATAGGGGATATAGTTTAACTGGTAAAACGTCTATTTTGCATATCGTTATTTCGGGTTCAAGTCCTGATATCTCCAGGTTATATAATAGCTTTAAGAAGCCTAAGAAGCTCAACAGGTAGAGCGGAACTCTGAAGATGTTTAGGTTATAAGTTCGAATCTTATCTTGGGCATTTTAGTGTTTATATGATATTTACCATTAAAAGCTAAATCTTAAATGGTTGATAATCTAACACCAGTTATCATTAAAGGTGAACACTAAACTTAGATTTTATATATAGATCTTATTTAAACCGTTCTATCTAGATATGATATAGAAAAAAAAGATTATAAAGGTAGTGATGGAACTGGTAGACATGAGTATATAATAGGTGCGCTGGAATTTGGCAAACAGGTTCCACTTAGGATGGATTGGTTTAAAACCTTACAAGTTCGAGTCTTGTCACCTATAAAATAATTAAGGATTTAAACTCTTAATTTATTTAGTATTGTATTAAAGCATAGTTATATAAAATAGTACTTATTAAAAAAATTGTCCTTAATATTGAAGTTTTAACGATTATTTTTCAATTAGTTACTATTTTTATTTTTAGTATTTGTTACAACTGGATTTTTATTGATTTTGTAAAATAAAGATTAGTTATTATCATCAAGCTATCTAGAAGCTATATAGAAATTATATTAATGTAATGCTGGCATTGTGTTATGATATAATATTATATTATATAGTATAATATACTTTAATAGTATTATTATAATATACAGTAGTAGTAGTAATAGTAATAGTAATGGTAGTAATAGTAATGGTAGTATTATTATAATAGGTTTAAATTGTAGTATCTTGTTTACTGCTACTCTTAAAAAGGACTAGACTACAAAAGAAAACTAATATTTGCTTTCCATAATAAATCAGTAGGTAAAGTAGAGTTCCTGTCCGCTACAGGAACTTCTGGTTGCATTGACTTGCTTGATAATAAGGCTTGAATCCAAGGCTAAAGCACCCTATTTTTACATTGTACTTTTTTTTACATATCTTTTTACCTTAACTCTCATACTAAACTTGTTATAATAACTATAAAAGTGACAGGTATTAGTAATTTATCCAGTAACTAAAAATTTAATAGTTTAACTTTATTTTTTTTTTTTAAGCTAGGATCTGTTTTAGCCGTTAACCCTGTTATCTATAATTAGATTTAGATGCATAAATCAGAAATGATAGCACCAACATATTATAAAACAAAAAAAATTAAAAATAAAAAAAATTTATATAATCGCCTTGTTACAGGTTTAAAAGTTGGTTGAAATGCACCTGTTTTGCCCTCTAAAGTACTTAGTTTTCACAATAATCCTTTGCTTAGGGTTTTTAGAGTTATTGGAGGTGTTTCAATATTAACAGTTTTTTCGAAAAAACATTTGTTGCTATCATTACCATTTAAGTCTGTGATCTTGTTTTTTGCTTTATTGCATATTATATATATTTCTAGCATTAGCATCATTAAATTGTGATATGGCTATAAGGTATTGAAAAGTGATAAATTAAATGTTAGAAATTCACCTCTTGATCAATTTGCCACTACTGCGGGTAAACTCTTGTATTGCTGAAAATACGGCTGTCAAGTAGGTTCTGCAGGTTTAGGTTTAGTAGGTACGTCTTTTTTGATAGATAGTATGCTAGAAGCAGGTGGCCGAGAAAAGGTATTTACCCCTCTAATTGGTATTTACCCCTCTAATTGGTAAAGGTGTTAAGTTATTTATCAATAATAGACCAGCTCATGACGTTTTACTTGGTATTAAGAAAGATATCAAAAATTTAGAAGATAGTAAAGCGAGTTATAAAGAAATCACCGATTTATTTAATAAAGCTGATAAAGTCCTAGATTCAAAAGATTTTTCAAAACAAGAGATAAATTCTATTAAGTGTTCCATAAATGAGATCAAAGATATGGAAAAAGCTAAACTATCTGATTATACAGAAGAGTTATCTAAAAAGATTAAGCAATATTCTGAAAATAATAAAAAATAAAAAATGAATAGATTGATTGCGTGATTGATCTTTTGCTCATAATCATTCGTTTTACAATAAAGTTTTTGCAGACATGGCTAATTACGAAGCTCGTCACTGAAACATGCCTAACACTAAATCTATACGTGATCAATTAAGAAATTTACCTTAGAATTCATAAAAAAAAAATAGATATGTTGGAATTGGTAGACAATTTCCACTTAGGATGGAATGGCTTCAGCCGTACAAGTTCGAGTCTTGTTATCTATACATGGAAAACTAAAAATGGATTAAATTAAACAAACAGGGCTTCATACCCGACAATTATAAAAATATATTAAGTAATGATGCAGGTATATATGCATATAGGTTAATTTCTGATAACACTAAAATTTACATAGGTTCAGCTCAAAATCTTTCGCAGCGTTTTAGACAGCATTGATATAGATACTGTGTATACAAAGGAAACAACAGCAAATTTTACAACATGATAAATAAATATGGCTGGAATAATATTGAATATACCATACTAGAAATATTAAAAAGCATAAGCAATGCTAAAATAGAAAAAAATATTTTAATGGAAAAAGAACAATGGTATCTGGATAAATATTCTCCTTCTTTAAATATTAATAAAAAGGCGGGATCTATGGCAGGCTATAAACACTCAGACATCATTAAATTAAAATTTGGTTGCGGAGCATGACATGCACAGGGCTAAACCCTATAAAAGACTATACAAAACAAATATAAAATGTTTAGTCAGTGACGAAACTAAAAATAAATTAAGATTAAGATCAAGAGGTGCTCCTGTTTTAGTTTACGATAAAAATCTTAATTTAGTAAAATCATTTCAAACTATAAAAGAAACTGGAGTATTTGTAGGATTGTCGCCTAGTAGCGTTAGTAAATATATAAACGAAGGTACGATATGAAATAATAAATATTATTTTTAATTGAAATAACGTATTAAGTATTAATCATCTTTTATATAATATTTTTTTCATGTACATAGCATTTTTTTTGTTTGTTTCAAACGTGTTATAAATGTTATGATAATTATCGTGGGATAATAAATTATTAATATGTAATTTCTTCAATGCTTATTTTTTTAGAAGAAATCTAATAGATGCTAAAAATAATAAATAAATATGTTGTAGACTAATCGGCAAGTCATAAATTTTTGGTATTTATCATTGAGTGTTCGAATCACTCCAACATAAAAAACCACAAACTTAATGAATATATAGATAATAAATAACATATAGATAATAAATAACAAATGTAAACACTATAGGTGGTTATAGTTCAATAGGTAGAGCAACTGTATGTGGAACAGTGAGTTCCCTGTTCAAATCAGGGTATCCACCCTTTCATTTGATATTTTCTTTTATCTATTTTTTTATTTCATGCTGATGCAGAGACTTCGTCTAGCATAGCAGCAAATATATATTATTTCATGCCTGCGGTTGCTAACGAAGTTATGCATCAGCATCACTACGTACGTGCAGGGTAATCTGTAATGAATTAAATATAACTAAAGCAAAGCCCGAGTAGTTCAACAGGTTAGAACGTTAATTTCATGCATTAAGAATGAGAATTCGAGTTTCTCCTCTGGCTCATGATTAAAAGCACATTAAAAAATACACATTTCAAAAGCCGGAATATTACATCTTTCGAGAAAAATCTAAAAAAAGCAACATTGTTCCATTCTTCTCCCAATAATATTATAATTTACGATGATGCGTTAAGCAATAACAACAAGATATTACAACACAATAAACAAAGATGCGGAGCCTATAAATGAGTTAATAAAATAAACGGTAAGAGTTATATAGGAAGCTCTGTTAACTTAAGCTCACGATTCTCCAATTATTTTTCTTTAAAATACTTAGCTAAAAGAACCTTGAAATATAAGAGTAAAATTTACAATGCCCTGTCGGCTTATGGCCATGCTAATTTCCAATTGGAGATATTAGAAGTTTATTGTAGACCTCATGTTATTAAAAAAGAGCAATTTTATTTTGATTATTTTAAACCAGAATATAACATATTAACTAAAGCAGGATCTAGTTTACATTTCAAACATTCTGAAGAAACATTATTGAAATTTAAATTGCGTAAGTTAAGCGATGAAACTTTGTCTAATTTAAGAAAAGCAAAAGTAGGTGCAGGTTTGTCTCCCTAAACCCAATCAAATACTGTCTACATCTCATATCATTACCCTAAAAAATGTTTAAACAAATGATACAAAAGAATACAACTCTATTCGCAGTGCAGCCAGAAAATTTAAAGTAAGTCATGCCTGCTAACGAAGTTATGCATCACTATTAAATTATATAAACAAAGATAAGTTGTTTAAAGGTAAGTACATGATTAAGAGAAAAAAGTAATAAACAAAACCCCCTTGCAAAACTTCAACAGGTTAGAACGTTAATTTCATGCATTAAAAATGAGAATTCGAGTTTTTCTCCCGGCTAACTAGAGTGCTAATATTTATATTCTCATTTTCATTTCTATTTGCATACCCACACACCCACTATACATAGTTGTTTATTTTCTTTATGTTTAAATGGTATGATATTATACCCTATTTAATGCTGATGCTTATTTGTTTTTTCTTTCTATTGTATAGTAAAAATAAAGCAACTGTAGAAATATATAATCGTATAATATTATAAAGTACTGAAATAATGCATCTACATATCTATCACTATTACATTAGATAGTTTATTTTTACTTTACATAGGCTATGCTACATGTTATATGTGTTATATCTTAACATATCTTAACAATGTTATTTGTTAAGATATGTTAATCTATAAGCCTAAATCTACTGTAGAAGCGTTTATACAACACATCTCTACAACACATCTCTACAACACATCTCTACAACACTTAGATTATGGAGGGTTTCTTTACCCCTCATAACATGAATTTATTTATTATATAGGTTGTATGCATGTATAGTATATATGACGTAAAGCTCTCAGTTTCGTTATTATTTTCTGTGTATACCATATATAGCATGAGCATCCTTTGGTTTTGTGCTTTAAGCTATATTATACGTTACGGCTGTTATAAATCGAAACTTTTTTCTGTTATTTATCGTTTTTTCTATTGTATATAAAGTTTTTACAAACTAGGTAGGTGTGAATTCTACAAAAACAATGACTATTTATTCTTTACTATTTTTATTATTATCCAATGCCGTCACTTTAAGGCGAGATAAATCCATACTATATTCCAGGGCTACTTTTTTAATATTGATCTCTACTTCTCTAATCGCATTATATAACCTAGATATGCATTTACTAGCTGAAGGTTTAGGTTTGTATGGTGGCCTTTTCCATGCTACACCTATTACGCAAACTTTTCATATATTTATATTTCTTATAAGTTCTATTATTTTGCAATTAACTGCTTTTTATCCTAGAAAAGTTTCAATTAAAAACTATGCTAGTTTTTATGCCCTATTATTTTCTAAGTTTTCCTCCGATACAAATCTTATAAACAAAAAGGAACAACAATTTACAATAATAGAATACCCTTTAATTATTTTATTTATAATAATAGGAGGTACTTTTCTAGTTTCTGCCAGTGACATAGTTTCAATATTTTTATCAATAGAACTACAAAGTTATGGTTTATATTTGCTTTGTACACTTTACAGAAACTCTGAGTTATCCACTTCAGCAGGTCTTACTTATTTTTTACTAGGTGGTTTATCTTCATGTTTTATACTATTAGGTACAAGTTTATTATATGCAAATTCTGGTACAACAAATTTAGACGGTTATTACGTAATAACTGGTATATCTAGTTTAGCGAACGAATATACAAGTAATATGCTAGACTGGTATAAACCTTTTTACTTAAACGTTTCTCTATTAATTATGTCAGTAGGATTTTTGTTTAAAATATCTGCTGCACCCTTTCATTTTTGAAGTCCTGACGTATATGATGCTATCCCCACAATAGTTACAACTTTTGTTGCTATAATAGCTAAAATATCCATCTTTATATTTTTATTAGAACTAGTACATTATACTAGTAATTTTTATTTCGCTTTCAACTTTAGCTGAACATCTGGTTTACTTTTCAGTTCATTTTTATCTTTGATAATTGGCACTGTTTTAGGTTTAACACAGCTTAGAATAAAAAGGCTGTTTGCGTATAGTACAATCTCACATCTTGGTTTTATACTATTAGCTTTATGTATTAACAGTTTAGAATCCACACAGGCCTTTATATTTTATTTAATGCAATATTCTATTACAAATTTAAACGCTTTTGCATTATTAGTTACTATCGGGTTCTCTTTATACCCCTTTGTCAACAAGGGCTCTTTAAAAGACCAATACAAGATATTACTAGATAGAAAGAACTCTCCTATACAACTTATTAGTCAATTGAAAGGTTATTTTTATATTAACCCTGTAATAGCTTTAAGCTTAGCTATTACATTATTTTCTTTTGTAGGTATACCACCCCTAATAGGATTTTTTGCAAAACAGATGGTATTGTCTGCTGCTCTAGATAGTGGATATGTTTTTTTAACTTTAATAGCTATATTAACTAGTGTTATAAGTGCTGTGTATTACTTAAGCGTAATTAAACAAGTATTTTTTGATGAGCTGGAATACGAATTAAACCCTGAACATAAAAAAATGATCATACAGGATGAACAGGATGATCAGGATGATCAGGATGATCAGGATGATCGGGATGATCAAGATGATAATACATCATATGTAAACAACACTGATAATATAAGTTTAAACATAAGCAACATAACATTATCATTTGCTTTAACTATAACAATATCAATCGTTACCCCTATATTGTTATTTTTTATGTTTTTTGGGGCTAATATAAGCATCGCAAAGGTATTGGCACTGATAATATTTAATCCGTAAATGTCTAGTACAATATTTTTTTTTTTGTTTATACCTATATTGGCTTTTATATTATTATGTGTCAACTTAACCTTTGCCCCCCACAATCCATATAAAGAGAAGGGTTGTGCATTTGAGTGTGGCTTTAGCTCATTTTTGGGTCAAAATAGAACACAGTTTAGTATATCTTTTTTTATATTTGCTTTGTTGTTTTTATTATTTGATCTTGAGATTCTTTTGGTTTACCCATACTTAGTTAGTGCTTATACTAATGGTATTTACGGGTTAACTGTTTTACTATTGTTTCTTTTAGCTCTAACTTTAGGTTTTGCTTTTGAGCTGGGTAAAAAAGCATTATCCATAGATAGTAGACAAATGTCTAACGCATCTACTAAAAAATGTAACTATGTTAGCAAAATAGCTAATAACACACATTTATTGTTTAACATTAAAAGATGTTATTCAACCAATAGTGATGTTGAATTTGGAGCTGTAAACAATATAATAAGCCTTATAAACTTTATACGTTGTTTAGTTTACATGGCTAAATATTTAAAATACCTTATGGTATCACCTTTTAATGTTATACGTGACACTATATATAGTATAGTTAGGGATATCATGTGTCATGTTATATACACCAATCTGACGTATCTATATTTTAAAAATATATATGACACAAATGGGCTTTTTGCTCTATTGTTAGCCTTAGTTGATAATATATCTGATACTACCACTAATTATATACGTGATAATATCTCAAAATTACTTTGTTTTTATTTTATTTGTATTTTTAGTATGATGAATATAGACTTTTATTTCTATTCAACTGTATTATCTATTATCACAGTTATTGTTTTACCTTTTATAATTATTACTTTGTTAAAACATACATACATGCGATACAAAGAATCGCATATTTTGGAGTCTACAGCTTGCGGTTTTTTATGTTTAATATTAATCGTGCTATTTATTTTCTTACTGTGACCACTTATAGGTATTTTAACAGACCTGTGAGAATTTTTCCTATTAACTATGGGTAAAAACTCAGGTGGCAATAATGGTAGTGGACCAGGTCCCGGTCAAGGTTCAGGTCCTGGATCAGGCCCTGGGCCAGGCCCAGGCCCAGATGCAGGACCAGTTGCAAACGATTCACCTTCAAAGCGTAGATCTAGTCCTACAACAGATAGTGACTTTGACAGTGACAGTGATACACCTGATTATCCTGATGGCTCACCTGAACAAAACAGAATAGATGAAGAACTGTTAAATGACGGTCTTCTTGAAAGGCTTTCAGATACAGATTATGTAAATGAGGATACACCGGACACACAAGAGCGAAGAGATTACGAAGCTAGATTAGCTACTTATATACCTGATTTACCTGAGGAAATTATAAGGAGAGATGATCTTGTAAGAGAAAGACAAAATAGAGAAAATCTTGAAAGACAAAATAGAGAAAACCTTGAAAGAGAAATTATTGAAAGAGAAACTAGAGATTATCTTATAAGTTTTGCTCCCGTTCTTAGTAAAAAGGACGCAAACACACGTAAACAGGCGAGACATAGAGCTATCCGTACTACTCAAATGAGAAAAGATGATGATCATCATCTCTACTTAGCTCGTACTCAACAATTGCCACCTGTACCAGCGCCAGGTACATATGTGCCAGCTATACCTATGCCACCTACACAAACACCAGCTAGAGATATGCCAGTTATACCTACGCCAGCTACAGAAACGCCAGCTACAGAAACGCCAGCTACAGAAACGCCAGCTACAGAAATGCCAACTACAGAAACCCCAGCTACTGAAACACAAACGCCAGCTACCAATATAGAAATGCCACCTAAACCATCAATGTCCAGTCCTAGTGGCTGTGTGGCTGCTGTGTCTGGTCTGCAAGCACATGCCGGTAGCCCTGTGGAAAGCTCTCTAGATCCTGCCATATTCCCCTCGGTGCCTACACATGAACCGGGATCAAACCCACATGTGTAAAGCCCTCTAGATCCTGCCATATTTCCTACGGTGCCTACGGTGCCTACGGTGCCTACGGTGCCTACTCCTGGAACAAGTATTCCTGGTTCATCTATTGAAGTCTCTACAACTAATATTGACTTAATAGCTGTATCAAAAGAATTTGCAATTAAATCTGATCTGATAAAGAGGAAACTGATAAAAAATAAATGAGCTAGCGATGAAGTAGATGTAATTGAGTCAGATAAATCATCAGTGACAGAATCAATTGATTTATCTAGACTATATAACTTTTTTTCTTACTTAACAGATTCATCAGAAAAGTACTTATCTCTATTAAATGATTTTGTCAGTAACAACCAGTCATTTATGTTAGCAATTATAACTCTTGCTTCTTTAGTTACTATATTTACTTTTTTATATAAATTAGTTAAAACTTTAGCTAAATTTGTTAAATCTATATTTAAAACTATATCTAGAGGTAAAGGTAAAAGAAATAAAGGTAAAAGAAATAAAAAAACAAACTCCTTAATAACGAAAACACTTCTAAAGGTTTACCTTACAATCATTCAGATCAGCAAAGCATTCTCCAATCCTCTACCCGTATCAAATTCCCAGTTCAACCAAGCACAATACTCGCAAATAGACTGGGCCGACCATAAAAATGTACCTCGACACATATCAAATCCCCAGTTAAACCAAGCACAATACCCGGAAATAAAATGGGCCGCCCATAGAAGTGTACCTACGGGCCTGTTTATTGACAGCACCCCAGATACTTGCAACCTGTTTGTTGACAGCTCCCAAAATATCTTCAACCAAAACACCTCTAACACCGGAAGTAGTCACATTATTGGAACCTCCAACCCTCAAGATTCTATAGCACAAACAAATGCTGTGCCTGCTTTTATAGGATCAATAGCGTGACAGGCATTTTGTAGGGAATCGTTACACCTATTAACTACAGATATGCATCCTACACATGTAAACCCTAAAGATACTATAACAATAGGAAATAAACTTTTATCTTTATTACAGGACAATTCTAATTATAATAAATGAATAGGTGAGGTTTTTGGTAAACAGGATCTAGAAATTTTATTTAAACAGTTTCCTATAAAACAAAATGAAAGTATGTACTTAGAACCCAGATTTCTGGAGTTTGCCTTACACGCCCTACATGTCACGGCTAAATCCTCAACCTTTGATAAAAATCTTTTATATAGTCTTTGATTAGAAAGCCCAGATAGAGATAGTGATGAATCTAACACATCTGAAGGATTTTTCGGATGTGGTCGGGCAATGTATAATCTAAAATTGTATCTCGAGCAGGCTTCACAAATAAAACATAAAATTAATACTACTGACATAGGGAATTTCCCTAATACAGTTTTTACGGCTAATCATAAATGTGGAGTAAGCTTCAAGGACCTTGGAAATTCAGACCTTATGCGTGCTATCTTACGCGATCACCCTGAAATTCTTAGTGAATTTTCTGAATTTTTACTTGATGTATCTGATACTAATTTTGTTACCAGTGTGTTGAAACATAGCGCTGGAGATGCCCTTAGAATAATAAACTTTTTACTTGTAACAGCTGAATCGGTACGAGCAGGACATAATAGGAGGTGTCATTATCATGTAAAACTAAAAGAATTTTTTGATAAAATAAATTTAGATACTAGAGAAACTGCTTCCCTTTCTGCCTATCATGTAAAAAACAAAAACAACAAGGTAGAAACCAAGGTTTTTACAAGGGGTATAGGGATAAATGTGCTTTACAAGGAATTAAGATGTTATTTATTAGAACAAGTAAACATGACACAACGTGTAGAGCCTACTATGTTAGGTGAGCTACACATATCAAGTTATTATGATATGCTTTTAAAGGAGTTTTTTAATAAGAGTCGTCACTTTATACCACCTAGCGGTTATGTCGCCGGTACTCTATCCTATCATACTGTTACTCTAAATTCAGAGTTATTAAAAGCTATAGACGAATTTAGCATTTAATAACTCGCCAGAATAAAGCATGCTTTATGTTAACAGCAAAAGATTTAATTTTTGCCCCAATACCACTGTTATACGGTAAAAGAGCTAAAATTTGCCATGTGTATAACTATATATTACATTACTTGTATAGGGCGCAATAAAACTATATTTGTATGTGTTGTGTTGTGTTGTGTGATCAACGGTAATAGACCTTGTCCTGCTATCTTAGTGTTGTAAGTAGTGAACTAAGGTTTATCATGCCTGCGGAGCCCTGCGGAGCCCTGCGGAGCCCTGCGGAGCCCTGCGGAGCCCTGCGGAGCCCTGCGGAGCCAGTTATACTATTTGTATATATTTAAAAGAGTTAAGCGGTCAACCAGCTTAGCACTT
>JAABUR0100007744.1_pt1 | contig 12622 bp, 11 predicted proteins | sample 5560091 | NCBI WGS metagenome assembly JAABUR01 (sample SAMN10711879, study PRJNA513375) | rock metagenome | isolation source: Antarctica rocks | place: Antarctica: Victoria Land, University Valley sud
ACGGCGACGTCGGGCGACGGCAGGTCCGGGTTGCCGAACCCGAGGTCGATCACATCCTGGCCCGAGCGCCGGGCGGCCACCTTCAGGCCGTCGATGATGGTGAACACGTACGGCGGCAGCGAGGTGATCCGACGGAACTCCATCGCCCGAGGTTACCGGTGGGGGTGGGCCCGGCCCGGGGGGTTCAGAGCGAGGGGCGGGCGGCCAGCTGCAGCACCACGGGCGCCAGCCACGACCATGCCGCCAACCGCGACGGTCCCCCCGAGTAGTGGACGCCGTCGGGCCGCAGCTCGACGCCGTCGACCGACTCGCGGAACAACCCGCCCGGACAGGCGAACGCGGCGATGTCGATGATCGCAACGAGGTCGGGGTTCGCCTTCATCACGTCGGTGATGGCGGCGTTGACCCCGGCCACCCGGGAGGCGTCGTTGCGGGCGCTCGCGGGCCCGCCGAGCGAGTCCGCCGCCTCCCGGAAGCAGGGCACGTCGAGGAACGCGATGCGGGTGGCGCCGGCGTCGCGCAGGACGTCGACGTCGCGCTGGAAGCCTTCCCGCATGAGCCGGCGGTGCTCGGCGGAACCGAACGGGATCCGCCGACCGTCGAGGACGCGGTCGTAGACCTCCCACGCACCGACGGCGATCAGCACCACGTCGGTGGGCGCCTGCAACGCCTGACGCCAACTGTCGAACCGGTCCTCGCACCCCTCGTGGCTGTGGGTGGCGACGCCGGTGTAGCTGTCGCCGTCCATCGATCCGCACCCCAGCAGGGCCCGGGTGCGGACGTGCAGGCCCTGGATCGGGGGCATCTCCGACGTGAGCGTGTAGCCCACCGAATCTCCCACCATCAGCGCTTCGACAGGGGGGCCGGTAGGGCTGGCGGCGACCGCCACCGGGCTGTCCGGCTGCCGGGCGGTGATGATCGGCCCGGTCGGCAGACCTTCGGCTGAGGGTGGCGCCGACGTGGTGGGTGCGGTGGTGGGCACCAGCGTCGATCCGGTCGGCGGAGAGTCGCGGCCGGCCGCCGAGGCGAGGGGGTCGGCGACCGTGCCGGGGCCGCCCGTGGCCCCGACCAGAAGGGCGACCGACGCCACCACGGCGGTGGCGGTGAGCATGGCCGGTCGGGGCAGGCGCACCTGGCCGAAGCGGACCGGGCGCTCGACCAGCATCGAGGAGGCGATCGCGCCGGCGAAGGCCACGACCGTGCGCAGGCCGGCCAGCGCCACGCCGTCGAGGCCGGTGCGATCGGGCACCAGCCACACGTTGACCGGCCAGTGCCAGAGGTACAGCCCGTAGGAGATGCGGCCGATCGCCCGCAGCGGGGCCGGCGACAGGACCGCCTTGACGATCGAGGGCCCCGGGTCGATGGCGGCGGTGATGACGAGGGCGGCCCCGACCGCGAAGAGGAGCAGCCCGCCCCGGTACAGGACGGCGTCGGTGTCGTGGACGGCGAAGAACGCGGCGAGGAGGCCGGCGCCGGCGCCGAGACCGGCGGCCCGGGCTGCGAAGCGCCAGCAGCGGGCCGGCCGCCCCCGCTCGGTCCCCGTCCGGTGACGCAGGAGGAAGGCGAGGAGCGCTCCCACCAGCAACGTGTGGGCCCGGGTGTCGGTGCCGTAGTACGCCCGCGAGGGGTCGCCGTAGGGCGAGTACAGCGCGGCCATGGCGGCCACCGAGGCGACGGTGGCGACGGCGATGGCGGCCACCATCGGCCGGTTCCGACCGCGCCACCGGGACAGGCCCAAAGCCACGAGACCGGGCCAGATCAGGTACCACTGCTCCTCGATCGCCAGGGACCACATGTGGCGCAGCGGAGACGGGGCCGAGAAGCTCTCGAAGTAGGACTGGTGGGACAGGATGAAGCGCCAGTTGGCGACGTAGCCGAGCGACGCCAGGCCGTCACCCCGGATGCGGTCGAGGACCACCGGGTCGGCGACGAAGGTGGCGTATGCCGCCACCAGGACCAGCACGACGGCGAGCGCCGGGAGCAGGCGGCGGGCCCGCCGGGCCCAGAACGCCCGCAGGTCGATCCGGCCGGTTCGCTCCCACTCCCGGATGAGCAGCGTGGTGATCAGGTAGCCCGACAGGGTGAAGAACAGGTCCACGCCGAGGAAGCCCCCGGGGAGGAACCCGAGCCCGGAGTGGTACGCCATCACCGCCAGGACGGCCACCGCTCTCAGCCCATCGAGGGCGGGGACGTAGGCCAGCGGCGCACCGGCGCGTCGACGCGTGGCACCGGAGGCGACGGTCGGCACGCCCCGGAGTCTCGCATCATCGCGTCCGAGAGGGACACTTCCGGGGCCGGCTGGGACCAGAATGGAGACCATGGCCGGAGCGCGCAACATCGACGTCGTCGTCGAGATACCTCGTGGCAGCCGCAACAAGTACGAGCTCGACCACGAGACCGGGGTCATACGCCTGGACCGGCGCCTCTTCTCGGCGACCGTCTATCCCGCCGACTACGGGTTCATCCCCGACACCCTCGGCGAGGACGGTGATCCGCTGGACGCCCTCGTCGTCCTCGAGGAGCCGACGTTCCCGGGGTGCTGGGTCCGGTCGCGACCGGTCGGCGTCTTCTGGATGGACGACGACAAGGGCCCCGACGCCAAGATCATCTGCGTCCCCGCCGACGACCCGCGGTGGACCCACGTCGACGAGATCGACGAGCTACCCGACTTCCTCACCGGCGAGATCGAGCACTTCTTCAACGTGTACAAGATGCTGGAGCCCGACAAGCACTCGAACACCCGCGGCTTCGAAGGCACCGGTCCGGCCTGGGCCGAGATCGACGCCGCCTTCGCCCGCTTCGTGCCCCACTGACGCCACCCGACGCACCGATCAGCGGCGGGCGGCGGCGAGGAGGGCGGCCCCGACGGCGCCGGCCCGCTCCCCGAGGTGGGCCGCGACGATGGGGACCTCGGGCCGGTGGGGGGCGGCGAACACGAGGCGGCGGTAGGCCGTGCGCGTCGGCTCGAGCACCAGGTCGCCGGCCTCGGCCAGGCCGCCCCCGATCACCACCACGCCCGGATCCAGCAGGTCGACCAGGTTGGCGATCCCCAGGGCAGCCCACCAGCCGAAGCGGTCGAGCACGGCGAGGGCCTCGGGGTCCCCCTCGGAGGCGGCCGCGGTGACGTGCTCGCCCCGCACGTCCTCGGGCTCGCCGCCGGCCCTGGCCACGACCCCGGACGCCAGCCCGGCGTGAGCCGACTCCCGGGCCAGCCAGCCGAGCCCGCTGCCCGATGCGAAGCGCTCCCAGCACCCCCGGCGCCCGCAGGGGCAGAGCGGGCCCGAGGGATCCACGATCATGTGCCCGGGCTCGCCGGCGAACCCGTTGGCCCCTCGCAGTACCTCGCCCTTCACGGTGATGCCGGCACCGATGCCGGTGCCGAGGGTGACCAGCACCGAGTGGTCGTGGCCCTGGCTGGCGCCCCGCTCGTGCTCGCCCCACGCCGCGCAGGTGGCGTCGTTGTCGACGGTGACGGCCATGCCGAGGCGCTCGCCCAGGAGGCCGGCGAGGCCCAGGTCGACCACGCCCGGGAGGTTGGGTCCGTAGCGCAGCGTTCCGGCCCGGTCCACGAGGCCCGGGGCCCCCAGCCCCACAGCGCCGACCACCGCGCCGGTCCTCGCCTCGGCTTGCTCACGGAGTCGGGTGGCCAGCGCCACGACCTGGTCGACCACCGCCTCACCCCCGGCGGGGGTTGCCACCTTCTCCTCCAGCAGCGGGGGCCCGGGGGTGTCCGGGTCGACCACGACCCCGAGGAGCTTCGTGCCCCCGAGGTCGAGGCCGCAGGCCAGTCGTTCCAGCGGCACCTAGAAGCGCAGGAGGGCGCCGACCCGGCCCAGCACGTCGAGGTCGGCGTTTCCCTCGCACACCTCCACCCGGCACCTCTGGGCCATCGCCTCGTCGACGGCCTCCTCGACGACGTCGTCGACCTCCTCCATCGTCCCCCCGCAGGATCGGCACCGGCGTCCCACCACCGCCAGCACCTGGCAGGCATCGCACCGCCAGCCCCCCTCGGAGTAGCCCGCCGACACGATCAGGAGCTCGACCCGCCGTGCTCCGAGCGCAGCCAGGACGTCGGCGAGGCCGGCCGCCCCCCGCCGGCCCGAACCCACCGCGCCGCGCAGGCGATCCACCAGCGCCGCCTCCTTGGTCCGCTCCTGGGCCGCCTCCACCTCGAGGGCCGCCCGGCGCACCTCCTCCACCGGCGCTCCGGCGGCGGCGGCGATCCGACCGCAGAGGCGCTCGCGCAGGTAGGGGTGGAGGTGGCCCTCCAGCTCGCGGGCGAGCTCGTCGGGGGCGCCGATGCACAGGTGCTCGAAGCCGTGCTCCTGGTACACGTGGAAAGCGACCGCCGCCGCCCGGCGCAGGTGCTGCTGCGCCAGGGCCGCCAGGTGGGGGGCGACGTCGCCCCGCTCCTTCTCGCCCCGGACGTCGTAGTCCCGGGGCAGCTCGTCGAACAGCTCGGACCGGTCCACCAGCTCACCCAGCTCGAACACGAACATCCGAGCCCGTTGCTTGTCGACGAGGAGGACGCCGAAGCGGTCGTACTCCTGCACCACCGCCTCGAGCGGACCGACGGCGGCCATGTGGTTGACGACCACACGGCTCCGGACCGGGACCGGGAGGGGAACCACCGCCCAGAGGTCGCGGGCCGAGCAGGCGAAGATGGCCAGACCTCGGGTCCGAGAGCGGTCGAGGCCGCCCCGCACGAACGACTCGATCCGGCGAAGGTCGTCGTGGACCGAGGCCGAGCCGTCGGCACGGCGGCGAGCGCCTCGCAGCACGGCCTCCATCTCGTGTTCGACGTCCTGGTGGCGGCGGAGCCGGCGGCCGTCGACGTCGAGGTAGCACGACGTGATCGGCACCCCCTCCCCGTCGAACGCAGCCAGCTCCCGGATGGCCTCCTCGGTGATCGCGGCCACGCCACCTCCAACGTTGGGGTTGTGGAGCGCATCGTAGGACGACGCCCCGGAGAGCGCAGGTGGGTGCCCGACGGTCAGGACGAGACCACCGCAGCTCGGTCCGGGCCGGCGGATCCCGCCCAGTCCGACAGCGCCGGATCATCGCTGATGACGACGACCTGCACCGCGGTCGCCATCCGGGCCAGCTGGCTGACGAGACCGGCGGCGACCCCCGGGCCGAGGTGGCCGAAGGGGTCGTCGAGCACCAGGGGCACCGAGGTGGTGGGGCCGCTCCGCCGGTGGGTGGCCAGTCGAGCCAGCAGGTACCACTCGATGTCGTCCACGGGGATGGGCTCGCCCGTGTCGTCTGCGGCCCGCTCCGACTCGACCTCCGCCCGCACGTCGGCGAGCCGTCGCTCGGCAGCGCGGATCTCGATGTTGAGCAGCTGGACCTCGCCCTCGGCGCTGGCACGGACCTCGGCGGCGGCGGCCAGACGGACCTCGTGATCGGCGCGGAGCTCTCGAACGGCCGCCTCGGCCGTCCGGGCCTCTGGTGGTGCGACCTCGGCCGCCTCCACCTCCTGCAGTGCGACCATCGCCTCGCTCTCGTCCGCGGCAGCCAGCACCCGGGCCACCGTAGCCCGCTCGACCTCGCTGAGAGCCTCGGTGGCCGTCGGGGCGGCGGCCTCGGCCGCCTGCTCGGCGGCCTCGAGCGCGGCGGCGTGACCGGCAAGCTGCTCCGCCTCAACCTGCCGCCGGGACACCTCCTCCTCCAGCGCCGCGATCCGGGAACGGATGGCCTCCCCGTCCTCGGCGGCCTCCTCCTCGGCCTCGGCGGCCACCGTCTCGACGCTCGGCGCCGGCTGCAGGGCGGTCAGCCGTCGGTCGGTGTCGGCCAGCTCCTCGGAGAGCTCGGCGGCCCGGGCCGCCGCCGCCTCGTGCTCGACGAGCCACGACCGGGCCAGTCCGAGGAGGGCATCGACGGAGAGGTCGACGTCACCCACCTCGAGTCCGACGGCCGCCAGCGCGTCCCGGAGCTCGGACCCCTGATCCGAGGCGGAGCGGCGCGGGGCCGGACCGGCGTCGGTGTCGGTGTCGGCGTCGGCCAACCCCGCCTCGGCCTCAGCCAGGGCGGCCTCGGCCGCGGCCAGCTCGGCCCGCGCCGCGTCGACAGGATCGTCGGTCTTGGCCATGGCCGGCGCCCCCGCGGCCATGACGTAGGCGGCAAAGGTGTCGAACCCCAAACGGTCGAGCACGTCGCGCTCGTCGGCCACGGCGGACTCGAGGCGCCTGCCGGCACGACCGCTCCGACGGCGCCCGTCGGCACGGTCCTGCGCAGCCATGACCCGAGCGTGGGCCGCCTCCACCGCGTCGACGTCTTCGACCGAGAGGGGTCCGGCACGGCCGCCCCCGGCCTCCCGGAGGGCCATCCTCGCCTGGTCGACCCGGATCCGCGCGGAAACGACCGCCGCCGCCCTGGGGTCGTCCCCGTCGTCGCCGCGCACGGGCGCAGGGGCCGGTTCCACGAACGGTTCGGGAACCGGGCGGGCGTCAGCCTCGGAACCATCCGCCTCGAACCGGGCCAGAGCGTCCAGCACCGGCGCCGGATCGGTGCCGGCCAGAGGGAGCAGCGCCGCCTCGATCTCGGAGCGCCGGGCGGTGAGGGCCTCGTGGTCGTCCCCGCCGCCACCGCGCCCGTCATCGGGGTCAGGACCGCTCTCCCCGGAAGTAGGTGGGGTGGGCGGACGGTCGAGGGCAGCGAGGTCGGCGTGAGCCTCGGCCAGCGCCGACGTCGCCGCCTCCAGCGCGGCCGTCGCCGACGCGTGCCGGGCGCGGGCGTCGTCGATCTCGCCCGGCCCGGGGCGCGAAACTGGTCGCAGCGCGGCGGAGGCGGCCTGGGCTTCGGCCAGGGTGCGGTCGGCCTCGACTCGAGCGGCCCGCGCTCTCTCGACGCGTTCCCGTGCCGCGGTGAGCACCGCTTCCCGCTCCACCTGACGTTCCGCCGCCGAAGGAGCGGCCTCGTCGGTTCCGTCGGAGCCATGGGTCTGCTCGCGGAGGCTCTCCTGCTCCTCGATCGTGCGGCGCCGGAGCGCCTGGGCGACCTCCAGGCGGCGCACGAGAGTGGCCCTCTCCCCCTCGAGGTCGCGGCGACGGGTCTCGGCCGACGAGCGCCGGGGGCGGAAGCCGGGAAGCTGATCGGCTCGGACCACCGGATCCAGATCGGGACGCAGCTCGAGCCGGGCGAGGCCGTCGGGTTGGAGGAAGAGCTGCTCGCCGTCCACCTCGACCAGCCCGCTGATGCCTTCGACCCGGCCGGCAGCCAGCCCTGCGAGCGCCTCGACGAGGCGCTCGCGGGTGGGGCCGTCCATGCCCCGGACCACCGTGACCTGGGGGTGGAGGTCGATGGCCAGGCCGTCGCCTTCGAGCCGCAGCACCTTCACGGCGCGGACCTCATGACACCGGGATGCGCTGCACCCCGCCGTCGTCGCCACCCTCGTCGTCGCCGTCGCCGCCGGTGGAGCGAGCGCCACGGTGCGCACGTCCCGACGCGGAGGTCGCGGCCTGGGCCGCGTCGCGGGCCAGGCCGGCGAAGACCGCCAGGGCGCCCCCGGCTGCACCCGGGTCGCTCACCAGGTCCTCGGCCACGTCCAGCGCGGCCCGGGCCGCGCTGATCATCTCCCTGGCCGCGGCCTGAAGGGCCTCCACGCCCCGGGCGGCGGCGTCGTCGACGGGCCGATCGGCTGGGGCCGCACCGTCGCTCATCGTGCCGCTCCGGCCGGATGGGCCTCGGCCGCCCGTGGTTCGGCGACGAAGGTCACCCGCAGGCGTCCGTCGCGCAGTGCGGCCGCCGCCACCCGACGCCGGCGCAGCGAATCGGGCAGGAGAAGGGCCCGCCGGTGGGGGCCGACCCGGATCAGGAGCTCGTCGTCGCGGCGACCGAGCTCGAGGTCGTCGTGGTCGGCGAAGGGCAGGTCGAGGAGGAGCTCGACGTGGTCGCCCCGGGTCCGCACCTCGAGCGGCGAGCCCTCGTGCAGCACCGCGGCCGGGTCGAGGTCGCCGTAGAGGCGCTCGCCGAAGCGCCGGAGCCGGTCGAGTCCGACCAGCTCCTCGGCCGCCAGCTCGGCCCGCAGGATGGGCAGGGGCGCGAACCCCTCCTCGATGGTGGCCAGGTGGGTGGCGTGCAACGCCTTCCACTGGGCGAACCACGGGTCGGTGACGGCATCAGGCAGCAGCCGGTTGGCGATCACGGCGTCGACGCCATAGCCGAACAGGGAGAGGTAGGTGTAGGTGCGCCGGGCCTCGGCGATGACCATGCGCTCGGGGTTCACCACCAGCCGCACGCTCGTGCGGGCGCTGTCGGTCAGCAGCTCGCGGACGCCGTCCAGCCGGTCGTAGAAGCGCCGGGCCGACCCGAAGACGTCGTCGCCGGCGACAGGCAGGTTGGTGACCCGGGACAGGATGGGCGAGACCACCCGGTTCAGCCGCCGGCTGGCCGGGAACACGCGGGTCATGTACCAGCTGAGGATGTCGGGCAGGGACAGGAAGCGGATGGTCTCGGCGGTGGGAGCGCAGTCGACCACCACCACGTCCCACTCCCCCGAGTCGGCGTAGGCCTTGATGTCGCTGAGGCTGAACACCTCGTCGAGGCCGGGCAGGACCGACAGCTCCTCGGCCTCGATGCCCTCCACGCCGGCCCACTGGAACACCTCCAGGAGGTAGCCCTTGATGTCGGCCCATGCCTCCTCCATGCGCTCCTGGGCGTCGAGCTGCTGGCCCCAGAGGTTGTCGACCACGGGTCGCCCCGTGGTGCCGAGCTCCACGTCGAAGGCGTCGGCCAGGGAGTGGGCCGGATCGGTCGAGAGCACGATGGTGCGCAGCCCGGCGTCGGCGCACCGCAGCGCGGTGGCGGCCGCCGCCGTCGTCTTGCCCACACCGCCCTTGCCGGTGAACAGGAGGATCCTCACGACCCGACCCTTCCCTCGACGCGGGCCTTCAGCTCGCGGAGCGCGGTGTGCATGATCTTCAGCTGCGTGCGCCGCTTGATGAAGCCGGGGAGGGGCACGATCAGCTCCACCTCCAGCACGTAGGTGACGTCCACACCCGCTTCACCGTCGGCACGATCGGTGAAGCGGTAGTGCCCGTCGAGGCGCCGGGTGAGGTCGCCCTTGGTCAACCGCCAGGCGAGCACCTCGGGGTCGGAGTGGTCGTAGCGCAGCGTGTAGCTCGTGCTGTAGCCCATGCCCGCGGCCCGGAAGCGCACCTCGGTGCCCCGTCCCTCGGCGTCGCGCTGGAGCACGGTCGCCTCCTTGAGGTCCCGGGCCCACTCGGGGTAGCGCTCGAAGGCCAGCAGCACCTCGAGGCACTCGTCACCGCTGGCGTCGATGCTCATGTGCTCGGCCACGGACTCCTCCATGGCCAGCATTCTGGCGCATCAGGACTCGCGTGGAACGGTCCCCCCGGAACGGGGTTCGAAGCGGCCGTGGCGGGCGCCCCACAGGCCGGCCACCCCCATGCCGAACATCGGCCCGAGGATCACGAACGCCTGGCTGGTGAACGGGTGGGCGACAGCGGTGCCCACGGCCACCACCACCTGGACCAGCAGCGCTCCGAGCAACCGCCGTCGAACGGGGGTGGGCGCCGATCCCTGGAGGAAGAACAGCCCCCCGATGCCGATGGCATCGGTCCGGCTGCGGCCGACGGCCACGGCGTAGGCGGCGAGGAAGGCGATGCATCCGACCGTGAACAGGCCCAGGGAGACCACCACCGCCACCGTGCTGAAGGCCCGGCGGGCGACGGCCGACGCCACCGCCGCCACCACGAAGACGGCGGTGCCCACGTCCGCCGCCCGGAGCAGCCCGGACCCCTCGGTCACGAGCCCAGCCGCCGCGGTGCATCGAGGTGGAGGTGTCCCTGGCCGTCGAGGCGGCCCCGGCGGCCGGTGGCCAGATCGCCGCCCCCCCGGCCACCGCGATCGACCCGGACCTCGCCGTCCACGATGCGCACGGTGTGACCGGGGAGAGGTCGGCCCGACGACGGTGGCGGCAGCTCGGTGGGATCGGCGGCCACCGCCGGCACGAGCGCCCCGGGCGGCGTCCAGGCTCCGAGGACGGCGACCCCGGCAGCGGCCAGATCGCGCCGGCTGGCCTCGTCGACGGGGCCGAGGCACACCGCCAGCGGGCCGCGATCGAGGCCGAGCGCGGTCCGGATGTCGCGACCGCACGTGCGGTCCAGAGCGGCGAGCGCCACCCGCTCTCCGGAGCTGAGGCGCTCGCCTGCCGCCTGCGCCCGGCCGGCCGCCAGGTAGCAGCGGCCGAAGGCCTGACGCGCTCCGGAACGGGCCCGCACCGCCGCCGCCACGTCGGCCCAGCCCTGCGGGCCGCTCACCACGAGGTGGGGGCGAGCGCCGGCGGTAGCCGCCGGGACCCCGCCCTCCCCGGCGACGTGCACGGACCCACCCTCGAGGCACGCCCACCACCAGCCGAGCACCGCCGCCCCCGGCTCGTCCCACTGCCCGTCGCCGACCACCACCGGCGCCTCACCGGCGCCGAGGCCAGCGCGCACCGGCAGCAACCAGCGGGCTACCGATCGCAGGCCCCACTGAGCCTCCTCGGACGTGATCGGGCGCCCTCCGCTCAGCACCGCCACCGCGCCGGGCTCCCGGGCGTCGACCATGCGCTCGAACCGGTCCGGGTCCTCGGCATCCAGGCGAGCACCGTCGGACTCCGCCGCCGTCAGCCGTCCACGGTCGAGCCGGGCCGTCCCGCCGCTCCCGCCGGCCCCGTGGATGGTCAGAACCGCACCCACCGCGACCACCGCCATCTCGGCCACCACCCGGTCCGGCCCGGCGTCGATGGCCACATCCACCGGTTGGCCCACGGCGAGCCCGGCCGCCTCCGCCCCGAGCGCGGCGACCCGGGCTCGACGGGCCAGGTCGCCCCAGGTGGCGCCGCCCATCGCCGGCCGGGGCGCGTGGGCGTGGGCGGCGCCGGCGAAGGCGGCGGCGAGGGTGGGGGCGGCGCCGGCGAAGGCGGCGGCGAGGGTGCGGGCCGGGTCCACGGGGGCGATCCTGCCCGCCGGGCGTCGTGCCGTCAGATCGACTCGGCGAGTGCCCGCTGGAGGCGCAGGGCGAGGTGGTCGTTGGAGAACTCCTCCTCGGCCCGGCGCCGGCCGGCGCTCGCCATCCGGGCCCGCTCCCCCGGGTCGTCCAGCAGGCGCCGGAGCGCCGAGGCCACCGCGGCCAGGTCGGTCGGGTCGCGCACGACCAGCCCGGTCTCGCCGTCGGCCACCGCCTCGGCCGCCCCTCCGCTGTCCCCCGCCACCTGGGGCACCCCGGCCGCGGCCGCTTCGAGGAAGACGATCCCGAAGCCCTCCTGCTCGCGGCCGAACCATCGGTTCCGGCAGAGCATGGCGAAGACGTCCCCGCACCCGTACAGGCCGGCGAGATCGTCCTCGGCGACGCGGCCGAGCAGCCGCACGGGAGCGCCGGAGGCGGTGATCAACCGCTCGAGCCGGGCCCGGTCGCGACCGTCGCCGCCGATGGCCACCACGAGGTCGGGATGCGAGCCACGGAGGCCGGCGGCCGCCCGGATGAGGACGTCCATGCCCTTGCGGGGCACCAACCGGCTCACGCTCACGACCAGGGGGCCGTCGGGGAGCCCGAACCGGCGCCGCGCTGCGCCTCGCGCCGCGTCGTCGAGAGGCCGGAACCGGTCGGTGTCGACCCCGGGCGGCACCACCGTGACCGGAAGGCCCCGGCCGGCCGCCCGTTCGCCCTCGTCGGCGGGGTAGCCACCGGCGGCGATCACCACCCGGGCGCCGACCAGGACCCGGCGCAGGACCGACCGGGTGCCCGGCGCCCGGCCGGGAAGCGTGACCTCGGCGCCGTGGAGGACGACCCCGTAGGGCCGGTCGAGCCGGGGCCCGATGGCGCCGAGCGGGACGGCCGGGTCGAGCACCACGAGCTCGGCGCCCACCTCGTCGGCCAGGCCTCGGACCCGGCGCACCAGCCCGGGCGTCGGCAGGAGGACCCGGGCCCGGGTGCGGACGACCCGGTACGGCTGGCGGCGGTCCCAGGCCTCGGCCCCGTCGTAGGGGGTGGTCAGCACCGTGACCTCGTCGGCCGGCAACCGCCGCCACAGCTCCTCGAGGTAGGACTGGATGCCACCGTGCTTCGGGGGGAAGTCGTTGGTGACGAGGAGGTGCTTCACCCCGGCCGGTCCGGTGGGGGCGGGGCGGCGAGCTCTTGGCGCACGGAGGGGTCGGCGTCGTCGACCAGGACGGCGAGCAGGTCGGATCGTCCCATGCGCCGGGCGGCCCACGCCGCGTGGGACCGCAACATCGGGTCGGGCGAGGCGAGGAAGCGCTCGAGGGCGGCGACGACGGCCGCATCCCCAGGGTCGCCGACGTTGCCGAGCACCACGAGCGCGTTGCGCCTCAGGTAGCGGGGCTCCCGCCGCGGGATGTACCACCGGCCGTGGCGGGCCAGCAGCTCGTCGTCGGTGGCGCGAAGCACCTCCAGCACGTCGACCTCGGCCTCGCCGGGGCCACCGGTGGCCGGCCGACGACCCTCACGCAGGTTGGGGGGGCACACCTCCTGGCAGTCGTCGCACCCGTAGATGCGGGAGCCGAGCGCGACGCGGTGCCGGCGGGGCACGTCGCCGGGCGCCTGCACCAGCCAGGCCAGACAGCGGCGGGCGTCCACCACGCCGGGGGCGATGATGGCT
>JAABUR0100007745.1_pt1 | contig 12620 bp, 10 predicted proteins | sample 5560091 | NCBI WGS metagenome assembly JAABUR01 (sample SAMN10711879, study PRJNA513375) | rock metagenome | isolation source: Antarctica rocks | place: Antarctica: Victoria Land, University Valley sud
GGCCGACGCGGACACCATCATCGGGACGGGGCACCAGGCCAGCACCGGCCTGTCGGAGCGGCTGATGCGAGCCAGCGCGAGCGTCGCCGCCCTGGCTCCAGTCTCAGCGAAGTCCTTGTGCGGGTAGGTGTGATAGCCGCAGAGGATGTCCACCCCCTCGACCAACAGCCGGCTGATGTACCCGTGCATGTCGGTCGACATGGCGATCACGCAGTCAGGTCCGACGAGGTCACGGACCCGGCGGACGAGCTCGGCCTCCGCGTCGTCGAACTCCGTGGTCTGCAGGGCGCCGTGGCAGGACAGGAGAACCCGCATCCAAGGGCAGGTGCTTGTCCAGCTCGGGGGCAAACGCCCGCCAGTAGGCGTCCATGACGTCCTGTTCGGCGGTGCCTCCGCTTTGGGAGTACCACGCCGGCCCGAACTCGAGCTGCACGTCAGACCCGTGTGCTTCGACCGCGGAGATCATGCCTGCGACGGCGGTGTTCTGCTGGGCGAGGTGATCTCTGACCTGGCCGGGGTCGAGCACCCATCCGCTCTTGCGCCAGAACTGCAGGTCGGAGCGGATCGGAGTCAGAGAGTTGCTCTCCTGACGAAACTCTGAGATCAGGACCTTCATGAGCTGCTCCGGAACGTGTCGGGCTGGTCTGGCGGACGCGGCTGTGTCGGGGGAACTTCCGTGGCCGAGGGCTCGGCCGACAGGGTCGGCGTTCTCGGGTCGGCCGGATCTGCTGGGTCTGCAGCATCGGGGCGGTCTGCCTCGCTTGAGGCTGGGGGTGGTTCGAGGAGATGGAAGATCGGGGCCACCGCGTCGTGCAGCCGCGTGTAGGCCCCGTACAGGCGGTCGTAGGTGGGTGCGTGCTCGGTGTTGGGCTCGAACGTTCGGACGTGACCACCGGTGTCGTCCACGCTCACCAGGTCGGGGAGCATTCCCAGTCCGACTGCGGCGCAGGCGAATGCACCCTTGGCTCCGGCGAGGCGGGGGTCCGACGGGACCTCGACGTGGAGCTGCAGCACGTCGGCGAGGATCTGCATCCACACCGCGCTGGTTGCTCCCCCGCCCACCGCCCGCACACAGGTCAGGCGTTGGCCGGTGGCGTGGGTGTGGGTGTCGATGGACAGCCGGTGGGAGTAGCTGATCGCTTCGAGCATGGCCCGGACCAGGTGACGCCGGTCGTGCGACGGGGTCAGGTTGAGGTACATGCCCCGCACCTGCTTGGACAGGGGTGGCAGCTCGCCGAGCAGCCAGTGGGTGGCCAGCAGGTTGGCTGCACCGGCGGGAACCTGCGCCACCTGCTCGTCGATGAGGGCGTGGATGCCCGTGCCGAGCGTGTCCCTTTCTGTGGCGTAGGTCTGTTCGATGATCCAGTCCCGGGCCAGGCAGCCGGTCTGCAGCGGGTAGACCAGCCCTTCGGTCGACCCAGTGAGGGTGGCCGTCAGGGGCGCCTCCAACCCGGAGTCGGCCTGCGCGACGTGCAGGAACCAGGAGGAGGTACCGAGGTAGATGTGGCACTGGCCGACGCCGGCTCGGCCGGCACCGACCGCGATGGCGGGGATGTCCCCGAACCCGCCGATGACGGGGGTTCCCGGTTGCAGGCCGAGCAGCTGGGCCGCGTCGGGGCGCAAGCGACCCACGATGTCGGTTGCCGGCGCGGGATGGGGAAACAGATGGCGGTCCTCGTCCAGGCCTGCCGCCGCGAGGATCTCGGAGGTGACGGCAGCTCGGGGCGGGGTGGAGCCGTGGATGAAGTCATCGGACGGCTCGGTGCTGACCTGACCGGTCGCTCGCCACTTGAAGTAGGTGTTGAGCCCCATCATGTGACGGGTCCTGGACCAGATCTGCGGGCGGTGCTGCTTGAGCCACATCAGGCGCGGCCAGTACTCCTGGCCGGTGCCGACGAACCGACCGAGGCGCGCGTTCAGGGCGGCTGACTGAGCGCCGGCTCGTCCGTCCATCCAGATGATCGACGGGTGCAGGACCTGACCGTGATCATCGACGGCGATGATGTCCTTCCACGGGGCCACGAAGCACACTGCCACCACCTGCCTAGAGGTGACTTGGCCGCCGGCGAGCAGACGCTGCGACGCCTGGCACAGAACGCTCCACAGCTGGTCGGGGTCCTGTTCGGCCCAGCCCGGGTGTGCATGCGTCACCCGGTAGGAGGCGTCAACGCTAGCCACAACCCGACCCGAGGGGTCAAACGCTGCCGCCTTCATCGACGTGGTGCCGCAGTCGAAGGCGATGATGATATCCATCGGGGTGGGTGGCTACGGTGCGACGAGAACGTTGACCGAGGCAGCCAGCATTCTTGTGCGGATCGTCGAGGAGACCGGACTGCCGGTGATGACGCCGGTCGCGTCGGCCAGGTCACAGACGTAGCGGGTGGCCCGCTTGCCGAACTTGTCCGAGGTCCCGAGGATGAACGTGCGGGCGGCTCGTTCGATCATGAGCTGTTTCACCGCAACATCCTCCATCGAGTAGTCGGTCATGCCCGCCTCCAGGTCAATCCCGCCGGAGCCGAGCAGGGCAACCGTGGCGTTGTAGCCCTGCAGCTGGGTCAGCGTGGCCGGGCCGTACATGCTCATCTCCCCAACCCGCAGTCGGCCACCGAGGACGATCACCTCGAGGTTGCGGTCACCCAACACCGTGGCCACGGCGAGGCTGTGGGTGACCACGACTCCGTGGAAGGTGGCCGACAGCGCGGCGGCGGCGGCCTCGACGGTGGTCCCGACGTCGAGGAAGAGCGTGTCGTCATCGTCGATCTGGGCGACGGCCAGCGCCGCGATGGCTGACTTCTCCTGCTGATGGGCCGCCGAGCGGATGCCTCGACTGGGCTCTGTCGGGTTGACCACTGGCGGGCTCAGGGCGCCGCCGTGCACACGTCGAAGGGCGCCGGACTCCTCGAGGGCAAGGAGGTCTCGCCGAACGGTCTCGCCGGAGACCTTCAGCTCCTTGGCGATGTCGGCTGGACGGACGAATCGGCCGTGGGTCGTCAGCGCGATGATCTGCTGCCGGCGGTCCTCGGCGTTGGTCTTACGGCTGTTCATGCGCGGCTGCTGGAGACCAGTCGGCGCACCACGCCACGGCCTTGGCTGAGCTCGTCGAGGCCGGCCGCGATGACCAGCGCGACACCCGTGGCGATGGACTGAGCCCAGAAGGGAACGTTGGTGAGGGTCATCCCATTGCTGAGCACTCCGAGGAACAGCACGCCTAGCAGCACACCGAGCATCGTGCCACGCCCGCCGGAGAAGGCCACGCCACCAAGGAGTACCGCGGTCAGGACGGTCAGCTCGAGGCCGTTTCCCAGGGTGGTCGGTGGCGCCGAGTCAAGCCGAGCGGCCAGCAGAATGCCGCCGGCGCCGGAGGCCAATCCGATGAGGGCATACCACATCAAGGGAAGCCGCTTGGTGGACAGTCCGGACAGAAAGGCCGCCTCGGAGTTCACACCGATGGCGTAGACGTGTCTCCCAGGTGCCGCGCGGTAGAGGAAGACCGCGCCGGCGGCGAAGACCAGCAGCGAGATGCACACGGCGATCGGGATCTTCAAGAAGGTGCCGTTGCCGAAGATGCTGATGACGTCGCCGAAGCCGCTGGGCGGGTTGCGGCGCACCCCTTCGGTCAGGCCACGGAACAACTGCAGGGTGCCGAGCGTGACGACGATGGGGCTGAGCTTCGTGTAGGCGACCAGGAAACCGTTGATCGTGCCCGCGACAGCTCCGAGGAGTAAGGCGATGAGCATGGCCAACCAGGGGCTGAGTCCGTAGTCGACGATCAGCAGGCCCATAATGACCCCGGTCAGGCCGACGATGGACCCGACCGACAGGTCGACGTACCCCATGATCACCAAGACCGCTTGCGGCACGGCAATGATCAACAGCACGGAGCTGGAAAGCAGGATATTCTGCACGTTCCCAGCGGACAGGAACAGGTTGGAGGTGGCCGAGAAGTACGCCGCCAGGAGCGCCAGAGCGATGAGCAGGGCGAACTTCAGCGCGATCTCGGTCCAAGAGCGCGCGGCCGGACGTGTCGTTGACGCGGTCGTCATGCGAGTTCCTCTCGTTCAAATGAGGGCGTGTGCCGAGCTCAAAAGGGCCTTCTCGGTGATCTGTTCGCCCTCGTACTCAGCGATGTTGCGGCCCTCGTCCATGACGATGACCCGGTCGGCGAAGTTGACGACCTCGTCGGCGTCGGATGAGGCGAACACGATCGCCACCCCGCGGCGGGCCAGCTCGTGACAGGTTTCGTAGATCTTCTGCCGGGCGCCAACGTCCACCCCTTGGGTGGGCTCGTCGAGCACCAGGACCTTGAGTTTGGTCGGCAGCAGCCACCGGCCCAGGACGATCTTCTGCTGGTTCCCACCGGAGAAGTTCCCCCGGTGCGGGACGGGTCCGGGGGCTGCAGGTCCAGACGAGATGCTCCGGCGGCGAAGACCTCGCGCTCGGTCGCCTTTGAGCGCAGACCGAATGATCGCCGCTTGGCCAGCTGGGCGTAGTTGGGCATGAGCAGATTGTCAGCGGCCGACAGTGAGGACCACAGGCTCTGCCGTGATCGCTCGGAGGGGACGAAGCAGATTCCGTCGCCGATGGTGGACCGGGGGTCGGCTCCATCGCTCGCCTTCCCGGCGACCTCGACGTCCCCGTCGTCCTTCTGGAAGCCGCCGATGATCGTCTCCAGAAAGGAGGTCTTGCCGGCCCCGAGGACTCCGTACAAACCGAGGACCTCGCCAGCCTTGACCTCGAGGTTCATAGGCCCGAACCGAGGACCGGTCAGGTCACGCACGCGTAGTGCCACGTGGTCCCGACGTCGGTCGTCGCGGTCCGCGCCGAACTGACGCTGCTCCTGCTCACGCCCGGAGATGGCGGCCACAATGGCCCGCGGCTCGATCCTGGTGGTCTCTCCCGTCAGGACGACTCCACCATCGCGGAGCACCGACACCTGATCAGCGATCTTGTAGATCTCACCAAGACGGTGGGTCGTGTAGATGATGCGGGTTCCCTCGGTACGCATCCGGGTCATCTGGTCGAAGAGGGTGAGGGTCTCCTCCTCGGCCAGCGCTGAGGTCGGTTCGTCGAGGATCAGGACTCTCACCCTGGTGCGGTGCCACGCCTTGGCGATCTCGATGAGCTGCTTGGTCCCGACGGCGAGGGTGCCTACTCGGGTAGAGGGTCGGACGCGAATGTTGAACTGTTCCAGCAGTTCTTGGGTCTGTTTGCCCTGGGCGCGTTTGTTCAGCAGGCGGCCGGTCGTGAGCTCTTGGCCGAGGAAGATGTTGTCACTGACGCTGAGCGAGTCGATCAGGCTCAGGTGCTGGTGGATGGTGGCAATCCCGGCGTCGAACGCATCCGAGGGAGAGCGTAGGTCGAGCAGTTCACCGTCCAGGCGTAGCTGCCCGGATGTGAACGGTTGCACCCCTCCGATGCACTTGATTAGGGTGGACTTGCCGGCCCCGTTCGGTCCAAGCAGGGCGTGCACCTGCCCGGCGGCGACCTCGAAGTCGACGTCGTTCAGGACCGAGAAGGCGCCGTAGCTCTTGGACGCGGCGGTCACTGAGAGGGTCACGAGCGAACCTCCTGGGTGAGGAAGGGGAGTCAAGGTAAACGGCCAGAGCGTGGGTTACCGGCCCATTGGCAGGTGCGCCTCCGGCGTGGTCCCCGAGTCGTCGAGCAGGTCTGCTCGGGCATCCTGGGGCCAGTCCGTGCTGCGGCCGGAGTCCGCGCTCAGGAGTAGTCGGACATGTAGGCCTTGAGGTCCGGGCTGTCGACGGTGAGGGCATTGGGCGGAACGTTGACACCCTTGTTGTCCTTGCCCTCCAGGATATCGATCGGCACGTTGGCGACCGCCTCACCGATCTCCTTGATCCGGACTGCCACCGACACCTTGTACAGGCCGCCCTTGGAGACCTCGGTCAGGCCTTCCTTCGAGCCGTCCTGACCGCCGATGAAGATGCTGGTGTCCTTGGGATCCTTGCCTGCATTGACGAACGCCTGCTGGGCGCCCAGGCCGGAGTCGTCGTTGTACGACAGCACCATGTTCAGGTCGGGGTGGGCCTGCAGCACGGACCGGGTCACCTGCTCGCCGGCGGCACGGTCGCCTGCCTTCTGCGTGGCCACGACCTGGACGTTGCCGGCTCCGCCCGGGAACACCGAGTTCAGGCCGTCGTCACGCTGGGCGCCAACGGCGAGGTCACGGTTCTGCAGGATGAGCGCCTTGACCGGCTTGCCCTGCTTCTTGGCCCACTCCAGCGCGGTCTGACCCAACGCCTTGCCGCTCTCCAGACCGGAGAACAGAATGGCGGCGTCCTGGTTCTTCAACGGTGCGGCATACGACACGAACACCGTGCAGTTGCCTCGCGCCTGACCGGCCAGACCCTCCATCGAGGTCGGCTCCAGCGGGTAGGACACGATTGCCGGCACCTTCTGCGTCACCAGGGCCTGGACGTTGGCGTTCTGCTTCTGCAGGTCCTCGTCGTCGGCCGTGTACTTGACCGCGTAGCCGCGCGCCTTGGCCGCGGACTCGGCGAACCGCTGCAGGTCCCCGTACACCGACAGGCTCGTCAGCGGGTAGTCGAAGTACAGCGTCTTGTCTGTTGACCTCTGGCAGCTGCCCGAGGCCGCGCCAGAGGCAGCTGACGGCGAGGTGCTTTCGACCGCGCCGCAAGCCGAGGTGGACAAGAGTGCAGCCAACGGAATGGCCATGAGGTAACAACGCGACACGCGCATGATCAAGCTCCTAGGAACTAGCCGGGGTGTGGGTCTCAGGGGATGTCGGGCGGTTCCAGGGCCTGGCCTTCACACGACAGCCTTGGTATATTCCTCACCGTGCCTATGATACGAGAGCTAGTGAGGCTTTTTGCAACGTACCGAGGAGTGTGGCAGTCACTCAGCTGGGCGTCAAGGGTGGTCGCCCGTGTGTAATTTCGCAACTCCGCGAGTCGCCGGTCAGTCGGACTGTTTCCGGGGCCTGGCCCCCGGCCACCCGACGGTCGATCGTCGAGGCGCACATGGCCCCAACAGCGCGGCGGTCTCGTCGTCGATGACCAGTTCGCCGTGACGGCGCAACGAGGTGACCAGCTGCTGCAGGGCCGGCGCAAGCCCGTTTACCGGTTGGTCCATCCAAGGTGGCCCATCACACCCGCAGCGCCTCGATCACCGACTCGCCGGGCGCAACATCTCGTGCTGGCCGTCCTGCAAGGCGTCGCCGGATCAGGCCGCAGACTTCCGCAGCCGGTGGAACCACGCCGCGCGCTGCTGAAAGCGCGTAGTCAGAACGCTGCCATCCCGCCCCCAGCTGCGCTCGCGCTGGACTAAGGAGCCACTTCCGTGAACACCCCCTTGAACCCCCCACTCGCGCACCTGATCACCGACGGTGCAAACCGTCAGGACGCCGCCGGCCGGAGTTTCGATGTCGTCGTCATCGGCGCCGGCATCGTCGGGTCCGCGATCGCTCGACAGATGTCCGGCTACGAGCTTTCAGTGGCCATCCTTGACGGTCGCGACGACGTCGGCGAAGGAACCAGTAAGGCCAACACCGCGCTGCTGCACACCGGCTTCGACGCGAAACCCGGGACCCTCGAGTCCCGCCTGGTCCACCAGGGCTACCACCTGTTGGGAGCCTACGCAGAGGAGACTGGAATCCCCGTGGAACGCACTGGCGCGATCCTCGTCGCCTGGGACACCGAACAACTCGACACCCTGCCTTCGTTGCAGGAGAAGGCCGCCCAGAACGGTTACCCCCACACCGAGCTCATCAGCAGCGAGGAGGTCTACAACCAGCTGCCGCACATCGGGCCAGGAGCTCTCGGCGGACTCACGGTTCCCGGGGAATCGATCATCTGTACCTGGACCACCAACTTCGCGTTGGCCACCGACGCCGTACAACGCGGCGCCACACTGCTGCTCGGTCGATGGGTCGAGTCCGTCGAGCACCTTGAGGAGCACACCGTCCTGCACACTAACCGCGGCGATGTCGCCGCGGCGTGGGTGATCAACGCCGCCGGCCTGGGCGGGGACCACATTGACCGCATGTTCGGCCACGATCGGTTCCACATCACCCCCCGGCGCGGAGAGCTGCTCGTGTTCGACAAGCAGGCCCGCCCGCTCGTGGACAAGATCGTTCTGCCCGTCCCCACCGCCCTAGGAAAAGGAGTGCTCGTCAGCCCGACCGTTTACGGCAATGTGATGCTTGGACCGACCGCCGAGGACCTCACCGACCGGGCGGACACCGGCACCTCCGAGGCCGGCTTGGAGTTCCTCCTCAAAAAGGGCGAGAAGCTCATGCCGCAATTGCTCGAAGAAGAAGTGACCGCCACCTACGCCGGACTGCGAGCCGCCAGCAACTCCCCCGACTACATCATCGAACTCGACCCGAACCAGCGGTATGTGCTCGCCGGCGGCATCCGTTCAACCGGTCTAAGTTCGGGCATGGCCGTCGCGGAGTACATCGACGCGCTTCTCACCGACAGTGGGCGACTGACACTCACCGCGCGAGTGGAGCTGCCCGAGCCGCCGAAGATGCCCAACATCGGAGAGGCGTTCCTCCGGCCATACCAAGACACCGAGTGGATCGCCCGTGACTCCGCCTACGGCAAGATCGTCTGCTTCTGCGAACGCGTCACCGCCGGTGAGATCCGCGACACCTTCAGCTCTCCCCTCCCACCCACGACCCTGGGAGGCCTCCGCCGGCGAACCCGGGCGCAGAACGGACGATGCCAAGGCTTCTTCTGCGGAGCAGAAGTTAACGAGTTGCTCGAGACACGCGGCGGCGCCGCGAACAAAGTGAAGGCCTGACATGAACGAGAGGACCGCCAGCACCGACACCAACGCGAGGCACGGCACCAAGCCCAGTGCCGTCTTGACCCCCGATGTTCTCATCGTGGGTGCAGGACCCTCTGGTCTGCGTGCCGCCGCCGACCTTGCACCTACCGTCTCTGGTGAAGTGCTCGTCCTCGAACGCGAGAACGTCGCCGGCGGAATCCCACGCCACAGCGATCACCTCGGCTACGGCATCCGCGACATGAACACCTTCATCAGCGGCCCCCACTACGCTCGGATCCTCCGCGACAAGGCGACCTCCGCCGGCGCGACCATCATGACGAACGCGATGGCCACCGACTGGGCCGGCCCTCGATCACTGAACGTCACCACCCCAGACGGACGCCTGCGCATCGACGCGCGCGCCATCGTGCTGGCCACCGGAGCCCGTGAACGGCCCCAGCCGGCACGCATGATCCCCGGAGACCGCGCCCGCGGCGTGTACACCACCGGTCACCTCCAGAACGTCGCACACCTCAAACACGGCAAAGTCGGCACCCGCGCCCTCGTGGTCGGCTCAGAACTCGTCAGCTGGTCAGCCGTTCTAACTCTGCGCCGCGCTGGATGCCGCATCGTGTTGATGACAACCCAATACCCTCAATCCGATTCCTACTGGGTCTTCAACCGTCCTGGCCGCATCGCGTTCCGCACCAAGGTCGCCACCCGAACCCGTGTCACCCGCATCCTCGGCCGTCCCAATGTTACCGGGGTGCAGATCGAACACCTGGACAGCGGTGAACGACGCCTCATCGACTGCGACACCGTCATCCTCACCGGCGACTGGATCCCCGACAACGAACTCGCCCGAGCCGCCGGAATAGCCATCGACCCGCACACTAAAGGCCCCCGCGTCGACACCGCCCTGCGCACCGACGCCCCAGGCGTCTTCGCGATCGGCAACTGCCTGCACCCCGTCGACACCGCCGACATCGCCGCACTCGACGGAGCCGCAGTCGCCGATCACGTACGGCACTACCTCGCCAGCGAGACGACGCCCCCACCCGGGGTCGAGCTCCGAGCCACCGTCCCGTTCCGGTGGGTCGCCCCCAGCGTGATCCGTCCAGGTGACCCCGCGCCACCCCGGAACCGTCTCCTGTTGTGGACTGACACATTCGTACGAACACCCCACATCACCCTCACCCAAGACGGCAAGACCATCGCCCATCGACGCGTGTGGTGGCCCGCAGCACCAGGACGCGTCTTCCGCGTTCCTGCCGACATCCTCAAAAGCATCGACCCGACCGGTGGGCTGACCACCATAGGACTCGAGAGCTCTCGTGAGCGGCCATTTGGAACTCATTGAAGCGTCCGGGCTAAGGGGAGCTACCTAGTTGGCGTGTTGGCCGGTCGTGTGCGGCATACTCAGGCAGGCCCTGAGTGGTGCGGTGGCGTCTGATCGTGCGAATGCTGAGCCCCAGCCGCCGGGCGATCTGCTCGTCCGGCGGGTGGCCTGCCAGGTGCTGGAGGGCCGCCTGCTGGTCTGAGGGGCAGGGTCTCGCCGCGGACGGCGCGGTCGACGGCGACGATGTCGACGTCGTCGAGGCCCTTCCATTGGGTGCTTGGTTGCCAGCCGGCGCGTTCCGCGCGTAGTTGGGAGCGCAGGGCGGCGGTCCCGTCGCCGGGATCCTCCCAGCGCAGGTGCTCGTACACGTGGGCGATGGCCTGCGTGGTGCTGCGGTGCGGTGTCGTTTGGTCGCTGATGATCCGGTTGAGGGTGCGGGTGGTCAGGCCGGTGGCGGGGGCGAGCTGCTCGAGCGTCCACCCGTCAGCCACGAGAGAGCGCAGCGCTTCGGTGGCCGTCGCTGCAGGGTCGGCCTCGGTGGGCTGGACCGTGAGCAGGGCGTCCGCGGCGGCCGTGCTGATTCGTGGCGCCTTGGCGGCCCGAGTCAAGGTGGTGACGCTGACGTCGGCGGCGACGGAGATCTGCTCCAGGGTCATGCCGCAGGCGCGTAGGTGATCGAGGTGCTCGCGGGCCGGCTCGGCGGGCGTGAGCGGTGCCCATGTGCCGGATCGCTTCTGCCTGTATCGGTTTCGCGGCTCTTGGGACCTGAGGTGGGAGGTCATCCCAGCCGGGGATCGGTGAAGGCCCCGCCGATGAGGAGCATCCGTAGCCGGTAGTTGTCCCGATTTCTGAACCCTCGAGCAACTCGGCGGTGCAGCTCGATCAGTCCGTTCACGGCTTCCGTGCCACCGTTGTTCGCCCGGCCGGTAGTGAAGTACGCCAGGAACGGCTCGCGCCACTGCTTCAGGGTCCGGCCGAGGCGGGCGACCTCGGGGATGGGGCATGAGGGGAAGGAGTCGAGGACGTGTTCGGCGATCCGGCGGCCCTCGGTCAGATCCTGGTGGCGGAATGCGGAGCGCAGCTCCTGGGTCGCTAGCCACGCGACGAGCACCTCGACGTGAGACTCGTTGGCGTCGATCGCGGCCGTGATGCGCTCGCGTTGCCGTTCGGTCAGCCGCTCGATCCCGCACCGCAGGGCCAGCCGGATCCCGAACAACGGGTCACCCTTTCGCCCGCGGTGCCCGAGGGTCTCCTGCTGGACGCGGCGGCGGACCTCGTCGAGGGCTTGGCCACCAAGCTTCACGATGTGAAAGGCGTCGACGACGGCGACCGCGTCCTGCAGCTTGTCGTCGATGGCGTTCTTGTAGCCCTGGAACGGGTCGAGCGCGGCGATCTTCACACCCGCCGTGAACGCCTCTGCCCGCTCCTGCAGCCACTGCCGGTACACCGGACCCGAGCGGCCAGGGCCACGTCCAGCAACCGTGCTCGCGTCTTCCCCTCCACGTCCCGGGTCAGGTCCACCATCCCCGTCAGCTCCTTTCGGGCCCCGCTTGCTCGGGCTCACGTGGTGCCACACGTGCTCATCCACACCTAAGACCTCGACCCCCTCGAACCGGCCCGGGTCGGCGTCCATGACCTCGAGCAGCGGCTTGACCGTGCGCCACACCGTCTTCCACGTCGTCCCCAGCTGCCGAGCCAGCCCCAGGACCGAGGCGTGCTCGCGCCGCAGCTGTCGCGCCGCCCACCACGCCGCCCGCGTCGTCAGCAACCCCCGCGGCCGGGCCACCCGCTCGTCCTGTTCGGTGAACACCGCCACCGGACACGTCGACTCCGGACAGCACCAGGTCCGCTTCCACCACACCACCGTGACCGGCCGCCCGAAGCACGGGGCGTCGATCAGCTCGACCTCCCGCCCGCCGTGGCTCAAAGCCACCACCCCGCAGGTCGGGCACCCCACCAGCCCTAGCGGGGACTCCACCCGCACCCGCAGATACTCCTCGCCAGTCACGACCTCGAGGACGTGAAGCCCGTCCAGGCCAACCAACAGGTCGCAGTAGCCGCAGTACCCGGACGGGGAAGAGTCGCGGACAGCGCAGCACGACATAGGCTCGGTCATCGTCGAGGTCCTCACGGAAACGGTTCTTGGTCGTTCCGCACCCTGAGGGCCTCGACCCTCCCCTCAGCGCATCACCACGCCCGGCGTGTCGCACCCCGCTCCCACCTCAGGTCCCAAGAGCCGGATTAGCAAGTAGCGGGATTGTCCACCTGCGCGCCACCGGCCACGAGGATATCCAGCCAGATCGGCGCAGGCCCCGAGGCGCGTGCCCGCCTACCTTTCAGAAGGTGAAGCGCACGCAACTCAACCCATGCCTGAGATGGGTCACATCCCCGTCGCTCCGTCGATGCCCTCCCTGAGGAGGTCGGCGTGGCCGTTGTGCCGGGCGTACTCAGCGATCATCTTCACCAGCCCGCCGCGCAGGGAGATCGGCGCCCCGTCCCTCACCCGTGTGCCGGTCGCCTCCAGCGAAGC
>JAABUR0100007076.1_pt1 | contig 12619 bp, 15 predicted proteins | sample 5560091 | NCBI WGS metagenome assembly JAABUR01 (sample SAMN10711879, study PRJNA513375) | rock metagenome | isolation source: Antarctica rocks | place: Antarctica: Victoria Land, University Valley sud
CCCCGAGATCACATCCGGGAATACGAACGCCGCCACGGTCATGGTCGGCGAGAAAGCCGCAGACCTGCTCTTGAACCCCACCTGAGTCTGCAGAACTCATCCGGGCCGGTCTCCACGCAGGTCCAAGCTTGCGCTGTCTGTTGACGCTCGGAGGTGACGTCAAGATCCCACGCCTGCACTGGAGATCTGATGACGCGATCTCGCACGTCGAGCGACCAAGTCGGCATCGCGGGTCAAGGCCGCGCGCTGATGCGCCCCTGAGCCGTAATCCCTTGCAAGACAAAGGGATCAGCGGAGGGCGTGGGATTCGAACCCACGATGACTGTCACCAGCCATAGCGGTTTTCAAGACCGCCGCACTAGGCCACTATGCGAGCCCTCCAGATTGCGTAACCGCTGTTCTACCTGCGGAGACGCCATCCTTTCGACCTTACCGATGCTGCCCTTTGGCCGCCCCTCTCGGCGCTATGCTCGACCTCGGATCCTCGTATGGCGATGCCAGGTACTGCTTTGTCATCTTGAACAGGCGGTCGACCGCGTCCCGATCCATCCCGGGGATTGTCGCAAGAGCGGTCCCAGCCAGCCGTGATGAGCCCGAAGGCTCATGGCGCCGCAATGCCTCACCCACGGCTAGCATCACAGCATGGATGAGATTGCAAAGGCTCCGGAGACGTGCCCTGAGTGCGGCGCGCTCATGGGCGACAAGGCTGCGCACTCGGACTGGCATGAGCGGACCCTCGACGCCCGCCTACGCAAGGTAACCGGGCAGGTGACCGAGCAGGTTCAAGAGCTTGCCGAGAAGGCGCGGAAGCTGGGCGACCGGTCCAACTGACGCCCCACCCTCCCGGGTTCTGTGGGCGATCAGCGCAGCGACCGGAAGCGGGCCAGGACGGCGAGGACGCGGCGGTGGTCGTCGTTGCATCCGAGACCCCCATGAACTGGCGGGTGAACAGGTTCGGCGCCGGCTTGTCGAAGCGCCGGTAGGGCATGGTCACGCTCGGATCGATCGCCTGCAACTCCCGCTCGAGGTCGAGGATGTATGCGCGATGCCAGGGCAGGAATCCGACAGTTGCCCTATTCCTCCTCATCGGCGGCTTGCACGTGCATGTCGCGGAAGTCCCCAAAGCGCCCGCTGCCGCCGCCGTTGAACGTCGCCAGTGCGGCGAGAAAGCGATCACGTTCGTTGGCCGACAGCAAGTTCGCTTCCTTGCGGACCCGGACCGTGACGGGTTTGCTCCCGATCACGCCGACGTTTCCGGAGCCGCGCGCCTCGATCGCTGCGTCGCCGAGTGCCAGGCTCGCACGGCCGAACTCTCCGGCGACGAAGAACCGGACGGGCGCTCCGCTGGTCGGCAGGCTGAGGGACAGCGTCGGCGTGCCGAGGTGCGTGCGAGTGGTCGCGAACCTCAGCCGCCCCCGGTGCCGGCGCTGCCCAGGGACACCGGCACCCGGCTCGCTCCCTTCGCCGCTCCCCCGACGTCGGTGCGCGAAAAGCGCTACACCGGGAAGGCGGGCGCTGAGGAGGTTCTTAGAGCGGCTCAGGGGTCGATGAAGGTGTCCACCTGGCCGAACACCGTTGCGTCCGACAGCAAGTCGCTGTGTCCGAGGCACGCCGTCTTGGTGTTCGTCGCACCGACGAGACTCACGCTGGAGTCCGGATTGATCGTGGTGTCACAGGGGGACCACCACGTGCGATACCGCACCGCACCCGGGCTTTCGTCGCCGCTGTTGAGCTGGCTCAAGAAGCTCGATCTGGGCCGCATCTCCTTGCAACTGGTGGCCAGACAGAACTTGGCCGTGTTGGTGCCGTGGTTGGGCCCGGCGAGTGACACCCACGCGTCCACGAAAGCTTGCCCGCCGAGATTGCGCAGGTAGTAGCGCGAAGAAAGTCCACCCATCGAGTGGGTGACGATGTCAATCTGCGCCCAGCCGGTCTGCGCACGGATCTCGTCCACCTTGGTCTGCAGCATTTGGGCCGTCGTGACATTGCTCTGGTTGGAGTTGTAGCTGATCGCGAACAACTCATCATCGGTGTATCCGACCGCCCGGAATCTGGCCAACATGTCGTTCCAGGTGGTGGCGTTGCTGTTGTAGCCGTGCACGAACAGCACCGGCTGGTGGGCGGTCGCGGCCTGAGCGGGCACGGACGGCAACAGCGCGACGGCGAACAAGGTGGCGAGCAGGACGAGGGCACGGCGCATGGTGGGCTCCGAAGGACGCGGTTTGTTGGACGCACGGTAGCGCGCAATCAGCACGGAGTGACCACAGATGTGACTCCTGCGAGTTTAGTCGGCAGTAGCCATGATCATGAGCGGCTTGGGTGCACTGCCGCTGCACCGTGACCGCTCACGATCAAGCTGACGGGCAGCGGACCCCCTCGCTCATAGAGTCAGAGCCCAAGACGGCACCATGTTGTGCAACCGAGGCGTCGTGCAAACCGGGCGGGTACGGGACGACATCGTCCACTCACATTGCCCGCCGGCTCAGAGGCAGAACGGGCGGAAGGACGGGCTGGCGGGACCGTCCCGGAGCAATGCATGCTTGACCCACTGCAGAGCCGGGTAGTCGTAGATGATCAGCAGGTGATCGGTGAAGTCGAGCGGGCACTTGGCCTGAAGGGTGATGTTCGTGAGCTGCCCGGCCGGCCCGGTCAGGTACTGGCTGCGGTAGGGCAGGACGACCTCGTCGTAGCGGGTCACCAGCACGGTGTAGTCGACACCGGGCTCCACCTCGTACCCGGCATTGAGGTTGGTCAGTAACGGCGAGCCGGTCACCTGCTGGGCGCACGCCGTACACACCGGACCCACGACCGGGGCCAGGGGTTGCGTTGTTCCGTGATTGGACGGGGACAGGCCGATCAGCTCGTCGACCTTCGCCGCGCCGCCCAGGAAGCGCAGGTAGTACCGGGGCATCATCCCGCCCTGGCTGTGCCCGACGATGCTGACCTTGGCAGCCCCAGTTGCGGACAGGACGCTGTCGATGAAGTCCCGCAGCTGAGTGGCCGAGGTCTCGATCGGCCCGGTCCCCCGATTGCCGTAGTCCAGCGCAAAGACGCAGTAGCCGTCGTGGGCCAGCATCGGGCTCAGCGACTGCCAACTCACGAATGAGTCGGCGAAGGTCCCATGCACCAACACGACCGGGTACGGCTTGGCCGGGGTGGGGCGGCAGTCGAAGTCGTTGGAGCCGGGCGGGGAGAACGCGGGCAGGCCCGGAATTCCTAGATTGCCAGGAAGGTCGGGCCCCCCACGCTGCCCTGCGCGGGTGCGGCTGAGGCAGGAACGGCGAGACCGAGAGCCATGGCAGACGCGAGAAGCAGCAGACACAGCAGCCGTCGTACGGCGTGGGCCATGGGACTCCCCGTGCTCGGATGATGTGCGTGCGGTGCGCGAAGCTAAGCAGGGTGGCGGTGCCGGAGCAAGGCGTGTCAGGCTGGCCAGCATGAGCCGGATCAACGACGTCGGAGGGATGCAGGGCTTCGCCGCCATCGAGCAGCAGCCCGACGAACCGCCCTTCCACTCCGACTGGGAGGCCCACGTGTTCGCGATGAACCGGGCGCTCATCGGACAGGGCGTCTACAACCTCGACGAATTCCGCGATGCGATCGAGCGGATGTCGCCGCAGCACTATCTCGCGTCCTCCTACTACGAGAAGTGGCTGCATGCGATCAGCACGCTGCTCGTCGAGAAGGGCGTGGTCTCCATCGCGGAGTTGGCTGCAGGTGAGCACCCCCATGACTGATCGGTACGCCCCGGGAACGCGGGTGCGGACCAGCCGGCTCGATCCACCGCACCACACCCGGCTTCCCCGCTACGTTCGCGGAGCGGTCGGCACGATCGTGGAATCGCAAGGAGCGCATCCGCTTCCCGACGATCGCGCGCGCGGGATCCTGACCGAGCCGAGTCCGGTCTACACGGTGCGGTTCGAAGCGCAGGATCTTTTTCACGGCGGCGGACACGCGGTCACCGTGGACATCTGGGAGACCCACCTGAGATTGGCCGGCGATGTCGCCACCGAGGCCCCGGAGAGCAATCATGAGCGGTGATCACCATGGAACCGACGCGCACCTCGCCGCGCAAGTTCGGCACGTCGAGACCCTGCTCGAGGACCGGGGACTTCTCGACGCCGCCGAACTCGACCGGGCTCTGGAGGCGTTCCTCGCCCGGGCCTCGCCAGCCAATGGCGCACGGGTCGTTGCCCGGGCCTGGCTCGATGACGGATTTCGGTCGCGACTGCTGACCGACGCGAACGCCGCGCTGGAAGAGGTCGCTCTGTCCATGGGCGGCGGCCTGCAGGAGCAACGGCTCAAGGTCGTCGAGAACACTGCCGACGCGCACAACGTGATCGTCTGCACGCTGTGCTCCTGCTACCCGATCGCGCTGCTCGGGCCGTCGCCGACCTGGTACAAGAGCGAGGCCTACCGGTCTCGCGTCGTACGCGAACCCCTTTCCGTGCTAGCCGAATTCGGCTTCGATCTCGACCCTGCCGTACAGATCACGGTGTGGGATGCCAGCGCTGAATCGCGGTACATGGTCCTGCCCCGGCGACCACAGGGGACCGAGGATCTCGACGAGCAGGAGCTTGCCGCACTGGTCACCCGCAACGGCCTGATCGGCGTCGCCCCGGTGTGATCCTCAGTCCGAGAAGCGCTGGCGTAGTTCGCGTTTGAGGATCTTGCCGCTCGGATTCTTGGGCAGCGCCTCGATCAACTCGATCTGCTTGGGTACCTTGAACGCGGCCAGCCGATCGCGGCCGTACGCGGTGAGCTCCGCGGAAAGGGTCGAGGTGTCGGCGCCGGCGCGCGGAACCACCACGGCGCACACCCGCTCGATCCACTTGTCATCCGGCAGCCCGATCACCGCCAGTTCGGCCACCCCAGGGTGTTCGTACAGGACCTCCTCGACCTCACGAGATGCGACGTTCTCCCCACCTGTCTTGATCATGTCCTTCTTGCGGTCGACGATCGTGAGATAGCCGTCGGAGTCCATGCTCGCCAGGTCACCGCTGTGGAACCAGCCGCCGGCGAACGCCTCGGCGGTCTTCTCGTCGTCGCGGTAGTAGCCGCTCATGACCTGCGGAGAGCGGTGTACGACCTCGCCGACCTCCCCCGGCGCCACGTCGTTCAGCTGGTCGTCGACCACCCGCGTCTCGACGTTCAAGGTCGCCCGGCCAGCCGATCCCGGCTTGGTCAACTGCTCATCCGGCTGGAGAACCGTTGCCAGCGGGGCGATCTCGGTCTGGCCGTAGAAGTTCCATAGCCGCATCTCGGGCAGCACAGACGACAGCTCCTTCACCGTCTCCACCGGCATGATCGAGGCGCCGTAATAGCCCTTGCGCACCGTGCCGAGCCGGCTCGGATCGAAACCCGGGCTGCGCAGAATGCCGATCCAGACCGTCGGCGGGCAGAACATCGAGGTGATCCCGTACTCCTCGACACCCGCGATCATGTTGTCCGGAGTAGGAGCCTCGATGATGTAGTTCGCTGCGCCGAGGTAGAGCGAGGGCATCAGGAAGACGTGCATCTGCGCGCAGTGGTAGAGGGGCAGGGCATTGAGCACCTTGTCCTCGCGGCCGAACTCGCCATCGACGATGCAGCTCAGGTACTGCGCGATCAGCGCGCGGTGCGACAGTTGCGCGCCCTTCGGCCGGGACTCGGTGCCGGATGTGTAGGCGATCTGCGCCACGGCATCAGCATGCGACGGACCTTGCGGGACAACGAGCCCCGTCGACGGTGCGGTGACGACCAGGTCGCTCGGTCGATCACCCGATCGCGGATGCTGCACCCCCAGCGTGGTCGACACCCCGGCCTGCTGGGCGGCGTCGACCAGGACGTCGTACAGATCGCCATCGGCCAGTGCGTACGCGGGCTCGCAGTGACCCAGGATGAAGGCGACCTCGCCGGCGCCCAGCATGAAGTTGATCGGTACGTGTACCGCCCCGAGTGCCTGAGTCGCCAGCCAGGAGATGACGTACAGATCGCTGTTCCGCGCGTACACGGCCACCCGGTCGCCGACGCCGACACCGGCAGCGGTCAGACCACCGGCGGCCGCCAGTGCCGCGTCGAGAAGTTCGCGATAGCTGTACGTCCCGCCCGCGTAGGACACTGCGAGTGCATCAGGCGTACGGGCAGCAGTGCGCCGGACCACGTCGATCACCGTGTGTCGCATGATCTTCGAGTCGTACACGCCGCGCATTTCGTCCATGTCACCTGCCCCTTTCGCAGATCCCGGTGTTAAGCGGACAGAATGCCTCATGGCCGAGGGGATTGCGTTGCGACTGGGCGGGCACAGCTACGGCCCGCACCAGCGCCTGGTGATGGCCATCGTCAACCGGACGCCGGATTCGTTTTACGACAAGGGCGCGACGTACGAGATCGGTGCGGCGATGGAGCGGGTGCACGAGGTGGTCGCCGCCGGAGCCGACCTCGTCGACATCGGCGGTGTCAAGGCCGCGCCGGGTGCGGAGTTGCCGGCCGACGAGGAGATCCGGCGTACGGCTGATCTGATCGCGGCTACCAGGGATGCCTACCCCGACCTGGTCATCAGCGTGGACACCTACAGGCACGAGGTGGCCGACGCCGCTTGTGCAGCCGGGGCGGATCTGGTCAACGACGCGTGGGGCGGCGTGGACGAGAAGCTGCTCGAGGTGGCCGCCGAGCGCGGCGTGGCCGTGGTGTGTACCCACGCCGGGGGGCTGCCGGCCCGCACCCGCCCGCACCGGATCGCCTATGACGACGTGGTCGCCGACATCCTCACCCGCGCCGTGGGGCTCGCCGAGCGCGCGGCTGCGGTCGGCGTCGAGCGGGACCGGATCCTGATCGATCCCGGCCACGACTTCGGCAAGAACACCCGGCACTCACTCGAAGCGACCCGGCGGCTCGGCGAGCTGGTCGCCACCGGTTGGCCGGTCCTGGTCTCGTTGTCGCACAAGGACTTCGTCGGTGAGACGTTGGACCTCCCTCTCGGCGAGCGGCTGCACGGGACCCTAGCCGCCACGGCCGTCAGCGCCTGGCAGGGCGCACGGATGTTCCGGGTGCATGACGTACGCGAGACCCGGCAGGTGCTGGACATGGTGAGCTCGATCCAGGGCCACCGACCACCGGCTCGTACGATCCGCGGCCTGGCCTGACGCGGCTCACCAGCTATGCGCGGGCCCGCACGCACCATGCCATGGCGCTGACCTCGAACGGCTCCGACGGCAACAGGTGCGCGCATCGGGCCCGGAGCGCATCGCGCCCTGCCTCATCCAGTCGAGCGACGTACGCTCCACCCGGACCGACGCCGAGCGTGTACGGCTCCCACCAGTCGGCGAAGGTGGCGAACCGCCTACCTACGGTCAGCGTGCTGGACTCGATGTGCTCCAGGCCAGCCGCTGCGCAGAGTTCGGCCAAGTGACCCTCCCGAGCTCCGGCAAGGTCGGATTCGTCGTGCGCGCCGGGATCGAGATCGCGTACGGCCTGCCAGAACGTGGCAAGCGGTCCTCGGTCTCCGGCGTGGTCCCAGACGCACGCGGCGACGATGCCTCCTGGTCGGGTGACCCGGGCCATCTCCCGTAACCCAGCCACGGGGTCGGTCATGAAGTGCACGACCAGCTGGGCAAGAGCGGCGTCGAAACTGTCCTCGGGAAAGGGCAGACCTTCGGCCGCCCCCGACCGCACGTCGATCTCGGGAAAGCGAGCCCTGATCGCTGCGACGAAGGGAGCGGAAGGGTCGATCGCAGTGACCCCGGCGGAGCCCAGCCGTTCGACCAGTTGCGCCGTCAACGCACCGGGTCCGCAACCGACGTCGAGCGCCAGCTGGCCACGGCTCAGGTCGGCCAAGTCCACGAACTGCACGGCCAACGGCTCGGAGTACTGACCCATGAAGCGGCCATAGGCATCCGCGGTGACGTTGAAGCTCACCACCCGGACCTTAGTTTCGGGACTAGCCCGTTGGCGAGGCTGTTGCTTCGAGTTCGGCATCCGCCCGGTCCGCCTCGTCGGCCCTGTCCTCCCTGTCGGCTTCGTTCGGCGGCTTGGCTACCGCGCGCAACGGAACCTCCTTGAGGAAGAACGCCGCGACGAGGGCGACCAGGACCGCGGGCACGCCGACGAGGAACATCGTTCCCAGCGCATCGGCAAACGCGCCGAGCACCGGCTCCTTGATTCCCGGGGGCAGGTTCTGCAGCGCGGTCACGTCGTTGGTGTTGATGTCCGGTAGTTGGCCGCCGCTTCCCGCCGTAAGGCGGCCAAGGACCCCGTCCAGGTTGTTGGCCAGCACGATGCCGAATACCGCACCGAACCCCGAGGCGCCGATCGCGCCGCCCATTTGCCGGAAGAAGACCACGGACCCGCTCGCCGACCCGAGGTCGCGCATCTTGACGGAGTTCTGGATAGCGGTCATCAAGGTTTGCATCTGCGCACCCAAGCCCAGCCCGAAGACCAGCATGTATCCGGCGAGCAACCAGTAGTTGGTGTCCACGGCCAGGGTGGACAGCAGCCCGATGGAGACGAGCAGCAGCAGCGCGCCCACGATCGGAAAGATCTTGTAACGACCGGTCCTATCCAGGATCCGGCCACAGACGATCGATGAGACCAGGATCCCGGCCACCGCAGGGATCATTGCCAGCCCTGATTGAGTAGCGCTGAATCCCTTGACCGCCTGGAGGTAGAGCGGCAGGAAGATGATCACGCCGAACATCGCGATACCGGCCAGGAATGCGTACAGCCCACCGATGCTGAAGATCGGATTGCGGAAGAGCCGCATCGGGATGATGGGTTCCTTGGCGCGGCGCTCGACGAAGTAGAAGACTGCAATACCGGCGATCGCGGTGACGAGCATGACCAGAGCCCAGCCCTCCGTCCATCCGTAGTCCTTGCCGCGCCACTCCAGATACAGGATCAGGCTGGCCACGGCGACCACGATCGTCAGCGCGCCCAGATAGTCGATCGAGACCTTGCGCTTGATCACCGGCATCTTCAGGGCCACCGAGGTGATCACCAGCGCGGCGATCCCGATCGGCACGTTGATGTAGAAGATCCACCGCCAGCCGGGACCGTCGGTGAAGAAACCACCCAGCAGCGGGCCGGCCACGCTGGAGACGCCGAAGACGGCGCCGAAGTAGCCGCCGTACTTACCCCGCTCACGCGGCGGTACGACGTCACCGATGATCGCCAACGCGATCGAGAACAGCCCGCCACCACCGATGCCCTGCAGGGCGCGGAACCCGATGAGCTGGGTGATGTCCTGTGCCAGACCGCACGCCATCGAGCCGATCAGGAAGATGGAGATCGCGATCTGGAAGATCAACCGCCGGCCGTACAGGTCGGAGATCTTGCCCCACAAGGGAGTTGCCGCCGTGGCGGTGACGAGGTAGGCCGTCACCACCCACGCGAGCTTGTCCAGGCCGCCGAGTTCGCTGGTGATCGTCGGCAGGGCCGTACTCACGATGCTCTGGTCCAGTGCGGCCAGGAACATCCCGGACATGATCCCGGACATGACGATCAGGATCTGCTTGTGCGAGAAGTAGGCCTGGGTCTCCTCGTCCGGTTCTGGTGTCTGTGCTGCTGTTTCCGCAGGCGTGCTCATCGGCTGGGGTTGTCCTTCGGGGTCGGGTCATCGGGAGTGCTCACGGCAGCGAGGTCGTCGGAGAGCCGGCCGAGTAACGCGGCGAGCTGACCTCGGTCCGTGGCCGACCAATTCGCGGTGGCGCGGGAAACGAGGTCCCCCCGTACCTGAAGCGCCGACTCGAGGGCCTGCTGACCGTCCGGGGTGACGGACAGCCGGGCTGCCCGCCGATCCTCGGGGTCGCCGACCCGGGTGACCAGTCCGGCATCTTCCAGGGTGCGTACGTGCCGGCTGGCCGTCGACGCGTCCAGACCACAACCATCGGCGAGATCGGCGACCCGGATGCCGGGTGCGAGCGCGAGCCGATGCAGCAGCCAGGCCCGAGGCGGTCCGCCAATGCTCCGGTCGGCTGCACCAAGGGTGCGCGCGACGCGGAAGGCCTCGATCACGACCTGCTCACCAGGCGGTAGTACGCGGTGCTCCGGGCTCGGCGGCCGCTGGTGCTTCGTCGTCACCGTCATGACCCCATTGTGCCAGATGCGTGCACCATGCATCTATTCGGGTCACGGAAGGCAGGCAGTCACCAACGCTTGCAGGATCGCGGTGTCGTCCTCCAGGAACTGGACGTCCTCACCGTTGTCGTCGGTGATCCCCTCCTCGGCTAGCCGATCCAGGGAATCCGTCGACAGGTCACTGGCGACTGCCTGTTCGCCCACGCACTCGGCGACCGACTCCGGAGCTCCGTCGGCCGACAGGGCTCCGGCGATGTCGTCGGCCGACGGCGACCCACAGGCGGTCAAGATGATCAGACCGGCCAGGAACCCCACTGTGATTCCGGCGGTGCGGTGGCTGTCAGTGCCCTCGACACATCGTAGGACTGCACAACCGTTCGGGGCGGGATCCACCCGGCAACGTTAGCGCCCGCTGGCGTTCAGCCGACGAGCTCGAAACCACAGTCAGATGCTGCGGCCTTGATCGCCGGGATGTCGTCGGCGACCACCTGAACCTGGCCTCCGTCGTCGGTGGCAATGCCCTCCTCGGCGAGAACGTCGAGGCTGGTCCCACTGACGTCGGAGTCAAGCAGGCTCTGAGCGAAACAGTCAGCTGTCTCGGCGTCCAGATCATCAGCCTGTACGGCTGCGGATATCTCGCTCGCTTCAGGCTTGCTGCAGCCGGAAAGGATCAGTAGTGCGGCGGCGGCCAGGCCAAAAGTGGCGGCGGTCTTCTTCATGGTCGGACGTCGTGACCTTTCGGTTGGTCGAGTGAGAGAGAAGTGGTCGGGGGCAAGCTGGCGGGCGCAGGGTATCCGGTGGCCCCGTGCCCACCGGCTGCATGTCGTCAGATGCGCCGCCAGCCGGTGCGGTTCCGTATGGTCTGCCCATGAATTCAGGCGTCGACGCGCTCAACGCCATCAGTGCGGGGGCGTTTCCCGCGTTGCTCGGACTCGAAGTCCTCGAACACGAGCAGGGCCGGATAGTCGCCAGCCTCACGATCCGAGCCGAACTCCTTGCTCCCAACGGCTTCCTACATGCCGCCGTGGTGATCGGTCTGGCCGACACCGCCTGCGGCTACGGCTGCCGGGCGCTGCTCCCGGACGGCTCGACCGGCTTCACCACGATCGAGCTCAAGTCCAACTTCTTGGGTACGGCTCGCGACGGGACCATCACCACCGACGCTCGGGCCGTACATGCCGGCCGTACGACACAGGTATGGGATGCCGAGGTCAGCCACGTCGAGACCAACAAGACCATTGCCCTGTTCCGCTGCACCCAAGCTGTCCTCTGGCCTCGACCGTGACCCACCGCTCCGCCCGGCAGCCCGCCCGAATCCGACGGCCCGACCATCCGACCCGATCCGACGTAACCGATCCGCCCGACCGGCCCGACCCCAGGAGATCGCAATGACGCTGTCCAGCACCTATCCCGATGTCGACATCCCGGATGTCTCGGCCACCGACTACGTCCTGCGGGCAGCCTCCCGCCTTCCCGACCATCCCGCGGTCATCGACGGGGTCAGCGGGCAGACCCTCAGCTTCGCCCAATTGGCCGGCTACATAGACCGTTTCGCGGCTGCTCTGGCTGAGCGCGGCGTCACGAAGGGCGACGTGATCGCGGTGTTCAGCCCCAACACCATCTACTACCCCGTCGTCTTCCACGGCATCGCCAAGACCGGTGCCATCTCGACGACCATCAACTCGCTGTACGGGCCCGACGAGATCGCCTTCCAGCTCAAGGACGCCGGCGCGAAGATGCTGATCACGGTCTCACCGTTCCTCGATCGTGCGTTGGCCGCGACGCAGCAGCACCCGGTCGAGGCGATCATCGTGCTCGACGGCGCGGAGGGTCATGAGTCACTGCAAGACCTGCTCACGACGAAGGCACCCTCGGTGGAGGTCGCGATCGATGCGGCCAATGACCTGATCACCTTGCCGTACTCATCGGGTACGACGGGTCTGGCCAAAGGGGTGATGCTGACCCACCGCAACCTGGTCGCCAACATCCGGCAGTGCGAACCGCTGTTCAAGCTCGACGAGAACGACCGGATCATCGCCGTACTCCCGTTCTTCCACATCTACGGGCTGACCGTGCTGATGAACATCGGCCTGGCGCTGGGTTCCCCGCTGGTCACGCTGCCCCGTTTCGAGCTCGAGCAGTTCCTCACCGCCCTGCAGGAGCACAAGGTGACCCGCATCTACGCCGCCCCGCCGATGGTCCTGGCGCTGGCAAAGCATCCGATCGTGGCCAACTACGACCTGTCCTCGGTGCAGGTGATCTTCTCCGGAGCCGCGCCACTGGATCAGGACTTGGCCCTGCTCTGTGAGCAGCGGCTTGATGTGCGGGTCTGCCAGGGGTACGGCATGACCGAGCTGTCGCCGGTCTCGCACTCCACACCGGACGGCATGGAGGCTCCGCGCGGCTGCGTCGGTGTCGCCCTGCCCAACACCGAATCCCGACTCATCGATCCCGAGACCGGCGAGGATGTTGCCGACGGCGAGCGAGGCGAGTTGCTGGTGCGCGGGCCACAGGTCATGAAGGGATACCTGAACAATCCCGAAGCCACCGCGGCGACCCTGGATGA
>JAABUR0100007747.1_pt1 | contig 12619 bp, 17 predicted proteins | sample 5560091 | NCBI WGS metagenome assembly JAABUR01 (sample SAMN10711879, study PRJNA513375) | rock metagenome | isolation source: Antarctica rocks | place: Antarctica: Victoria Land, University Valley sud
GCGCTCAACCCGGGCACCCCGCTCAACGCGCTCGACTCGCTCCACGGCTGCTTCGACTTCCTGCTCTGCATGACCGTGAACCCCGGCTGGGGGGGCCAGAAGTGGATCCCGGGGTCGGAGGACCGGGTGGCGCAGCTCCGCTCGATGCTGGCCGACGATGTGCCGATCGAAGTCGACGGCGGCGTGGACGCCGACACCGCCGGACCGGCGTCCGCCGCCGGCGCGGGCCTGTTCGTGGCGGGATCGTCGGTCTTCGGCAAGGGAGACCCTGGGGCCGCGTACGAGGCGGTGGTCGCCGCCGCTCAGGCCGTCTGAGTGCAGGACCTGCTGGCTTGCCCGGTGTGCGGGGCGGGGCTGGCGCGGCGGGCGGGCGCCATGCGCTGCGGCCACGGTCATTCGTTCGACGTCGCGCGCCAGGGCTACGTGAACCTCCTGGCCGGGGACGCACCGCCCGGACTCGGCGACTCGGCGGAGATGGTGGCGGCGCGGGCGGCCTTTCTCGACGCGGGCCACTTCGACGCGCTGCTCGGAGCCGTGGCCGACGCGACGTGGGAAGCCGCCGGCGACGAGCCGGGAGCGGTGGTCGACGTGGGAGCCGGAACCGGTCACTACCTGGCGGCGAGCCTCGACCGGATGCCCGCCCGCGCCGGGTTGGCCCTGGACGCCTCGCGCTACGCGGCCCGGCGGGCGGCACGGGCCCACCCCCGGGCCGGCGCTGCCATATGCGACGTGTGGCGCGTGATCCCGGTCCGCGAGGGCGCCGCTCGAGTCGTGATCGACGTCTTCGCGCCGCGCAACGGCGAGGAGATCGCGCGCGTGCTGGCCCCGGGGGGAACGCTGATCGTGGTCACCCCCACCGAGCGCCACCTGACCGAACTGAGAGAGCCGCTGGCGATGCTCGCGGTGGACGGGCGCAAGGAGGAGCGGCTCACCGCCTCCCTCGCGCCGCACCTGTCCGGCGTCGAGCGCGGCGAGATCGAGGTCGGGCTTACCCTGGACCGGCGCGCGCTGCGTCAGCTGGTCGCGATGGGACCCTCGGCGCGCCACACCGGCCCGGCCGAGCTGGCCGAGAGGGTCTGTGCCCTGCCCGGATCCGTACACGCCACAGCCTCGGTGACGCTCACGCGGTGGCGGCTCGCGCCCTGACGACCTAGCGCTTGCGCTTCTTCTTGCGCGACGAGCGCCGCTGTGCGGGCTCCTCTCGCGCGTCGTCCTCCCCGGACTCGTCGAGCGGCGGCGGATCTGTCTCGGAGGCACCCTTCGAAGGGCTCAGGCCACGGATCTCGGCGGTCGTCGGCCACGGGATCGCCTCCACCGCGCTCCACGCCGGCCCGCGGCCGTTGGGCCAGCGGTCGAGGAAGAGCACGCCCAGCGCGACGACCCAGAACAGCTGGATGAAGCTGCCGCCGCCGGGGAGGAGCGGGATGATCAGCAGCCCCCCGGCGATGATCCCCAGGATTCCCATGAAGCGGCTGAGCAGCCCGGCGCGCATGGCGTTCACGCTGACCAACACATACGAAAGTGCCAGGCACAGCGTGCCGACCGACGCGACGATCCCGCTCGCGGCATCGCGGCTTTCGAGCAGGTCCTCGGCCCGTGCGTTGGTCTGCGCACCTCCGGAGACGAACTCGTCGGCGATGTCGCCCAGATCCAGTTGGGTGAGCACCGCGCCCACCATCAGCAGGAAAGGGGCGAGCGCCATCAGCGGCCAGAGGAACCTGAGGCCCGCGGGGCGCCGCGCCATGACGCCGCGGACGAGGTAGAAGAGGGCGCCGATCAGCAGGAACACCGAGACGACCTGGGCGACCAGGCTGAGCAGAAGCTCGCCCTGGTTCTCGTGAATCCGCACCAGGCCGTCCCGCTCGTCGCCCCCGCCCCCACCCACGAAGACCAGCTGGATGACTACGGAGACGAGCGTGAAGACGCCGCAGGCAAACGCCGCCGCGGCCGCCTTGGGCCCGTTGCGGGCCTCCCACTCCAACTGCTCGGAGGGCTTCACTCGGAGGGCGGCTCTGGGCGGCGGGGGGTGCGCGGCGGGTAGTACTCGTGATCCTCGGGCTCAACGATCTTGGACAGCCGCTCGCCCACGGCCAGCACCAGGTTCAGCGCGGGAGCGGCGATCCGGATCACCGTCTCCACGCGCTCGCGCTTGCGCAGCTGGTCGGGGGTCAGCGGGGCCACTTCGGAGACACTAGTAACTCGTGTCGGCCAAGCCGGGTCCCTAGACTGGATCGCATGTCTTCAGAAGATCCATTCGGCGGCCTGTTCGGCGACCCCGAGGAGCTGCGCAAGCGCATGGCCGAGCTCGCGGAGCAGATGCAGGGCGCCCAGAAGGTGGCGTGGGCCGACAACGCGATCAAGCTGGCGGCCGACATGACGGTGGCCGGAGTCGGCCGGCTGAACCTCCAGGGCAATGCCGAACAGCAGTCCGAGGAGCTGCGCGCCGCCATGACGCGCCTGTTCCCCGAGGCCGTCGCCCTGGTGCGCGAGGCCCGCGAGGGCTTCGGCGCGTAGCTCCATTGGCGTTGCGGGAGCGCACCGACTCGCCGTTTGAGTCGGGCGGCGAGCAGTGCGCCGCGTGGCTGTACCCGTCCGAGGGCGATGGGCCTCACCCGTGCGTGGTGATGGGCCACGGCTTCAGCTCGGTGCGTGAGCACCGGCTGGACGCCTACGCCGAGCGATTCGCCGCGGCGGGCGTGGCCGTGCTGGTGTTCGACTACCGCCATTTCGGGTCAAGCGGGGGTGAGCCGCGCCAGCTGCTGAACGTCGGGCGCCAGCTCGATGACTGGCGTGCGGCGGTCTCGCATGCGCGCAACCTCCCCGAGGTCGACCCGCGCCGGGTGGCCGTCTGGGGCTCGTCGTTCAGCGGCGGCCACGTGGTCGCGATCGCCGCCGAGGATCCCGCGATCGCCGCCGTCGTCTCGCAGGCTCCCTTCACCACCGGGATGTCCGCGATCGCCGCCGCCGGCGCGGGCCAGGCGGCGAAGCTGACGATGGCCGGCCTGCGCGACGGTCTGCACGCCGTGCTGGGCCGCCCTCCTTACTACGTGCCCGCCGTCGGCCCGCCGGGCTCGGTGGCCGTGATGACCGCTCCCGACGCCGAGCCGGGCTTTCGTGCGCTCGACCCGCCCGAGGGAAGCACCTGGGTCAACCGGGTGGCCGGACGCATGGCGCTGACGCTGGGGCTGTACCGGCCCTACGCGAAGTTCGCCAAGCTGCGCCAGCCGGTGCTCGTCGTCGTCTGCGAGGCAGACCTCACCACCCCGCCCAAGCCGGCCGTGCGCGCCGCCGGCAAGTCCCCCAACGCGGAGCTGGTGCGCTACCCCATCGGCCACTTCGAGATCTACGTGCAACCGCAGTTCGAGCGCACCGCGACCGACCAGACGGAGTTCCTGGTGCGCAACCTGCTCGGGGCTCCGGCGCCCACGCCGGCGTCCACGACTTCCTAGGCCGGCTCGACGGTCCCGTCGCGCTCGTGGGCCAGCTTCTCGGCCTGGCGGTCCTCGCGCCCCCGGCGGATGATCTCCTTGAAGGAGCGCACCCGGAAGATCAGGAACAGCGCGGCGAATCCGATTCCGAAGGTGAAGGCGCCGAGGGCGATCTGCTGTCCCACCGAGTAGGCGGCGACCGTCGCCCCCGACGCGGTGCCCGCGAACACCTTGACCAGCAGCGCCTGGGCCACGCCGGCCCCCTGCGGCGTGAACGGCACCGCCGCCGCGACCGCGTTCACGCCCAGCACCAGCAGCACGTTCTTCACCGATCCCCCCACGTTGAAGGCCTCGAGCAGGAACCAGAAGGCGGTGAAGCGAAACAGCCAGCCCGCGAGCTGGACGAGGAAGACCTCGCGCAGATAGCGGTCGCGGTCATAGAGGACCGTCAGCCCCTGGCGCACCCGCGCCCAGAACGCCTTGACCCGGGTGGAGAGCAGCGCGAAGCCCGCCAGCGAGGCGAGCCCCAGCGCGGTCAGCAGGAACAGCGTGAACCGGGGATGGGAGGCCAGGTAGGAGAGGTCGAAGGCGTTGAGCTTGGCGAAGTCCGGCGGCTTGGGAAACGCTCCCTGGGTGAATGCGAAGCTCAGGATGAAGACCCCCATCACCAGGTCGAACACGGCCTCGACTGCGAATGAGGCGCCCACCGCGGGATAGCTGGCGTGGGGCACCGACGTCTTGGTCAGAAACAGCCGGACGACGTCGCCGCCGCGCGCGGGGATCACGGAGTTGAAGCCGTAGCCCGCGAAGTAGGCGCCCCAGATCTCGCGGAAGCGGAAGGTCTCGTCGGGGTAGGCGGCCCGCAGGATGTGAAAGGACGCGCGGGCGCGAAAGCTCAGGTAGACGGCAAAGCAGAGCAGGGCGAACGCCAGCGCCCCGAAGTGCACCTGGGCCAGGTTGGAGAAGAAGGAGTCGACCGCGTCGAAGAACGAGCGAAACGACTCCCCGACGGCGGCGATCGACGGCACGGGGCGTAGGGTACGAGGGATGCGCCGCCCGGCGCCGGCGCAATGCGCAGCCGCCCGGCTAGCGGAGACTCAATGGCCGACGAGTTCACCGAGGGGCACTACGTGCTCGGCATAGAGGGACTGGCGCTGCTGCGGGCAGGAGCGACGCGCCGGCGGGACGGAATCGAGCACCGTGCCCGCGAGCTCGCCACGGTGGCCTCGCGCCTGGACCGGGAGCCCTACTCGGCTGCGCGCGTGCTCCCCGAGCAGAGTCCCGCTGCCGGCTACGCCGGCTGGGCCGGGAGCTACGACCAGCCGGGCAACGACACGATCGCCATCGAGGAGCCGGTCGTGCGGAGCCTGCTCAATGACCTGCCGCCAGGACCGGTGCTCGACGCCGCCTGCGGCACCGGCCGCCACGCCGCCTACCTGCTGGAGAGAGGTCGAGAGGTGGTGGGAGTCGACTCGAGCCCGGAGATGCTGGAGCGGGCCCGCGCCCGCCTGCCCCACGCCGACCTGCGCGAAGGCTCAGTCGAGTCGCTTCCCCTCGCCGATGCGTCGGCCGGCGCCGCCGTGTGCGTCCTGGCGCTGAGCCACCTGCCCGAGATCGGGACCGCCGTGGCCGAGCTCGCTCGCGTGCTCGCCGTGGGCGGGCGGCTGGTGATCTCCAACCCGCACCCGTTCGTGACCGCGGTGCTCGGCTGGCGGGCGGTCTACGTGGCCGCCGACGGCACCCGGACCATGATCCCCGAGTACCCGCACATGCCCGGCGAATACGTGCGCGCCTTCGGAGCAGCCGGCCTGACGGTGCGCCGCTGCCTGGAGCCGTCGCTGAGCCCCGAGCAGGCCCGGGCTCGTGCCAAGGCCGGCCACGAGGACGCGTTCGCGCAGGCCCTGACCGGCGTGCCTGCGGTGATCGTGTGGGAGGCCGAGAAGGGCAGGTAGCCGGTCTATTCTCCGGATCACGGGGACGAAGGGACACTTGGCGGGATGGCCCGGCGCCGGGAGGCCGCGTGACGTCAGCGCGCCCGGTAGGGGCTCTTCCACGGGATGCCGTGACCCGGTGCAGCCGCGTGACGTCAAGACGCCCTCCGATCACGCACTCAGCCTCACGAAACGCTTCGCCCGCGTTCCCTGCCGTCAGATGCACGAAAAGCGAACGCTCCACGTCACGGAACCCCCTGAACCCGCAGCGTGCCGTCAGATGCACGCCCGACCGGGCAAGCGCACACTGACGTCCCCCGCAGGCACGAGGTCGATCGGACCTGACAGGTAGGCAACCATCCCGCCGAAGGCAAGCTTGTGCGAGCTCCGACTCCGGTCAGGCCGCCGCCCCCAGCGCCGCCAGCACCTCGTCGTCGTGGGTCTTGGGCGAGACCTTGGGGATCACGTGGGCCACCGTGCCTCTGGCGTCGATGATGAAGGTCGCCCGCTGGACGCCCATGTAGGTCTTGCCGTAGTTGCGCTTCTCGGTCCAGACGCCGTAGGCCTCGGCCACGGAGTGGTCGGGATCGCCCAGCAGCGCGTAGTCCAGGCGGTACTTGTCGGCGAACTTACGCAGCTCGGAGGGCTCGTCCGGCGAGACCCCGATTACGGTCGCGCCGGCCTGCCCGTACTCGCCGCCGCGGTCACGGATGCCGCAGGCCTGTGTGGTACAGCCCGGCGTGTCGGCCTTGGGATAGAAGTAGAGGACGACGGTCTGGCCGGCGTAGTCGCCCAGGCTGACCGGTTTGCCGTCCTGGTCTCCGAGCGTGAAGTCCGGCGCCTTGTCGCCTGCCTCGATCATTGTCTCCTCTCGCGGCCACCGTTGGAAGGCCGCCGTTTACTGGATCGGCACGGATGCCGATCCAGTCTGGGGTCTACTTCAGCAGCCGGGACAGCCGCCGGTCCTTGAGCACGCGTCCGCCCGTCTGGTCGTTCGGGCAATAGCACATCACGTAGTCCTTGAAGTGGATCGCCTCGATCTTCGTGCCGCACCGGGGACAGGGCTCCCCCGACCGGCGGTGGACCTGCAGTGGCATCGGCAGCTTGTCGGGCACGGTGGCGCCGATCACCTGCTCGTAGTGCTCGATCGCCTCTCCCAGCCGCTCGGCGGCAGCCGTCCGCAGCCGGGCGGCCTCGTCATCCGAGAGCTCGGAGGCCTTGCGAAACGGCGACAGGCAAGCGGTCCACAGGATCTCGTCCACCCACGAGCGCCCGATTCCGGCGATCGTGCGCTGGTCGCGCAGGAGGGGGTGGAGGTGGTGGGGCTGGTCGATCAGTCCGGCGAACTCCCCTGCGCCCAGCTCCGGCCAGGCCTCCGGCCCCAGCGTGGCGATCGCGGCGTCGGCCTCCACGGCGTCTGAGGCCAGCAGCTTGGCCCACGCCCGCTGCTGGGTGCCGAACTCGCGCAGGCGCAGCTCCGAGCCGCCCTCGAGCCGCAGCAGCAGACGGGAGGCGCGGTCGCGCAGCGAGGCGCGCTTGTCCCACACCTGCAGCCGGCCCGCCGACATCAGGTGGATCAGCAGCGACAGGTCGCCGAGCTCGACCACGAACATCTTGCCTCGGCGCCGGACGGCCGTAACCTTCCGGCCGGCCAGCAGTTCGAGCGGGGGGTCGAAGGTCTTCATGGTCACCATCCCCGGCGCCAGCGCCGACTCCACGCGCGCACCGGTCACGGCGGCGTTCAGGCGCCGGGCGGCGATCTCGACCTCGGGCAGTTCGGGCATGCCCCAAAGCTACGCCCCGGCACGCGGCATGGATAGCATCCCCGCGTGCTCACTCGCCGACTCGCTCCGCTGCCCCCTCTTGGACCGCTGACGTGCGAATCGCCGTAGCGACAGACGAACGCACCGGAGTGGCCGACGCGCTGGTCGAGATCCTCCGCGAGCACGGTCACGAGCCGCTGCTGCACGGCGCGCTGAGCGACGAGGAACGCGACGACTGGGCGTGGGCCAGCGAGGCCGCGGCCCGCGACGTGGCCGAGGGGCGCGCCCAGCAGGGGATCGTGTGCTGCTGGACGGGCACGGGCGCGTCGATCGCCGCCAACAAGGTCCCCGGCATCCGGGCGGCGCTGTGCACGGACGAGGCCACCGCATCGGGAGCGCGAACGTGGAACGACGCCAACGTGCTCGCCCTGTCGCTTCGCAGCACCAGCCGACCGGTCCTGGAGGAGATCCTCAGCTCATGGTTCGCGGGAGCGCCGAGCGAGGACGAGGCCGACGTGGCCAACATCGATCACGTCGATCGGATCAGCTGACCCGGAGCTTCGCCCGGGCCGTCCGGGACCGGTTCTTCTCCAGGTCGGTGGCCTGGATGCTGATTCCGTAGGTACCGGGCTTCGGCAGCTTGGCGGTGATCGATCGCGAGCCGCGCTTGAGGTTCTTGTCGCGCAGGGTCTTCACCGTCTTGCCGCCCTTGGTGAGCCGAACCACGACTGACGAGCGCTCGGAGAGGCCGAAGGAGACCTTCAACCGCTTGCCCACCTTCGCCCGGGCGCGGGTGACCTTTGGCTTGACCGTGTCCGGGCCCACCTGGACCACACCCTCCATGAACCCGGGATGGATCGTGCACAGGTAGTCGTAGGTGCCGGGCTTGGTGAACGTCCTGGTGAACTTCTCGCCCACGTCCTGGTTGCCCGAGTTAAAGCGCTCGGGGGTGCCGCGCCGGCTGGTGACCGTGTGCAGGATCTCCCCGACGTTGGTCCAGGCGACCGTGTCGCCGGGGTCGATCCTCACCCGGTCCGCTCGGTAGAAGTAGTCGCCGAACTGTACGTTGGCAGTGCGCGCGCCGCCGGCCGGAGCGGACACGAGCAGCGTCGCGACAACGCAGAGGGGCAGGACCGAGAGGCGGCGTCGCACGCGCGGCACTCTATTCCCGTCTCGTGGAGAATGAGCCGCCTTATGGCCATCGATGAGCCGTCCATGGACATCGTCGACACGCCCGAGCAGGCGGCCGAGTCGGACCAGGCGCCGCTGATCGTTCGCGAGCCGCTCGCCGCCTTCATGGACCTGCAGGGGCTGGGCTCCGGCCCGGTCGAGGCCGAGCGCATAGGTGAGGGGCATTCGAACGTGACGTACCTGATCCGCCGCGGCCAGGAGCGGATGGTGCTGCGCCGCCCGCCCCGCCCGCCGCTTCCTCCCTCGGCTCACGACGTGCTGCGCGAAGCGCGGCTGCTGAGCGCGCTGGAGGGTACGGACGCGCGCACCCCGCGCGTGCTGGCCACCTGCGAGGACGAGAGCGTGCTGGCCGGCGTGCCCTTCTACGTCATGGAGGAGGTGCACGGGTCGGTGATCACCAGCGACATCCCGGTCACGCTGGACAACCCGCCGGAGCGCGGGCGGATCGGCGAGGAGCTGGTGGACGCGCTGGCCGAGATCCACGCGGTCGACTGGAGGGCCGCGGGGCTGGAGGGCTTCGGCAAGCCCAGCGGATACCTCGAACGTCAGCTGCGCCGCTTCCACGGCCTCTGGGAGCACAACAAGACGCGCGAGCTCGAAGTGGTGTCCGAGGTGGGCCAGTGGCTGGCGGACAACCTGCCCGACTCCGGCGAGTCGACCATCGTCCACGGCGACTATCGCCTCGGCAACCTGATGGTGGCCGGCGACGCACCGGCCCGCCTGGTGTCCGTGTTCGACTGGGAGCTGGCCACGATCGGCGACCCGCTGGCCGACGTGGGCTATCTGACCGTCACCTGGGCCCAGGCCGGCGACCCCGACGAGCTGGCCTTCGGCTCCCTGTCGGCCGCCACCCGCAGGGAGGGCTTTCCCACCCGGGACGGGCTGGTGGCACGCTACGAGGAGCTCACCGGACGCTCGGTGGCCGCGCTGAACTGGTACCAGGCGCTCGCGCTGTGGAAGGCGGCAGTGTTCATGGAGGGCAACTACAAGCGCTTCGTGGCCGGCTCCACCGACGACGAGTACCTGGGGCTGTTCGACGAGGGCGTGCCCGCGCTGGCCGAGAAGGCGCGCTCCGTGGCGCTCGCCGGCTGACGGCGCTCGGCGGGGAAGAGCCAGGACGCGACGCCGAGCAAGCCGATCGGACCCGCGGTTGCGGCTACAGCCCCGGGATGCGGTCGCGCAGCTTCTGCAAGTCGTCCCGGAAGCCGTCCACCGACTCCCCGAGCCCGGTCATCTGGGCGCGCAGCCCGGCCAGAGCCGCCTCCAGCTTCTCGGCGGTGTCGTCCATGTCGGTCAGCTCGGCGTGCAGCGGCGCCAGCCACTCGCGCAGCTCGTGCACCTCGCCCTGGAGATCGGCGATGGAGGCCGACAGCTCGTTCTCCACCCGCGGCAGGCTGGCGGCGGACTCGGTCAGGCGGCCGAGATCGCCCTCGGGCGCGGTAAGGCGCCGCAGCGCCACCGCCAGGGTGTGGAGGTCTTCGGCGGCCTGGGCCACCATCTTTGGGGGGAGCATCAACCGGTCGAGCACGCGCCTCTGTATACAGGTTCGGTGCGATTGGTCCTGTGGGACATCGACGGCACGCTGGTTCGGGCCGGCAACCACGGCAGGATGGCCTTCGCCGATGCCTTCGGCCGGGTGTTCGGGCGGCCGACCGAAATTGACGACCTCCCGATGTCGGGCCGCACCGATCACGCGATCTGTCTCGAGCTGCTCGAGCGCAACGGCGTGGCCGGCGGCGAGGAGCACCTGCCCGCCATGTTCGACGCGCTGAACGCCGCGCTGGTCGAGCGCCGCGAGGCGATGGCCGCGGACGGTGACGTGATGCCGGGCGTGCCCGAGGCCCTGGAGGCGCTGGGGAACCGCGACGACATCCACCAGTCGCTGCTCACGGGCAACATCGAGGCCAACGCGCACGTCAAGCTCGGCGCGTTTGGCCTCGACCGCCTGATCGACATGGAGGTCGGCGGCTACGGCTCGGACAGCGGCATCCGGCCGGAGCTGGTGGACGTCGCACGGGAGAAGGCTGCCCGCCTGCGGGGCATCGACGTGGAGGCCCGCGACACGGTGCTGATCGGAGACACGCCGCTGGACGTACACGCGGCACACGTCAACGGGGCGCGCGCCATCGCTCTGGCCACCGGGAGCTTCGGCTCGGTCGAGCTGCGCGCGACGGGCGCAGAGGCGGTGCTTGAGGACGCGTCGGACCTCGCCGCCCTCATCGACGCCGTGCTGGGCTGACCTCACGCGCCGAAGGCAGCGACGATCACGTCCGCCACTTGACGCTGCACCCCACCGGGTCGGTCTCCGACGGCACCGGCTCGTCACCGCGGACAACCGCGTCGAGCGCTCCGCGCAGCCAGGCCGCGCCCGCGCCCGGATCGTCGTAGTCGTGGTCCGGAGCGCCGCGGTAGCGCAGCGCCCCCTCTCCGTCGAGCACGAACACATCCGGTGTGGTCTTGGCGCCGAAGGCGCGCGCCACCTGTTGCGACTCGTCGCGCAGGTAGGGCGCCGGCCAGCCGCCGTCGGCCTCGACCCGATCGCGCATCGCCTGCATGGAGTCGCGCGGGTAACGGTCCGCGTCGTTGGGATTGACCAGCAGCACCCGGGCCCGGCCCGCGTAGTCGGACGCAGCCTCGAGCACGCGGTCGTGCCACGCGAGCGCGTAGGGACAGTGGTTGCACGTGAAGACCACTGCCACCAGCCCGCCGGCGGGGGAGTGCACGGCGCCGTCGGTGGCGGGCAGCTCGAAGGAAGGCGCGGGGTCTCCGACCTTCACGAGATCCTCGTGCGGCGCTCGCGCGCCCGCCGGTCTGCCTGCGCTCCTACGCCGGCCCTCCTGATCGCCTCCCGGATGTCCTCCGGGTCGGGAGTTGGTGAGATCGCCCCGTCGCGCCGCACATAGACGCGGCAGGTCAGCCCGCCCGGCTCGCCCGGCGCTGGAGCCACTTCCACGCCGTTCACGCGAATGGTGGGTGAGCCCACGAACCCCTCCTGCTCGGCCGCGGGCTCGGTCGCCACCTCACGCACCATCACCGCGTCGGGATCCAGGCCCTCCGCGGCCAGCACATCGCGCAGCTCGGCCAGCGCGCGGTCGGTGGAGGGGCACCCCTCCCACCACAGCAGCTCGACGGTGGGTGCGGTCACCCCTCGGGGAGCTCGACCCGCTCGAGCACCACCGGCTCCTTCGGGGTGTCGCCCCGTCCGGTCTCCACGCCCTCGATCGAGTCGACCGTCTCCATGCCCGACGCGACCTCGCCGAACACGGTGTGCTTGCCATCCAGCCACGGCGCCTCACCCGTGGTCACGACGAAGAACTGGCTGCCGTTGGTGTTCGGCCCGGAGTTGGCCATCGCCAGCGCCCCGCGGACGATCTTGTGCTGGTTGAACTCGTCCTCGAACGTGTAGCCGGGCCCGCCGGTGCCGGTGCCCTGCGGGCACCCGCCCTGGATCATGAAGTCCCTGATCACGCGGTGGAAGGAGAGTCCGTCGTAGAAGCCGTCGCCCGCAAGCTTGCGGAAGTTCTCCACGGTCTTGGGGGCGTCCTCGTCGAAGAACCGCACCTCGATCGGACCATGGTTCGTGTGCAGCGTCGCCTCACTCATCTCTTGGCCACCTCCAACCGGAGCGTCACGCCCCGGACCTCGTTTCCACTGACCTTGTCAACGACTTCCCCCGCTCGCTCGGCCGGAACCTCGAGGAAGGAGAAGCGCTCGAGCACGCGCACGTTGCGCACGTCCTCACCGTCGAGGTGGGAATGGTCGACGATCGCTCCCACCACGTCGGCGGGGCGAAAGCCCTGCTTCTTGCCGGCGCCCAGGAAGATCTTGGCCTGCCCGCCGACGGCATCCTCACGTCGCGGCTTGGAGTGCCGGCGGCGGCGGGGCTCCCGGCGATGGGCGTTGCCCGCGTCAGGGGGCTTCGGCCCATCGGCCTCATCCTTGGCTTCCCGCTGCGGCTTGGCCGGCGCCTCCTCGGCCGCTTGCGGCTCGGCCGCCTCGACCTCGACGGGTACGGGCACGGAGGCCGCCGGAACCGCGACCGGCGTGGGCTCGCCCCCGCCCGGGGTCCACTGCGGGATGGACGTGCCGGCGTGCTCCTCGATGGCCGCCAGGTCGCTGCGCTGCTTGGGGGTGATGAAGGTGATCGCGCGGCCCTTGTCGCCCGCGCGGCCGGTGCGCCCGATCCGGTGCACGTACACGTCGGGGGAGTTGGGCACGTCGTAGTTCACGATGTGCGAGACCCCCCTGATGTCCAGCCCGCGGGCGGCGACGTCGGTGGCCACCAGCAGCTTCTCGCGACCTTCCT
>JAABUR0100007748.1_pt1 | contig 12618 bp, 16 predicted proteins | sample 5560091 | NCBI WGS metagenome assembly JAABUR01 (sample SAMN10711879, study PRJNA513375) | rock metagenome | isolation source: Antarctica rocks | place: Antarctica: Victoria Land, University Valley sud
CGGCTGCTCCCATCAGGACCCGGCGTCCCCCGGGGCCGACTACCGCCAGCTTCACCTCGCCGCTACGACGACCAGGCCATGTAGGTCTTCCACCTCCATCCGAAACAACAGCGCCTCGTGGCGCACAATATGTTCATCGACGCCGAGGATCTCCACCCCGTCGAACCGGGCCGGGTCCGCGTCCATCACCTCGAGCAGCGGCTTGATCGAACGCCACACCGTCTTCCACGTGGTCCCGAGCTGGCGGGCCAGGCCCAGGACCGAGGCGTGCTCGCGCCGCAGCTGCCGCACCGCCTACCAGCACGCCCGCGTCGTCAACAACCCGCGCGGGCGGGCGACCTGCTCGTCCTGCTCGGTGAACACCGAGACCGGGCACGACGGCTCGGAACAGGACCAGGTCCGCTTCCACCACACCACCGTGACCGGCCGCCCGAAGCAGGGCGCGTCGATCAGCTCGACCTCACGCCGGCCATGGCTGAGGGCCACCACCCCGCAGGTCGGGCACCCCATCAGCCCCGGTGGGGACTCGACCCGCACCCGCAAGTGCTCCTCAGCAACCACCACCTCGAGGACGTGGAGCCCGTCCAGGCCGACCAGCAGGTCACAGTTGCCGCAGTACACGGCCAGGGAAGAGCAGCGCACAGCGCAGCCCGTCGTAGGCTCAGTCATCGTCGAGGTCCTCGTGGAGCAGAAGCTTGGTCGCTGCTGATCCTGAGGGCCTCGACACCTACTTCAGCGCATCACCCAACTCGGGCGTGTCCTACCGCTCCCACCTCAGGTACCAAGAGCCATCAAAAGCCAAAAGGGGCCCCCTCTTCCCCCAAAAGGAGCTGGGGTAAATGACGCTAAGGTTTGGTAACGGTCCCGCGAGTCTCTGGCGCTACCACCAGCCCGTCTCAGAGTTCACCACGACACGGTCGGCCCGGTCAGGGGTGGACACCACGCGCACCGCGTTGGGTTCATCCGTCTCCAGGACCCACCGCGAAGCAGTTGCAGCGTCCTTACCGAAGGCCATGTGGCGCTCTATCAGCCGCGACCGTCTCAGCCCGTCGTCGACGGACACGAACCAAACCTCGTCCAAGAACTTGCGTACTCTATCCCAGTTCGGGTCTGAAAGGAGCAGGTAGCTTCCCTCAGTGATAATGAGCCGGGCCGGGGGCGGCACAACGACGGCGGCCGCGATGGGCTGCTCGATCGTGCGCTCGAACCCTGGCGCGTAAATGGGCTCGTCGGGGGTAGCCAGGCACCGTTCGAGCAGCGCCGCGTATCCTCGTACGTCGAAGGTTTCGGGGGCGCCTTTGCGTTCCCGCAATCCCAACCGGTTGAGCTGCATATCTGCCAGGTGGTAGCCGTCCATCGGGACGTTCACCACGGTTTCGTCACCCAGTACGGACTGCACCGCGGTGACGAGCTGAACAGCCAGGGTGGACTTTCCGGCACCGGGAGCCCCGGCAATTCCCAGCACGACGCGACGCTTGTCGCCGAGCAGCCGCACTGCCTCGCCGGCGAGAACGTCGACTCCGTCACCCATGGTCATGCGCTCCCGATCGAATCAGACAAGCGTGTAGCCGCCGTCGACGAGAATGTCCTGACCAATGAGATAGATGGACTCGTCGCCCACGAGGTAGGCCACAAGGCCACCCAGCTCGTAGGGCTCTCCCATCCGCCCGGCCGGGATCCTGGCTACCCATTCATCGCGCATCCCGGGATTGCGGGCAATGAAGTCCTTGGTCATGTCCGACGCGAAGTAGCCTGGGGAGATGGCATTGACTCGGATTCCGTGGGGCAGCAACTCGATAGCAAGGCTCTTGGTCAACATCGACACGCCGGCTTTGCTTACGTTGTAGGCCGCCTGGGTCTGCGGAACGTTGACGACGTGTCCTGACATCGAGGACACGTTGACGACAGCACCCGGGTCACCGGCGGCGATCAACCGTCGAGCGAACTCACGGCAGACGAGAAAGGTCCCCGTGAGATTTACGTCGAGAACGCGTCGCCAGGCGTCCGCACTGGTCTCCACCGCCGGCGTTCCCAGCGCGACACCAGCCGCGTTCACCAGGATGTCTGGAGTCGCGCCCTCTGCTGTCACCTCGTCGAACGCAGCGCTCACCTGCGCCTCGTCCGCGACGTCGCAGCGGACCCCTGTCGACTTACGGCCGCTCGTGTGACCCAGCTCTCGGGCGGTGCCGACGACGTCGTCGAGCAGGTCCAGCAGCACCACGTCGGCTCCCTCGGCCGCCAACCGCCGAGCGACGGCGAGACCGAGGCCCCGACCACCGCCCGTCACCATCGCGACCCGGCCGCCGAGCCCCGGGCGACGGTCCCACTCGCTGGTCACGGAGCTCATCCGGGACCATCGACGTCGGCGAGGTCTTGCGGCCGGATCACCGCCTTCATCGCACCGCGGTGGGTGCGGGCCGCCACCAACGCCTCGGCCGTCTCGTCGAGAGCGAACCGGTGCGTGACCATGAGCTGCGTGCGGACTCGGCCCGAGCCGACCAAGGACATCGCGATGGGCCACGTGTGCGCGTACCGGTTGATGAGGTAGATGGACAGCTCCTTGGGGTTGAGCTTGGACAGCGACAGCTCCACGTCCTTCTTCGGCATCCCCACCATGGCGGCGCGCCCGTGCTCCCTCAGCCGACCCAGACCGTCCGCCAGAGCCCCAGATGCGCCCGAGCACTCCAGAAGGACGTCGAAGCCGTCTGTTGCGAACTCACTGACCAGGGAGGTGCTGTGCCCCAGCGCTGAGGCGATCTCCAGCCGGGCCGGCTCGACGTCCACGACCGCGACCGCTCCCGCGCCCAGAGCGCGTGCTGCTTCCGCCGCCAGGATGCCGACCGGTCCGGCGCCGACGACGAGCACACGGTCGCCGGGCTCGAGGCGAGTGCGTTGACACGCCCACAGGCCGACGGACAGCGGCTCGAGGAGGGCGCCCTGCTCGTACGACATGGAGTCCGGCATGAGGAAAAGGCAACGCTCGTCCATGACGATGTACTGGGCCAGCGCCCCGTCGGTGGGGGGTGTGGCGAGAAACTCCAGCCGCCGGCACAGGTGGTAGCGACCCGCGTCGCACTCGCGACAGTCCCTACACGGCGTCCCCGGCTCGATCGCCACACGGTCTCCGACTCGGACCGAGGTCACCTCCTCCCCGACCGAGACGACCTGGCCCGCCGCCTCGTGACCGAGGACGAGTGGCCCATCGACGACGTAGTCCCCGATCCGTCCGACGGTGAAGTACGCCGTGTCCGAGCCGCAGACGCCCACCGCCTCGACGCGAACGACGGCTTGTCGGCGCTCCGGTGACGGGACGGGTCGCTCTTGGATCTCAATTGTTTCCCGGCCCGTCATGACGGCGGCCCGGTTGGTGATCGGGGTTTCCCCAGTCACTGAGCGGTTCATCGGCTGGCTGGTGTAGTCAAGGCTCACTGCAGGTCACTCCTTACTTGACGGCGCCAAAGGACAGCCCCTCCACCAGGTGCCGCTGGAGGAGTCCGGTGACGAACAGGACGGGGACGATGTGGATGATGATGGCGGCGGCCATCGCCCCGTAGTTGATGAGCGTGATGCTGCTGAAGGTTGAGAGGAAGACCGGCAGCGTCTGGCTGCCTTCCCCGGCAAGCACGAGCGTGAACGGGAGCTCGTTCCAGGCAAAGATGAACACGAATCCGAGGACTGTGAGTAGGCCCGTGCGCGCCAGCGGCAAGCCGATAAGGAAGAACGTCCTCCACCGACCCAGGCCGTCAAGCTGAGCTGCTTCCTCGATCTCCTCGGGGATCTCCTCGAAGAAGGAGGTGCACAGCCACACGGCGAAGGACGAGTTGACCATCGTCAGCATGCAGATGACGCCGACGATGCTCCCGGTCAGATGCAGCTGCGACAGGATGAGGAAGACGGGCACGACGACCGCCATCGGCGGCAGAATGCGCAGGCTGATGATCCAGAACTGCAGATCACGCCCGCTTTTCAACTTAAAGCGCGCCAGTCCGTAGGCCGCGGGCAGAGATAGGACCATGACGAGTATAATGACGATGGCCGTGATGATGACCGAGTTCTTGATGTAACCCAGCGTCAGCGGGTTACTGAAGATGCCGGTGAAGTTGGCGCTCGTCCCCCCACCCCGCGGGACGAGCGCGGGCGGGAAGGTTTGGGTCTGGATGTACGTCTTGAAGGACGTACTGACCAGCCACACGAGGGGCAGCACGCTGGGCAGGATGACGACAACACCGACCAGAAGCCAGCCAAGGTTTCTCGCTGTCCACCGGCGCGGGCCCGGGTGCTGCAGCACCTGGGTCATTAGCACCTGGGTCATTTCTCCTCCTTGAAGACGAACCGGACCAGGAGCTGGCTGAGTGCGACGACCACGACCAGCGTGATCATCGACAGAGCCGCCGCGTACCCGGTGTTGAAGTAGACGAAGGCCTGGCGGTAAAGCTCGAAGGACAGGACGTTCGTCATGGTCCCAGGACCGCCCTGTGTGGTGATGTACACCACCGCGAACGTCCCGACCAGCTGGATGCCCGCCAACAGCACCACGACGCCGATGACCTTGCGCAGCATCGGCAGCTCGATGGACAACGCACTGCGCAAACTGCCTGCGCCATCGAGAGCGGCGGCCTCGCGTACCTCGTTCGGGATTCCCAACAGCCCACCGTAGAAGATGATGGTCGCGAGCGGGGTCCACTGCCACAGGATCAGCAGCATGATCGTCACGAACGCGAGGGCCGTGCTTCCGAACCAGTCGGGACGGATACCTAAGGACCCCATGTAGTAGTTCACAATCCCGACTCGAGGGTTGAGCATGTAGCCGAACAGCAGGCCCACCACAATCTCGGGGAGCATGACGGGGATCAGGTAGAGCGTGCGGATGAGCCCCGCTAGGGGAACGTCGCGCATGCGGAAGAACAACTTGGCGACAAGGAACCCGAGGGTGATCTGCACCGGTAGCACGATCACCAGCAGCACGATCGTTCGTGCGAAGGTGGCCAGGGTGGTTCCGTTGGTAAAAATGCTGACGTAGTTGGACACCCCGACGAAGCTCATCGGCTGAGACGAGCCGACCTTGTAGTCGGTGAAGCTGACGATGATGGCGAAGACGGTGGGGAATGTGCTCAACGCGCCCAGAAAGGCGAGGAGCGGACCCATGAACGCGACCTTCGACCATCGGTCGCTCCGTCCGGCGGAGGTAGTTCGGACCGCGGCCAGTGTGGCAGTGGCCATGTCGGACCCCTCTCGTGGGGCCGCGGGGGCACGCCCGGCCAGACCGGAGTGCCCCCGCGGCGGATTCAGTGAACCGTGTAACCCGCGTTCTTCAGCAGGGTCCCGAGCTGCGAGTCGGCATTGCCCATTGCGGTGTCGAGATCCGCTTGGCCGGCGAGGTAGGAGCCGATGTTGTCGCCGAGCTTCTTCATAATCTCGAATGCCTCAGGAACCTGCGGGCGGAAGGCCGGAAACGCCGTATCGACCACGCCCTGCTGAACCTTCAGCCAGGGGTACTTCTGCACAAGTTTTGCGTTCTTGCTCACCGAGTAGCGCGCGGCGAACCCGCCATTGTTCATGAAGGCACCATTGACGGCCGGGGTGGAGAACCAGAGCGTGAAGTCCCACGCCATATCCTTCTGTTGGGAGTTGGCGTTGACGCCCATCATCCAACCGCCGACGGGGGTGTTCAGCTTCACGCCTGACTTGACCGGGACGGGCTGCACGTCGTACTTGCCGCTCACGGCAGACTGCGTTGTGTCATCCAACGGGGGGATGTCATAGTTCCACGGCGAGATCATCGCCGCCTGCCCCGTAGCGAACGCCGAGTACCGTTCTTGCCAAGCAATATTCTTGGCTCCGGGCGGCTCACAGGTGAGCAGGTCCTTGAACATCTTAACCGTGGCTTTGCTCTCCGGGCTGCTAAACTTCGGGGTCATGTCGGTGTAGTACTTGCCGTCACCGCTGTCCGGATGTTCGGAGGCGAACGGCCGCCCGCCCATGTTGTAGATCCACTCGAAGTAAGCCTGGCCGACCGCGGTGCCCGTCTGGTTGTTGATGGCGGTCCCGGCCACGCCGGTCTTGGCCTTGATAGTCTGGCACGCCTGCTGGAACTCGTCGATCGTCTTGGGAGGAGTGACGCCAGCCTGAGCCAGGACGTCCTTGTTGGTCAGCTGCATGATGAAGTACGGCGCGAAGGGAACGCCGATCGTCTTGCCGTCCCACTTGGCCGCGCTGCTCATCACCTTATAGAAGTCATCGTACATGATGAGGTTTTTGTCGGCCTTCGCTATCCGGTCGTCGAGCGGCTCGACCAGCCCAGTCTGCGCGAACTTCCCGACCCAGGGGATGTCGAACATGATGACGTCGGCGGCGGCGGACTTCTGCTGTCCGAGGAGAATCTCCTTCGAGTACGTGTCGTCGTAGGCGTAGTTCTCGAAGGTCACCTCCGCTCCGGTGATGGCCTTGAACTCCGCGATGGACTTGGTGAACGCCGGAAGCCAAGGGTCCTTGACCCCGATGATACGCAGGGTCTTGCCCGAGTACTTGCCCTTGAGGGCGCCGACGTACGAGGCGTACGCCGTCTTGTTCTCAGGGGTGGGTGCGAAGGATGACGTCTCGGCGTCCCCGCCGCCGCTTCCGGACACCTGACCGCTTGAGGTGTCCCCGCCACTGCTGCATGCGGCCAAGGTGGCGGCCAGCGTGACTGCCCCGCTCGTCGCGCAGAGGCGCTGCCATCGTGTTCGTCGGTACATCGATGTTCCCTTCGCTTTCTGTCAGCAATCGTGTTGTGACGCCGCGGTGACATTCACCAGTGATTCGTGTACCAGACCCGGCGCTGCGAGGTCCCGCCCTGCCTAGTGCATTGCCAGCGTCTCGTTCGCGCGGATCTTGTTGCGAATGAACGCGTTCGCGTGTTTTGCTAAGTCGTCGCCGTCCTGCCACAGGTTTCGCCAGATAGCCAGGGATCGGCTGAGTTCCTCGTCGACCACTGCGGTCGAGAACGACTCGAAAGTGATCGGCCCGGTGAAGCCGATCGTGTGTAGCGCGCGGAAGAACTCGTCAAACGCCACGGTGCCGGTGCCGAGGTACCCCCGGTGGCTCTCACCGATGTGGACGTAGCCGATGCGGTCCCCTGCCTCCAGAACCGGAGAGAAGAGGTCAGACTCCTCGATGTTCATGTGGTAGGTGTCGAGGTGGACCTTGATCGACGGGTCCCCAATCTCGTTGAGGTACTCCAGCGCCGTCCGCGCGGTGTTGAACTGGTTCGCCTCGTAGCGGTTGACGACCTCCAGCGAGAGGGTGACCCCCAGCTCCGCCGCCCGGACCGCAACCTGCCGAAGGACGTCCTGGCTGGCCTGGCGTCCCCCCGGCGTCGCCGGTGCCGGGTACTTCCGCAGTGAGCCATAGAGCACCCCGCAGAGGTCCTGACCGCCAAGGTCGTGCACCACCTCCAGAGCGCGCCGCAACACGTCCTCCGCACGCGCGATCTGCTCCGGCTCGGCCGTTGACGAGTCAGCGCCCATCGGCAGGCCGAGCGAGGCGGCCACCCGCAGCCCGCTTCCGGTCAGGACTGCGCGCCCGGCCTCACGGTCGAACCCGAACGGGTCCAGCAACGGGATCTCCAACAGCTCGTACCCCGCGTCGAGGGTCCCGGAGACAGCGCGGCGCAAACCCTCCGCATCAAACCGTCCTGTCCATACCAAGCCGTGACAGCCAATCACCGACGCACTCCTTCGTTGGGGTGTCGCAGCCGTTGGGTAACATCACTTCACCCGCGGTACAGATCTACTTGTGACGTTGCAAGTACGGACAGAGGTTAACGAGCCCAGCGCGGGGATGTCAACACCCAGACCCCATATCACCGCGCGAGAGGATGACCTGGTGGCCTTTGCTAATGAGACGACCCCCCCAGAGCGCCAGGCGACCTCGGCGCTGCCCGCCAGCGCCGGTGACGTCGCGCAGATGGCAGGAGTCTCTCGCTCCCAGGTGTCGAACTTCTTTAATCACCCGGACCTCGTCTCTTCCGACACGACCCAGCGGATTCAGGCCGCCGTCGAGTCGCTCGGCTACGTCCGAAACGCCTCAGCTCGCCAGCTCCGCCTTGGCGTCAACCGGACCGTCGGACTGATGCTCCTGGATGCGTGGTCCCCCTACTCCGCGCTGGTGTCCACGGGAGTCGAGGATGAGCTAGACCGGCGTGGATGGAGCCTTCACTTCACCAACACCCGACGCGACGAGGCGCGAGAACTGCGCCACCTCGCCTACTTCGAGTCCTGGCACGTGAGCGGAATCATCGTCATCCCCCAGGGCCCACTGACGGGCCGCCTGGAGCAACTGGCTCGCCGTGGGATCATGTCCGTGCTCCTCGATCCTCCCGCCACCCACCCAGTGCCAGACCCCATCTCTTCAGTGCGCGTCGACCACCTTCTTGGCGGCCGTCTGGCCGCCCAACACCTAGTAGCCCAGGGAGGTCGCAACTTCGCGTTCGTTGGTAACCCAGACAAGGTCGGGCACAGCTCGGACCGCTGGGCCGGGTTCAGCGGCGCTCTCGCCGACTTGGGAATGCCCCCCCCACGGCTGATCCCAACGACGGGAATGGAAGTCGGTGACGGCACCGCCGCCGCCCAACGGCTCCTGTCGAGGACCGACATCTCAAGCGTAGATGCCGTGTTCTGCGCCAACGACTCCATCGCCCTAGGGGTCCTCAACGCCCTCATGTCCTCAGGCTTCACGGTTCCAGAAGACGTGCGGATCGTCGGCTACGACGACCTGCCGATCGCCGGTCAGCTGGCCATTCCCCTCACCACCATTCGACAGCCCGCGTGGCAACTCGGCGCGACCGCGGCCGCAATGGTCGTCGATGCGATCGAAGGTTCTCAGCCCGTCGACCAGCACGTCATCCTCGAGCCTGAGTTGGTAGCGCGCGGGACCGCCTAACAACAACTTACGGATCAGGCTTAGATGAGCACCGTACCCCCCGTGTGCGTGTCAACTCGACTTGGCCCCAGTGGGGCGGGATCTTGGCCCCGGCTGGGTCGTGAGTTGAGGCTCCGGGCTCGCGCCTCCGTGTAGTGCGCCGCCTGGACGGGTGGGTTCCACTCGTCAAACGACGGCTTGTCGTTGCCCGGCTTTGTCCCGCGTGGCCGCTCCGGCATCATCGTGGATGCGGTTCTGTGCGCGCTGGCGATCGACCACCCACCAGACGATCAGGGCAATGCCCACACCTCCCGCAATCCCTGCAAAGAACTCGAACATTGATCTCTCCCCCTATACCTTCTATGCCTTCTGTTCAATGTGGTCAGCGCGTGGGCTTGTTCGGGAGCCTGGCCGGTGGCACCGGCAGCGTCCCGCCGTTGCGTCGACGCGCATCCGCGATCGACGCTCGGACCGCCTCGCTGGCGTACTGCGACGCGGACACATAACGCTCGGCCCTCCGGTCCTGCTTGATCGCCTCGTCCATGTCCGCCACGGTGCTGGCCGGGACCATGAAGCTGCGAGAGAATCCGCTCCCGCCCTTCGGCTCCTCCCCCAAGGTCTTGGCGACCTGGGAACGACGCTCCGGAGTCAGCCGGTTGTGCCGGTCCAGGACCTGGCCAACCCAGCGGGCGAACGAGGTTGCCGGGTCCGGCTGGGAGTCGAGATCCACGAGGTAGGCGCTCTTTGCGTCCTGGAACACCTGCTCCTGGAAGTACAGCCCGATCCTCGTCGTCGTCTCGGTCCGCACCTGGGGGCTTGGCCTAACGTGGGACTTGGGTGCGCTGGCCGGCGCTGCGGTGACCGGCTGCTCGAGCACGGGAGCCGGCTGCTCCTCCTCGGTCTCAGTAATGGCGTCCTGGTCGCGGTCGCGCAAGCTTCGGCGGGGCTTGGGCATGGTTGTTCACTCTCCTGTGCTGGGGCGGATGATCGGGTCAAGGGCGGCCGCGTAGTCGGCCGCGATCTTGGATCGTGGGTCGTAGATCGAGACGGGCATCCCCGCCGTATAGGCATCCCTCACGGCGACGGCTTCACGAATGGGACTAGTCACCTGGTGCGGGTACTTCTCGTTGAGCAGCTCGACCAACTCGCGGTCCAGCCCGCGCCGGCCGTCGTACCTTGTCGGCACGATCCACTGGAGCGCGAGACCTGGTCGGACGCGGCGCGCGAGTCGGTGCTCGATCACGTCCGTGAGCCGGCCGAGCTGGTCGTACGCCTCAACCTCGCACGCGACAGCGGCAACCACGACGTCGGCGGCCGCCAGGCCGGCCAGAGTCAGCCCAGTCAGGCTCGGGGGTGTGTCGATCACGACGTCATCCCAAAGGTGCCCTGGGGTCGCCAGGTGGTCCCTGAGCGCGGTCACGAGGTCTGGGACGCTCTGGGTGTCGATCTTCGCCAGGTCGTGAGTCCCAGCGAGGACGAAGGCCCCCGGCACACTCGGGGCCGCGATCGCGGCCTCCCCGGCCGTCGACTCCCCGGTTAGGACCTCGGCGGTCACGCCGGCCACCTCGGCGTCACGCGCGACACTCAACCGCGTGGTGAGATTCCCCTGCTGGTCGAGGTCGATCGCCAGCACCTTCCGGCCCTTCCCAGCCAAGGCGACGACTATCTCCGCGGCCGTCGTCGTCTTCGTGCTGCCTCCCTTGGACAGCGCCACGGCGTATGTCGTCACTTCTCCTCCTCGGTTTCGGCGGTGGTGCGGCGGAGCTCGCGCAGGGCCTCGGCGGTCGCTTGGCTCTGCTGGCCGCTGGTGAGTCGGTCCCAGACGCTGCCGTGCACGTACTGTGCCCACTGCTCGGCCAGACCGACGTCAGTGTGCGACCGCAGCACCGTCCCGTCGCTCATCTGAATGCTGAGATCCCCGATTACCGCCTGTGTCGTGGTGCTCATCGCCCTCATCTCTCCCTTGCTCGGTCTTCGAGTAGGGAGGGCCGCCAGGAAGTATGCCGACCCTCCCCCACCTCGTCGTCAGTGCTGGTCGGCCCAGCCGGCCGGCTCTTCCCTGTAGCCGTCGGGGCCGCTCGCCCATGACTCGCTGGCATCCCGGCCGGCGCCCTTGGTCAGCGTGACCTCCTGACCGAGGCCCACCGCGACGAAGTCGGCATCCACCTCGTACGCCCGACCGTGCGAGCCGTCCTTGCGCTGGAAGTCCACGATCGTGAACCGACCACCGAAGTGCACGCGGATGTTCCCGTTGGCCTCGGCGGCCGCCACGAGAGCGGCTGCATCCCGGCCGTACACGCGAACCGTGAAGCCGGTCTGCGAGACGTCCTCCCACTCCCCCGTGCCTTGGTTCAGCTTCCGCTCGTTGTGGATCACGCGAGCTGCGCACCAGGTGTTGCCCTTCGCGCTGGTCTTCAGTTCCGGCACTCCGGCCAGCTTCCCGCTCTGGGTGATCGTGCTCATGTTCTTCTCCTTCTGCGTGGTAAGTGCTGCCGTGTTGATAGAGTTACTCTAGTTGATCTGTTCAATACAGTCAAGCACTTTCTTTAGGAATCGGCCCAGTTCATCGGCTGTTCATTCTGGTCGCCCACCTCCTCAACTTGACTTGTCGCAGGGTCTAACCCTCTTCTCCCCAATCCGCTCATAGATGCCAGAACCGGGGGCCTGCGCGGGTCTCGGTCAAGGGTTGGCCGTAGGTCAACCGCGCAGCGGCGCAGCGCGCCCTTGACGGGTTCCGCGTGGCCCCCATGATGAAGGCGTCAGGGGTGGGGACTCCCTCGATATGCTCGGTTCTGCGCGTGGCTGGCGTGGTAACCGGCCTCGCCGTGTTGATCGGTGAGGCCCCGACCCTCCTATCCGGGGCCGGGGCCTCACTGCTTCCTCGCGCAGCTCAGTGAAGTGCTCCGGCTGCGAAACGGCCGGCGATCCGCTCGGACCACTGCCTGGCGAGCACCTGGTGTGCGTTCTGCCCAGTGCCGACCTCGACCCAACCCGGCCGGTCCGCGCGCCGGCACATCACCGCGAACTCGCTCCCGCTCTGAGCCTGGGCGACGCTCTCGCCGTATGCCCGCGCCGCCTCCTCGTCCGGGAAGGCGCGCCCGACGAGATCCGGCCAGACCATCTCGGAGGCGTGGCTGAACAGAATCGCGAACTCGGCCCCGCTGTCGTCCTCGGCGTGAGACGGCAGCGCCGTGCACCACGGCCGGCAGTCCTCCCCCGGCTCGGCTCCGCACTGATCGCACGGCCAGGCATACGGGTCATCCTCGGCCAACGGGCCAGACGTCATCTCGTCCTCGTAGAACTCGTCTCCGCTCAGCATGATGCTCTCCTCCTCGTGGCAACTACTGCCGTGTTGAGATGGTCGATCTAGTTGATATGGTCAATCTGGGTTAGCGCGTGTTCGGCGAGGATCGTTGCTGGTGGCGGGCTGTTCATTCTGTTCTTGCCATGGTCGGGGGAGGTGGCTTGGAGCCTGCCTCCCCCGACCTGGGCCTCAGGCGGCCGCCTCGCTGGCGTTCTCGTCGGCCGCGAGCAGGGCGGCGGCCAGGGTGTGCACGGCCTGGAGGACGCGTGCAGCGCTCTCCTTGATGACTTCTGCCTCGGCCCGCTCGGCCCACTCGGCGACGTATCCGACGCTGTAGGCGCTCGTGTCGAGCCCGAGGAGGCCGGCTAGGACGTAGGCCACGGACTCGGCCTCGACCTCGTAGCGGCCTCGGTGGG
>JAABUR0100007751.1_pt1 | contig 12614 bp, 10 predicted proteins | sample 5560091 | NCBI WGS metagenome assembly JAABUR01 (sample SAMN10711879, study PRJNA513375) | rock metagenome | isolation source: Antarctica rocks | place: Antarctica: Victoria Land, University Valley sud
TCGGCAGTCACCAGCAATCAGCCACCTACGAGGAGATCTACGCCGTCAGAGCCCGGCCCACGCCCGTGAGCGATCCCTCGATGCGATAGCCCTCGATCGCAGCGGAGGGAACCGGATAAGCATGACGACAGTTCTTCGACATCCGCGCATCGGGCGAGGACGCGACCCGCGGCATGAGCGGATGTCCGCCCGGTTGCGCGTGGTCTCAAGGTTGCCCTCCATCGAGCGCCCCTACTGCCCTGCCTCCTCTACGGTGAGCGACTCGTTGTCGACACATCGGAGTTCCGCTCATGCCGCACATAACCGACACCGTCATCCTTCGCGCCTGGCGGATGAAGAACGAGACGGGCAAGATCCACTACATGGCCCGCAAGGCGGACGGCAAAGAGCGCCACCTTGTCGTCAAAGCCGATCACGCGCTGTACGACGTGCTCGACAGCCACCTGCTGGCTATGGGCTACACAGGCCCGGCCAGTGCTGGCGAGGACGAGTCCCACGGCGAGCCCGTTGCCTGAGACCATGCCGAAGGCGAGGCGTCCATACACGCACGAGCGCTGCGGCGTGTGCCGTGACCTTCGGGATTTCAAGTTGTTGCCCGACGACCGTGACGAGTACGAGCGCTTCCTGATGGTCTGCACCCGCTGCAATCACAAGACAGCAGCACCGGGCCAGGTCAAGCAGCTCTGGAAGCCATCACAGGACGGGCTCACCTGACCGCTCCGATCTGTCGGACCAACGGTGGCCGCTGCGGCCAGCTCGTGATTGTCACCAGTGGATCGGCGATCGTTGCTGGTGAGCGGCCGACGCGATATCGGCGAGGTCCTCGATTGGCAGCGTGTGAAGGCTGCCGTCGCTTCCGTCGGTGATCTGCACCGTGTCGTCGCTGGCTTCGCGTTCACCGATGACGGCGACAAGCGGGATGCGTCGCTGGTGGGCGCCGCGGATGCGAGCGCCGAGGCTGCCGTCGAGGGCCAGGTCGACCCGCAGCCCGTGTGCGCGTAGCACGTCGACGACGGCCCGCGCAGGCGCATCTTGCGCTTCGCTGACGGGGAGCACGATGAGCTGCACGGGGGCAAGCCACAGGGGCAGGCGTCCTTGATGACGCTCGAGCAGAGACGCGACCACGCGCTCCATGGCGCCCACAGTCCCTCGATGGATCATCACCACGCGCTGTCGCGTGCCATCGGCTGCCTGGTAGGTCAGGTCGAAGCGTTCAGGCTGGTTGAAGTCGAGCTGGACGGTCGCGATGGTCTCCTCGTGCCCGCGTCCGTCACGGACCTGTAAGTCGAGCTTGGGTCCATAGAAGGCGGCCTCGCCGATCGCTTCGACCAAGGGGAGTTCAGAGTCAGACAAGACCTGGCGGGCGACCTCGCGGAGTGCCTGCTGGCTCGCATCCCACTGCTGGTCGGTCCCGAGCCAGCCGCCGGTCTCGTCGCGCAGCGACAGTCGCACGTAGTCGATGGGCAGTTGCAGGATGCGTTGAGCGCGCAGAGCGCTGCGCAGCGCTCTGGCCACTTCGTCGGCGACCTGATCAGGGCGGCAGAACACGTGGGTGTCGTCGAGGTTGATCTGTCGCACCCGCTGCAACCCGGAGACGACACCTGATCGTTCTGCGCGGAACATCGATGCGAGCTCGTTGAGCCGGATCGGCAGATCGCGGTAGGAGTGAGGCCGTGCCGCGTACAGCAGCGCGTGGTGGGGGCAGTTAGCCGGCCTGAGCACGATCTCGTCCTCGCCCAGCTGCATCGACGGGAACATGTCGTCGGAAAACTTTGTCCCAGTGGCCTGAGCGTTCGAAGAGGGCCCGCTTGCCGAGCACTGGGGTGTAGACGTCGACGCAGCCATCGTCGTGAGCGATCTGCTTGGCAAGCCGTTGGAGCTCATCCCGGATCGCTGCGCCAGCGGGTAGCCACAGAGGCAGGCCAGAGCCAGCGAGTGGGTCGGTGGCGAAGACGTCTAGGTCGCGGTTGAGTTCGCGGTGGTCCAGCGCGTTGGTGGGCCGGCTTTTCACGGTCGTGCTCCTTTACGTTGAAAGCTCAGGAGCGGACCGGACTTGCCGCGAAAACGGCGAGGCCCCAGAACGCTCCGGGGCCGATGGGTTTCGCGGTGTCAGGACAACGCGATGGCGCCGGAGTCATCCGGCGTCGTCGTGACCTGGCACAAGCGCATGTCAGCGAGTTTAGTACAGCGCCGAGAACGCGACTCTTGGCAGGAGCGCCGTCAGCGGCAGAAGCGGATGTTCGCGACGGCTCCGCCTCGCGGCCCGGCAAGCCCTTCTGGTATCGCCCACCCAGCTGGAGCCGGGATCTCCCGCAAGCCCCGGCCGGGGTAAGCGGCGTCATGCTTATCCGCTTCGCTCCGCTGCGCCCGCAGGAACAAGCACATCCGCTGTAGGCCCGTGACCCAGGCGGCGGACAAAGGTCCACGGCCAGACAACTGCGCCTCGGCAGCTTCTGATCGGGCGGAAAGCGGCTGTAGCAAGGGCTCTTGGCACTGTTGACGACGCACAGGCCGTCCGGCGGCGGCCGGCTTCCGGTCGACAGCCTCATCTGCCGGCGGAGCGAAGCGGATAAGCATGAGTGGCGTTAGTTAGCCTCACTTCGTGCATCCGCGAACGACAGCAACTGACGCCATGTGCATTTGGTGCGGCAAGCGGCTCGGGCAGGACCCTGAGGGATCTTCCTTTCTGTTCCTGGCGAAGCGGGGAGTGACCTTCGAGGCCTCGCCCGAACATTGGGCAGACTCCTCGCCCCATCTCGAAGGGCACCAGTTCTTCTGCCACGCTTCGTGCTTTCGCGCCTCGGTGCCGCAAGACCAGCAGTACGCGCTTCGGCTCGCACTCGACGAAGCGGATTGACTGCTGGGAAGTGGTGCTTCCGAGCGAGGAGAACCGGCGCTACCCGCACTGCGGAGATGCGTGAATCTTCACGGTCGAAGAGGTGACAGGGCACGCTCTTCTCCAGGACCGTGCGAGCAGGACCGGAGACGCCTAAAACGACTAGCCAGCGTCGTCGCCTCGGTGACAGGCTTTGCGGATGACCAGCAGCGAGGTGTGGGACGAAGCAACCGCAGCGACGTACGACGAGGATCTTTCGGAAGAGTTCGCTCCGAGCGTCGTGGAACCCGCGGTGGACTACCTGCACAAGTTGGCAGAGGGCGGCGCGGCCCTGGAGTTCGCCATCGGTACGGGTCGAATCGGGATTCCACTGGCCGAGCGGGGCGTGCCGGTCACCGGTGTGGAGTTGTCCGAACCGATGGTGGTGGAGCTGCGACGGAAGGTGGACGAGCACACCCTGCCTGTTGTCATCGGGGACATGGCCAGCACCAGGATTCCCGGTGAGTTCTCACTGGTGTTTCTCGTGTTCAACACCATCTCGAACCTCAGAACTCAGGAAGAGCAGGTCGAGTGCTTCCGTAACGCTGCTCGTCACCTGCGACCGGGCGGACGCTTCGTCATAGAACTCTGGGTCCCGAACATCCAGAACATCGCCCCTGGCACAAACGCGGTGGCGAGAGACGTGCAAGACGGCCGAGCTTCGTTCGATACCTACGACCTGGCCACCCAAGCTTGCACCTCGCAGACCTTCAGCCGTCATCCCGACGGAAGCCTCCGGCACGACATCGGGCACTTTCGGTACCTGTGGCCAAGCGAGTGTGACCTCATGGCCACCATCGCAGGCTTGGTGCTCGAGACGCGCATGGCGGACTGGCGAGGTAGTCCCTTTGGAGCATCAAGCACCAAGCACGTCTCCGTCTGGCGGAAGCCGGTTATTGCTTGACCGGGCTCCCTCTGAGGTACGGCACCGGGGCTGATAAGTGCCGTTCTCCGCGGTGGCGCGCCCGGTTGTGGGTGACCAGGCTCCGCGCTCGCTCCCCGGAGGGGGGCACGCTCCCGCAGCGGCAGAAGCGTACGTGCGGTCCTGCGTGTAGCGACGCTCCTACATGGTCCCGATTGGGCGCGGTCACGATGAGTCAAGCCCGGGAGGAGTAGCCGAGGCTTGCAGGCGAATCCGACCCTTTGTGACAGCCTGCCACTGTGCAGCGCGCGTTCATCCCTGGTCTTGAGCTCTCGCGCTTGTTCTACGAGGAGATGGTGGAGCCGCTTCTTCGTGACCTGCTGGATGCAACGAGCTACTCGGCTGGTTTGATCGGTTACGGCTCGGAGGTCCAGGGCTTCGACAGTGCCCGCTCGACCGATCACGCCTGGGGTCCTCGGGTCCAGGTCTTTCTCAGCAGCGCGGAATTCCACATGCGAGGCGACTCGCTGCACGCTTTGCTGGCGCAGCGGCTTCCAGCCGAATTCCGCGGGTACCCGGTGCGCTTCGCCTTCCCGGACAACACCCCCGAACGGCACTGGGTGCACGTCCTCGATGTCGATGACTGCTTCGAGAGCTTCCTAGGCGCGGTGCCGGACGACCTTATGCCCGTACCACTCTGGCTCTCGATGCCGACGCAGGTCTTGCGGGAGCTGACTGGTGGGTTGGTCTTCCATGACGGACTGGATGTCCTGGAGCGCAGACGCCGCGCACTGGCGTGGTATCCGACCGATGTGTGGAAGTACGTTCTCGCCTGCCAGTGGATGCGGTTGTCGCAGGAGGAGGCGTTCATCGGGCGATGTGGCGAGGTGGGCGACGAGCTGGGCTCCGCGGTTGTGGCAGCTCGACAGGTCCGTGACCTGATGCGCCTGTGCCTGCTGATCGACCAGGTGTACCCGCCGTACAGCAAGTGGCTGGGCACCGCGTTCACGATGCTGCCGTGCTCAACCGAGCTGAGCCCCCTGCTCTCCGCCGCCATGGCCGCCACCGACTGGCAGGAACGCGAGCGCTGGCTGACGCTCGCGTACGAGCACGTGGCGCGGCTGCAGAACGACCTCGGTCTGACAGCGGAGGTCGACCCGCACGTCCGGCCCTACTTCACGCGGCCGTTTCAGGTACTGCGGGCCGAACGCTTCGCGGAGGCGTTGCTCTCAAGCATCAGCAACGACACACTCGAACAGCTTCCACCGGTGGGTGCGATCGACCAGTACGTCGACAATGCCGAGCTGACCGACAGGGTCTACCTCGCTCGACGTAGGCAGTACCTCCGGTAGCGGTCGTCCCCAGGCGGCCCCGATCAATCAGGGCCCCAGCGCGCGCCGGCCTTCATGCGGACGGGGTAAATGATGCCACTTCGCCGCGGACGAGTAGCGACAGATCTCGAAGAACCGCATTTCGGCTCGAGCGCCGTCAGCGGCAGAAGCGGACGTTTTGGTCGAGCGGTGCCCCGCGGGCGATCACTCAGCGGCAAGAGCGGACGTGGCGGCGCGGGCGAAACCCGATTGATAGCAGGCACGCCGTCACCGCAGGATGAGCCCATGCCCGATACGCCAGCCGAGCAGTCGCCCCGCCAGGTCATCCACCAACACCCGCTGGCGTACCTGTTGGGGCTTGAGGGGGTCGCCCTGATGCGCGCCTTCGCCGGCGAGCATGACCGTGCCTTTACCGAGGCTCGGTTAGCGGAAGTGCGCCAGCTCCTCGACCGCGCGGACGATCTTGGGCCCGGGGTCGATGTGCCTCCGCTGCCCCGTTGCCTCCGGCTACGACGGTTGGGCGGTGACCTACGACGGCGAGGACAACGGCTGCTTCCCGATGCGCGAGCAGGTGCTCACGCCAATGCTCGACCGCCTGACGCCGGGTCGCGCGCTCGATGCCGGGTGCGGCACCGGCGCGGTGACGCAGCAGTTGCTCGCCCGAGGTCACGACGTCGTCGGCATCGACGTCTCCGAGGGGATGCTCGCCCGCGCTCGGAAGGCCGTACCGGACGCCCGCTTTATGGCAGGTGACATCACCGACCTGCCGCTACCCGATGACGACGTCGACCACGTGGTGTGCAGCTTGGCGTTAACCCACCTGGGCGACCTCCGCCCGTTCTTGGCCGAGGCGGCGAGGGTAATGCGCGCCGGCGGCCACCTGCTCCTGCTCGACACCCGCGGCCACTTCACCGGTTCCACCCGTACCCGCTGATCCAGCAAGCCCCCGACGGTCCAGTGGGGCACATCGCCGGCTACAGCCACGGCCTGGGCGACTACCTGCGCGCCGCGCTGCCGCACGGGTACCTGGTCCGCGCCTGCGTGGAAACGTACCGCGACACCGATACGGTCGAGCCTGATGAGATGCCCGAACCGCTAACCCCCGGCCCTCCCGATATCTGGCAGCTGCATCCGTGGGTGCGAGATGCCGCCAACGCCGCGAAGGCCGGCCAACCAGCGATCGTCGCGTGGGACCTCGAACTGCGGCCCGATGTCTGACAACGCTGCGGCTTGAACACCGATCGGTCGGCTCCGGCAAGATCGCCCCCACCTCGTTGACCCACGTATCCGGACCGGGTGCCGCTCGCTCATCGGCAGCAGCGCGGCTCGCGGCATGAGCGGACCTTCAAGGAGGCGCGCTTCCTCCGCGGGCCGGCCCGTTGGACGTTCAGTTCTTGTTGTGACCGAGCGAACGAGAGAGCAGGACTTCCTTCCAGTACGTCTCGCGGTCGATGACGTGTTGGTCCTCCGTGCGCATCGACCAGAACTCCAACAGCGCGAACCGCATGTTCCGCCGGAAATAGTCCTCGCCCTTGGCCGCAAGGTGGGCCTTCAATCCGACGTTGTCGCCATGCAGGGTCGCCGCGTAGTAGCTCCACCTCTGCCAGATCCCGGTGTCGCCGTACGCCGAGCCAACGTAAGGCTCACCTGTGCTCTGGTCGTGGATGACGTACACGCCCTTCATGTGTTCTAGGGCGATCCGCCAGTCCGGACGCGCCTGGTTGACGACGGTCTGGATGTCTGCGAGCGAGTGGTTGATTCGGTCATGCCCGGGGAACGGGTCGCCGACGAACTGCTCCTCCAGGATCGAGGACACGGTCATCTCGGCTAAGCAGGCTTCCATGCTGCGACGGCGGTTTCGCCCTTGCAGTGCCAGCCGTACGTAGAGCCGTCGAACGAATGGCCCCATGAGGTCTTCGCGCAAAACGACGTCGTAGGAGTGGGCCCGAGGCTCGGGGCGACGAAGAACGACCTCCCAGATTCCGCCGAACAGCCATAGCGTGGCGTCGTGGCGGTCCTGCGCCAGCGAGAAGATGTACTTGCGGTTGAAGTCGTCGTTCACATTGCGCCAGGAGTTCCAGCGCTTCCACTCTTCAGGGTCATTGCCGAGGACGTCAATCGGATGGGCCTCGCCGTTATAGACCGCGCAGTGGAGCTTGAACTCGGCAGGGTTGAAATCGGCACCGAGCAGCGCTGACAGGGGGATGGCCTCCATGGCGGGAGCGTACTTTCCTCGGAACGCCAGGCAGCTTGGCCGGCGGGCAGCTTGGCGAGAGCGACCGCGAACGGCTCCCCGTTCAACTACTTGTGCTCGGAAGGCCGGCTCGGTGCTGGCACCTCGTCGCGGCATGAGGGATGTTTCGGGCGCCTCGCATGCATCGCGCTGGGCTCGAGAGCGGACCTCCCTTACCGTCGCTCGCCGCAGGCAGCGCACAGCACACGCCCGCAATTCGACTACGGGATGATCGGACCGTGACGATGACCCCCCGAAGCCTGCGCCGCGCTGCGCTGCGGACTCTCGCCGTCGCGGTTACGCATGGACCGCGGGCCAGTTTCTGCGGCCGACGGCTGTGACCAGGCCCGCCGCCACGCCAGCGGGACCCCCAGCTGGGGCCGCCGCGACCGGCCCGACGCCGGCGCAGTCCGAGGGGTACGCCCGAACCAGCAACCGCCTGACGGTAAGCGACTACCTCCCGCGAGCCTTCCACGACGGCACCGCCGCAGCAGGCAAGTGCGAGTGGAGCTCACACGTCGCCGTCAGCCTCAGCCCCGACGAGGCCGGGGCGCTCGCCTGGGTGCTCATCGGAACAATCATGTGGACCCGCTTCGGCCCCGCCACTCACCTGTACGACACGTGGCGCATGCACACCCTCGCCGGCACCCAGATCCCATCTACGACCAGTCGCACTGTCGCCTCCTTCGTCGAGCCGGTGTTCGGCCTGCCGGGCGCCGAGAAGAGCGAGCACCACCTGCATGGGCATGTCGGAGAGTGGCTTTGGCACCTGCTCACGAAGGACAGCCCTGCCCTACGTGTCCAGCCCGATCCGAAGGGCGACGTTACCGACTCCGGCGGCGACGGCTTCTCGATCTACGAGACACCTGCTGGCGCGCTGCGCTTCCGGCTCTGGGAGAGCAAGAAGAACACGGGGCAGGGCCCCCTGTCGACGAGTCTGAACGACGCCTACACGCAGCTCGCCGGAGACGGGCAGCGGTACGTCGCCAAAATGGTCGGAACGTTCGCGCACGTCTCAGACGACACCTCCGACGAAATGATCACGTTCATCACCGAGGTCCCCGAGGCGTGGGCACAAGGTAACGACCTCGTCGGCGCCGGCGTCACCCTCGCAACGCACCAAACGCTGCCCGCGACGCCGTTCACGAACATGGCGACGAAGCTGCCTTTGCTCGACAAGCCCGGTCAGCTCCGTGGCCTCGCAACCAGCATCAGCTGCTACGACGAGCTCGCCAAGACAGTGAGGAGGTACGCGTGGACCGCGCTCTAGCCGCCGAGCACCTCACCGGCGCGTTCGGCGACGCGCAGCTCAGCGAGCTCCCCACCGTCGCGGAGCTGACCGAGCTCATCGCTGAGCTCGAGATCGAGCTCGTCCGCGGCCTCACGGACACCGGATTCCGCGCCGACCTCTCGTCGTTGCGACGTTCCGCGTGGTATCTGCACGGTATCGCCTCGGCCGCTGAAACCTCCCGGTACACGCTCGCGCAGCGACGCCGGGCGTTCGCCGTCAGTGCCCACGTCCTCGACCTCCTGCTGGAGGATCCGAGCGAGACCGGGCGGGTCCGGCTGAGCACCGCCTTCGCTGCGCAGGTCGGTTACCACCGAGCCGACGAGAGCCCGAACGCCGGCGCCGTCCACCGGCGGCTCCGTGACGTTCTCATCGAGCCGGCCGAGTTCACCGAGAGTGCAGACGTCGCGCTGCACGCGGGGATCCTGTTCCTCGGTTTCGACATGGCCATACTCAACGGGCACCTGCGCACCTGGGCGAGCGCCGCGGCTGCGCTGACGCGCGGCGCCCAGCTCGACAGCCTCGACGGGACCATGTTCGGCCCGACGCAGCGGCTCCTCCGCGGCGTCGCCGACCTCGTCAGGTATCTGCGTGAAGGCAGCACCGACGCGCTCGAGACGGCCCGCGGCCACCTGCTGCCTGTCGTACGTGACGAGGTCGGTCTCAGCGATCTGGACACCCGCTGGGTCGCCGGGCACCTACTCGCCGTGGCGGAAGGGCTCAGCGAGAGCAGCGTGTGGACGGTCCTTCCGCCGGACGTTCCGGCGGCCGTGAAGCAGGCCTTCACCTTGGACCGGCAGCCGGTCCTGACGCTCTGGCCGCCGCAGCGCAGCCTCATCGCCCACCCGACGATCAGCCCGCTGAGCCAGGCGACTTCGAGGCTGCTCGTGTCGGTCCCGACGAGTGCCGGCAAGACGCTGCTCGCGCAGCTGATCATCTGCGCGCACACGGCACAGGACGATCGCGGCGTCTGCTACGTCACGCCGCTTCGCAGCCTCGGCCGGGAGATGCGCCAGGCGCTCCGGTCCCGCCTGAGGTACCTTGACCGGCGGCTCGGCGCAGACCTTCCCGACGGCTTCGGCACGCAAGACTTCACGAGCGGCGACCTGCAGGACGCAGACGAGAGTTCCGTTCAGCCGCCGCAGGTCGAGGTGATGACGCCCGAGCGACTCATGAACGCGTTGCGGCAGTCGCCGCAGGAGGTGCTGAGCCGGTTCAGCCTGTTCATCATCGACGAGGCGCACCTCATCGCTCAGTCCGGCGGCCGCGGACTGTTGCTCGAAGGGCTGCTGTCCCTGCTGGATGCCAGCGGCGCGAGGCTGATGTTGCTGTCAGGAGTCATCGGCAACGCCGCATCGCTCGCGGCATGGACGTCGGCCGGGCATGGAGAGGTGCTGTTCACCGATGAGTGGCGCGCGCCACGACGGCTACACGTTCTCATGGCCACCGACAAGATCGAGGAGAGCCGGGTCGTCGTGCCGGGTCGCCGTGGTGCGGAGGACAAGACCCGGTACGACCTGCGTGCCCACCTCGCTGTCCGCCCGACAAGCGCGACCGAGCAGCGCCTGGTCACCAGCAACGACACCCCGATCGGTCAGCTCGTCGTCGGCGCTGACAACCGGCGCAAGACCGGGGCCGGCAACACTTCGCCGGCGTACGTGACGACGGCCAGGACAGCCGCGCTGCTTCTCCGGGCCGGCAGCCTGCTGATGGTTGTCACCCAGCGCGCGACGGCACGCGACGCAGCCAAGGTCATGGCTGCCGAGCGGGACGACGACCCGCGCTCGCAGGGCCTCGCTGATGCGCTCGCCGCACGGCTCGGCGCCGATCATCCCCTGATCGGCTGCGTCCGCAAGGGCGTGGCGTACCACCACGCCGGTCTGCCCGTCGAGGTGCAGGAAGCCGTCGAGGACGCGATCCGCAGCGAGACGATCAAGGCCGTCGTCGCAACGAGCACCCTTACCGACGGCGTGAACCTCCCCGTCCGAACCGTCGTCATAGCGACGACCGAGTACGACGGCCAAGATCCCGGTCAACGGATGTCCGCCGCGCAGCTGCTCAACGCGGTCGGCCGTGCCGGCCGGGCCGGCAAGGAGTCCGAGGGCTGGATCGTGCTCGCCCTGCAGAAGACGCTGGAAGGTAGCGACTTCGATCGGCTGACGCCCTCACCGAGCGATTTGGAGGTCTGTTCAACGCTCGCGGGCGACACCGCGCTCGCCGCTCTCGCCGAAGCAGAAGCACTGGTGGCTCAGATGCAGGACGCGATCCTGCAATTGCCTCCTGACCGGGAGACCGGCGGCTTCGTCAACTACGTCTGGTTCATCCTCCACGCCCTCGAGCTCGTCCCAGACCTCGCCAACACCCGTACGTGGCAAGAGATCGTCACGCGACTGTTCGCCTTCACTCAGCTCCCTGATGACCTGAAGGCGCGGTGGCTGGCACTCGCCGACGTCGTCGCCGCGCGGTACGTGCAGACAGCGCAGGTGTCCCGCCGTCGTTGGGCGCAGGCCGGGACGAGCCTCGGATCAGCAGCTGCGATCGAGTCGATCGCCGCAGCTCTCGCCGACCAGGTACAACTCGTTGGCGGTCTCGGCGAGCGCACGCTAGACGAGACCCTCGACGTTCTCGCCGAGCAGGACGTGTACACCCAACTGCTGCAGCTGCCAGAGGCAACTAAGCACTGGCGCTTTCGGATGTCACCCCGAGGTGCACCCGTGGAGGTTGCCGTCGACGCAGTCGTTCGTGACTGGATCGCGGGTCGTGACCTCACAGAGCTCGCCGACACCCACCTTTCCGAGGTGGCGGACTCGGGGTTCCGGCTTGAGCAGATGGTCGACGGGATCAGCGAGGGGGTGCAGCACTATCTGTCGTGGACCGTCGGGCTCGTCATCGCCCAGGCGAATGACATCCTGCTCTCACGTCTGAGCCCGCTGCAGCTGCTAGCGAGCACCGCCGCCCATCTGCGGTACGGGGTCGACACGCCCCTTGCCATCGACCTGCTCGTCCGTGATGTGAAGTCCCGGACCCTGGCACGTGACGTCGGCCGGATCGCACGAGACGGCGGGCTGGATGAGGCGGGCCTGCGTGAGTACTTGAGCGAGCAGCACATCCACGGTTGGCGCGCTGACCTCGGTGCGACCCCGACGGACGTGCTCGACCTGCTGCAGTACGTCCAGGGCGGAGACCGGCACAAGCTCGGCGAGATGATGGCGATCGGGTCCGTCACCGCGAAGGCCCGCCTCAGCAGCGGCAACCCCGTCTCGAAGCCGGCTGCTGAGCCCATGCCTGTGACGATCGTCGCCTCCGACGACGGCGATGAGCTCAGCATCCTGGCCGAGGACGGCTCGGTTCTCGGTGTGGTCGTCGCGCGTGATCACGCGGGCGTCGTGGCGGTCCTCGACAGCGGCCTGCTTCTCGACTTCAACCTGCAGGGCACGACGGTGACCATGACACGTGCAGCGGCAGGTCAGCTCAGCTTCACCTAGGCCAGTCGCGATCCACCCCAACGGGTTCGTATCGTCCGCTCATCGGCTATGAGCGGTCATGCGGCCGCTGTGGGCCGTGCCAGCCAGCAGACCGGCTTGGGACGAGCGGCCGACCGCTGCAAGGGCGACTCTAGGCAGCTCTTGGTCGCCGCAGACTAATTCCTGACAAGTCGTCCGCCGACTCCGCGGTGGAAGCGCTGTAACCGGGCGGGGCGGCCGCCGTTCCAGAGCGAGGTGCTCGCCTCGCCCGCGGACTCAAGCCGTTGCTCGACGCAGGCGCTTTCGCTGCCGCTGACTCGCCAAGCGCAATGAGTTGGTGAAGCTGGTCGGCCGTGAACCTGACATGCTTCCCGAGACGAGTGTGCGGCACGCCTCGCGCACTCACCCTCTTCCGCAACCAACTCTCCGGCACTCTCAGTAGCCGTGATGCCTCTTTGATCGTGAAGAGTTCGATCGGCGTGTCCATCAATGCCGCACCCCACTACGAACAAGCGCCCGACGCTCGCGCCGCCCTTCGAGATATTGATGCTGCGCCGTCGC
>JAABUR0100007752.1_pt1 | contig 12614 bp, 18 predicted proteins | sample 5560091 | NCBI WGS metagenome assembly JAABUR01 (sample SAMN10711879, study PRJNA513375) | rock metagenome | isolation source: Antarctica rocks | place: Antarctica: Victoria Land, University Valley sud
ACGACCTCGCCACCCAGATGCTCGCCTACGTCGAGCATCACAACCTCACCGCCCGACCATTCGCCTGGACATACACCGGCAAAGTGCTCGCCGCATAAGACAAACAACTAACCGAACCGGCCACTAGCCCGGATGTTGCGGTAGTTGAGCGCCCCGGCCGGAGCCGGGGCGCTTAGAACGTCCGCCGGAGCAGGGATTCTTGCGGTTGTCGAGGCCCAAGTCCCGAGCTCAGGAGGATCACCTTGAGGGTGCAGCGCGATGGCCGCCCGGTAACTGTGGCGGTGACGGCGGACGGAGACGAGCAGACGGTCACCCACGCCGGGGCGGCGCTGTTGGCCGAGTGCGCCGATCGCCTCGGGCTCACGGGCGGGCTGTCGGCGGGGCTGGCGGGGCTGCGTCAGCGGCGCGGCGGCCATGCTCCCGGCCGGGGGTTCGGGATCTGGCGGTGATGCTCGCCGACGGGGGCGACGCGCTGTGCGACCTGCGGGCGCTGCGTGACCGGGGCGTGCTGTTCGGTGCGGTCGCCTCCGACGCCACCGCGTGGCGAGTCATCGACGCGATCGCCGAGCATGGTCTGCTCGACGCGCTCCGGGCGGCCCGGGCCACGGCGCGCGAGCGGGCGTGGGCGCTGGGCGCGCGGCCCGAGGGGCCGTTGGTCATCGATATCGACGCCACGCTGGTCACGGCGCATTCCGACAAGGACGGGGCGGCCGGCACCTACAAGGGCGGGTTCGGGTTTCGCCCGCTGCTGGCCTACCTCGACGGTCCCAGCCAGGCCGCCGCCGGTCAGCCGCTGGCCGGGATGCTGCGGGCCGGCAACGCCGGCGCCAACCACGCCGGCGACCACGTCGCCCTGCTCGCAGACGCGCTCGGGCAACTGCCGCGCCAGGTCGTCGAGGACGCCGAGCTCGTGCTGCGCGCAGATTCGGCGGGCGCCACGCACGAACTCCTGGGCTGCTGTCGCGACGCGCGCATCCGCTTCTTGGTGGGCTATGACCTCACTCAGCCCGTCCGCGCAGCGATCCTCGCCCTGCCCGAGAACGCCTGGGTGCCCGCGCTCGACCAGGACGGCCGGCCGCGCGACAACGGGCAGGTCGCCGAGATCACCGACCGGCTCGACCTCACCGCCTGGCCCCCGGACACGCGCGTGATCGTGCGCCGCGAGCGCCCACACCCCGGCGCGCAGCTCTCCTTCACCGACCACGACGGCCACCGCTTCCAAGCGATCCTTACCGACCAGCACGCGAGAACATCGCCGCCCTGGAACGTCTCCATCGCGCCCGCGCCCGCGTCGAGGACCGCATCCGCGCCGCCAAGGACAGCGGCCTTCAGAACCTGCCCTTCCGCGACTTTGTCGCCAACGCCGTGTGGCTCGAGCTCGTCCTCATCGCCCAAGAACTCCTCTTCTATGCCCAGACCCTCGCGCTGGACGGCGAGCTCGCGCGCTGCGAACCCAAGCGCCTGCGCTACCGACTGCTGCACTGCGCCGGCCGCCTGACCTTCCACGCCCGCAAAGCCCTCCTACGCCTACCGCGCACCTGGCCGTGGGCCGGCGAACTGGCCGCCGCCTTCGCCCGCCTCGCCGCACTACCAGCCCCCTGACCACCCGGCCGGGCCCGACGACGACCAACCCGCCGCAACCCCCCGGCGCAAGCCTGCCCGCCGGCGCCCCCTGACCTCCAGCCGACGCCGACGACGAGGCCCCGATTCACTCCCAGCCGCCACCCTCACGGCCTCCGACTCACACTCACCACGCCAAGCGACCCAGCACTCCACCTCACGTCCCTTGATGCACGATCCGGGCTAGGCTGCGCTCGGATCGCTCCGACCAACCTATCAGGGCACCACGGCTCAGAAGGCCTCGTCCCACGAGAGCGGCTTCCCGATCAGCGCCCTGCCGAGAAGCCGACGCTCGTCTGCCGGTCCGAGCGCTTCCGTCCCGCGGCCGCCGCGTACAGCCCGGCCAGCGTCATCCCCCCGTCCGGTTCATCGTCGACCCCGTGCGAGCGCAGCCAGTCGCGGGCCTCCTTGTTGGAGTGCCTCGCGAACGTTGCCCGGGCCGCCTCGCGGCCCTCGCGCGTGACCGCTGGGTGCATCTGCCTGAGCGGGTCGTTGGTCGAGATCAACACGAGCGTCTTGAAGCCCTCGCCGATCAGGCCGTCGGTCAAGTTGAGCAGCCTTGAGAGCGCCTGCCCGGTCGCGGCCTTGGCGTCGGCGGAGAGCAGCTCGCCGCAGTCTTCGAGGATGAGCAGCCGCCAGCGCGAGCTGGTCTCGCGGGCGATTCTCAGTCGCGTGTCGTCGTTGAGCAGCACTCGCAAGAGGTAGGGGCTGGAGGGGCCGAGCAGGACCTCGGGGTCGATCACGTAGTGAAAGTCGCACCAGTCGCGCCATTCCCAGGCGAGGGTGCGCAGGGCGTAGGTCTTGCCGGTACCGGGCTCCCCGTGCCAGAGCAGGAGCTTGCCGCCCGCGCCTGGCCTGAAGTCGCGCATCAGCGCAGCCAGGTCATCCCGGGTCGATGCGGCGTAGTTGGCCTCGATATCCGTCCATGGCTCGACCGCGAGGCGCTTGGTGATCGCCGTCGCCTCCTGGCCTCCGGCCCAGAAGCGGATCTCCACCCTGCGATCCTCGGGCGGCGACGCCTCTGGCAGCAGATCGAGCAGCTCCGCGCTCAGGTTGTCGAGCGTGAGGCGATCGGCGGCCGCCAGGAACGCGTCGAACCCGTGGCGGCCCGAGGAGGCCGGTGAATGAAATGACATCAGGACGACCGCGCCGGGGCGGGACACCAGCCGCGTCTCACCCCATAGCCGGGTCGTCGAGGCGATCGTCTCCCCAACCGGCGGAAGCTCCGCGACCTCGGTGGACCAGGCCACCCGCTCGAAGTGCACGGCGCCGCAGCTCAGCGCCTTCCGAGTGAACAGCCCCTCGAGGACATCCTTCCCGGGCCCGGACAGCTCGACGCTCAGCGAGGGCGTGGGAATGTCCCCATTCGTTCGATCGCTCATGGGGTTGAAGTCGCGTTGGGCGACCTCGACCTGACATCGGATGGAGCGTTCGTTCCGTCGGCTACCTATGCCTGTCCAGCCGCAGCTTTGGCGCTCGGCGCTCGGAAACATCTCCTCCCGTCCTGGCCCGCCGGCTCCCGACCATTGCCGGCGATCTGCCCGCGGGAAGTAGCCGCAGAGACAGAGGGACTCCAGGATAAGCCATGGCTGCGCCTGCCCGGTGGCGTTGTTGCGGCGCATCTCAAGCTCGTGCGGACCGTCTCATTCGGCTTGACAAGGTCCCGCCCGCCATGTCAGGTTGCGGCGGCCATGCGCGACCTACAACGACAGTGAGCGCAGATGGCTGAACCTGGATCCACCGCATGTGAGAGATGCGGCACACCAGATCGGATGCGCACCGCGCAACTCCGCCGAGTGGACACCCTCTGCAACGTGCGGCGACTGCTACCTGAACGCGTGGACCCGATACCGCGGACCGAATCTCTGGCCGGCTGCGGGTCGCCGGGCGAAGCGGCGGCACGACCGAGCGCTCGCGGTGCTCGGAGGGCTCGTCGGGCTGAGCGAGACCGCCGACCCGAGGAGGAGTCGTGATCCGCCGCTGGCGCGAGGTGCTCGCCGGGCGTAGGTCCGGTCGTTTCGATGCTTGGCTCGCGTCCAAGTCACTCGGGGCTCGGGTGGGCGTTCGTGTGCTGCTGGGTATCACAATGGTGGTCGGCGGGAGCATCGTGGCAGGTTCTGAGCCGTCGACGCTCGGGGCAACGATTTGGATCCCGGGGCTGGTCTGGGCCGGTGTAAGCGTCGTCCTCCTTGCGCTGATGCTCGGCCCTCGTGGCCGTCGCACCTGTAGCCGCACTGGGTCCTTCCTCGCTCACCTGATCCGCAGTATTGGCCCACCGGCACAGAGCAGAACGATCTGCGGAGACTGCCGAGGGCCGGTTTCGCCGGATGCCACTCGCTGTCCGCACTGCACGTCGCGGCTTGCGTAGCGGCAGTAGAGCCGGAATCATGCTCCGAACGTGCCAGCTATACGCCTGACGTATCGTGCTGGACGTGACGGACTCGCGATCCCGCTCGCAGCGGAAGGTGCCCGACGATCATCGGACGGTCGAGCGGCGCAGCCTCGCCTACCACCAGCTGATCGCGAGCCGCCTCTCAGCGCAGACGGTGCGCTGCGCCCGCGCCACGCTGGATGACTGGGAGGCGCGCGGCGAAATCGACCCGTACTGGATCGGGCGCTACCGGACGCTGCTCGACCAGCCGCTCGCGCAGCTGACGCGGACGCTCGTCGCGGACACAGAAGACGCGCGCGAGCTGCGCCACGCCGGCCTGTTCATCGGAGTGCTGAGCCAGCGCGAGCGCGAGCGAATCCTGCGCGCCGTCCACTGAACGGCCGGGGCACCGGTCATGCAGCTCCACGAGCTGGAACACGTGATCCGAGCCGCCGCCGAAGTGGCCCGCGAGCCCGACATCGTGGTCATCGGGAGCCAGGCGATCCTCGCCACAGACTCTGAAGCGCCGAGCCCGTTGAGCGCCAGCATGGAAGCCGACATCTACCCACGCGAGCATCCCGAGCGCGCCACCGACATCGACGGTGCGCTCGGCGAGTACTCCCGCTTTCACGAGACCTTCCGCTACTACGCGCACGGCGTCGGCCCCGAGACGCCACAGGCACCGACCGGCTGGCAGACCCGGCTGATTCCGATCCACAACGAGAACACGCGCGGCGCGACAGGCTGGTGCATGGAGCCTCATGATCTTGTGCTCTCGAAGCTGGCCGCCGGCCGCGAGAAGGACCTCACGTTCGCCCGTGCCGCGATCGCCCGTGGCCTCGCGAGCTCCAGCGAGCTGCGCTCCCGTGTGGCGAGCATGCCGCTCGATCAGGCCGGTCAGCGCCTCGTGCAAGCCAACCTGGCGGCCTGCCTCACCAACGCCGCCGCGGGATGACCATCCGGCCCGCCCGTACGCTTGCCGAACGTCGCCACGAACAGTGACTCTCGCAGCGCGCGCGTGTGCGCTCGCTTGCCGACGTGGCTTCACCCAAGCAGGGAGGCAGCGCTCCCGGAGGATCCTCCGGGAGCCTCTGAGGCTCGATCCGTCCCCCCCGCGTAAAGACCCTTCCTTGCATTTAAGACTGCTCGCGCGGGGCCGTAGCTCCGTTGCAAGCAGGGGCGCCGGTTCGAGCCCGGCTGGCTCCATCCGCCGCTTCATGGAGTCCCGAAGCGCGAGAGCGGCCAGTAGCGGAAGACGGCGTGGCCGATGATCGCGGTCTCGGGGACCGGGCCCCAGAAGCGGGAGTCGGCGGAGCTCCCGCGGTTGTCGCCCAGGACGAAGACGTGGTGGGGCGGCACCCGGATGGCACGGGGGAAGTCGCAGTCCGTGTCGCAGTCGGTGACGTAGGGCTCGGCGACCCGCCGGCCGTTCCGCAGAACGTGGCCGCGGCGCAGCGTGACGGTGTCGCCCGGGCCGGCGACGATGCGCTTGACGAACTTCGTGCTGCGATCGATGCCGGGCACCGGACGGGAGCACATCGCGCCCCGGGGGACCCTGGCGCCACAGCGGAGGTCGACCCCGGCGCCCGTGGGCGGATAGAAGACCACGATGTCGCCCACGGACCCGCCGCCGCCGCGCGTGGCGAGGATCCGGTCGCCGACCGCGAGGGTGGGCGTCATGGCCGCGCTGGGGATCCGGTAGGGGCGCGTGGTGACGAGCAGGGTCACGGTGGCCGCGAGCAGCGCGACGCCCACCCCCACGAGCGCGCCGCCGAGCACCCGCCGCCCGCGCAGCACGAGCACGATCCCCGCGAACAGGAACGCGGGCGCGAGGCCGAGGAGCAGACCGACAACGACGGCGGCGGGCAGCACCCACCGGCGCCGGTACCAGGCCTCGTATGGGTCGGTGTCGCGCATCCGAGGTCGCCGCTACGGAGCGCTCGGCGCCGGCTGTCCCTTGACGACTGGGAGCGGGAGGTCGGCCCGAGCGAGGAGGTCGCCGACCTGCATGCCCCGCTCGAGCCGGGCGCCACCGAACCGGACGATCAGCGCCATGCCGTCGGGGGTCGAGCGCCCGATGCCGGCGAGTCCCGAGTCACTGGCGCTCCAGCCACCCGCGGACCGCCACCAGCCGCGGATCGTCGAGCACGACGTGGTCGGTGACGTGCCAGAAGTGGTCGATGCCGGACCCCTTCAACTCTGCCGCGCGAGGCACAACAGCACCCAGCAGATCAGGACGATCCCTCTCGTCCTCGTATACGTAGCCATGCACGAGGCTGTTGGTTCCTCCGCACGACTCACAGACGCTCTCCTTGAGGGGCGGTTCAGGCTCGACGCGGATCGTGCCCACCCGGCGACCCTAGCCCTCGCGAAGCGGTCGTCCGACTGGGCTTCGGACCGGGAGCGAACGCACGTCGATCAACTCCATCTTCGATCCAGGACTCGGGGTGAGTTCCGGTTCGACGCGAAGGAGAAGATCCCCGAATGGGGGGCTCGTCGGTCCAGACGAACGGCGGGCGTGCCTCCCTCTTACACCTTGATTGGTGTAGGCTCTGGTGTATGCGGACGAACATCGACATCGATGACGAGGTCCTGCACGAGGCGCAGCGCCTGGTCGGTACGCGAACGAAGCGGGAAACGGTAGATCTGGCGCTCCGCGAGCTCGTCGCTCGCCACCGGCAGATCGGCGTTCTCGACCTGCGTGGCCGCGTTCGGTGGGAGGGTGACCTCGCCGACAGCCGTCTCCCCCGGTCGTGATCGTCGTCGACACGAGCGTCTGGGTCGACGTGCTCAACGACGCTCCCGCGCCGCCTGCGCTGCGCTGCGTGGAGTTGATCGAGGCGGGCGAGCCCGTCGCGCTCACCGACGTGATCCTGACCGAGATCCTGCAGGGACTGCGGTCGGAGCGGGAAGCGCGGCTGGTCGAGCGCCATCTCCGCGCCTTTCCGATCCTGCGTCTCGGAGACCTCGAGGACTTCGTGCTCGCCGCCTCGCTGTACCGCGCGGCCCGCCGTGCCGGGGTGACGATCCGCAAGACGCTCGACTGCCTCATCGCGGCCCCGTGCGTGAGGACCGGGGCGCCGCTTCTGCACGCCGACCAGGACTTCGATCGCCTTGCCACCTGTACCGAGCTACGGATCTGGGCGGGCTGACGAAGACGTCCGGCATGGCTGGGATGCTGGCGGCACCGGGTGCTGTACGGTGCTACACGACAGATGCCGACGTCTCACCCCCGGCACTCGATCACCGAGACTCCCGCGGTGGCCGCTGCGCTCGAGCCGCTTCGCGCACGCTTGGGGGCGGACGCTCCGACGCTCGCCGAGCTCGTCATGCGAGGCGCGGAGGCGAAGCTGCGCGAGCTGGAGGCACAGGATCGCGCCCATGCGCACGCACTCCAGACGTTCGTGGATCGGCTCTGCGCCGGTCCCGAGCCCGACCTCGGGGAGATCGGCCGCATCCGCCACGCCAGCCGGCATCCGTGAACCGCACCCTGATGCTGCTCGACGCCAGCGCGTTCTGGCGACTGCGCAGCCCGCAGCTCGACCCGGATCGCCGTCGCCAGGTGGCCGAATGGATCGCGCAAGGCATCGTCGCCGCGAGCACGCCGCTGCTGCTCGAGACACGAGCCGGTCGCGACCTTCCCGGAGTCGATCCGGGCGAGTTGCCGTGGCTGTGGATCACCGAGCGCGCCGAGCGCCGGGCCACCGACCTGCAGCACCAGCTGCGCGCCGCCCAGCAGCACCTCGGCGTTCCCCCGCTCGACTATCTCATCGCCGCGGTCGCCGAAGACCATGGCGCGACGATCCTGCACTACGACGCCGACTTCGAGCGCCTCGCCGCCAACACCGACCTCGCGGCGACGGTCGAAGCGCTCGCACCGCTGGGTTCACTGCCCTGAGCGGCGTCCAGCCGGCCTGAAGGTGCTCAGCTGGGGTTTCGGCTTGCGGGACGCTGCTAGTCCGATCCAGCCCTCTTCGAGGATCGCCGCCGCGTCAAGGCCGGGGCCGAGCTCGAGGGCATCCGCCGCGCGCAGCGCGCCACGGAGGCCGGGATGGCGGCGGCGGCGGCGCCGCTGCGGGCGGCGGAGGCTGATGGCGGTGGGCTCGTCCTCGACGGCGCGGCCGTGACCTGCGAGCGGGTGCGTGACGTCATCCAGGCGGCGTGCCGCGAGCACGGGGCGCAGGCGAGCGACGACCTCATCGTGCGTCCCCGGCAGCCGCGGAGGGCTCGGGCACGACGACGGGTCGGGCCGCTGCCGGCGGGCGAGCCGATCACCCTCGACCTCTGGCCGCGCGACGCCGCCTCGGCCTGCTTCGCCGACATGACCCGCACGTTCGTCGTCGGCGAACCGCCCCCGAGGTGGTGCGCGACCACGAGATCGCACTGAGTGCGGGAGCCTCGTGCACCTCGAGCCCCACGCCGTGGCCGAGCCCGAAGTAGAAGCCCTCCGAGAGCCGCTCCCCCGGCGCCCTTCGTGCGTTGGGTGGGGATGCCGGCCGCCTCGAAGGGCTCACAGGCGAGGGCATGGAGGTCACGCCCGAGTACCCCGGGGCGAACGGCCTCCCGCGCCCGGCCCAGGCTCTCCAGCTCGTGGCCGGAGACGTGGTCGCGCTCGAGCCCGGCGCCCTACACCCCAACTTCGGCGAGGCGCGCGTCGAGGACCTCGTCCTCGTCACCGAGGACGGTGGCGAGACACTCACGGACTACCCGTACGGGCTCACGCCCTGAGTGCCCGCCACCAGAGCTCGGGAGCGATCCCAGTGCGCATACCAATTCGGTACACTCCGCCCATGCCGCAGATCGCTGTTCGTCTTCCTGAGGGGGATCTCTCTGCCGTCGACGATCTCGTCGAGTCCGGCGTGGCGAGCTCCCGCGCCGACGCGGTTCGTCGCGGCCTGGCGCTGCTGATCGCTCAAGCGCGCGAGGAGTGGATCGCCGAGGAGTATCGGCGGGCCTACGAGAAGCACCCCCAGGGCGAGGAGGAGGCGGCGTGGTCGGCTCTCTCTCTCGACGCCCTGCGGCAGGCGTGATCACTCGCGGGGACGTCTACGACGCGGATCTCGGGCCTCACGGCAACCGGCCGTGCGTCATCGTCACGCGGGACGTCGCCATCCCGGTGCTCAACGCGCTCAGCGCGGTTGCGGTGACGAGCACTATCCGAGGGCACCTCGTCGAGGTCGAGCTCGACGAGCGCCACGGGCTCGACCACGCATGCGTCGCGAACTGCGACGTCGTCGTGAACGTGCCGAAGGCTTTGCTCGGGCGGCGGCGAGGAGCTCTCGACGCGGCGACGCTGCGGCGGATCGACGCCACCCTCAAGGTGTCCCTCGGCCTCGATGGGTGACCCCTGGCATCTCGGGCGCGAGGTCACGGCGCCCCCCGCCGCACAGAACGCGCAGCCTGATTGCCGTGGGTTACGGTCCTTGACGTGGTCCGCGCCGGTCTCGTCCTCGCGTCGCTTCTCGTCCTCGTCTTCGCCGCGTGCGGCGGTGGAGAGGGTGGGCCCGCGACTTCCTCCGCGGAGAAGAGGGCGCCGAAGACGGGCTCGCCGTCCCCCGCCCGCTACACGCCCGGCGATCCACAGTGCGACGCCCGCCGTCGCCCGGGCACTGTGGGCGACATCGGCGAGGACGTGGTCGGTCGCAACACGCCGGTCCGGAGCTTCGTCGCCTGCTATGGCCCGCCGGTGGCGGAGAAGCGCAAGGGCGGCGAGCGGTGCCTCTACTACCGCCAGCGGGGGGACCGCACGTACTGTGGGAGTTCTGTGTCCGGCAGGGTCGCATCGAGAGCGGTCTGGGGAGCCTGCGGGAGCCGCACGCGCCGTGACCCTGCGAAACCGCCCGCGCTCAGCGCGGTGCGGCCGTGGCGCGGCCGGCGGCGAGGAGGTCCTCGAGCCGGACGAGCTTCACGCGGGGGCGCCCGTGGGGCTCGCCCGCCGCGCGCTCGGCGGCGTCGACCGCCTGCCAGCCCTCCCAGGTGACCGCGTCCGGCGCCCGCTCGGCGAGCCACGCCGCGGCCTCCTCCGCGCCGGGCACTGCCGGCTCGTTCAGAGCGCCCGCCTCGGCGTCCTCGAGGATCCGCGCCACCGTGTCGGCCGCGTCCTTCTTGTTCGTCCCGATGACGCCGCTCGGGCCGCGCTTGATCCAGCCCACCGCGTACTCGCCGCGGCACGGCCGGTCGTCCTCGTCGCACACGCGTCCGCCCGTGTTGCGCACGAGGCCGCGCTGCTCGTCCCACGGCAACCCGGCCACCGGCCGCCCGCGGTAGCCGATCGAGCGCAGGACCAACCCGCAGCGGATCGTCTCCTCCTCGCCGGTGGGCACGGCCCGCATCCCGCCGTGGGGCGCCGCCTCGATCCGGTTGACCGCGACCCGCACGCCCGTCACCGGGCCATCCTCGCCCGCGCCGAGGATCTCCAACGGTGAGCGCAGGAACCGCAGGACGATCCGGTGCGTCGTGCCGCGCGGGGCCCGGCCGGCGTACTCGCGCAGGTGCTCCACGTTGCGCCGCTGGGTCGCCGTGCCCTCCTCTTCGAGCCAGCGCGCGGAGTGCTCGTCGAGCCCCATGTCGCCCGGCGGGACGTGGACGTCGGCCCGGCGCAGCTCGCCGAGCTCGCGCAGCTCGGGGTTCGTGAACGAAGCCTGGGCGGGGCCGCGGCGGCCCAGGAGCACGACCTCCTCGACCCGCGAGCCCGCGAGGGCCGCCATCGCGTGGTCGGCCGTGTCGGTCGCGGCGATCTCGTCGGGGTCCAGCAGGAGCATCCGCGCGACGTCGATCGCCACGTTGCCGTTGCCGATGACCACCGCGCGCTCGCCCGAGAGGTCGAAGGTCTCGTCCACGGCGTCGGGCTGGCCGTTGTACCAGGCGACGAACCGCGTGGCGGGGTGAGAGCCCGGCCGGTCCTCACCGGGGATCCCGAGGCGGTTGTCGTCGGCCGTCCCGAAGGCGTAGACCACCGCCTGGTAGCGGTCGCGCAGCTCCCCCCGCCCCACGTGCTCGCCGAGCTTCACCCCGCCGAAGAAGCGAAAGCCGGGCTTGGCCGCGGTCTTCTCGTAGACCCGGGTCACCGCCTTGATGTTGGGGTGGTCGGGCGCCACCCCGGAGCGGACGAGCCCGAAGGGGGTCGGGAGCCGATCGAGCAGGTCGACCTCCCAGCCCTTCGCGAGGAGCGCGTCGGCGGTGTAGAAGCCGGCAGGCCCGGCGCCGATGATCGCGGCACGCATGCGCTCCACGCTAGAACCCGGCCCGCGCCCTCCAGACGAACAGGTCGCCCCGGAGCTCCCCCTCCAGACCGAGCTCGGCGACCGCCTCGGCGACCCCGGGGTAGCGGGCGGCGCGCCGTCCCGCCCCGGGCCGTAGTCGTGGAAGGCGACCGCCGCCCCCGGGCGCAGGGCGTCTGACCACGCGCGGACGGTGGCCAGGGTCTCCTCGCGCTCGTGGCCGCCGTCGACGAAGAGGAGCTCGACCCCGCGCTCGCCGGCGAGGGGGCCGGCCTCGCCGCCCGCCCGGAGGCAGGTGATCCGTGCCCGCGCCCCCGCCGGCAGCAGCGCGAGGTAGCCCGCGCGCCCGGGCCGCTCCGCGGGGTCGTAGGAGGTCACGTGCGCTCCGGGCAGACCGAGGGCGAGGGCGGCCGTGGTCCAGCCCGTCGCCGTCCCGATCTCCACGGCGGTCCGGGCGCCCGCGCCCAGGCGCAGGAGCTCGGCGACCTCCCGCGCACGGGCGGCGGCCGCCGGCGAGAACGCGTCGCCGGTCCGCCACGCCCGTCCGCGGGCGCGCAGGAGCAGCCCGGCGACCCGCGGTGGCAGCGCGCGGTGGGCGGCGAGAACGCGACTCGGCCCGCTGATGAGTCGTCACCGGTATCAGCGGTGTCCGTCCGTTCGCGGGCCCGGGGCCTGTCCTATAGTGGGCGGCGTCGTGCACGTCGTGCGCGGCTGCCTGCCTGCCCCAATGAAGACCTACGTCGCCACCCCGTCGGACCGCGAGCGCGAATGGCTCGTCGTCGACGCCACCGGCCAGACGCTCGGCCGTCTCGCCACGCGCATCGCCGACGCCCTGCGCGGCAAGCGCAAGCCCGCCTACACGCCCCACGTGGACACGGGCGACTTCGTGATCGTCGTCAACGCCGAGAAGATCTCGGTGACCGGCTCCAAGCGCTCCTCGAAGCTCTACCACCGCCACTCCGGCTATCCCGGAGGGCTGAAGACACGGACATTCGAGGAGATGCTTGCGCGGCGCCCGGAAGAGATCATCCGCCTCGCCGTGAAGGGGATGGTGCCCCGCACGCGCCTCGGCCGCAAGCAGCTCACCAAGCTCAAGGTCTACGCCGGGGCCGAGCACCCGCACCAGGCGCAGAAGCCCCAGCCCATGGAGATCCCCTCGTGACCGAGACCCCTGAGACGCCCGACGAGACGACGCCGGAGGAGCCCGTCGAGGAGGCCACTCCGGAGGAGCCCGTCGCGGCGGCTGTCGACGAGACGACCCCGGCGATCCCGGAGGAGCCCGTCGAGGCCGATGTCGCGGGCGACGCCGGCGAAGCCTCCGGGCAGCGCCGTCCGCAGGACGGTGGTCGGATCGATGTGGCGGAGGACGAGCGCCCCGCGCCGCCCGCGCGCGCGCACGACCC
>JAABUR0100007753.1_pt1 | contig 12613 bp, 19 predicted proteins | sample 5560091 | NCBI WGS metagenome assembly JAABUR01 (sample SAMN10711879, study PRJNA513375) | rock metagenome | isolation source: Antarctica rocks | place: Antarctica: Victoria Land, University Valley sud
GGCAGTGCCACATGGAGATCCTGGCGTCCCTGGACTTTGAGGACGTCGAGGCCGCGCTGCGCAGCTGCCTGCTGAAGCTGCAGTTTGCGGACGCCTGCCTCAAGCCCGCGCGCAAGGGTGCGCAGCCATGGCTGGCCCGCAGCGCTTCCTTTCTCGAGCACCGCCTCCGTCTGCCTTTGTGCGCACGCGCCCCTCCTGCTCGCAGTCGCCGCCTGTGTGCCGATGCCAGGCTTGTCACTATGTCAGCAGTTGCTGCGCCCTGCGCCCTGGAACGTGTGATGCGCTGCGGGCCAAGCCACTGAAGCAGCACTTGCGGAACCGGTGCCCCGGGCTGCGCATGGGTCCCTCACGCGCCCCTGCTGCGCGCCGCAGGCTGCACCTTTGAAGTGGTGGCCTACGCGGTGGAGCGCGCTGCGCTGCCCATGTCGGCCTGGGTGGAGGGCGAGCCAGGCTCCCCGGGCTCCCCCGCATCCTGCGACGGCGAGGGCCCGGTGATCGTGCCCATTAAGTCGGCGTGTGTCGGCGGCGGCGCCTTTAAGCTACAGCTCTTTGCAGAGTGCTGAGCGGCCCTCCTCTGCCAGCGCGCTGCGGCAACGGACGCTGGAGCGCAGCATTTGGCACAGAGCAATAGTTATGCGCTAGCACCCGCTCTGTCCTAGTGCGGTGCCTGAGGAGCAGGCGCCGCGTCGGCTTGGATGCAGCACGCCCTTGCAGTGCGAGAGTGCCCTTCCCGAGTGCGAGCATTCACCAATCTGGGTCACCTGGCGTGTCTGCATTCAGATGTGAACTGCTGTATGCAGAGTGGGCACTGTTACCTGGCCTGGCAGCTCAGGCAGAGGTGCTAGCAAAACACCCATTGTGCTTGCCGCTGCAGAAAGCAGCAGGTGAGCGTCTTGCATAATGGCCCCTGCTTCACTATCGCGCAGTGCTGCGCACATGTGTTCGGCTGATATGAGTAGTAGAAATTGGAATGCCGGGGGTGCGAGCTATGATGCTGGGGCCACTTGAAGTGGCGCACATGGGCGATGTGATGAGAACCCGCAGTATTTAGTTAGCAGAGTGCTCCATCAAAGCATCTGCCATCACTTTTTCGAGGGATCCGTGTCCAGAGTCTACATGTTTGGATTTGTGCAGCAGCTGGGTGAGCGAGTGCACCTCATGTGCACTGTCAGGCTGTCTGTGTTTCCCAGCTCAGCTTTTATTTGAGATAGCGTCAGCGGGCTAGGATGATCATCAGGCTGTGTCATTGCCTTTCTATGATGAACGACCAAACCATGGCTGCTGAGAGATTGCGCCGACCTGATGTGAGCAGTGTACTTCCTCAATGTGTATGCAACCTTGACTGCCTTTCTCTTCCTGCCCAGGCTTCATTTGCTGTTATGATGTGGACAGGTCAAGAAAAGAAATATGATCACCGATCATGCGGACGCGTGACATCCACACCAGCCAGAGCCATTACATGCACAATCCTTCAAAACACGCTACTCTTGTAACCCTAGCTGCTGCAACCCCTTCACTGGGAGCAAAGCAAGTCACGCACAACCTCCAAGTCAGCGGGGCTGCGCCGCAGCTGCTTGCACATGGACACAGATGAACGCCAGGTTAGGCACCATCACAAGCCCCCACTACTCTGGGCCAAGCAGGGACGCCGCGCAGCCACGCCACAGACGCTAACAAAGGTGCACATGGGCTGCCTGAGACGCCCTGCAAGGTCGCGCACAACAGGGCGCAACCACAACAACCACAAGCGCCCAAGTGCCGCGCCCAGGAGGAACAGGGCTGGGGAGCTACTCAGCGGTTGACCATTCGTCGCCCGCCCGCACAAACCACACACCGTGCACAACAGGCCAACGACCAACCGCTCTCGCCGTGTCCTGCCTGGGGACTGCACAAGCTCACGCATGCCAGGGGCCGCCCAGTGTCCTTTTGAGGAAAGACACTCGGGCAGACCTCCAGCTCTGCTGTGCACCTGCTGGGGATTTCGCCGCCGCAGGGGTGCCTTGGTGCACGGGCCCCCAAGTCCCCCAAGCTGATGCTTGCGAGCGGCAGAGCGCGAGGACCGGCGGAAGACGACCGCGCCACAGTGAGCGCAGACCGTAGCCCCACACGGGTGGCTAAAACAGCAGCAGGCACCTGCGACACACGCCCTCCGGCTCTGTCCTCTACCTACCTCCTTGTGCGGCAAGCACGAGAGGCCTAAAACACACCACTGCTTTGAAAACCATGATAAGAACACATGTCATATACACTGAGCCTCGCCGCGTTGGAGAGGGGGCCCGCACATTATCACAAAGCTGCCCAGCATCAGCAGCAGCCGCGACAGGAACGCCTGCGCACAGGGCGCTCGCGTTAACCACGCGTGCGCCGCCACACAGGCAGCAGCCTCATCACACGCTCTGGTTGAGGCTGCAGCTTGCGGTCCTGCAAGTAGCCGTGCAGCGCACCTGGTGCTGCTGCTCTGGCGTCAGAGGCTCCGGAAAGCCGCCCTGGCCTGCAACATGGGTACGCCGCAGCGTTAGCAGGCCGCGCGGGCGCGAGGGAGGCCAGGCGGCTGCAGTGTGCGCGGGTTGCACCTGGCGCATGCTGCAGGCCGAACAGCGTAGGGATGATCCCCAAACCGGGCTGCAGGTTGCCGTTGCCCGGCTGCAAGAGCTGCGTCCGCTGCGCGGCCCACCATGCAGCGGCCGTGTGAGCGCGCTTTGCGGGGTGGCACCCAGAATGCACGCCCTGACACACGCAGGAGCGGGCGCCGCCTGACTGTATAAGACTGCCAGCACCTGCACGGGCTCGACTCGCTGCCCAGCTGGTCGCCTGGGGACGCTCTCGTCCTCCGCATCCTTCCTCCTGGACAGGACCTTCTGCCGCGGGTCCGTATTCTCGCCCCCGCGGCCGTAGATAGGCACGACCTGCGAGCCGGCCGGGCACGTAAGCGGCCAGCGCCTTCACGCCCTCTGGCCGTGGCCAAGGGCAGCAGGTACTCGGCAACCCATCGGACTGAGGGCGTGCCTTGTCCTGCTCGATGCCCGCCTTGCACACAGGACACACCCGGCAGTGGCTCTGCACCTGCATCCACCTGCGCGTTGGACCCCGGTGAGCGCACAAGCGCTCAGAATTAACGCGACTTGCGCGTGGCGCACTGCAGAGCCGCACCTGTACAGGCACGGCCAGCAGTAGAGGTGGCCGCAGAGCGTCACCACAGGCGACTGCGCAATCTCATAGCAAATGTTGCACTCGAACGCCGAGCTCTCCTCCTCCGCCAGCTGCGCCCCGTTCCCCAGGGCCGCTGCATCTGCCCGCCGCGGGCTGGCCACCTCCGCCATGGCGTGGCGCGCCACTCGCGCGCGCAGAGGCCTGCTAAAAGCAGGTCTGCAAGGTGTGTCGCGCTGCCAACGCCCGCGGGTTTATGTAAGCAGGGGCAGCCAGGCAAGTGTGTCAACAGCTACTGCCTCACGCTGGCGCCTTGTAAAGTCACAGACGCGGAGTGAGCTCGACCGGTGCTGTTACACAGCTAGTGTTTGCCCTTGCCGGGCTGCGAGGGTGAGGGTCTGGCCAACCACCCTTGGCTTGCGAGCTCCACCACGGGGGTGTGCAAGTGAGGAGCAAGGCCCTTGCTCCTGAGGAGGCAGGCATGAGCCCGGCTGCAACACTGCCACTTACGCAGCACTTGCACATCACTTGCTTCCACGTCAAGCAGTTCAGCAACTCGCACTTTGGCAGCCCAGTTCGCCCGCAACTCGCGCTCGCGAGCACCAACTTTCATCACTGTCAAGCAAGCACACAAGCACCCTGTACAATCAACGCGGATTTGTTGCAGTGCAAGGCAAGCAGAAGCAGCGCGTCCAAGGTGGCCTAAGGAGGCCTTTGCGAGATCTGGCATCCACATGCACACCTGTGAGCACAGCGCCAAGCCGGCGCCACGCTTGCGCCTGTATGGCAACGCGCAGGTCCCAACTGCTGCACAGCAACTCGCAGGTCCCAGCTGCGACCCAGCACCTTGCCTTCTCGCCCGGGCAGACCAAAAAGAGCAGGTCAGCACGCTCACACCCAAGCGCCCCCGCGCGACAGCCGCGCCCTGCCAGTGCCCCAGCGCGAGCGTGGCGCACGCCCCGTCAGGCGCGCCTGGGCGCCCAGATCTTGTGTACTGCCGCCGAGACGCGGGCGGCCGCGCCGGCCTTGGCGCGCCGGAACACCTCGGCAGCCCAGTCCAGGTTGTTGCCCACGTGCGCGTTCCAGAGCGGCGCGCCCGGCACCGTGGCCGAGGGCCCGGGCTGCGACGCGGCGCCCGCAAGCTGCGTCTCCGCCGAGCTCTTGCTCAGCTCCTCCGTCGGCGCCTTCAGCTGCTCCACTGGCGCCTCCAGCACGACCTGGCGCCCACGGCACAGTCTTGTTGACTCCCCTCGCGGCGCCGCTTGCCAGGCTATCCCTACACCGTGGAAGCGCAGGGGCTGGCGCACCTGCTTCGCAACAATCAGGTGCTGCCCCTTCACTGGCTTGGCCGCCTTGCTGCCTGCGGTCTTGCTTAGCTTCTGTGCGCCCTTAGACGCCTTGGCTGCTGCCTTGCCCTTGCGGGGGCCCAGCTTGCTGCCGCGTCCGCCGGCCTTTGGCTTCGGCATTGCGGCCCAGCTGCAGCGCGGCGGGTTTCTTGACCTGGCGCAACTGCGGCTGCGGGTTGTGCGTCAAACCTCCGGCAAGAGCTCTTGGGGCTGTCGAGACTCGGAGATCTGCACTCACGCTGACTCTCACAGGCGCAACTTGAAAACACGCAGGCCTTGGGCAGGCTCTAATAACTAATCACATCTGCTGCTTTAAACGGCTGGTTATACAAGAGGATGCAAGTCATTCACTCATTAAGGTGATTCTGTAATAGTCTCTGACCGTCACATAGGCGGTGCTGCAGAGGCCCGGCACGTCGCGCAGCCCGAGCTACTCCCTGCCCCCCCTGCCGCCGCCCCTGCCGCCGCCGCGCCGCGCCCCGCGCGCGCCGCCGCCGCGCGCAGCCCTGCCGCGCCCGCGCCCGCGCCCGCGCTCGCCCGCGCCCACGCGCACGCGCAGCACGCCGGCGCGGAACGCGCCGTTGTCCTCGCGCAGGCCAGCGCGGCCTGTTTTGGCGCCGCGCGCGCCGCGCGCCGCGAGCGCCGCGCGCGTCGCACGCTCGCGCTTCTTGCCGAGGCCCTTGCGCTGGAGCAGCCCGGCGTCGATGGCGGCCTCCTGCGCGTCGCGCTCGCGCTGCGCGCGCTTCCTCGCCATGCCTGCCGGCACACACGAAAGGCGTCGCGGCTCCCAGTTTGCACGCTGCGGCGCGGCGCGCCAGGGCGACGAGGCTGGTGCCTCAGAACGGACCAAATGTAAGCTCCTAGTGGCTGGCACAAGCCTGGCCCTGCCGCGGGAAGCGCAGGCCTGACGGCGCGTACTTCTTGGAGCAGGCACTGGAAGCAGGCGCCATGTGGGGCGCCTTGCATGTCAGAGACGGATATAGCTGAGCTCATGGGCAGCGCATGCATGCCAGCCAACACACGAGCTGCCTTCGACGCCTTCTTGTTTGCCTCCGCCCACGTGAGGCAGCACGACATAGAGGCAACCACAGGGGTCCAGAGGGGGCTGGCGCGGACCGAGGCCGATGGCGGCAGTCGTGCGCGGCGCCTTGTCCGCACGCGCGTTCAGGCTCTGCAGCCGCGCGGCCTCAAATGCCTTGCGCTGCCGCTTGTCCAGCGCCCCAGCGCCTGTGGCAGGCGCCACAGCGAGTCAACAGCGCCGCTGTGCAGTGCGGGACACGCCGCCTGTTCTCATCTCCCTGTGCCCCAGGCGCATGGCTGGCAGGCCGCCGCACCGTACAGGTGCACCTCCTGCCGCATCTTCTCAAAGTCTTTGAGCTCCTCCACGGCCGCGGTCCGGGCGCCGGTGGCAGCACGCAACGCAGGCCCAGTGGCGGCAGCGTGCACGTGCTCTGCGCGGCCTGACAAGAAGCGCCGCCGTTCGCTGCCCACGCCTGCTCGCTGGACGCGCTCGCCGGCGTCTGTGCTCCTGCACGCCCCGGCGCCAGGCAGCTTTTACAGCTGCCACACAGGGTGCAAGGACAGGTGTGAGACAGAGCCAAGACGGGACCGGCACTCACCCACGAGCGGGCGCGGTGCGTTTGCGCGTCCAGGGCTGGTGGAAGACCACCACTGTGCCAGGGGCGTCAGACACGCCAGAGTCGCTGTCGTCAGCTGGGTCCTCGTCGGTGGTCGCCGCCTCTGGTGTGCTGGCCAGCGCAGGGGCCTGGGGCGCCGCCGCACGCGGAGCAGCCCGCTCCACCGGGCCGGCATCCTCCCCGAACAGCCGCAAAAAAGCCTCGCCTGCAGCACAGCGTGTTCAGAACTGGAGCATCCAGGCAGAGCACTGCAGCTCAGCAGGCAGCAGCGCACCGTGAGCGGCAAGGCGCTTGGCTGCCTGCTCCTCCACCTCTGCAGCCGCGGCCGCAGCCGGTGCCCGCGGCCGCTTCCTCTGCAGTGCTCCCATTCTCCACCTGGCCTGCAGTCGTCAATCAGTAGCTCTCACTCCCGTGCTCGTAGCTCGTTGGATAGTCTCACAATGTCACGTCATAAGTGCACGGCACTTGGAAAGGCGGAGTGCGCCTGAGCCTCAAGCGCTCCAGCCTGGACCCGTGCAGGCCATGAGGTTGCTGCTGGCGTGTGCTGTGCGGTGTCCTGGCCACATCCCAGCATACTGCATGCTCTCAGCTGCGGCGCTACGCAGCAGCCATGGTGCTCCTAGTGCTCAGTGCCGGGCTCTTGTGGACGCTGCTGTGTCTGACTGCCCTGCTGATGACACGTATCCTGCCTGATATGGATGTTCATGTACGCTGGCCGCACATGGTCACAGTCTATGTCGACACGGAGGCACTGAACAGGTGAGCAGGCTTGCCTGACTTTGCCTGGCTGCAGGCAGGTTGTCTCGCTCTTTATGCACTTACTGTGGTGCACTGTGTGACATGACAGGGCGCTGCATGCGCTGCCGCGTCGCTGTTTGAGGGGCATGAGGGCCTGGTTCGCCTGCGGCGTGGCCGCCTTCCTGCTGCTGAGCGTCACTGCTGCGGTGCTGCTGGCACTGGAGACGTGGCAGTCGGCGCGCTGGCTCCTCCAGGCACGGCCTCTTACCCCACTCACCTGTCTGCCACATGCTTGTCTGGTTTTCATTTCTCCCCCACTCACTCAGTTGCTCAGCGGAAGAGCAGAGCACCCGCCCGCAAGGACCAAGAGCAGGCGTTGTGCGTGCCACCAAGGGCCAAGCGGGGCGCGCAGGGGCTGCGGGGGGCAGCCGGCACCGAGTCAGGGCAGGGTGCACAGGCAGGGAGTCAGGGCGCGCCAGAGTGGCGCCTGGGCCTTGCGCTGCCCGGTCTGACGGTGCCTGCCAGCGACGCCGTGCCACTGTGGTTGGCTACGGCCGCCGCGTTGGCCGTCCACGAGGTGCGAAAAGGTGGCCACCTGTATTTGTCTATGCACCGTTGTTCCTACCCGCTTCCCTGTTGCAGACTTCCAGGCGGGTTGAATGTCTACTGCTCTGCGCACTGAGTGTCTGCAGAAGCATGCCTTGAGGCGGTATCCAGCACCTGCCGGGCATGCGTGCTCATATGCCTCCGCCTCTGCATCTTTCCGTGGTAGCAGTGCTCCTCGAGGCGTCCTGCACAGAGCTGCGCGCCCATGGCCACCTCCTTGTGCATGCATGCGGAGCTGCCAGCTCCATGCATGCATGTGCGGACGCGCATTGTGGCCGCCCCACTGCCTGGCCAGCAGACTCACCAGTAATGATGGCCGGCCGGAAGTGCCCACAAGTCATGGGACAGCACTCCGCCCGACCGCAAGCGCAGACAGGCTGGCGCCGGGATGCAGGCGGGCCACGCGGCGGCCGCCGCCGCGGAGGGCGTGCCCGTGCTCCACGCAGCGGCCTTCCTGCTGCTGCTCCTGCCGGGCGCATGGGTGGCGCTGGAGGAGGGCGCGCTCGCCGCGCTGCCGCCCTGGCGCTTGCTGCGGGTAACCCCACATCCCCCCATGTCGCCTGCCTCCCGCAGCGCTGCCCGGCTGCCGCACTGCGACGCAGGCGGGCGCGTGCAGCGCGCGGCGGCCGCGGCGCTCGCGGGCCTGAACGCGGCGGGCGTGCACGGGGGGCGCAGGTCGTGTGCGCGGGCGTGTGGCACAACTGCGTGCTGTGCGTGGGCTGCTGGGCCGCCGCGGCGGCGATGCCGGCCGCGCTCGCGCCCTTCTACTCGACCGGCGGCGGCGCGGCTGTCAGGCGCGCGCTCATCTCAGGGCCGACCAGCCCAATTTGCGCATGGCTGCGTCGCCCTCCCAAGCCCTGTGCTAGAGCACAGAGATTGGCTGCAAGATTAAGCGCTCAGGAGACAGTCTGGTGTCTCGAGGAGCGTGTTGAGCCTGGGGGCCCTCCTCCGCGCATGCTGCATGTGAGGCCTCAGAGAGCCTGTTGTGCAGGTTCAATGCATGTGCACATGCAACAATTGCTCTTCCTGTTAATTGTGCTTTGTGAGTCATGCAGTTCATTGCATGGCGGCCATGGCATAGCCAGAGTAAGCTCCGAATCTTCAGCTGTCCCTAGTGAGCATCCCAAGGGGTTTGCACATCTTGCTGAGCGCCATCCGTTGGTCCCTGTGCGCCACGCTTGCATGCATCAGCTCATGCAACCCTGGCGCCTTGACACCTGGCTGCTGCGCCGCTGAAACAGGCGCCTCCCGGCCGGCAGCCCGCTGGCGGGCCACCTGGCGCCCGGCGACGCCATCGTGGTCGTCAACGGCTGCCCCGTCGCCGGCGCCGCCGACTGGCGCGCGTGTCTGGGCGCAGGGGCAGCCGCTGCCGGCGCCGGGCTGGCGTACTGCGTTCCCGACGCGGTGGTGCAGCCGGCGTTGCGCTGCGCCACGGCGGCCGCAGCCGCCGGCACGGATGGCTGCGCTGCTGACGAGCTGTGTTGGACACCAGCCGAACGCGCGTGGCCCCGGCGTGTCTTTCTGCTTGATTATGACAGCTGCATGTGCGACGATGATGTGCACACATGGTGCCGGAGTTCCTGAGACGGTGCAGTGTTTATGCCAGCACAGGACCCTGAGCCTGTCTGGCCTCCAGACTCTGCAAGCACACGCGGCGGGCGGGCGTGTCTTTGGAGTGCTGGCAGGACGCCAGTGAGCTGGGGCGCTGCCGGCGGCGCAGGCAGCGCGGCAGCAGAGGGCGCAGCCAACCAGCAGGCCCGCCGTCCCGGCGAAGCGCTTGTAAGCGAGCAGGGGTATTGCCTGCAGGCGCGAGGCAGCCCCGCACCAGTCCGCATGCATTTCCCATCGCATTGCTCTGCATGCGCCTGCCTCTTTTGTACCCGCGCCTGAGCAGCGCTGGCTGACTGACAGCGCCTGCCACATGTTGGCTCGACCGGCCTGCTGTGCAGCAGGAGTGGCCAGCAGCCCCTACCGAGCAGCCTGGAGCGGGGCGCCGCTGGCGCGCTGTCAGCAGAGCGCCTCACTGCGCCGATTTAGAAAGTGTGGGCATGTCATGGCGGGCACATGCGCAGGCGCTGAGCGCGGCGGCGCAGCCGCCCAGCCGCGCGGAGGAGTGCGGCAACGGCCCGACGGGCCTGCGGCCGCGCCTGCCGGCCGGGGAGCAGCTGTGGCGGGTGTGCTACGCGCGCGCCGGCGGCCCTGCGGGCGCCCCCGCCGCTGCGCGCGCGCGCCAGCCCGCCCGCGGAGGCGGCACGGCCACATGGCCCGGGGCTGCGCAAGACTGCCGCGCGTCGCTCGTGTTTGCGGGCAGCGCGGCTGCGCTGGCCGCAGACGTCCAGGCGTGCGCCCGGGGCGCGCGCCATTGCTGCAGCGGGGCTCGCCGATGTACCGGCCTGTTTTGGCATGCTCCTGCGAGCACCCACATCCATGCTCCGTGCGCGGGGGCTGCTGGCGTGCTGCTGCAAGGCAGGGCCCAGCAGCTCGCGGCGTCTCGCACAAGCATCGGCGTCCAGCCACCACATGACACCAGCCACCGCCCAGGAGCACAACATGGCGTCGGCCGCAGACGAAGGACGCCTGTCCTGCAGCATGTCTGTCTACGTCCTGCGGAGCGGCCAGCCATGCATCCTGCGGCTCATGCATCACATGTCTGACGAGCACGCGCACCCCTGCTCCCAGCTACTATTCTGAGTCTGCAGTCCCTGTTTTGAGCCACACCTGTTCAGATGTGTCAGCGGCGATGCAGCTCCGTGTGTGAGAGCCAGGCACTGCATGCGTGGCAAGGGCAGGGTGCGAGGCCCCCCCGCTTGGCATGCATGCAGGTAGACGACTATCTGCCGCGGCGCTGGGCAGCCCGTGCGTGGCTGGCGCCGCCCGGCGCGCCCGCGGCCGCTGCCCGCGCGCTGTCATACGCGTTTTCCGTTTCAGCGGCGGTCGCGCTGCTCAACGCGGCGCCCATCCTGTTCCTGGCGCGCCCCGCCAGCCGCGGCGGGTTTCTGGGGCGCACAGCACCCCCACTGGTGCACAGCGCGGCTAGCCCGATGCGTGCAGTCTTGCTGCACCATGGCTGGCGGCGCTTACGCTGGCAGGTGAAAGGCGGACAGCCGAGGCGGTCCCGGCCACTCAGACGCTGCTGAGTTGGTTGCTTGGCGTGCGGGCGGCCCATGTACCGCTAGCGCAGACATGCATGCCCCCCGCACATCCGCTGTTGGCCATCATATTTCTATGTATCTTGATTGCGAGACCTGACTCTCGCGTTGCGCAGGACGGCGATGCGGCGCTGGGGGCGCTGCTGTCGCTGCTGCAACCCCAGGGGCTTCCGCGCTCCGCTGATGCGGGCAGCGGCGCTGAAGGCAATGGCAGCGGCGGGGGCGGCGGGCACGGGCCACACGCGGCCTTGCCATGGGGCGGCGCGCGCGGGCTTCAGGTGAGAGGCAGGGCTGTAAGGCGCGCGCTCCAGGCAGTGCGCAGGTGGCTGCCACGGCTGGGCGCGGGCGCGCTCGGTCTTGTCCTGGCTGTGCAAGTGCTGCGAGTTGCCACACTCCGTCTTTGAAGCCTTGCAGTGCTGGTGAGGCTCTACATGCACACCCAGAGACGTTTGGGACCCTGCTGTGTGGATTCAATCATTCGGTCGATTCCTACAGCGGACTTTGCGAGAAAGAAGCAGCATCATGCGCAATGCAGTGCCATGCATCCCCTGAGGCTGGCACTCCTCCTCGGCTCATAGCACTGGACTATGCCTTCACGCACAGCCAAATCAGTCACATTAGCCACCGTGTTGATGATCCGTTGGCCTCCACAGCAGCACTGGGTGGAGTTTCAGGTTTCACACCCCTTGCAAATATGCAACCAATAGGACTTTCCGACAGCATGACAAAATGCCCATAATGCGCCCAAGCACTGGACGCATGACCTCAGGCTGCACGCCTTCATCTGCGTGACCGCTTACGCGCGCGCGCGCGTTCGCTCGCCAGCCGCGTCATCGCTCGTGCGCGAGCGCGCTCAGCAGCAATGACACGCGCGGGAACGCGGACTTGAGCTCCGCCATCACGCCCTCCCGCTGCGCGGCGTCGAGCGCGGCGCCAGCCGCGTTGACGTTGCGCAGCAGCAGCGCGAGCGGGTCCTTGCCCACCGCCGGCGGCCAGGTGCGGTAGAAGTTCAGCGCGCGCACCTGCACCATAATGTCATTCGTTGCCGATCCTCGACACTTGCACACGTTCTTATACGTACAGAAGTTCAGCATGCGCACCCTGCCCCCGCAATGTCAATCATTGCTGTTTTTTGAAAAAAGCATGTGATCTTACACGTAATGTTAGCATCGGACAGCAGGACTGCCTCTGGCAGGGAGCCTGGTGGGACAGGGGGAAAGCTGACTGTGCATGCAGGGTTGGCTGGACTAACCCACCACATTCAGGCGCAGTCACAGGGCAGTCCTCAGGCTCGACCACGTGGCAAGTGGCCACAAATTTTGGCAGCGCCTCACGGCGGCTGCACACCATGACACCCGAGTTGCGCCCTGACATTTAGCGGCGAGCCATCTGTGTTGCGCTGCAGGCACCCCAGGATAGGGTAAAGATAGGGTAGCGCATGCGCCCAAAATAAGGCGGCGCACCGGGAAGAGGTCCAGCTTCTCCGCGGCCGCGGCGCCGATGCGCATGCCCGTGGTCAGGTGCGCGATGTGCACGGAGTATGCGTTGGCGAGCAACCTGCGCCCAACAAGGTCTGCCACTTCGACAAGGTCAATGTCCAGAGCGCAATGCAGGGTGACGCGGCCGCGCGGGCGCGCTGCTGGCACGCCTGCCTGGCTGTGTATGCCTGACACGCGAAAGCAGCCTTCCTACGACGCACGCGGGCCAGCGTGGCGCGCGGCAGTGCATGTCGGAGGGTGACAGCTGTGGAATCGTCGTCGCGGAGGCGCAAATCGCTTGACCGGCTGCAACTGTGATGCACCATGAAAAAGTGCAATACCATGCACGGCCTGTCCGTTGAAGGTACAGCAGCGCAGAGTGGGGGCCCCCAATGCATTCAGCACCCCCTCGCGAGCGCCCAGCACGGGCCCGCACCGCAGCGCGCCCTCGCGGCGCTCCTCCAGCGTGCCGGCCTCCACGGCCTGCGCCGCCAGCTCGTCCAGGTACCCGC
>JAABUR0100007755.1_pt1 | contig 12612 bp, 12 predicted proteins | sample 5560091 | NCBI WGS metagenome assembly JAABUR01 (sample SAMN10711879, study PRJNA513375) | rock metagenome | isolation source: Antarctica rocks | place: Antarctica: Victoria Land, University Valley sud
TCGGGACGTTCATCCCGGAGACCGCGCACGAGGGCATCACGATCCGGCAGATGCTGAGCCACGTGACGGGCATGCAGCGCGAGCCCGTCGGTGACGTGTGGGACACGTTGACGTACCCCGACCGCCATCGGCTGGTCGACGGCTGGAACGAGGCCGAGAAGATCCTCAAACCGCACCACCGCTGGCACTACTCGAACCTTGTCTACTCGATGCTGGGCGAGGTCGTGGCCCGGATCGATGGGCGCGACTGGTTCGACTGCCTCAAGGCCCGCGTACTCGACCCGCTCGCGATGACGCGAACCACGCTCGGCTTCGAGCCGCCGCACTCCGCCGCCTACTACGTGCCGCCGTACTCCGACGTGCCCGTGCACGAACCGGTGCTGGACATCGCGGCCATGGCTCCCGCCGGCGGGTTGGCGTCGAACGCCGATGACCTGGCCACCTGGGCGGCGTTCGTGGCCGCACCAACCGACGAGGTGCTGAGCCCCGACACCTTGGACGAGATGTGCCAACCGCAGATCATGGCCGACCTGGACCGGTGGCAGCTCGCGTGGGGCCTCGGCCTGATGCTCCTGCGGGCTGACGACCGCGTGTACGTCGGGCACACCGGCGGCATGCCCGGCCAGATCACAGGTCTGTTCGTGCATCGCCCCACGACTACCGGGGGGTTGGTGCTGATGAACTCGACGTCGGCGCCTGACCCGGCGGCGATTGCGAGCGAGCTGATCAGCTACGTGATCGACAACGAGCCCGCAGAGCCGGAGGTCTGGCGCGCGGGCGTCGAGGTACCCGAGGAGTTCCGCAGCCTGCTGGGTCGTTGGTTCACCGAGGGTCAGGCGGTGGCGTTCACCGTGCGCAAGGGACGGCTCGAGGCCAGGCTTGAGGCGGCGCCGGCACACAAGCCGGCGTCGGTGTTCGTCAAGATCGCTGAGGACCTCTACCGGACCGAGGCGGGACGCGAGACGGGTGAGCTGCTGCGCATCACCCGAGACGACGCCGGAGATGTGGCGAAGATGAACTGGGCGACCTACCTCCTCACCAGGGAGCCCTTCGCCTTCGGCGAGTGGCTCTGATCCGGCAACGAACCCCTCACCCGCTGCCGGGAGGCCCGGCCTGGATGCGACGACGTAGCTCGCCGAGGCCCTCAGGGCTGCGCTCGAGGTTCCACCAGCTCTCGACCCACCAGGTGGCTCCGGCGTCGACCCAGGCCCCCGGGTCTTTGGGCTCGGTGACGATGAACTCGCCATAGCTGTCGGCCTCGAGGATGACGTCGTAGCCCTCCCAAGCGAGTCCGGCCCCCTCGCGCTCTGCCCGCGTCAGCGCCACGATCTCGGCGAGGCTGTCGACGGTGGATGGCTTTCCCCGGTCGACTGGGTCGATGACCTGCGGCAGCAGCCCGTCCCAACGCGCCGCTCGTGCCAGGGACGGCTGCCGGTCACGACCGACGACCTGAGCCCCCACCACCCACACCGGAGGGCGGGGCTGCTGGACTGGCGGGTCGGGCAACATGAACTCGGTCGGCTTCGCGGAGTAGTGCTTGCCTTCGAAGGCGAACGGCTGCCCCTTCATCAACCCGTCGAAGACGGCCAGGCATTCGTCGAGCTTCTCGACCCTGACCTTGCGGCCCTCATCTGCCTCGAACGCCGTCCAGCCGTCGTGCAGTGCGCCGAGACCCGCACCGAGTATCACGCGGCCGTTGCTCAGCCGGTCGACGGTGCCGACGTGGGTCGCCAGGTCCCACGGCAGGACCCGGGGCACCGGCGTCAACAGCGTGCCGAGCCGGATCTACTCGGTCACCATCGCCGCGGCGGCGAGCGAGACCCAGGCGTCGACGCCGAACAACGCCTCCCACGTGAACACACCGTCCCAGCCTCGCTGCTCACCCAGCGCCGCCAGCTCCGAGAACTCGCGTGAGTCGGCGTACGGGACCACGAATCCGTATCTCATCCGCTCACTGTAGAAGTGGACTCCGACGACCGGCTCGATCGCGGTCGGCGTCAGTCCCGCTGGTGCGGTGCGTCCGTGCGGCGGTGTTACGTTCATGCGATGCGCGAGGCGGACGTCGTCATCATCGGGGCCGGTTTCGCCGAGATCGGCATGGGCATCCAGCTGAAGCGGGCCGGGCGGCACGACTTCGTCATCCTCGAGAAGGACGACGCCCTCGGCGGCACGTGGCGCGACAACACCCACCTTGGTGCGCCTGCGACGTTGCCTCGCACCTTTACTCGTTCTCGTTCGAGCAGAACCCGCGCAAGGATCCGACGCGCACGTCGCCCAGGCGACGCCACAGTCGGATCCTTGCGGCAGGCTGGCCGCGGCGCGGGGCCTGGGTGCACGACGGCTGGGCGGCCCACCGACACCTGGCCGGCAGGGACGCCCGGATGCAGCAGGACGCTGCGCTGATCCGTGCCACCAGCGAGCAGTTCCATCGCGCATTCTCGCCGGCCGAGGAGATCTGGGACTACCTGCGCCACTGCGTCGCCAAGTACGAGCTCAGTCCGCACCCGCGTGCTCGTCAGCGGCGCTGGCGCCTTGCACCTGCCCCATACGCCTGACCTTCCCGGCATCGAGAGCTTCGAGGGCACGGCGTTCCACTCGGCCCGGTGGCGCCACGACCACGACCTGACCGACCGTGCCGTCGCGGTCATCGGCACCGGAGCCAGCGCGATCCAGTTCGTGCCGGAGATCCAGCCCCGAGTGGCACGGCTGTCGCTCTACCAACGCAGCGCTGCCTGGGTGACACCGAAACCCGACCGACCCGTCCCGGCGAAAGAGCAGCAGCTCTACGAGAAGCACCCCGGCGCCCAGCGCCTGGTCCGTAACCTCGTCTACTGGGTGATGGAGGCGCGCGGTGCCGGCACAGGCTTCGAGGTCAGCGCCACCGTGCAGCACATGAACATCACCGGTCGCGACGGCGTAGCGCTGACAGACGTGTGGAGCGGCCGCGGCATCGGCGCCCACCTCGGCATAACGGTCGCCGGCTTCCCCAACTTCTTCCTGCTGCTGGGGCCCAACACCGGGCTCGGACACAACGCGGTGGTCTTCATGATCGAGTCACAGATCAGGTACGTCCTGCAGGCGCTCGACCTGCTCGACGCACGCGGGGCGGCGTACGTCGACGTACGGCCGGAGGCCGAGGCGGACTTCCTCGCACGCACCCAGCGCCGGCTGGCCGACACGGTGTGGGCGTCCGGTTGCAAGAGCTGGTACCTGGACGAGCACGGCCGCAACTTCACGATCTGGCCGCACTTCACCTGGCAGTACTGGCTCGCGACCCGCCGGTTCCGCCCGGCCGACTACACCATCCGACCGAGTTGTCAGGGTGCCACGCGCTCCACAGTGTCCACCACACGCTGACAACTTTGGTCGGCGCCGCAACCGATCAGTGCTGGTCTCAGCGACGGGTTGTCGTTAGGTTGAGGCATGGCCGACGCCCCTACCGACAGCCCACTGGTCGTCCTTGCGGGCGTGAACAAGTGGTTCGGCGACCTGCACGTGCTGCAGGACATCAACCTCGACATCGCCTCCGGCGAGGTGGTGGTCGTGATCGGGCCTTCTGGCTCGGGCAAGTCGACCTTGTGTCGCGCCATCAACCGCCTCGAGCCGATCAACGAAGGCGAGATCAAGCTCGACGGACAACCACTGCCCGAGGAAGGCAAGGAGCTGGCGGAGCTAAGGGCGGAGGTAGGCATGGTGTTCCAAGCGTTCAACCTCTTTGCCCACAAGACCGTCCTGGACAACGTCACCCTCGGTCCGATCAAGGTTCGAGGACGCAGTACCGCGGAGGCTCGCGCGGAGGCGCAGCAGCTGCTCGAGCGCGTTGGCGTCGGCGAACAAGCCAACAAGTACCCGGCGCAGCTGTCCGGTGGTCAGCAGCAGCGGGTGGCGATCGCGCGTGCCCTGGCGATGCGGCCGAAGGTCATGCTCTTCGACGAGCCCACCTCGTCGCTCGACCCGGAGATGATCAAGGAGGTGCTCGACGTGATGGTCGAGCTCGCCGAAGACGGCATGACGATGGTGGTGGTGACGCACGAGATGGGGTTCGCGCGCACGGCAGCCAATCGTGTGGTGTTCATGGCTGACGGCAAGATTCTGGAAGAGGCCACACCGGAAGAGTTCTTCACCAACCCCGCGTCTGATCGCGCCAAGGACTTCCTCGGCAAGATCCTCCAGCACTGAATGAGCACCGCATCCAAGGCCGGGCTGAACCTGGCGCCGCGTGACCCAAGGAGTTTTGCGACATGAGATACCCAGGAACCAAGACACTGTTTGCAGGAGCGGCCCTCGTGTTGTTGCTTACCGCGTGTGGTGACGACTCAAGCTCCGGCGGCAAGAAGGTAGACGTGCCCGTCGAGGAGAACCCGGAGTTCGACTCAGGCACCACGATGGCGAAGCTGTCCGACGCCGGCAAGATCACGATCGGGGTCAAGGTCGACCAACCAGGAATCGGAATGCTCGAGCCGGGGGCCGAAGCCCCTGAGGGCTTCGACATCGAGATGGGGCGCATTCTCGCGGCCAAGCTCGGCATCGAAGACTCCGATATCGAGTGGAAGGAGACGATCTCCGACAACCGCGAGGCCTTCATCGAAGGCGGTGACGTCGACCTCGTGATCGCCTCCTACTCGATCACGGACGAACGTCGCCAGATCGTCGGCCAGGCCGGTCCCTACTACGTCACCGGACAGCAGCTGCTCGTGCGTGAGGAGGACAAGGACAAGATCACTGGACCCGAGGACCTCAAGGGCGTCAAGGTCTGTTCGGTCGAGGGCTCGACGTCGCTGGCGACCGCCCAGGACGAGTACGGCGCCGATCCAGTGCCGCAAGGCACGTACTCCGAGTGCGTCGACGCGCTGGAGAACGGCACGACCGACGTCATCACCACCGACGGCGCGATCCTTCTCGGGTACGCCGCCGAGGACCCCGACGCGCTCGAGGTGGTGGGTGAGCCGTTCAGTGAGGAGCGCTACGGCGTCGGCTACAAGAAGGGCGACACCGAGTTCTGCCAGTTCATCACCGACACCATCGAAGAGGCGATGAAAGACGGCACCTGGGCCGAGGCTTTCGAGAACACACTGGGTCAGTCCGGCGTCGAGACACCTGAGCCGCCGACCTTGGACCCCTGCGAGTAGCCGGCAGCCCGCGGTGGTGGTCGACGACGCGTCCACCACCGCGCCAGGTCCACTCAGATGACGAGGTGATCACGCCCCGATGGACGTCCTGATCGACAACCGCGCCGCCTACCTAGAGGGATTTGTCGTCACCCTGTGGCTGCTGCTCGTGGCAGGCGCGATCGCGGGGGTGCTTGGGACGACCCTCGCGGCGATGCGCGTCTCACCCGTCACGCTCGTGCGCGGGGTCGGCACCAGCTACGTCAACGTCGTGCGCAACACTCCACTGCTGCTGGTCCTGTTCCTCTTTCGGGACGCGTTTCCCAAACTCGGCTTCAACTACTCGATCAACAACTACTTCGACTTCTTCTTCATCGCGGCCACCACCGGGCTGGGGTTGTACGCGGCAGCGTTCGTCTGTGAGGCGCTACGTTCGGGAATCAACTCGATTCCGCTCGGGCAAGCAGAGGCTTCGCGCGCGATTGGGATGACGTTCGGCCAGTCGATGCGGCACGTGATCATGCCGCAGGCGGTTCGCGCCGTCGTCCCCCCGCTGGCGAGCACCTACATCTCGTTGGCGAAGAACACCAGCGTCGCGATCGGGATCGGGGTCACCGACGCAAGCTTCCAGATGAAGAAGCTCATCAACGACAACGCGGCCGACCAGTGGGCTATCTTTGCTGGCTTCGCGGCAGGCTACGTGGCGATCGTCTGGACGATCGCTCTCCTGGCTCGGATCATCGAGAGACGGACGCGGGTGGCGCGATGAGCAGCGTGCTGTTCGACGTCCCCGGCCCCCGGGCCCGTGCCCGGCACCGGATCTACGCCGGCGTTTTCCTCCTGATCTTGCTGGGGCTCGCGGCGCTGGCCGGATGGAAGCTGTACCAGGCAGACGTCCTGACGGCGACCGTCTTTAACGACGCGTTCCAGAACCGCTTCGTCGTGTTCCTGATCGAGGGACTGGTCTTCGGCACCTTGAAGGCCGCAGGGCTCGCGATCCTGCTGTCCCTGGCACTGGGCATCGTGCTCGCCGTCGGTCGGTTGTCCAACCACTGGTACTTCAGCTGGCCGTGCGCTGCCGTCGTGGAGCTGTTCCGGGCGATCCCGCTCGTGCTGCTGATCGTCTTCTTCTTCTTCGGCCTCGGGTTCCAAGACCTGTGGGCGCTGGTCGTTGCACTCATGCTCTACAACGGCTCCGTCCTGGCCGAGGTGTTCCGCGCCGGCGTCAACGCCGTGGCGAAGGGGCAGAGTGAGGCCGCGTACTCCGTCGGCATGCGCAAGACCCAGGTGATGCGGCTGATCCTGTTGCCGCAGGCGGTGAGGTTCATGCTTCCGGCAATCATCAGCCAATGTGTCATCGTCTTGAAGGACACCTCTTTGGGGGCGCTCATCGTCTACGAGGAGCTGCTGAGGAACTCGCGCCAGGTCGCGCTCAACGTCACCGACGGGACTATCGTCGTGTACGCCGCTGCCGCCCTCGTCTACATCCTGATCAACTACTCGCTGTCCAAGTTCGCCGAGTACCTCGAGCGGCGCCTCGCTCGCCGTGGGGAGCGCACCGTCGACCACAGCCAAGTCGCCACTGAGTGACCCAGTTGTCAGGGTGCCGCACGCTCAGAGGTGTCCACTACACCCTGACAAGTCGGTCAGGTTGAAGCGATGAAGCCGAGCAGATCTTGGCGGGTCAGTACGCCAACGGGCTTGCCGTCCTCCTGCACCAGCACGGCATCCGCCTGGTGCAGCCGGTCGACGGCCGCGGACACCGGCTCACCCGAGCCGATCGTCGGCAGCGGCGGCGCCATATGAGCCTCTACGCGGTCGACGAGCCTCGCCTTGCCGGCGTACAACGCGTCGAGCAGAGCGCGCTCGCTGACCGACCCTGCCACCTCCGCAGCCATCACCGGCGGCTCGGCGTTGACGACGGGCATCTGCGAGACGCCGTACTCGCGCAAGATCGCGACCGCCTCGGCGATCGTCTCGTTGGGGTGGGTGTGCACGAGGTCGGGAAGCGAACCGTCCTTGCGGCGGAGCACCGCTCCCACGCTGATCTCCTCGGGCTGGTCGAGGAAGCCGTAGCGCGCCAGCCAGCTGTCGGAGAAGACCTTGGCCATGTAGCCACGGCCGCCGTCGGGCAGCAGTACGACGATCACAGCGTGCGGGTCCGCCAGCTCGTGCGCCAGCCGGATCGCCGCGGCCGCGGCCATGCCTGACGAGCCACCGACGAGCAGCGCCTCCTCCCGGGCCAGCCGGCGGGTGGTCGCGAACGACTCCCGGTCTGACACGGCGATGATGCGGTCAGCGATGGTGCGGTCGTACGCCTCCGGCCAGAAGTCCTCCCCCACACCCTCGACGAGATAGGGGCGGCCGCTGCCGCCGGAGTACACCGAGCCCTCCGGGTCGGCGCCGATGACCTGCACGCGACCCTCGGAGACCTCCTTGAGGTACCTGCCGACGCCGCTGATCGTGCCCCCCGTGCCGACGCCGGCGACGAAGTGGGTGATCTTGCCCGCGGTCTGTTTCCAGATCTCCGGGCCGGTGTCCTCGTAGTGGCTCAGCGGGTTGTGCGGGTTGGAGTACTGGTCGGGCTTCCAGGCCCCAGGCGTCTCCCGCATCAGCCGGTCGGAGACGTTGTAGTAGCTGTCGGGGTGCTCGGGCGCGACAGCGGTCGGGCACACCACCACCTGCGCGCCGTACGCCTTGAGGACGTTGCGCTTGTCCTCGCTGACCTTGTCGGGGCAGACGAAGATGCAGTGGTAGCCCTTGGCCTGGGCAACCATGGCCAGCCCGACGCCGGTGTTTCCGGAGGTCGGCTCGACGATCGTGCCACCCGGCTGAAGCTCGCCGCTACGCTCGGCCGCCTCGACCATGCGTACGGCGATCCGGTCCTTCACCGAGCCGCCCGGGTTGAGGTACTCGAGCTTGGCGAGCACCGTCCCAGGGGCGCCGTCGGCCGTCTTGCCGAGCTTCATCAGCGGGGTGTTGCCTATCAGGTCGATGAGCGATTCGACGTAGTCCACGGCACCAGCGTAATGCGAGCCTCGGCGAGTCATCCGGTGCGATCGTCCCCGCCGATTGGCCGCCGACGCCGACCTGGGGGGACGCGCCGACTTCGTGACCTCCGGGACAACCGCGGCGACCGCCTCCTACAGTGGACCGGTACGTCACAATCTGGGTGGGTCGAGACGCGGGGGGCCGGGTGAGCAAAGCAGGGGCGGCGCGCAGGCTTGCGGCCGCGGCGGCGTACGGCGGCGGCGGCCTCGGGGCGGTCGGAGCCTCGCTCTACGGCGTACTCCGGGCAGAGGCGGCCCTCGCTCGGCGCAAGATCGGCAACGCCGACGGCGAGCCGCCGAACCCGACCGGGCTCTACGGCGCTGACCTCGCCGGCCGGCCGATCGTGCTGGCGGTGCTGGGTGACTCGAGCGCCGCCGGCTACGGCGCCACGGAGCCGGCCGAGACGTTCGGTGCGTTCCTCGCCGCCGGACTGTCCGAGCTGGCCGAGCGACCGGTACTGCTCGAGAGTGTCGCCAAGGTCGGCGCGAAGACCGCCGATCTCGAGGGGCAGATCCCACGCGCGCTGGTTGCCGGGCCCGACATCTGCGCCATCATGATCGGCACCAACGACGTCACGCACCGGGTCCCGCCGTCGGCCTCGGTGCGGGCGCTCAGGGACGCCGTCGAGACCCTGCGGGCGACCGGCAGTGAGGTCGTCGTCGGCACTTGTCTCGATCTCGGGACGGTGCGTCCGATCGCTCAGCCGCTCCGCCAGGTGGCCCGGCAGTGGAGCCGGCGCCTGGCCGCCGCCCAGACCATCGCGACGGTCGAGGCAGGTGGGAGGGCCGTCTCACTCGGCAGCATCCTCGGCCCGGAGTTCGACGCGTCACCGGTGGACCTGTTCGGTCCTGACCGGTTCCACCCGTCCCCGGCCGGCTACCGCAGCTGCGCGCAGGCGATGCTGCCGACCGTGGCAGCCGCCGCCGGCGTCGGGTCTGACGCCGTCGACGTACCGGAGGCAGCGAGGGGCGAGGGTGTCCGTTCGCTCGCCCTGGCGGCGGTCGAGGCGGCCGAGAGCGCCGGCACGGAGGTGTCTCGGGTCGAGACCGAGGGGACCGACCTCGGACCCCGTGGCCGCTGGGCCTTGCTGCGACACCGACGCCGGCATGACGCACCCGTGGTGGGCTCGATCGACGAGGTGGCGGCCGACCGCTCACCGGCCGGCGACGACCCTTCCGAGGACGCAGACGCACAACTATCGCCGGCAGCCGAGAATTGGCCGTGACCTCTTGTCCTCTCGTCCGTGATGGGGCAGGGTCGGCTGCACGGCCCCTGTAGCGACCCCCCGGAGGAACCCATGGCCCTTCACCACTCCGAAGAAACGCATCAGATGCTGGTCGCGCGGGTTCCCGACGCGACCGGTCGTCCGCTTCAAGAGTGGTTCGGCCACCTCGACAACAGCCCTGGCTTCATCAAGTTCGACGACCGGGTGCGCTGGCTCCGCGACGAGTACGGTCTCGCGCACGGTCACGCCACCGCGATCGTGCACGAGCACGACCTCCGCAAGGCTCACCGCAGCTTCGAGTAGCACGCGAAACGGCCCCCGGATCACTCCGGGGGCCGACTCGTTTGAGGCTGCGTGCGTCAGTCGCTCTGCAGGATCGCCAGGATGCGCAGCAGGTTGATGTAGATCCAGATCAGCGTCACGGTGAGCCCGAACGCTGCCCGCCACGACTCCCGCTCCGGCAGGCCGGCGCGGATGCCCTGCTCGACCATGTCGAAGTCGAGGATGAGCATGAAGATGCCGATGCCGAGTCCGACGAAGCTCATGAGCAAGCCGAGCGTGCCGAAACCGCCGAAGCCGATCGCGTTGCCGAACAGGCTCAGCACGAGGTCGAGCATCAGCAGGGCGAAGAAGCCGAACATCGCGATCGTGACGTACTTGCGGAACTTGTCGGTCACCTGGATGTTGAAGAACTTGTACGCAGCCAGCGTTGCGACGAACGCCGCCACCGTGCCGAGAACAGCACCGGTCACCGCGCCGTCAGCAATGTGCTGGTAGGCCTCGCTGACCGCGCCGAGGAAGAGTCCTTCGAGCGCGGCGTACGCCAGCACGAAGGCGGGCTGCACGGTGCGCATGAACGACACAGCGAGGGCCATGCCGAGACCACCGAACGCCCCGATCATCCAGGCCGTCATGGTGTAGTCGGCCTCACCCGCCGTCGAGCCGTCGGGGAGGAAGATCCACGTCAGCGCGGCCGACACCACGACGACGGCAAGCGTCGTGGCAGTGCGCATGACGACGGAGTCGATCGTCATCCGCTCCTGCAGCGCCTGCCCGGTGGGGTAGTTCCAGCTCGCGGGGTCGGTGCCCTGCGGCGGGCCATAGCCGGGTTGCGGTTGGCCGTAGCCCTGCTGGTATTGCGGTGGTGCGGGCTGCTGGCCATAGCCCTGGTGACCCTGGCCACCTGCGGGGTACGCCTGGTTTCCGTAGCTCTGGGTTCCGTGGCTCTGGGCTCCGTAGCTCTGGGCGGGTTGCCCGTTGAAGCCCTCGGATCTGCCGAACACGGGGTTGTTGCTTCGCATGGGAAGACTTCCTCCTTGGCCCGACACCGTGACGGGTCTGTCCCCATCATACCGGGACGGGCTCACCGGGCGGCGAGCAAGCGCACGTCTGGTGGGGCCCCCGTACGTCTGACGCCGGATGTCAGAAGACGTACCCGAAACCGCCTCCCGCGCGACCGTCTGCCGCCGGATGTCGGAAGACGCACCCGAACCGCCTCCCGCGCGACCGTCTGCCGCCGCATGTCGGAAGACGTACGCCACCCTCGCCGCCGCCACCGACGAGACCAGTGCCCCCGGTGGGACTCGAACCCACACTGAGCGCCTTTTAAGGGTGCGTCCTCTGCCAGTTGGGATACGGGGGCTGGCGCGCCACCTCGCGACGGCGCGGTCTCATCGTAGGGCCGACGATTGCGGCGTACGCCGGCGAAACCTCGCCCGGGCGACCCGCGACCGCCAAGCGGCTACCGGTTGGCGCGGTCGAAGTCGTCGCGCGGCCGCTGCAACGACCCCAGCGAGACGACGTCGCGCCGGAAGAACAGCGCCAGCGTCCAGTCGAGGACGACCCGCATCTTCTTGCTCAGCGTCGGCATCCTGCTCAGGTGGTAGGTGCGGTGCATGAACCACGCCGGCAGCCCGCGCAGCTTGATGCCGTAGACCTGCGCGACCCCTTTGTGCAGACCGAGGCTGGCCACCGAGCCGACGTGCTTGTGCTTGTAGTCCTTGAGCTCCTCCCCTCGCAAGGAGCGCACCAGGTTGGCCGCGAGCAGCCGCGCCTGGCGGACGGCGTGCTGCGCGCTGGGCGAGCACAGCTGGCCGGGGTGAGTGAGGTCGGGGACGGCGGCGTTGTCGCCCGCGGTCCAAGCGTGCTCGACGCCCTCGACCGTGAGGTTGGGCAGTGCCTTGACCCGACCCTTGTCATCGAGCGGCAGGTCGGTGGAGGCGAGCAGGGGGTTCGCCTTCACGCCGGCAGTCCAGACCAACGTGTCGGCGTCGAACTCGTCACCGTCGGACAGCACGATGTGGTGGTTGGTCGCGGACTCGAGCCGCGTGTTCAGCCGCACCTCGATGCCCCGCTCACGGAGCCGTTTGACCGTGTAGCGGCCCATGTCCGGTCCGACCTCGGGCAGGATTCGGTCGCTGGCCTCGACCAGGACGAACCTCAGGTCATCGGGGGTGAGGGACTCGTAGTACCTGGTGGCGAAGCGAGCCATGTCCTCGATCTCGGCGAGCGCCTCGATGCCGGCGTAGCCGCCGCCGACGAAGACGAACGTCAGCGCACACGCGCGGGTCGACTGGTCCAGCGTCGACGTGGCGACGTCGAGCCGGTCGAGCACCTGATTGCGCAGGGCGATCGCCTCCTCGATCTGCTTGAACCCCATCCCGACCTCCTTGAGCCCCGGGATCGGCAGCGTGCGCGCCACGGAGCCGGCGGCGATCACGAGCTCGTCGTAGGACAGCTCATAGGCATCGCCTTGGGGTGGCTCGACCGTCAGCCGCTTGGCGGCGTGGTCGATCCCGACGACGCGGGCGGTCAGCACCTCACACCCCTTGAGCGTCCGGCGTAGCGGTACGACGACATGGCGTGGCTCGAGCGAGCCGGCAGCGGCCTCCGGCAGGAACGGTTGGTAGGTCATCGCGGAGCGCGGGTCGATCACGGTCACCCGAGCCTCCCCGCGGCGCAGCGACTTCTGCAGCCCGAGCGCGGTGTACATGCCGACGTACCCACCGCCGACGATCACGATGTGGGGAGTGCTCATGACGTCCTCGATTCGCTGGTGCGTACCCCGCCACCCTATCGCTCGTGAAAACTTTCACACACCGGTCCCACCCGGCGTCACGACGCGGCGAGACGGGCCGCCGCCCCGAGCACCTCGTCGAGCATGGGTGCGGTCAAGGTGCCCGTGAACGTGTTCTGCTGGCTGGGGTGGTACGACGCCAGCACTACCAC
>JAABUR0100007759.1_pt1 | contig 12608 bp, 9 predicted proteins | sample 5560091 | NCBI WGS metagenome assembly JAABUR01 (sample SAMN10711879, study PRJNA513375) | rock metagenome | isolation source: Antarctica rocks | place: Antarctica: Victoria Land, University Valley sud
AATCAGGCTTGTCAGTGCGAAGGGCAGCGTGAGCATAAAGTGACCTCTCTTGGCGGAGTTGGTCAGCCAGCTTACGCTGCCTTTCGCTCATTGTTCAAAGATCAAATTGGATAAAGTCGAGCTAAGGGTATCGCAACGATATTGATAAGGTTGGTGAGCAAGGTGACATCTGCGTTATACTGAAATGGGCGTTGTTTATCGTGATTGAAAACCGCCTTCCGGTGATCGGCAGTTCCTCTACACAAGAGTTTAAGAGTGCGGACAAAAACATGAGCAATGGTTTGGAAATCCTCATCGTTGAAGAAAATATAGCAGAGTCCGAACATCTCAAGCACATCCTTGAGCAGCACAGCCACAAAGTCTCAGTTGAGCATAACGGTCGGCTTGCCCTTGCTCACGTGCGTGAGCATCAACCGCAAATCGTGATTAGCGCCGTCATGTTGCCGGAGATGGACGGCTACACGCTCTGCCGTGAGATCAAAGCCGACGAGCAGCTTAAAAACATTCCGGTGATTTTGTTGACCTCGCTATCTGATGCAGCCGACATCATACGCGGCTTGGAGTGCGGAGCCGACAACTTCGTGACGAAGTCGTATGACGAAGATTTGCTAATGTCACGCATCGAGTACATTGTACTTAACCGTGAGTTGCGCGCGGGCGCGGAAGCGCAGGTCGGCGTGGAGGTCATCTTCGGCGGCGAAAAATATTCAATTACGCCGGAGCGCCAGCAGATAGTCGATCTTTTGATTTCGACTTTTGAGACGGCGGTGCAGAAGAATCTTGAGTTGGTGCGTGTGCAGCAAGAATTGAACAGGCTGAACGAACGACTGGAAGTAGAGGCGAGAGGACGGACGGCTGCGCTGGTCGAGGAAGTCGCCGAGCGTAAGCGCGCTGAAGAAGCGTTGCTTGCCAACGAGCAAAGCTTCCGCGAATTGGTTAACGTACTGCCAATTGCTGTTTACGCCTGTGATTCGTCGGGAGCCATCGAAAGCTATAACAAGCGCGCTGTGGAGTTGTGGGGACGCGCGCCGAATATCGGAGACCTCGCCGACCGTTTCTGTGGTTCGTATAAAATTTATAATCTCGATGGCACACATGTGCCCCATGCGGACTGCCCGATGGCGCAAGTGTTGCTCACAGGAAAGCCTGTGTCGAATGAGGAAATTGTGATCGAGCGTCCCGATGGTTCGCGCCGCACGGCGATGGTCAGTGTTCTTCCGCGCCGTGACGAGCAGGGAAACATGGCTGGCGCGATCAACTGCTTGACCGACATCACCGAGCGCAAGCAGGCGGAAGCCGAACGCGATGCTGAACGTCAATTGCTCGACGCACTCGTCAATCAACTGCCCGTCGGTGTGATGTTTCGTGACGTGACCGGTCGCCACACACGCGCCAATCAAGCGGCGGCAATGCTGACGCGAATTGAACGCGACAAGCTTGGTGAAATGAATGCCCTCGAAGTTATTCAAGCTGTTCGCGCCACAAGAACAGATGGATCGCCTCTGAGAGAAGAAGATATTCCGCCGATCATAGGGCAACGCGGGCAGCTTCCCGTCGAACCGTTTGAAGTTTTGATTAATCCTTTGGAAGGTGCGACGCGGCGGGCGAACATCAGCATCGCGCCTGTTGCGCTTGAGGGACAGGAGCCGTTCGGCAGCGTCGTCGTCATCAACGATGTCACAGACCAATACTCTGTGCAGGAACAACTACGGCAATCGCAGAAGATGGAATCAATCGGCACAATGGCTGGCGGTGTCGCGCACGACTTCAACAATCTATTGACGGCGATACTCGGTAATACGCAGCTTGCGTTGCGCAAACTTCAACCCGGCGATCCGATGCAGCCTCGTTTGCTGGAGATTGAAAAAGCGGGCAAGCGCGCCGCCGTGTTGACACGCCAACTCTTAGCCTTCAGCCGCCGCCAGCATTTGGAACGCAAGACCATTAATCTTAATGAAACTATCGCCGAAATTATCAAATTACTTCAGCGCATCATCGGCGCGGATGTCGAAGTGCAGGTGAAGTACGCCACTGATTTGTCTGCGGTCTTTGCTGATCCGGCGCAAATCGAGCAAGTGATAATGAATCTCGGCATCAATGCACGTGACGCGATGCCCGAAGGCGGAAAACTCACTATTGAGACAAGCAACATCGAACTGGACGCGAGCTACTTGCGCAAGTACGCTTACATACAGCCCGGCAAATACGTGCAGATAAGTGTGAGCGATACCGGCACAGGCATGGACGACGAAACGCAGGAGCGTATTTTCGAGCCGTTCTTCACCACCAAAGCCGTCGGCAAAGGAACCGGACTCGGTCTCTCAATGGCCTACGGCATCATCAAGCAACATGACGGCCACATCAATGTTCACAGTGAAGTGGGTCTTGGCACGACCTTCAAAATCTTTCTGCCCGTCGATGAGAAAGCCGTCGAGAAAGAAAAGCAAGTAAGGCAGCTTCCGTTGCTCGGCGGAACGGAGACAATTCTCGTCGCCGAAGACGAAGAAGCGCTGCGAAATTTAGCGAGAGACGTTCTGGAAGGGATGGGCTATACAGTGCTGGTGGCAGATAACGGCGAAGAAGCTGTCGAAGTATTTGCGCAACTCGGCGAGAACATAGACATGCTGTTGTTCGATGTCGTAATGCCGCGCATGGGCGGACTCGAAGCTTATCAGCGTATACGCGAGCGAAGCGGCGTTGATGTGCCGTTGATTTTTATGACAGGCTATAGCACTGAGACAGTGCAGAGCCGGTTCGTTAATCAGAATGTGCCGGTTGAAGAATTGGGCGCAACGGTGATTCAAAAACCTTACAGCGTCGAGGGACTTGGGCGCAAGGTGCGTGGGCTATTGGATTCCGCGCGTCGGAAATGAACCGGCTACTTCACCTGCACAAGAAAAACAAGCCTGTGAATCAACCAATCATAATTCATTCGAGAGCATATAGTTGTTTAGTTTGAGCATATCTGATGAAACGCGCCGGTCAGACTGTTTCAAGTCGGCATTGCTTTGTGCCTGCGTGCGCGGCGGTGATCCAGAAGCTCGATGTTTTCTTTGACGCGCGTGTAAATTCCGTCCGCATCAAGGCCGTATTTCGCCAGCAGTAGTTTCGCATCGCCGTGAGTCACAAAGCGGTCGGGGACGCCCATCCGTACCACGCGCACACGATCCTGCAAGCCGTTTTCTTCTAAAAGTTCCATCACCGCCGCGCCGAATCCGCCTGCCAGATACGCTTCCTCAACCGTCACAAGAAGGCGCACGTTGCGCGCCAGCGCAAGCAGTAGTTCCGCGTCGAGCGGTTTGACGAAACGCGCGTTGACCACCGTCGCTTCGATTTTGTCTGCCGCCAGATGTTCCGCCGCCTTTAACGAAGGATAAACCATCGAGCCGTAAGCGATGATCGCAACTTCGCACGCCGCTCTATCGCTACTGCTGCCACCATCGCGCAGGATTTCGCCCCTGCCGATCTCCAACAATTGTGGCGCGCGGTCAAGCTTAACGCCGACGCCGACGCCGCGCGGATAACGAATCGCTGCCGGGCCAGCGTGCTCAATCGCCGTGAACAACATATCGCGCAACTCCGCTTCATCCTTCGGAGCCATCGCAATCATGTTCGGTAGCGGACGAAGATAAGCGATGTCTAAAAGCCCGTGATGCGTCGGGCCGTCGCCGCCGACGATGCCTGCGCGGTCAAGCGCAAACGTGACGTTCAGGTTCTGCAAACAAACATCGTGCATCACTTGATCGAAGCCACGTTGCAGAAACGTCGAATAGATGGCGGCGACGGGCTTTAAGCCTTCGCAGGCGAGTCCGGCGGAAAACGTCACGGCGTGCTGCTCCGCGATACCGACATCAAAAGAGCGTTCGGGAAATCTTTCGAGCGCAAGATCAATGCCCGTCCCGTCCGGCATCGCCGCCGTCAGCGCGACGATTCTTTCGTCCTTCGCCATCAACTCGCACAAAGTTTCGCCGAATACAGCAGTGTACGCCGGAGCGTTTGACGCAGACTTAATGCCCTTCCCGGTAGCAATATCAAACGGCCCTGACGCGTGCCATTTGTAACGATTCTTTTCCGCAGGCGCGTAGCCTTTGCCCTTCACGGTCAAGGCGTGGACGAGCACGGGGCCATCCGTCACCTGTTGCGCTTCACGAAGTGCGGCGACGAGCGCGCGCGGATTATGGCCGTCAACATAGCCGATGTATTTGAAGCCGAGTTCGTTGACGAGCGCGCCCGGCAACACCGCCGCCGCGAGCGCGTCCTTCACAGTTTTCGCCGCGTGATGCAAGCGTTCGCCTAAAGTAGGAACGGAGAGCAAGGTTTCTCCGACTTCATCTTTGAAGCGATGATAGCTTTGCGCTTCGCGTATGCGATTCAGATAACCCGTGAGCGCACCAACTGCCGGAGCGATGCTCATCTCGTTGTCGTTCAAAAGCACGATCAGGCGCGTCTTCAAATGTCCCGCCTGATTGATCGCTTCCATCGCCATCCCGCCCGGCAAGCTTGCGTCACCGATAATCGCGCAAACGTGGTGAGATTCCTTCCGAATATCGCGCGCCTTCGCCATGCCGAGCGCGGCGGAAATGGAAGTCGAAGCGTGGCCTGCGCCGAACGTGTCATATTCAGATTCTTCGCGCTTGAGAAAGCCACTGAGGCCGCCATATTGCTTGATCGTCGGCAATTGATCGCGCCGCGCCGTCAAAATCTTGTGCGCGTAAGCCTGATGGCCGACATCCCAGACGAGGCGATCAACGGGCGTGTCGAACGCGTAATGAAGCGCGACGGCGAGTTCAACCGCGCCGAGCGATGCGCCCGTGTGACCGCCGACTCTGGACATTGTTTCGATGATGTATTGCCGAATCTCTGCGGCAACTTGCGGCAATAAATCAATTGGCAAACAGCGCAGATCGGCGGGCGAATTAATCGTTTGTAGGAGTTCCATTTGGACGCGTATTGTAGCGCGTGCGCGTGGCTTTTGCTACCTCTTGACACATTTCCGGCGCGGTATTGCAAAGTAACGCGGTGTATCTTTCAGAGTATCGTCGCAACTTATTTTCAAGCGATATTTTCAAACCAAAGGTAATGTTTGCGCGTCTGAATTTTTGAAGCGAATAACAGGCGCTTCCTTCAATGCCCGTTTATCTGCCGCTTGATCGCCACGCGTGCGGCGGGCGTTTTTCTTGAAATCAATAAAGGAGTTTTTGCAAATGTCTTTCAGCAACAAATTAACCACAGCAGGCTTGTCGCTCGGTCTCGCAATGGCTTTCGGCTCGCTCGCCTTTGCGCAAACTACGCAACCCGCTCCGCCGCCTTCCCCCAGTTCAGGCAACGCGCAAAGCGAAAGGCGCGGGATGGGTAAACATCACCGCCAAATGGGTGAAGGCCATAAAGGTGAAGGCCGCGAGGGTATGGGCGGCCTGCGTTTAATGCGCGAACTTGATTTGACCGACGCGCAAAAGCAGCAGGCACGCGTTATCCGAGAGCGTTACACGGCGAGCACTAAAACGCAGCGCGAAGAATTGCGTCAGCTACATGAACAAAAAAAGCAGGGCACGCTGCCCGCCGACGCCAAAACAAAAGCCGAGGCTCTGCGCACGCAGCTTGCCGAATCAAACAAACAAATGCACAACGAAATGCTCGCCATTCTCACGCCGGAGCAGCGCACCAAGTTAGAGACGCTTGAGAAAGAGCGCAAGAGTGAACGCCGCGAACACAGGCGTGGTGGTCGCGACGGTAAGAAGGACGAAGGTCAAACGAGCGTTCAGTAACTTGGCATCACCACAAACATAGAAACTTAAAAAGTCTCGCCGCGCATTACGCATGGTGAGACTTTTTCTATGCTGCTTCGTGCGAGTGGCTTTGTTAAAAGCTATGTGACTGAAGGTGCGCGGCGCAGGCGTAGCACGGCGATTTCGGGACGCGCGCCAAAGCGTATGGGCAGACCGATCATGCCCGTGCCGCGTGACACGTAAAGCTGCGTACCGCTGCGTTCGTACAAACCGCGCACGTAATGAAACGGCCTCAGCCATTGAACGGGCGCGCCGATAAACGGCAAACTGACTTGCCCGCCATGCGTGTGGCCGCTAAGGATCAAAGATATATTTTTCGTTTGCGGCAAATCGAACACATGCGGCTGGTGTGACAGCAGAATTGTCGGGCGCTTCTGGTCTATGCCGCCAAGCGCGCCGTGCCAATCGTCTGCCGCCCAAGACCAATCGCCGACGCCCGCGAGTTGCAATTCGTCGCTGCCGCGTTTGATTTTAGTATTACGGTTATCAATGACATTGATATGAGCGCGTTCGAGCGCACGCACGGTCAACGACGCGTCCGTTTTGTGATCGTGATTGCCGAGCACCGCCCACACGCCTTCCGGCGCACGAAGGCGCGCCAACTCTTCCGCACACGGCTCGACGAATTGACGCCACACAGTCGTGTAATCGCCCGTCAACACGAACATGTCAGGTCGCGTGCTCTGCGCCAATTCCACAACGCGCCGCACTTCTTCTATGGAAATAAGGCGGCTGTGATGCACGTCCGAAACCTGCGTGATCCGAAAGCCCTCGAACGCCTGCGGCAAATCACGTATAAGGATGTCCGTCTCCGTTAATTCGTAATTATACGGCTCGACTAAATCAGCGTAAGCGGCGGTCGCCGATACGGTCACCAATCCTGCGGCAGCTAGCCCGCGCACGAATTGTCTTCTGGTAAGGGGACGTTCAATCATCTTGGCTGTGATTGTAACATCAACCGCGCGCAGAAGAGTTGCGGCAAGAAATTATGTATCCCATCTCTGCGCCGCTTGACAATCTTCCGGCTTGGAATAGAATAATCGAATTGTCTAAGTCTGTTAGACGGATTAGTTTTGCGGAGATGTGGCCGAGTGGCTGAAGGCGGCGGTTTGCTAAACCGTTATAGTCCAAAAGGCTATCACAGGTTCGAATCCTGTCATCTCCGCCATTAACTCAAAGTAGGAAGGCGGAAGGATGAAGGCGGAAACGTCTACACTTCATCGTTCCGCCTTTTTACGTTTATACTTTCTGTTATGACTACACGAGTTCGTTTTGCTCCGTCGCCGACAGGCTATCTGCACATCGGCGCGGCGCGCACAGCCCTTTTTAATTATTTTTACGCGCGCCAAACGGGTGGCCTTTTTCTGCTACGCATCGAAGACACGGACACGCAGCGCTCGACCGAAGCCTCGACGCGCTCGATCATCGAAGGTCTCGAATGGCTCGGGCTGAATTACGACGAAGAAATTGTTTTTCAATCAGCTAATGCCGACAAGCACAGAGCCGCTGCGCGAAAGTTGCTTGATGAAGGCACAGCTTATCGTGATTTTACGCCGAAAGAGCAGCACTCCGATAAGAACATCAAACAGGAAATCGCCGAACGCGCACGCGCCCACGCAGCCGAAGGTGGCGTTGACCACAGAAGCAACCCGTTCCGCGATTTGCCGAAAAAAGAGTCCGACGAACGCGCTGACGCAGGTGAATTATTCGCTGTGCGTTTGAAAGTTCCGCGCGCAGGCAAAACGCATTTCGACGATGCTGTGTTCGGCGCGCAGGAACGCGACTATACGGAGATTGAAGACCTCGTTATTTTACGCTCCGACGGCCAGCCGCTCTATAATTTATCGGTCGTGCTCGACGACATCGAAATGCGTATCACGGATGTAATTCGCGGGCAGGATCATTTAACAAACACGCACAAACAGATTCTGCTTTACGAAGCGCTCGGTGTGAAACCGCCACGCTTCGCGCATCTGCCGCTCATCTTAGCGCCGAACAAAGGCAAACTCTCGAAGCGCAAACACGGCGAAGTCGTTTCCTTAACAACTTATCGTGATCGCGGATTTGTGCCCGCCGCCTTTCGCAATTTCCTAGCGCTGCTCGGCTGGGCTGCGCCCGACAGCGAACAAGAGATCATGTCGCTCGATGAATTGATCGAAAAGTTTTCGCTCGCGGGCATACATCGTTCCGGCGCTGTCTTTAATTTCAACGAACACGATCCGCGCCATTGGACAGACGACAAAGCGATCTGGATGAACGCAGAATATATACGCACAATGCCGCTCGCCGAACTTATCCCGATGGTCAAAGCAGAACTGCGCGCAAACAAATTGTGGCGCGAGGAATACGAAGAAGACGAACAGGCTTGGTTTGAAAGAACAGTCGAGTTGATTCGCGCGCGCTTTTTCACGCTCAAGGATTTCTCCGCGCAGGGACGCGCTTATTTTTCCGAAGATTTTGATTTCGACGAAGCCGCCGTCAAAAAGAATCTCTTGAAAGAACCACGCCTTAAAGAACTGTTGCCGATGCTCGCCGCGCGCCTTGAAACAACAGAACCGTTTATAGCGGAGAACGTCGAAGCGGCGTTGCGCGCCTTTGCAGATGAGGTTGGCGTCAAAGCCGGATTATTCATCAACGCCTCGCGCACGATGCTGACGGGGCAAGCTGTCGGCGCGTCTATGTTCGAGGTCTTCGAGGTCATCGGACGGGAACGCACCCCGCGACGCCTGCGCAGCGCCGAACCCTGGACAGCATTCAAAGAATAGACTGCATCACTTCGAGGAATTTTACGTTATGCTGAAACGGTTTTTCATTGCGATTACGCTTACGATAGCTTGCGTGGCTCCGACAATTTTCGCGCAGACCGCGCAGCGCACGCCGACGCAGACAACGCGTGAACGAACCACTACGACGACCACGACAAACGCCCCGCAATCAACGCGCGCGAACACCGCGAGTTCGCAGGAAACATCAACGACGACAACCACCACGCAAACCTCGCGTGCGCGCACGGCGGCGGCGCGGCGTGCTGCCGCGAATCAAGCGACCAGCGGCGCGCAGCAACCGGGCGCGAGCGGAGTGCTTGCCGCTTTTGATGCGCTCGTCGAAGGCATCGAGCGCGCGGACGTGAACGCCGTGACAGCCGCGTACTGGTACTCGCCGCAGCTCCTGCTTTTCAATTACAACGGCACAGTCACAAAGTCTTGGGAGCAACTGCGAAAGAACCGCGCGAGTTCGTACCCGGAGATGAAGGATGTACGTTTAGACATACGCGACCGCCGCGTGCAAATGCTCGCGCCGACAGCAGCTTTAGTGACGTGTTTGTGGACGCAGTCGCAAACTTTTCGCGGCGCGCCGGAGACTGCTTCCGGGCGCATGACGCTTGTTTACCGGCGCGTCGGGAACGTCTGGAAAATCGCTCACTTGCATACTTCGCCGGACATGCCCGATCCTTCGCGTGTTCCCGCTTCAGAGCAACTGCCCGTGAACGAGCCGCCGCCGACGCCGCAATTAATCGTTAAGCCTACGCCGTAACTGTCCGGCGAGGGCGCAGAGCGCTTAGCTCGCCCGTGCGTATTCGTAGTAAACTTGCGGCGAACTAAATCGAACACAAAGGAAGGTAAACGAAAATGGATTGGATGAATCAACTCGGTGGAATGCTGCAACAGTACGCGGGAGCGAACGCGAATCAAGCGCCGCAAACAGTGCGTGACGACTACGATCAATTCGCGCAGGCAGCGCCGCAATCGGCTATCGCCGAAGGACTCGCCGCCGCGTTTCGCTCGGATCAAACGCCGCCGTTCGGCAATATGGTCGCGCAGATGTTCGGCAACGCCAACGGCCAGCAACGTGCAGGCATTCTCAATTCTTTGATGGCCGCCGTTGGCCCCGCACTGCTTTCGCAAATGCTATCGCGCGGCGGCGGTGGCGGTGGATTGTCCGGCCTCGCGGGATTGCTCGGCGGCGGGCAGCAACAAGTGACGCCGGAACAGGCCGAACAAGTTTCGCCTGAAGCCGTACAGGAAATCGCGGCGCAAGCCGAACAGAAAGACCCTTCGGTAGTGGATCAAATCAGCAATTTTTACTCTGAGCATCCAACGCTCGTCAAAACGCTTGGCGGCGCAGCGCTAACCATCGCGCTCGCCAAGATCGCGCAGCAACAGCAAGGTGGTTAACTTTTTTGTTAGTGAAAACAGTTTTTGCGCGTGTGCGTGTTTACCGCCAGTAACGAAGAAGAATGTTATCCGCTCGTCAACGATGCCAGCAAAGCGATGACACGCCCGCGCAATTTTTTTTCGGTTTACGATTCTACTTTGACAAAGCGCTGTTAACTTTTCCCGCTTTTATAGTTTTCCCCGGAACTGGTATAATTTGCTTTCATCAATTCTGGCTACCTTCATTTGTTTTTAATTAAGTTGCGCTGCACACAAACAACGTTAAGGTGCATAACCATCTCCGGTCGAAGCTAATTCCGATGCCCTTGCACACTCAAGCCTACAATCTATGGTTGCTCGCAGCGGGCGGCGCAGGCTACGGAGCGCGTTACATGACGCAGCGCTGGCGTGTCGCACGTTTGCCGCACACGTTCGGCGAAGACCCGCTCGACGAACTGCTGTCGCTACAGGAAACTTACGGCTACAACGCGCACTCGCTGGTCAGCGTCGCGCCGGGAGCGCGCATGTGGCGCGATTCAGGCGGCATGAATGGGGCAATTATTTACAGTGAGTTCGGGCGTGTGTGGCTGGCGACGGGCGATCCTTTAACAAGCGTTGACGAGATGGGCGAATTTGCGTGCCGCTTTATCGAAGCCGCGCGTAAACAGAAACGCGTCGCGGCATTTGTGCCGGCGAGCGCAAGGTTTGCGCGCGGCTGCGCGGCGCAGTGTAACTTGAGCGGCGTTAAAGTCGGCGCGGCACCTTATTTCGATTTGCAGACGTGGAGGCCGCGTGGTGACCGCGCAAAGAAACTGCGCGCGGGCATTAATCAAGCGCGGCGCGCAGGCGTCAGCGTCGAAGCGTTGCATTCAATAAACCCTCAAATTGTTGAAGAGACTGCGATGCTCTGCCGGCGTTGGTTAGGTACGCGGCGCACGGCGACGACGCTCGGCTGGTTATTCGCGCTCGATCCGTTTCGCCACGGTGAACGCAAAAAGTTTTTCGCGGCGCGTGATGCTGAAGGAAATCTCGTGGGTTTTCTCGCGGCGAGTCCCATTCCGGCGCGCGAGGGCTGGTATCTGGAAGACGTGTTGCGGCAACCGAACGCGCCGAACGGGACGGCTGATCTGCTCGTCTCCGAAGCGCTCTTGCAACTTGGCGCAAGCGGCGCGAAACTCGCCACGCTCGGCACATCACCACTTGCAATGGATGGCGGCGACGACATTCCCAAGGGCGATCACGCAGTAGTCGAAAGCGCTTTGCGTTTGACGAGCAAGCGTCTCGGCATGTTCTATAATTTTGAAGGCCTGCGCCGCTTCAAAGCGAAGTTCGCTCCGACATGGTGGGAAAGCGAATATGTACTTGTGCCGCGCGGCGCAAGCGTTCCGCCACGCGTCGCACACGCGATTGTCCGCGCCATCGCACCCGGCGGTATCAGCCGACTGCTCACACGCCACGTCGCGCGCTCAATCCGCCGCAAGGAATCCGCACAGTAAAACGAACGCTGTAAAATCGTTTTCGCCGCTACCTGCCAATCGCACTGTTCATAAACGCCGCGACTGAATCAAGGTAAGCGTCTCCGCCGAATCTTGCGAGGGCGTGATCCGCGCCGCGAACGATCAACAGTTTTTTAGGTTCATGCGCGGCGGCGAAAAGCGCGCGGCCTTGCTCGACGGAAATCAAATGATCTTGGTCGCCATGCGTAACGAGCACAGGACACTTCATGCGCTGTAGTTTGTGAAGTGAGGCGAAACGATTTCTTCCGAGCGAATGCAACAGGCGCGGTAACCAAGGCAGAAGCGACGCAGCCATATCGCTTGCGGAAGTAAGGCCGGATTCTAAAACGAGCGCGCCGCACAGCCTGCGCGATGCGATATCAACGGCGGCAGTCGTGCCGAGCGATTGCCCGTAGAGCACAAGTTGAGGGGCACGCACTTTGCGCTCGCGCACCAAATAATCGTAAGCGGCATCGGCGTCTGCGAAAAGTGTCCGCTCGTCCGTCGTTTGGCCTTCGCTTCGCCCGTAACCTCTATAATCGAAGATCAGTACGTCGAAACCGTTCTTCGCCAGCCGCTCCGCGATCCACGCGACACCACTCAAATTGCCGCCGTTGCCGTGAAAGTAAAGCACTGTCGCGGCGGCTGGCTGCATGTCGGTGCGCGCATGAAAAAACCATCCGTGCAGCCGCGTGTTTTCGTCAACCTTAAACCATACGTCTTCAGTGTTCGCAGGTAACGTCCAAGAATCATTCGTCGCATAGCGCACAGGATGAAACGTGAGCTTTGATTCAAGAAAGCGCCCGCCGAAGAAGATGAGCGTCGCGGCGAGCACCAGCAAAGAAATAACTGTCAGCAAAGTTTTACGAGTACGCGGCATCCGGCGTTCGTGTGCCACTTGAAAGTACGACTCCGCTAATTCCCCAACTACATTCCGGCCTGCACACTCGCCCTTTATATTTGTTACCCGGACAATCTTATCGCGGCTCCTTCAGCGAAAAAGAGTTCGCTTCAAATATCGTCAGGCAAGTGTGGCGGTATGGTATCTATAGCTAATTGCAATTGGGTGTAACCTGATAACCGCAGTGTCTGAACCACCCTTCGCAGTCAGTGAGAGTGACGAGGGCGAGTGCCGCGACCAACGCTCGCTCCAACTCTTCGCGGGTGCGTGC
>JAABUR0100007761.1_pt1 | contig 12605 bp, 11 predicted proteins | sample 5560091 | NCBI WGS metagenome assembly JAABUR01 (sample SAMN10711879, study PRJNA513375) | rock metagenome | isolation source: Antarctica rocks | place: Antarctica: Victoria Land, University Valley sud
AGATCTGCAAGCGCTGCCTCAATTGAAGCCATATTGAATTTGTAATTGATTTTTGAAGAAAGATGAAAGTAGTAAAGTGGGGTGTGCACGGGACCGGAACGTGCATCGGGCCGGGAATACTCCTAATAGTATCATCAGAAATATAATGAAGGAATTGAAAAGAATTCGGAAGCGACGAACTTTACAGATTCAAAAATTTCGAGACGTTGCGCAGAAATGATGATCTAGTAGCTTCATGTCACTTTCTGCCAGCCTCTTTTTGAGTCATTTATCATTTCTAGTTCTTCTTGATCTGTTTGTTTCCTTCATCTTTCTCAATCGTATGAAACAAATTTCTACTTTAGAAAAGTACTGATTTCAAGTTTTTCAAATCGATGTTCCGAAGCTTTTCTGCCAGTGAATTTTGAAAGATGAATTAAAAAGATGTTATTCATAAGTTCAGATAACTTTGATGTTCAATAATTTTGAGAGAGATGAATAAAGAGCTACATGTTGCAATGTTTGATTGGTTCGACGAGACTAGTCTTTCAAGTTTATTGATGCTCGCTGGTGGATTTTTATTCAACTCAATTAATACGCGCAAGCGGAATGCTTGGTCGTTGTTAGGGTGGTATCACGGAAGGACGTTGGGTTCTTGCTAAACTTAACCTTTAAGGGGTTTGTACATGCTTGCATCTATCCTAAACACCACACCCTGAATCTAATCGTCGTAGTGATTTATCCAAATCCATTTTTCTGAAAAAGAAATATAGAGAGATATATACAACCACCTCTTCCCCCTCCGGCTTCTTCCTCCCCACCCACCCCCTCCCATTTTAAATCAACATCTAGATCGCACCCCTCGCCAATCCCCCTTCCCCCACAGCCACAACCCTCGGCCCCACATAACTCCCCCTCCGCACCAACCAAAACCCCGCCACGAACACCGTCAACCCCCCCGTGATCAAAGACGCATAGTTCATCGTCTTAGCCGTCACCGGCAGCGCAAACGGGAAGCAGAAGATAACGATAAACGCCATGATATACAGCACGGATGTCGCATTGACGATATAACCCACGGGCCCTTTCATCCAGAACCACCCCGGCGCGATGTTGGCGCGGCGGCTGAGCAGGTGGGGGAGGATGGCGGCGAGGTAGGAGAGGGTGGAGAGGATGACGTAGGAGCCGACGAAGGCGTTGAAGGCGGTGGTGGAGCCGACGTAGATGCAGCCCATGACGGTGCAGATGGCGCCGCAGAGGGCGATGGCATTGAAGGGGTTCTTGAAGGTTGGATGCACGCGGCTGAAGAACTTGGCGGCCGGGGTGGCGTTGTCGCGGGAGAGGGTCCAGAAGGTGCGGGAGGCGGTGATGTAGCAGCCTATGGCGGTGCCGAAGGTGGGCAGGAAGGCGAGGATGAGGAGGCCGACGGAACCGCTGGCGGAGCCGGTGGCTTGGCGGTAGATTTCGGCGATGGGGAAGGTGGAGCTGGAGGTGAGGACGGCGGTGAGGTCGTTGACGGCGTAGAAGATGGCGATGAGGTAGAGGAAGCCGGTCCAGAAGCCGACAATCATTTGCGCGAGGATGGCTTTGGGCACGTTTTTGCTGGGGTGTGGGATTTCTTCTGCGAGATGCGTCACGGCGTCTGGGGTGCCGACGGCGTAGGCGCCGTTGAGCATACCAGCGACAAACACGAAGCCGTTGCTCGTGTAGCCGGTTTGGTTCGACCAATCGTGCCAGACAAAGGAGTTTGACGCATGTCCCGTGCCATTGATGGAGGGCATGACGGCACACACAATACTGGTGATGAGAACGCCCACAATGATGAGGAAGCCCCCCAAGATTTCGATTTTCGGCAGCGCGCGGTTGGCGAAGAGCACGGTAGCGCAGCAGATCCAGCCGCAGAGGAGGTAGGCGACAAAGACGTGCCAGGCGTGGGCTTGGAAGTCGGGGCGGAAGGCGGCGTACATGGCGACCACTTGGTTGCCGAGGATGGCAGTGATGGAGGAGGCGCCGAATATCCAGGCGAGGAAGTTCCACCAGCCGGCGAAGAAGCCGCAGGGGCGACCATGTTTTCCAGCTGTTATGGTGGCCCAGTGGTAGACTGAAAGAGGGTCAGCATGGGAAGTGCAGAAGTGTTTGGATTGTAAGCGACATACCACCGCTGGATGACGGCATTGATGAGGCCAGCTCTGCGAGTGACGCGGCGATAAGCCAATAGAAGACGGAGACGGCGATACTATAACATGGTCAGCCTTGTCCTCTTGGCATTGAAGGTTCCAAGCATACAATTCAAAGATGACTCCAGGTGGACCTCCATTGTAGATGGCAACAACCTGATCATTGTCAAATCTTATTCCAGTCCCAACCGATAGAGATATCTACCACACTGCCACCGACGGATGTCCAGCTCACGCCGGTGGTGATGGCGACACCACAGATACTGAGAAGGCTGAAGTTTCTTTCGAGCTCCTGCTTATGGCCAGAGGCGTTGATGCCCACTTCGGACGAAAGCTCCGACGACGGACCCGACGCCTTCTCCAACACGCCTGTCTCGACGGCTTCGTTGTCCTTGACCACTTCCATCCTTACGCCCTTTCCTGGTCACTTGCGATGATATGCAGGTACTCGGTTACTCCTCTCAGGTGCACAGAACTCGCATTGGGGGTCGGGGAAAGAAATGTTGCTGGAAGGTTATCGGGGGAGCGACATGGCAACGGATTGGCCTGCAGCGTGCACGGGAAGAGCCCCGAGAATTGATTGCTTTTGTTTCGCCATGTGGGGATCGTGGAGGGAACCAGTTGAAATTGGCGATAACCGACCAGGATGATCGTTATCATGGCTCGATTGGCCTCGAGGAGGGGTGGATGGGGCATCATCACTGGTACCTAAGGTACTCTGCAGAGCACCAGCAAATCGGCAGGGTCGGCTAGGGCCTAGATTGTTGATTCTTTTGTACACTACGGTACATACGGTAGATACTGTATATGTATGTTAATCTGAGATATCACGTACTTGGAATTGCCGCGTCCCATGACTAGAATAGCGATCCTAACCGACTTTATCGCCTTATAGTTGTCTCGCCGTCTTGCCCTGTTTTCATTATCATTGTGAGTGTACTTTAATCTTCTGCAAGCTTCTTACAAATACTGTAGGTATATTTTCTGGGACTACCCTTTTCTATGTCCTTGGCCATTTGACTCCAATCAGTATCTTCACGTTCTATCTCTATCAATGATTGATAGCCTTTTGGCCGAAATGGAGTCGATCTGCCGAGGAAAAGCCGGGACCTGGCAAGTGCAGACGATGCCGTGCCCGCGCCCCACCGCGCGGAAGCCAAATACCCCTCCCCGCAGTGATTTTTTTTGGGGGGGGGGGAATCACTCCAACGACGAGGTCTCTCCTTGCACCTGGACAGTAAGGTACTTCACTACGGAGTACGGTAAATGAATTAAGCCCAGAAAAGATACGTGTACACGCCAAAAGAACCCTGCCATACCGTAGTTGGATCTACGTAGGTAAGGTAGTGGTGGTTAAGTAATCCAGACGGAGTAAGCGAAAAGTGGAATGTTTTCGTGGGGGGACCTAAAGCTTAATTCAACGAATGAGATCACGGCTCCTTATCGCGTTAGTCTCAAACCCAGAAATAGAGTACTGTATTCCGTACATACGGTATTTACCTCCTGAGGAGCACGCAATTTCATGCACCCCAGATTTGATATGCATGCAGCATGAGATCGATAACGGGAATGGCGACTGCAGGTCATATGTACCTTACCCAACGTCAACCCGTTAGACAATAATCTGCAACAATTCGACGTTTTCTTTCCACCAAGCTTCACGGCAGTAAATTGGTAGTGAATAGAACGAAGAAAGCCAGCCCTACCAACTGGCCGGCTTAATAGCGCGGAACCGAGACGAGCCTGCTTAACCAGCCGTCGAGGAATCATCTCCACGAACTGGACTTGCTCGTCCTGATGGGCTTACGGGCGAAGCCACGAATCGGCCACATCCCGTAATTGGAGCAGTGAGGATAACGGATAAGACGGGTTTTGATATTATCGTTGTTTTGATTCCGTATCTCGGAGCGCACAGCGATCTAAGGACCAAGATACTGCCAGCCTAAGGTATTGGGTCCAAGATCCAACGAGTACTAACATCCGGGGCCGATCATCTCTAATCAGTATATCTTACTACTCTGTACCAGTGGGCCAAATGGGTTGACCATGGTTCTCTCGGAAGGAAGGAAAGATCTTCATATATCATGCTTTCCTGTGTGCCACCCGGTTATCCCCGTCTGGATGGCCAAGAGATCCTTGGAGTCTGAAACATCTAGGGTATCGTACCTCAAAAACTCTGATGGGTTACTTCAAGGTACCAAACCCAGACCCAGGAATCAATTTCAACTAACGTGCTTTAGTCTATCATTACTCTACTTTACTTACTTACACTACTCGGTCCTACTCCTACTTAGCATTGCGACCTTTCCTACTCGCTTTCACGACGTTGCACGGGCCATACTGTAGTCGTAGAACTTCCGGAAGCGCAAGGACTGTGCGCTACTTTCACTTTTATATCCAAGGGAATCGCAATTAATATTCATGATAGCCAAGTCGTCCCGCTCAAATTTTTCCGTTTCGTCACAATCGGGTTCTAGCCCGCAAGTACTGTAGTGCCGAATAATTGCCCGAGCGATGGAGAACTTTATTATCGACCTAACCTTTGTCTGCATAAGGAGTGCTGGAGCCCAGCAACCGGGATTCAGGAACGGAAGGATGGAAACAACCCGAAGCAATCATTGATGTGCAAGCGAGATTCGAGGGCAAGCCACTTTCGGTCATTGGCTGAACGCCTTCGGCTGGTGGCGCTGTACCAGATCCAAAGTATAGTTTTATCTCAAACTCCCAGTTGCAATTTGCACGTGAAGATTTCGTTCAGCGTTGCTGACTTGATCAGCCCTGACGCACAGATGATTCCCTTATGCTCGCCTCCCCTCCATGAAGGAATCAAGTAGTGCGGATACGTGAACGTTGTTGACGAGAGAGTCACTTGCTGCTTTTCTCCTCTCTTGCGCTGTTCTTCACCATAGTGTGTGGTGTCCCGTAATCGGTGGACACACGACTCTCATGATGGGTCTTTCGTTTAACGAAAAGTTTCCCAGGGAAACATGGACTTTATACGGCTTTGGCATACTCGTCATTTTCGTTCGTCTGTGAGTCTTTGCCGCTTCTATGCGCTGGGCTCTTGTTGATCATCGACCGTCTAGCATATCACGCGTGAGGAAACTGGGAATCACCAAACTCCAAGCCGATGACTATATCATGGTCAAAGCTACGTTTTGGTACACGCTGCTGGCGGTTTCCATCAACAAGATGATTGCTGGTGGAGGTTCGAACTTCATGACCCCCGAGGACGAAGCGAGCTTGACCCCACAAACGGTCAAGGAAAGAATGGAAGGGAGCAAATGGGTGTTTGTATCGGAACAAGGCATGATCATCACCATTTGGAGTCTGAAGCTTTGCATGTTGTTCATATACCGACGATTAACGTAAGTTACTTCTCCTTCTAAACACCGTCTGAACATCTCCGTCGAGTTCTCTTGGAGTTGTTCTCTTGGCTCAACGGAACATCATCTCGATCAGTCTTCACAAATCCAGAGCCCGTACTGACCTATAGCCGATTAACAGGAACGGATTATCACAAAAGAAATCCATCAACGCCCTTTTCGTCTGGGTTGGCCTCAGCTTTGTCGGAACCCAACTCTGCCTCTTCCTCGCTTGCCGGCCCTTTCAACAATACTGGGCTGTCCCAGCCTCGGATCGTAAGTTCCCTCCCCTTTCACCATGGTCCTACAAAAGTTGTAGGGCCATAAGCGACTGAGGTATTCCCAAGACTATACCGCTCATGGTCCCATGACTTCCTTGAGGCCCTGGTGCTTCTTCCTAAACTGGGCCCTCCCGTTCCCTAAATCCCGATTTTCCCAATACCATAACACCCACTAACACTTACCCCGGCATCCAGCCCAATGCTCCACCTACCAGTACTACGAAATCACCGAATGCATCTTCAACACCTCCACCGACATCCTCATTCTCCTCATCGGCCTTCCCCTCCTCCTCAGCGTCCGCATACCCCTCCAGCAAAAAGCCGTCCTCCTCGTCGTCTTCGGCATGGGCATCTTCGTCATTGTCGCCGCCATCATCACCAAAATCTACTGCCTCGTCCCTAGCTTGATCTCCTACGTCTACCTCAACTGGTACTTCCGCGAGGCCTCCGTCTCCGTCTACGTCACTAACCTCCCGGCGCTGTGGACCATGCTCCGCGACGTCTTCCCCGCCCTGCGCTCCTGGGGTTTCGGCGAGAAGAAAAGCTCCAACGAAGTTTCGCACGTGCGGCGGGCCTGGGGGCCAATCGGCGGCGGCGGCGGGCGCGGAGGGAACGAGATGGCCGGCTTCGACATGCAAAATTATAGCCGTGGGACAGACGTACGGAGCCAGAGCCAGGAGCATATCAACGGCGTCAGGGCTGAGCCGGCATTGATGATCAAGCAGGACATTAGCTTCGCGGTCGAAGAGGGTATTTTGGAGGGGAGCGAGGGCGGGGAGACGCGGTGTGTGCATGCTTCGTGAGAGAGAGAGAGTGTGTGTGTGTGCATACTTCTTCAGATGCGTTTCGCATAAAGGAGTACCTAGGTCGAGCCCTCACTACCTTCCTAGGGAGCACCTAAGACCGGTCAGCTAGAGTGGCGGGGCCCTTCTAACCGCAACCCCCATCACAAGCGCGTAATGCCCTCATCCAGCGCATCTCTGCCCAAATCCGGCTGAGTAACGAACATATCTACTACAGAAAACTCTCAGGAGATCGGGATGAGAGCCTTGGTCTGTGTATCACGAATCCTCTTGTTTCGATTTCCCCCGCCCCGCGGCTAGGTATATAGATTTCAATGTACAGTATATATCTACACCTCTTTGTATGTAGAATTTTTCTTCGGTTTGCTTGGATGAAGAAGGTTGGGTTGGAATGGGTTGGGTTTGGTTGAACTTCGAAGGGTTTATTAGGGGCGAACGAAGCTGTTTCGTTCGATTCTACTTTTCTCACGCTCGCAAGAGGTCGTTTTTTCTTCTCTCACCCTCGCCTTATTCCTTCCCTTCCCCCCACTTTCATGTGCTATCCCCCCCCCCCACATATGCTATTCCCCCCCCACCCCCTCCCCCACACCGCACAGCCCACTCCCTCATCTCTTCCCCCTTTCAAAAAACCCCCTCCCCAAAACCGTAATCCTGTGGCAAACCCCCCCCCTCCCTGACCTATACACGCACACCCTCTCCTCACCCTCACCCTCTCCTCCCCACACGCTCACCCACCCCCCCAAAAAAACCTTCCAACCCCAACCCCACACACACACACACACACACACACACACCCTCAGACACTACCCCCTCTCCATTAATCCCTTGCTTCTTTTCAGGAAAAAAGGTGTTTTAGCCTTTAATGAATATACAGAGGACCGGGAGTGAGAGAGAGAGTGAGAGTGAGAGTAAGAGTTAGAGAGAAAAGAGGGGATGAAGTGTACAAAACATGAGGTATTGCTATGGATGAATGAAGGTTTTTTGCTGGTTGTGCGGTTTAGATAAAGATATATATATAGAAAGGGGGAGGGGGGGCAGGTAGGTACGTAGGCAGGTAGGTACGTAGGTACGTAGGTAGGTACGTAGCTCTGTTGTAGTTAAGTTGTAGTGACGCTGGCTGGCTGGCTGGCTGGCTGGCTGATCGTTCGTGAGAAGAGAGCAGCTGGCTGGCTGTTGAAAGCATGGTCGGGGTGGCTGAGTAGCTGCCGTCTGCTTGGTAAAACTGAAATTTGGGACTGTACTGTACTGTAGAAGCGAGTTTGTTATACCTTACATAGCACTCTATAGGGCTTTGCAAACATAAGGTATGTTTGACGACGCGGCGGGTGAGTACCTTGGTTGATTATTTGACTGTGTGGGGGTGCTTTTCTACTATACAGCCACAGTAAGTCGCATGTACATATGTACTACGAAGCAGGATGCTAAGAAATAAACGAACGCGTGATACAGCGAAGCAGCAATGTTTTGGAAAGCATATATATTTAAAGGTAACCACTATATGAACACCACCCGCCTTTGCAGACACACCACCTGAACTTTGCATAAACACCACCCCTTCTCACTAAGCCTAATCAGGTAATTCCAGGGTTCATCGCGGTGTTTACCTTTGCGTTTGAATATTCGCTCCACTTTTTATCTTCATTGCTACTCACCCACGCCGCCGCCATGTCTTTGCAATTACTTCCTCCTTCAGAAGGCCTTCGCTGCTCAATTGAGCTTCTTATCAAGTCAGTCAATGAACACGCTGATTCTCAAGGCTACGCCGTCAGGAAGAAGCGCTCCAAGAAGTTCAAGAAAGGCGTGATCATGAAAGTCTGACTCTGTTGCGACCGTGTCAACGTGGCAAAGACCTCTGATCTTGAGCGACTCAGAAAGAGAAGAATCACACAATGAAAGAGGAAGAGATGATAGATGTGTCAGTCACATCTTCACTCGTCGTCGTCACTGCTTCTATCGCTACGACGGCTTCGGAAGACATACTACGCGTTCAGGACTCCGCCATTGTCAGGGCGAAAGAGCGATCACGAGGCTCCTCTAATCGTGTACGGCCAGAAGTCTCTTAGCGGCGATAGCGAGCCTTTGAAGAGTCTACATAGCGAGAGCCGTCTGGCTTCGAACTCGTGAAAGAGCTTCCGTCGCGCGGAGCTATCCAGGCGACTCAGATACCAGAGGCTCAGTCTCAACAAGCCTCTCGAGATCGTGAAGGACGTGAACGAGAACGATGACGAGGACGAGATGAAGCAAGAGATGAAGCAAGAGATGATCAAATTGCAGGCGTTTCAGACGGCATGATGATCTCTTTTCAGATGTAAATAAATGTTAATTTGAATGCGATTTGAAGCATTCAAAAAGATATGTTTCAGGTTTCTCTTTCAGGGGTAAAACAATTACCTGATTAGGCTTAGTGAGAAGGGGTGATGTTTATGCAAAGTTCAGGTGGTGTGTCTGCAAAGGCGGGTGGTGTCCATATAGTGGTTACCTATTTAAATGTCTTGGCTATGTATGTACCTATCCAACATACATGTATGAAGCGAACTCGACTGCTTTGACTATGACTATAAAGTCAATGTGATGGATTTAGCCATCGAGCATGCGAGTATATGAACACATACTGTAAAGCCAGGGTCGAGGAATAACTGTATGAAGCATGTTCTTTAGACGCTGTTGTGAAAGCGTGTTTATGGAGCGTTGTTTGTTTGAGCCAGGAGGTAGGTGAGGCGAGTAGCTAAGATGGGCGAGTAGGGTTGGCGAGTACAGTAGGTAGGTTGGCAGGATGCTCGGTAGGATGTCTAATCGATTTGGCCTAATTGGCTCTGCAAGCGCGGAGATATGTGCTAGGGTCGTAGAGTGCGCTGAGCCGGCGCAGGCCATTACTGAATAGGCACGGTGAGGCCTGAACCGTTTAGGGTTCTCAGGGCCAGCTGAGCTAAACCAATTTTCCCGAGCCGGTTCCCAAACTACGGAGGTGTGAGCTGTGATTTGGTTACAAGTCAAGCGTTAGTGACTGAAAAGGTTTCAGAGGAAAAGGTTTCAGAGCATTACGCCTGATATATATAAATAGAGTTGTAAAATCGTTATATTTCGTTATCGTTATATAGCTTAAAGTGTGTAGCTTCGAAAGCACAACCGACAACATCACTGCTTCTTCTTCGACAATAAACAGTAAAACTTAGGAAACATTATCAAGAGTCCACAGTAAGACGAATGCCAATTCCGAGAAAAATAGCATGGCCACACTTCACGAGAGATCGTAATCGCCTGCTGACTCGGCAAAATAGTTATAGCCATGAACTTGTGCGCCAACCATTAAGAATTGGTTCATCGTGGAGATGTCGTGGTGGTAAGAGCCGCTACCGTTCCCAGGTTCATCCCTGCTAGTTGTGGAGGGATTCTCGACGACATACAGAGAGCTCTGGTAGATGGCAGCCAGTGCAAGCTCTTGCCCGCTTTCTTCTCCATCTTCTAACCGCTTCTGTAAGCCTGACGCGATCTCATTTGACCACGTTATGGTTAGGGGGTGTTGTTCACCAACATATTCACGCAGAACAGCTTGCCAATCCAATGCGACACGGGGTTGGGAAAGCAGACTACGAACCACGTTACAGCGGTCCCAGTCTGCCGTGGTATAGCCATCCTCCATATGTTGTGCAATATGCGACGACCGGCTAGTGGTATTGTTGAAACTCATGACACAGAACCCGCAACCTAGAACCCGTGCAGGAGGTTTGTTGCTCCACATCTCGGCTCGCCTGCTAGCGTCAGGTACGCCATGCTGGGCTCTGAGATGCCTGACAAAGGTGTCCTTGCGCGCCCACTTTTCTTTCTTTTCATAGCACGACTGGGCCTTGTGACCGGCCAGGTGCCCGAGGTCTGGATACTCTGCGTTGCAAAATGCACATCTCTCGCCATCCGGTGTGAACAGAACCGGACCGCTTGGCGAGCAAACATACTCGATATCTGGATAGTGACACCGCTCGTGTCTCCTCCAGGTGTCTTTGTCCTTGAACGGCTTGTCACCACAGACGGTGCAGAACCATTTTATCTCAAAGTTGGTGGTATGATGTCTGGCTAAGCGCTGATGATTAATGGCAACGGAATAGCCGCCGGGGATATTGCCTCGGTTATGCGGTGGAAGTGAAACATCTGACGAGAGAGGCCCCAAGGCTTGCTCTGGACCATGTTCTGAAGCATCTGCCAAGCTGTACATGTAGGAGGTTGAGGGGTTGGGAGATATGAGGGAATGGTTTGCACCAGAATTCGTTGAATTAATAAATAGTTGCGGCCCAGGGGGCCACGGCCCTGGCCCTGGAAAAATATTGGTGCCGTCAGTACGATGAGTGCCCCACTCGGACGTGATGTGCCCGCTCCGCAAAGTTTGGGTTTCGGTAGGGTTCAGAAAGGGACCCATGTAGGGCTCTGGGATGGCTCCGAAATGATATCCAGACGGACCTGTCGATTGATGATCAGCTTTATGCTGGTCGAGGGGATTGAGGGAAAACGGTTTACTTACCGGTAAGATTAGAGCGAGCCGAAGCAGTCCCTGGTAAGATAGCATGGTCGGGGGAGCTGACGAAACATTGTGAGGCTATTTGTTGGTCGTTGCTGAGATAAGACGACCCTTCGAACGAGGACAACTCTGTTAAATATTGCCCGTCATGGCTACTGAGATGAGACGACGGTACGCAATCGGTTTGTTGGTTTGTTTGGCTGGAATTGGCAGGGTCGTAGTAACAATGGTACTCAGGATTCAAAGGTTCTTGATTCGATGTAGATTCCGTCATATCTAGTATACTTGACTTTCCCTTTTGTCAATCTTAGAGAAACGTCACATGGCAGGAATGCAGTGAAACGAGGTTCGGATGTTCTAATTATGGTGGGGGTCCTGTGGAACTAATATAGAACCCACTCACGGGTTTAACAGTTCATCTGCTATGCTTGTCACGTTCACGGGGAGCCTTCTTCCAATTCCAGCGAAGGTTATGGCAGGTGGGCGGGTGGGCGGCGTGGGCGAAAGCCTCATACAGTAGGATTCAATCCGCTTCCCAGATCCAAGTACGAGCGCCATGTCTCGTCGTACGATGCCAAAACTTGGGAGTGTCAGCGGCCATTCCTTCATACTACAGAATGATATTTCCAAAGAAAGCAGCTGCACGAATGGTGCCATCGATGCCGGTCCAAGAGAGTTCGATACGGGGTGATGCCGGGAAATTCTGGCTTAATGTGACGTAGATGAAAGCGACAACCTCAATTATCTGTTCCTTTCATCAACGAATTCTGCCGAATAACCAAGCGCACGGTAACCAACCCTATCATCTTCTGATATAAGGTCCAAAGCCTATTGGGTTTGATGTAAGGCTCGGAGATTACCTACCTAAAGCAGGTCTTTCTGTAATTCGGCAGGGCCACCGGGTTTGCCCAAGCCCAGGGAGCCTGGGGGCAACAGTTCTAGCCCAGCGACGTGGCGTCCCGGGTTGATATCTCTGCCTTGGTTCTTTGCAACAAACCTCTTTCCGGGTATATTGAAGCGATAAAGTATCCAAGCCAGCCTGTGTAGGTAAATTACATGCAGACGACATCACTCACTATGCGCGTTTGGTTTTAGTGATCGCTGGACTGCTGGTGGGTTGTCCTAAAACAAGGATGACCAGCAGAGGGATTTCCGTGGACCTCTCTAGGCGAGTCAACGAACTGAGGTGTGTACAGCCGTTGGCTGTCTTTCTCCATTGCGCAAGACTAAGGTCGAATGAATGAGGCGATTTGGGCAACTGCAGACGGCCTTGAGAGGTGTGGTTGACTTATACTAGCATAGGGCTAACTCCGATTACCGACTGAGCCGATGAACCACATTCCATACGTAGTAGGTAGGTACCCTATGTACTACGGTTGCTGGGGTATTATTCCCTAGTACACGCTAAAATAACCCCTGCTAGCTAACATTGGGTGTTGCCAGAATATTCGGCCCCTATTTACTTCTACATCAGATTTTAAACCACCTACCAG
>JAABUR0100007766.1_pt1 | contig 12598 bp, 12 predicted proteins | sample 5560091 | NCBI WGS metagenome assembly JAABUR01 (sample SAMN10711879, study PRJNA513375) | rock metagenome | isolation source: Antarctica rocks | place: Antarctica: Victoria Land, University Valley sud
ATCCAGCGAATGCCTTTCTTTGCGGATGAAGACGACTCTAGACAAGACGTATTCTCCCTGCTCAGAAGGGTATTCGCGTGTTCCGACCCGCTGTCGTGGCCATTTCAGCGGTGGATCCGGGCTCAGCCGTCGCCCGCTCGGTCTGGCGGTGCTCAGGGAGGACGCCGTACAGATCAAGCAGCTCGCTGGATCCGCCGATGGTGTCGGTGGTGAGGTTGAAGTGCCATGCGCCAGCGAGATCTCGAGAAGGAGGCTCTGTGTTGATGCCGCCGACCCAGACGAAAGCCCCGTGAACTAGTCCGGTGAACGCCATGAGTGGGTGGGCGATGACCCGGTGGTGGTGGTCGTCGCTTTCGATCTCAGTCGGCGCTTCCGATCGATGAACCTGGGTAACGGCGGCGGTGACGAGCTCGAGGTTGTGGCCGCGCCCGAGCACTGACGCGAGTGGAACCATCTTCTTGGGAGTGGACCCGACGGCGATCAGGCTGGGGCCAGGGCGACCGCCGAAAGTTTCCACTAGCAGCCATCTGTTGGACATGCTCATCGCCTCAGCCCGCGGAGTTCCTCAACCACATTCTGCCTGTGACTCGCTGGTATCCGGTTCCCACGACTCGGACTAGCAGATCGGCCATCGTTGCGTCGGCGCCGATGACGATCCGGCGCCGGCCTCGACCCACTCCCGCGAGCAGCTGTGTGACTGCCTTCTCGGTCGAGGTGCGCGCAACGGACTGATCAAACTTCTGTTGGATCTCATCACGGTCGGCTGTTGACGCGTATGTGGCGCGTCGCATGATCCCGGTCTGGACGCCTCCTGGGTACACGGCCGAAACGCTCACCTTGGAGCGGTCGACCTCTTGCTGCAGCGCCTCGGTGAATCCCCGGACACCGAACTTGGCCGCGCTGTACGCGGTGTAGCCGGGAGCTGCGAGGAGCCCAAGAGCGCTCGAGACGTTGACCAGCGTTCCGTGGCCGGTCTCAGCGAGTTGGGGGAGGAAGGCCTTGGAGCACGTCATCGTCCCAAGGAGGTCTACGCGGATGACCCGCTCGAGATCCGCGGGTGTGCTGTCAACGAGCAGCCCAGCGTGAATGACCCCAGCCAGGTTGTAGAGGGCGTGTGCCGGTCCCTGGCGTGCTCGGATGTCCTCGGCGATGGCGGAGATGTCGTTGTAGGAGGTGACGTCGGCGACCCAAGTCGTGATCTTGGGTGCGATCTGTCGACAGGCAGCCATCGTGCCCTCAAGGCGGTCACCGTCTGCGTCGACAAGAGCCAGCGGCGAACCACTGCCGGCTAGGCGCACTGCGAGCTCCCGTCCCAGGTCGCCTCCGGCGCCGGTGATGACCGTTGGATGGAGAGCACATGCTGATTGGGCCTTGGCAAAGCCAAGGGGCATGATCTATCCTCCGTTCACGCCCGACTAGTCGGGTTTGGGTCAGCGCTTGTTCCCCTCGGCCTGGTCCCTGCGAATCAATCCTATTGCCGTGCTGTGGCTGCACGGCGGTTCAAGGGATGCGCAGAGTGACCGACGTCAGGCTGTACGAGCAACCCAAAAGTGGGCTCCGCCCACCGGGGCCATCACGCGCACCTACGCGCGCGGCGCCAGGGAGGCGACTGGTCTCTCATCGTCCTAGACGGAACAAATGCACTAGTTGTACTGTTCCGAGTCTGAGAAAGTTGCGAAAGAGCTGTCGAACCGGACCGGGGTTCGGTGCTTAGGGGAACGAGGAGGTCCGCGAGATGACCGAGCAGAACTTGACCGAGACCGGCCGGGCCGTCGGCCGCCTTGCCGCGGGCGTGAAGCAGCCTGCCCGGAGTTGGCTATGAACGACGAACGGCGCACTGGCGCAACGGCTCCGCGAGTGTCAACAAGTTCGGGCCGCCTAGCCTTCAGAGGGCCCACAACCTCCCGGTCGGCGGCGGCCCCGCGGCAGCTGCAGACGCGGTGGCTGATCATCGTCGCAGTGCTGGTGCTGCTGGGCGGGATCGTCTTGATGTATGCCGTCCCGCAGTACACCCAGCACACGAGTGTGGTGGTGATGGCGCGGGACGTGAAGATGGGCGCGGCTCTGACGGCGGCGGACGTGACCACCGCGGACGTGTCGGTGGGTCCGCAGGTCGCGGTGGTGCATCCGCAGGACGGGCCGATCCTGGGCAAGACCGCGCTGAAGGACCTGTCCGCTGGGGCGGTGCTCAGTCCCCGCCAGATCGGTGGGGCGCCGACGCTGGCGGTCGGTCAGGAGCTGGTGCCGGTGCGGCTGAAGCTGGGGCAGCGACCCCAGCAGGGGCTGTCACCGGGCCAGCGGGTGCTGGCGGTGCCGGCACCGGCGGACCAGGGATCCCCGGCCGGGCAGTCGCTGCTTCAGGCGCAGCCGATCAGGGCCGTCGTGATCTCGTCCGGGGACCCGGACCCGGCCAGCGGGGACGTGGTGGTGGACCTGCAGGTGCCAGAGGGTGACGCCGTTGCGCTGGCCCGGATCGCGGCAACCGGGTCGATGACCCTGCTCGTCCTGCCGAACGGGGGCGGGCAGTGACCGCGGTAGCGGTGGTCGCTGGGAAGGCCGCACCAGGCGCGACGACCGTCGCGGTAGCGCTGACCTTGTCGTGGCCTGCGCCGGTGCTGCTGGTCGACGCAGACCCGGCCGGGGGAGACGTCATGCCGGGGCTGCTGCCCGGCCGGGCACCGACCGATGTGGGCCTGCTGTCCTGGCTGGTCGCGACCCGGCATCTGCCCGCCATGGACGCCACCGGCGCGGTGCCCGGCCACGCCCTGGCGTTGCCGGAGGCCGGGAACGCCTGGGTGCTGCCCGGGCTGCAGTCCCCGTCGCAGGCTGGGGTCCTGACCGGCGGCGGCTGGGGGCGGCTGGCCACCACGGTGGAGCGCTGCCGCCCGGTGCTGGGGCGCGACGTCGTCGTCGACGCCGGACGGCTGGGGGAGGGGTCGGGTTGGCCGGTGATCGCGGCCTGTGACGTGGTGCTGCTGGTGGTGCGGCCCACGGCCCGGTCGGTGCAGGGCGCCGCCGCCGCGGCCGAGCTGCTCAGGCGGCGGCTGGGCGACCTGGACCGGGTGCGACTCGTGGTCAGCGGCGCCGGCCAGTACGGCGCCGCTCAGGTGGGCGCCGAGCTCGGCTTCGACCGGGGCGACCAGGTCGACGAGATCCCGGCAGACCCACGGGCAGCAGCGTCGCTGGTCGACGGCTCGGTGGCCACGGTGTTCGGGCTGGCCCGAACCAAGCTGATCCGCTCCGCCGGCCAGCTCGCCGAACAGATCACCGCGGCCGCGCGCAGGTCAGACCTCGGACCGGACCAGTCGCTCGAGCGAGCAGGTGGGATGTCATGACCGATCGCATCACGTCACCGGGCACCAGCAGTAGCGACATCGAGGCGCTGCCTGACGAGAGCGGCACCGCAACCACCGGCGCGCGCGGACGCCCGAGATGGGGCACCTCGGCGGGGCGCCCGGACAGTGTTGGAGAGGCCGGGGGAAAACCCTCAGGAGTCCCGTTCGGTAGCCAGGGCGGGTTCGCCGACGCGGTGACCGAGCTGCAGCAGCGGGTCGCCTCGCGGCTGTCCGCGGACGGGGCCAGGTACGCCGGCCTCGACGTGACCGGGAAGCGGCTGCGGACCGAGGCGCTGGTCAACGAGGAGCTGGAGTCGTGGGTCTCGCACCGCGCGCAGGTGGGATTGCCGGTGTTGACCGACGCCGACGAGGACGTCCTGGTCGCGGCCGTGCTTGCCGCCTTGGGTGGGCTGGGCCCGTTGGAGCCGCTGTTGGCCCGCGAGGACATCGAGGACATCTACTTCACCGGCACCCACCCGACGATGCTGCGCCTGGCCGGCGGGGCGAAGGTCCCCGGTCCTCCGCTGGCCAGCTCCGACCTGCAGTTGCAGCAGATGTTGCAGTCGATGGCCGGGTCCGGGCTGGACGACAGCAGCGGGCGCGAGTTCTCGGCCTCCCGGCCACTGCTGCAGCTGCGGATGAAGTCGGTCGGCCTGCTCGGGGCGCGGATGTCCGCGGCGATGGATGTCACCCCCCACCCGGCCGGGACGATCCGGGTGCACCGGCATGTGGAGACCTCGCTGCTGCAGCTGCTCGGTATGGGGATGATCGACCAGCCCCTGCTGGCCCTGCTGACCGCGACCGTGCTGGCCGGCGGGAAAATCCTGGTCTCCGGCGCCACCGGGGTCGGCAAGACCGTGCTACTGCGGGCGCTGTGCCGGGCGATCCCGCTGGACCAGATGATCGTCACCGTCGAGGACGACCGGGAGCTGGGCCTGCACGTTCTGCCGTGGCGGGACCAGGCGGGGCAGATGGCGTACGAACGGGACGGGTCGGTCCGGCTGCTGCGTCCGTCGGCGTTGGTGCGCAGCTATGAGGCCCGACCGGCGAACGCCGAAGGGCGGGGCCGGATCACGATGGGGGACCTGCTCAAGCAGTCGCTGCGGGACTCCCCGGACGTGGTCGTGGTCGGTGAGACCCGCGGCGAGGACGGGGTGTACCTGCTGGAAGCGGCTAGCAACGGGATCGCCGGCGTGATGGCCACCATCCACTCCGTGTCCGCGCACGGGGTGTTCGACCGGTTGGTGCAGATGGTCCGTCTGGCCGACCCACCGCTGCCAGCCGACTTCGCCCTGATGGCCTCCACCGCCCTCGACCTAGTCGTTCACGTCTCCCGCAACCGGGGACATGAGCGGTTCGTCAGTGAGGTGATCGAGGTCCAGTCCGGCACCCTGGCCGAGACCGGATACCCGACGGTCGAGCACCTGTTCAGGCCGCGACGCGACGGACGCGCGGTCCCGACCGGCCACAAACCCAGCCTCGACCTGCAGGAGCGCCTGACCGACGTCGGGTTCGACATGAACTGGCTCAACCCCGGCACCTCCACCTGGGACGAGCAGAACCAGCAGAGTGAGCAGGGGCGGTGGCCGGCGTGAGCACGCTGATCGCGGTGGGCGGGATGCTCATCATGACCGGCCTGGCCCTGGGCGTGGCGCTGGCCCTCGGAGTCCAGATGCCGCAGAAGAGCGCGCCGCCAGCGAAGGCTGACGCCACACGGACGCGGTGGTGGCGCCGGGAGCTGCTGGTCGCGGTCCCGGTCGGGGTAGCGGCGATGCTGGCCACGGGCTGGTTCGCGGCCGGGTTCGGCGCCGCCGCCGTGGTGGTGCTGGCGCCGACATTGCTGCAGCCGTCGACGGCGATGAAACGCCACATCGCCCGGCTGCAGGCCCTCTCGTCCTGGACTCGTCGGCTGTCGGACCTGCTCGGGTCCGGCGCCGCGCAGACCATGCAGGACGCCATCGCGCGGGCCGCGGCGGCCAGCCCTCCGGCGATCGCGAAGGAGACCACCGCGTTGGCGTCCCGGATGGGCCCGCAGGGGCTGGAGCCGGCGTTACGCCAGTTCGCCAAGGAGATCGCCGACCCCGTCGGGGACCACGTGGCGATGGCGTTGATCGTGCGGTCCCGGCACGGCGGGGTCGGTCTGGCCGACGTGCTGGCGCAGCTGGCTGGTGACGTCGACGAGCAGGTGCGGATGCGTCGCGACATCCTCGCCGAGCAGTCCAAACAGATCAGCAACGTGCGCGCAATCCTCGCCGTCACCGTCGGGTTCTGGGTGCTGCTAGCGATCTTCGCCCGCACCTACATGAGCCCCTATAGCCAAGCCGGGGGACAGGTCGCCCTCGGGGTGATCGTGCTCGGGTTCGGGCTCACCCTGGCCTGGTTCGCGCGGCTGTCCCGTCCCGTGGTCGGAGCCCGGTTCCTCCAGGACCTGCCGGCCTCACCCGAGACGCCCGAGGGCCGTGGGACGACCTACCGGACGGCGGAGTCGTCGTGAGCCCACTGCAGCTGATCGCTCTCGGCGGGATGCTTGTCCTGGCTGGGGCGGCGGTGCTGTTCCGAGCCCTGCGGCCGTCGCCGCCACGACTGTCGGCGGTCATGGCTCAGCTGAACGCCCAGCCGGCCCGCACCGCCACGCCGGTAGAGGACCCCGCCCTGGCGCAGGAGCGCTCGTGGGTTCCAGCCGCGGCGATCGCCTTCGCCGAACGACACCTGGGCGCGCGCGAGGAGGACCTCGCCATCCTCGGCCGCAGCCGCGCCGACCTGGCCGGAACCAAGCTGGGGTGGGCGGCCGGAGGTGCCCTCTTCCCGGGCCTGCTGAGCCTGATCCTCGCGCTCGGTGGGGTCCGGATGCCCTTCGTCATCCCTGCTGTGGCCGCCGTGGTCCTGGCTGTGCTGGCGTGGGCCAACCCCTCCCGGCAGGTCGCCGAGGACGCCGAGAAGGCGCGCGCGGAGTTCCGCTCCGCGCTGGCCGCTTACCTCGCGTTGGTCGGGTTGGAGCGCAAGGCCCGCGGGTCGCCCGCCGAGGCCCTTGAGGAGGCGTCGCGGGTATCTGGGTCCCGGCCGTTCCGGCTGATCCACACCGAGGTGCTGCGGGCCGAGCTCGCCGCGCAGCCCCCATGGGCGGCGCTGCGTGACCTCGGCCGGCGCATCGAGGTCGAGGAGCTGGTCAACCTCGCCGACATCGTCGGCACCGCCGCCGACGGCGCCGCCGTGTTCGACACCCTCATGGCCGAGGCCCGCAGCCTGCGCAACGCCGACAACGTCGCCCAGCAGACCCAAGCCGCCAAAGCCAACGAGCGGCTCGTCGCCCCGAACGTGTGCCTGTTCGCCTGCTTCGGCGCCCTGCTCGTCTACCCGGCCGCGAGCCGCCTCATCGGCGGCTAGAGCCGCCACCTCAACCGCCTGAAAGACCCATCAGGAAGACCAAACCCAGGAAGAAGGAACACCCGTGAAGAAGCACCTCACCCGTCACCGCTCGCGTCACAGCCTGTCTCACGACCACCTCACCGGCCGCATCGCCGGGCCGCTCGTGCTGGCCGCCGCCATGGCGTACCTTCTCGCCGGCACTCTCGTCTCGAGCGCGGGTGCCGTCGTCGTTCGTCGCACCCGTGCGCCCAGAGACCGGGGCGCCCTCAGCCTCGAACAGGCCATCGTCACCGCCGTGCTTTCGGCCGCGGCGATCGCTCTCGGGGCGGTCATCGTCAACGCCATCACCACCCACTCCGGCAACATCCGCTGACGTCGTGAACCTCAAGGAGCGCCTCACCTCTTTGGCGATCTTCGTCGTGGCGATCCCCGTCGCGGTGGTCGTGGCGACGCTGATCGCCAGGCACATCGGGACTGCGTGACCTGACATGCACCTGTCCACCCCGCCGACGGTCCGGCCCCGCATCCTGCGGTGGCCGGACCTGTCGGCGCGGGTCCGGCGGCGCGTTCGTGGCGACGGCCGCCGAGACCGTGGCGCCGTCAGTTTAGAGCTGGCGATCCTCTTCCCGGTGGTCCTTGCGCTAACCCTCGGGGCGGTGCAGGCCGGGCTGTGGTTCTCGGCCCGCAACATGTGCCAGGCCGCCGCCGAAGCCGGCGTCAGAGCCGGGAAGGTCCTTGGCGCCCCGACCGGGACCGGGGCAGCGGCCGGGCGGGCCTACCTGGCCGACGTCGCCGGCACGCTTGTCGTGGCCCCGAACGTGACCGAGGCCCGCACCCCGGCCGCGGTCGACGTGTCCTGCACCGGGCAAGCCCAGAACGTCATCCCGCTGCCCGGGTTCAGCATCGCCGTCGTCCAGTCCGCACATGCCGGCGTCGAACGGTTCACCCAATGACCGGCCAAAGACATCCTCGCCGGCACCGCCACGGGTTCGGCTCACCCGGGCGGCGCCTGCGAGCTGGCCGCCGCGACCGGGGGTCGGTCTCCCTCGAGCTGGCGATCCTGGCCCCGGTCATGTTGCTGCTGCTGGCGTTCGTGGTCCTCGCCGGGCGGGTCGCGATCGCCGGGAACACAGTGACGACGGTGGCCGGTAACGCCGCCCGGGAGGCTTCCCTGGCCCGCACCGCCGGCGCGGCGGCGGCTGCGGGGAGGGCCGTGGCCCGGGCCGGCCTGGCCGCGCAGTCGGTCCAATGCCAAAGCGGTGGGACCGTGACGGTCGACGTGTCCGGGTTCGGCGCCGCCGCCGCCGGCGTCCCCGGCCAGGTCGTGGTGGTCACCGTCGACTGCGTCGTGACCCTGTCCGATCTCGCGCTGCCCGGGGTCCGCGGCACCCGAACCCTGACCGAGCGCGCCGTCAGCCCGATCGACCCCAACCGAGCATCCCCGGCAGGTGCGCCATGACACGCACGAACGGAACTCTCGGACGTGCTGCTCGGCCGCGCCCGGTCGCCCGGGCTGCCCGGTGCTGCTTCGTGCCGGCGGCGCCCGCCAGGTTGTCCCGTCGCCGCCGAGACGAGGGGTCGATCACGCTGTGGGTCGCCGTCACCTTCGCCGCGGTCCTCGCCGTCGCCGCGCTAGTGGCCGACGGGGGAGCCAGGATCCGGGCCGGGGAGCGCGCCGACATCGTCGCCGGTGAGGCCGCACGTGCCGCCAGCTACGCCGCCGGACCCGACGCGGTGACCCGCACCGCCGCCGCGTCGACCGCGGCTCGCGGGATCTTGTCCAGGTCCGGGCTGACCGGGACCGTCGCTGTCGTCGGGCCCGGGAAAGTCAACATCGCCGTCCAGGCCAGCGCCAACGGCCCCATCACCGGCTACACCTACACCGTCACCCGCAACGCCACCGCCCAGTTGCTCCTCGGCGTCGGCACAGGAGGCGCCCCATGAGCCCACGAGACCGCAGCGGCCGCGCCGCGGGCGCCAGCCGGCTGGTCGCCATCGTCAGAGGGATCGGGTCCGCGCTCCTGCTCGCCCTGGTCATGGCGGGGATCCCGTGGGTGCTGGTCCGGATCGGAGCCTTCCCGACGTCGGTGCCGGACCCCGCCTCGCTGTGGCAGGCCGCCATCGGCCCGGACCTGTCCGGGCGGGCTGCGTTCACCGTCATGGCCGCCCTGGTCTGGATCGGGTGGGCCAGCTTCTCCCTTTCGGTTCTCCGTGAGGTCGGGGCCGCCATCTGCAGCCGCGGCCGCCGCCCAGCCCGGCAGGTCCGAGGCCTGACCGTGCCCGGCCGGCCCGCCGCGTACCTGGTCACCGCGATCGTCGCGATGTTCGTCGCCGCCCCGCTCCTAGCCGCCGCCGCCCCACCAGCGGCCGCGGCCAGTCATGACAGCCCGCGACCCTCGGGCGGACCGACCGTGGCCACTGCAGTCCTCCATCCCGGCAGCTCCAGACCCCCCGCCAGGGCCTCGAACGCTTCTGCCTCGACGACGTCCCCGAGCACACCTCACCCAGCGGGCAGCCGCGCGGGCGGGCCGGCGGCCGCACCAGCCGCCCACGCAACCCCCGCCGCCGTCCACCCGCCGGCAGGCAACACCCAGCACAGCCAGTACACCGTGCGCCGACACGACACCCTGTGGTCCATCGCTGACCGCCAGCTCGGTGACCCGCTGCGGTACCGGGAGATCGCCGCGCTGAACCCGCAGGTCGGCCACGACTACGTCGTGCACACCGGCCAGGTCCTCATACTGCCTGCCAGCGGCGCCAGCGCCACTGCCGGCGCGAAGGAGACGGCCTCTCACGCCGCAGAGCACGTCACCGTGGACAAAGGCGACACCCTGTCGGGGATCGCCGCCGAGCACCAGGTCCGGGACTGGCACACGGTCTGGGACGCCAACAAGGGCAAAGCCGAGCTCGGCGGCAAACGGTTCACCGACCCGAACCAGATCGAAGTCGGCTGGGACATCACCCTTCCTGGCACGACCAGCACCCCGGCCGCCACGTCAGCCACGCCAGCACCGAATCCTGCCTCGGAGGCCACAACCCCCGCTCCGGCGGCCAGCCCGCCGGCCCCTGCCCGGGCAGACACCTCGACGTCGAACCCGGGAGCGGTCACATCCGGCCCAGCCGCGGCGGGTCAAGCCCCGGTGGTCACCGCTCCGGAGCAACGCCACGGACCCGAGCAGGACCAGGCAGGAACAGGCCAGCGGACAGCGACAGACGCCCCGTCAGCCCCCTCTGGCTCGGCGCCGGCCTCCTCAGACGGCAGCTCGAACGTCCAGCACGAGGGCGGCGGGTCGGTCAGCGCGCTCGCTCCCGCACTGGGCCGGGTCGCTGCCGGCGGAGTCGTCCTGACGGCAGTCGTATTCGGCTTGTTGACCATCGTGCATCGTCAGCAGTTCCGTGACCGCCGGCCCGGACGCACCATCGCCTCCACACCTTCGGACCTGGCGCCGATCGAGCATGCCGTCGTCACCTCCGGCGCACCAGCAGCCGCGGACATCGCCCGCCTCGACCAGGTCCTGCGCCGGGTGGCAGCAACCGACGTCGACACGCTGCACGTGGCAGCGGTCCAGCTGACCGCCGGTGATATCACTCTGCACCTGGCGACTCCCGCCGTGCTGTCGACGTCGTGGCGCCAGCGTGACGGCGAGGGACTGGTGTGGACGTTCCCCGCGGCCACGCCTACCGACGACGCCGGCCTCGACCCCGACGAGGTCGACGCCATCGCGCCGTACCCGACTCTGGTCAACATCGGCGCCGACGCCACCAGCTCGTGGCTACTGAACCTCGAGCAGACCGGCGCGCTGGTCCTGACCGGCGACCAGGACCGGTGTCTGCGCCTGGCCCGGGTGATGGCTGCCCAGCTGGGAATGAACCCGTGGGGTGAGGCGATCAACGTCACCCTCCTGGGGTTCGGGGAGGAGCTCGTCGACACGGCACCGGGCCGGCTGCGGCACGCCACCCTCGAGGACTCGACCGCCGTGCTCTCCGCGGCGTTCGCGGAGGCGGTGCGCACCGCGGACTTCGCCGACAAGCACCACGTCGCCGTCGTCGAGGGGCGCCGACGTGCCGTCGCCGACGAGGCGTGGGCCCCGCAGGTCATCCTGGCCACCTGCGCGGCTGGCCGCCACGGCGTCGACCCAGGCAGCTATGCAGACGGGGGAGTGGACTCCCAGGGGTCGGCATTGTTGGGTCAACTGCTGGAGCTCCTCCACGCCCGCGACGGGGCCACGGGGGCCGCGGTCGTCGTCATCGACGACCGGGGCGACGGAGCGGGTGTGCGCCACGGCACGAGGCCGCGACGTCGCCGGACGGGGCGACGGTGGCGCAGCTGAGCGCCGACGGGATGCTCACGCTCCCTGGGGTGGGGCTGACCGTGGTCGCCGGCGGGTGGGACGAGGACACCAGCCGTGGGGTGGCCAGGATGCTGGCGCACGCCCGGACCGCCGCGGACGAGAAGATCCCGGACGCGACCGGGGAGCAGCCGTGGCAGGCGTTCAGCGACGCCGCCGGCGCGTTGCGTGCCGAGTTGGTCGAGCCCCGGTCGACCCCGAACGTTCACGACAGCACCCGTCCGTCCGGTGCGTGCACCCTCCCGTTGGCCGACGAGGTATACCTCGAGGCCGGCGCCACCACCCAGGCCGACCTGGAGATCCTGGCCCCGTCGGTGCCGGTGGAAGTGCGGGAGCAGGTGGAACAGATCGACCCCGGCCTCGACGAGGATGTCGCGGCGTGGTTCGACGACGCCAACCGGCGTTCCAAGCTGGCCGTCCTCGGCCCGATCGCCCTGCGCACCGTGCGCCGGGCCAAGTCCCGCCCCGCGTACTGGGCCGAGCTGGCCGCGTACCTGGCCTACCGTCCACACGGCGCCTCCGCCGACGAAATCGCCACCGCCTTCAGCCTGACCGCGGGGTCCACCCGGTCCTACCTGACCCGGCTGCGGGAGCTGCTCGGCGACGACCCGGACAAAGGCCAGCCGTACCTGCCCAACGCCGACGAGTCCCCGGCGAAGAAGACCCGCGGGGTGAACATCTACAAGCTCGGCGCGCTCCTCGTCGACGCCGACCTGTTCCGGCGGCTGCGGCTGCGCGGCCAGGCGCGAGGTGAGGCCGGGATCGAGGACTACGCCACCGCGCTGCGGCTGGTCACCGGTCAACCGTTCTCCCAGATGCGCGACGGCGGCGGGGCCTGGTTCATCGGCGGCGACCGGATCGACCAACACCTGACCGTCGCCATCGTCGACGTCGCCCACCTGGTCACCACCCGCGCCCTCGCCGCCGAGGACACGGACACCGGGCGCGCCGCCACCGACATCGCCCGCCTGGCCGCGCCCGACGCCGAAGGCCCACGCCTGGACTCCGCCGCCGTCGACAGAGCCGAAGGCCGCACCGACGAGGCGCGCCGCACGCTCCTGGATGACGTCTGCAACCGGTCCGACGACGGGGAGCCGCCGATGGAGCTCAACCCCCGCACCAAACAGATCCTTGCCCACCACCGCGACTGGCTCTCCCGAGCCAGCTGACCAACCGCAACACCTGAACTCGAGACTCCAACTCGAACTCGAAAACCGGACCTGGAAGGGCCACCATGGAAGGACAAACCCGGTCGAACGCGTCACAGCCGACGCTCATGCTGGCCAGACCCCAGGAAGGAGGTAACCCATGAATCCCAGACGCACCACCCTCACGGTCACCGCCGCGGCCGCCGTATGCGCAGCCCTCGCCGGCTGCAACTCAAACTCAGACGCCAACCCCATCACCAGCCTGACCATGACCGGAACCGCCACCAGCAGCCCAGCCAGCCCGTCCTCCTCGACGACCACCACGTCGCTCGACGCAGCCGCGCAGGAGACCAAAGACCGTCAAGACGCCGAACTCGTCTGGCGCAAGTTCAACGGGCTG
>JAABUR0100007768.1_pt1 | contig 12596 bp, 15 predicted proteins | sample 5560091 | NCBI WGS metagenome assembly JAABUR01 (sample SAMN10711879, study PRJNA513375) | rock metagenome | isolation source: Antarctica rocks | place: Antarctica: Victoria Land, University Valley sud
GGGGCGACCTCCCGCAGTGCCTGCACAGTCGGCTCGAACTGGCCCGGCACCGGGCGGCCCCCGTCGATATACAGGCTGCCGCCGTGATACAGCACCATGTTGAAGTTGTTGTTGCCGCCGAAGGTGTGGCTCCAGGGCAGCCAGTCCACCAGGACCGGCGGCTCGCGTTCCAGAAACGGGAAATGGTCGGCGATCATCGCCTGGTTGGCGCACAGCATGCCGTGCGTGTTGATCACCGCCTTGGGCGCGCCGGTCGAGCCAGAGGTGAACAGCAGCTTCGCCAACGTATCGGCCCCGACGCGGGCCGCCGCGGCTATCACCGCTGTCGTCGCGGGGCTTGCCATGAGATGGTCGAGGGCGGTGTCGCCTGCCCGGCCGTTGCGGGCAGCGACGACCTCGATCCCATCGGGAACCGCGGTCTGCAACGCACGCTTGAAGCGGGCAGCGTCGGACACGAAGACCAGCCCAGGCGTGGTCAGTGCCACGATCTGCCGCAGCTTCACGTGGTCGGCGCTGAGCAGCGAGTAGGCCTCCGAGACCGGCGCGTAAGGGATGCCGACGTGCAGGCAGGCGAGGCCCAGCAACGCGTGGTCGATGTCGTTGCCCGACAGGATCAGGACCGGGCGGCCGGACGACACGTCGCGGCCGAGCAGCGCCTGCGCGAGCGCGCCGACGGTTTCCATTGCCTGGGCGTAGGTGACGGACCGCCATTCCATGCCGTGGCGCTCGGCCAGGAATATGCGGTTGGGAGCCGCCGCCGCCCAATGCTGCAGCCGCGCCGTCAGCCGAGCCGGATAGGAGGGCAAGGGCTGGGGCGCTTTCAGCAGCGTGCAGCCGTCCGCCCGATGCTGGACCAGCACCTCGGGCGAGCGGATGTCGGCTGCTGCGTCCATGGGTGGTTTCCTATCCGTGCGCGACTTTGGCCGCGCGCTTCTCGAGGAAATCCGCCAAGCGCCGCTTCGCCTCGTCGTCCGAGGCGGCAATGGCGGACATCAGGCTTTCGGTGAGGTATCCGGTCGCCGGGTCGGCGTCGGCGATGCGTGGCAGGGCGTGCATCACGGCAAAGTTGGTGAGCCGCGTGTTCCCGGCGATGCGCTTGGCCAGGTCCATCGCCAGAGCCAGGCCCTCGTTGGCGCCAGGCTGGTATTGCGACAGGCCGATTGCGGCGCCGTCGGCGGCGCCATAGGTTCGTCCGGTCAGCATCATGTCGGCCATCCGGGCCACGCCGATCAGCCGGGGTATGCGCACGGAGCCGCCGCCGACGAAGATGCCGCGCTGGCCCTCGGGCAGCGCGTAGAACGTTGAGGGTTCGGCGACGCGGATGTGCGCGGCGGCGGCCAGCTCGAGCCCGCCACCGATTACCGCCCCGCGCAGCACGGCGACCACCGGGAGCTCGCCGGTCTCCATCGCGGTGAAAGCGCGATGTCACCGCCGGCTGTGGAACACGCCGTCGGACGCGCCGTGCTCGCGTATGTCGGACAGGTCCAGCCCGGCGGAGAAGTGCTCGCCCTCGCCATGCAGCACGACGGCGCGGGCGGCGGCCGGTGGATCGTCGAAGAACCGGCGGATGCCGTCGATCAACTCGATGTTCAGAGCATTGCGCTTGGCGGGACGGCATAGGCGGAGGACGGCGACCTGGTCCATCAGAGTGCAGGACAGGGAGTCTGGAAGCCATCCGGGCGCACCCGCTCCGTTGCCATCGCTCATTCTCGTTTCCTCAGTTGATATGAAAAGTAACCGGACGCCGTTCTCGGGGGAACCCGCAAATCGGCGGCCGCATCAACCCCGATAGCAGCCGCGTTCCGGAGGTGCGAAGTTGTCGAGTTCTCACGTGATACTTCTCGAAGCGTGCATGCCGCATCGGATGCGCCAGTTCAAGCTGTCCAACGATCCGCGGTTCATCGCCGAAGTGCGCGACGGGAGTGTCAAAAACCTGGGGCGTTACGCCGCGAGCTGGCTTGCCGGGCGGCCGAAGCGTCCGTCCAGCACCGCGGCCCTGACCTGAGGTACGCCATGGGCGCCACGAGCAGGCCCAGCTCAACGCCATGGCGACGATCTATCACACCGCCAACCTCGAGATCGCGCTGTCGAGCATCCTCGGCGTCGGTTGTGTCTCAGTTTGAAATTGGATGGCTCGCTAGCGAAAGCGCCGTTCCCAAGAGGGAAAGGTCGTCTCTTCTAATGGGGTCGCTTGGTAGCTCCTGACGCCTGCCGCCTTCGCCCTGTTTTCCAACTTCGGCAGGACCGCCGCTGGAGCAAAAATCCACAAGCCGATGTTCCAATTAACAGAATTGCCCTCGTCTCGAATGACCCTGTGACGCGCGAGTTGTTCGCGTATTCGCCAAGGGTAGTCTGACTCGAAAGCAGATATCTTGCTGAAAAGTCCCCCGCCAGGCGTTTTGGTCACCTCTACCATCCAGACCATGTTCTCTGGAAAGCTAATCGCGAGGAAGTCCGGGTTGGCTTCCCAGATACCGGGTTCGCCAATCAAATACTGCGGATTGAGGAACAATCCACGATCAAGGGCCAGATACGTTTCAACGGCCTGCTCCCAGAATCCTTCAGCCAACGGGATGCTCCATATTCAAAGCCTTGATTTCTAGCAATCCACGAAGGGGAGCGAGACGCACTTTCAAACTGAGACACTACCCGGCGTCGGCGCCTTCGACCTCGTGCAGAATCTGGAGGTGGACCCGGAGTTCCTGGATGGCCATGAGCACGAGCACGACCCGGCGATCGGCTCCTTCGTATTGACGGAGCAGCGCCCGGTCGACGTGAACCGGCTGATGACTTGGATGGGCGGGATGGCGGAGCGCCGGGGCGACAGGGCAATTGCATATGACCCTCTCTGCTCCCTTTCCCGGGGGGAAAGGGAGCAGAGCGACAATTTTTTGCCAAATGCGATAGCCCTGGCCAGGGCGACGACCTGTATCGCACCAAGGGTCTGTTCTATGCGAATGGCTTCCAGGAGCCGCCTCGGTATGGTGCTGGGCGTGGGGCGCATCCGCATCAACCATGCCGGCTGCATGAACGTGTGCGAGCACGGGCCGACCATGGTGATCTATCCAGATGGCGTCTGGTATGAGCTCCAGGCGGACGTCGAGGAGATCCTCCGCCGGCATGTCATCGGCGGCAAGCGGGTGGCGCGATTGCTGGGCGACATCGATCCAGGCACGCTGCACGGATAAGCGCCGTAGGCTCCTGGGGCACGGCCGCGCGACCATCGACAACTATCCACTCCCGGTATGAGGGGCCTGCATGACCCGCTTGCTTGATCTCATGTTCCGCTCCGGCTCGTCCGGGATGCGCAGGCGCACGATCGGTATCTACGCCTTGTTGGTCGTGGCGAACGCCGCCGCCTGGATTTGGGCGTTCGTGCTGTTCCAGGAACAGCCGATCCTGCTCGGCACCGCGCTGATCGCCTACGGCTTCGGCCTGCGCCACGCGGTCGATCCGGACCACATCGCGGCCATCGACAACGTGACTCGCAAGCTGATGCAAGACGGCCAGCGCCCGGTGACGGTCGGCTTCTGGTTCGCGACCGGGCACTCGGTCGTGGTCGCCCTGGGCGCCGGGGTCATCGCGCTGGCCTCGGCGGCGATGCAGGGCGGCTTCGAGGAGTTCAGGCACGTCGGCGGCATGATTTCGACCAGCATATCTGCGCTGTTCCTGTTCGTGATCGCCGGCATCAACCTGATGGTGCTGCGCTCCGTTTATCGCTCGTTCCGCAGCGTCCGGCACGGCGGCGCCTATGTCGAGGAGGATTTCAACCAGCTGCTGAACTCGCGCGGGCTGCTGGCGCGGCTGTTCCGGCCGATGTTCCGCCTGGTGACGCAAAGCTGGCATATGCTGCCGCTCGGCTTCCTGTTCGGCCTGGGGTTCGACACCGCAACCGAGATCAGCCTGCTCGGCATCGCTGCGACGGAGGCGGCGAAGGGCGTTTCGCTCTCGGCCATCATGGTGTTCCCCGCGCTGTTCGCCGCCGGGATGGCGCTGATCGACACGACGGACGGCGTGCTGATGCTGCATGCCTACGACTGGGCGTTCGTGAAGCCGGTCCGCAAGCTGTACTACAACCTCACGATCACGCTGGTGTCCGTCGTGGTCGCGTTCGTCATCGGCGGGATCGAAGCGCTCGGCCTGATCGGCGGCAAGCTGCAATTGGCGGGATGGTTCTGGGACGGTGTCGAGGCCCTGAACGGCAACTTCAACACATTGGGCTTCGTCATCATCGGGGTGTTCGTGGCGAGCTGGGCCGCCTCCGTCGTGGTCTATTACGCCCGCGGCTACAACCGGATCGAGGCGGAAGGAGCGCACACGACGTAGCAGCCGCAGAAACTAAGGACCTAACAAGGGCCTAGATTGCTGGTGCACGTTCAGCGCGATGGCGGAACTGCAGGCCGGGCGGTTCACCATCATCGAGGTCAACAGCGCGGGCGCGCAGGCGATCGGCGCGTGGGACCCGGCGCTCGACCTATGGTCGGCATTCGCCCGGGTGTTCGCCAATCACCGCGCATTGCTCGCCGTCGGCGGCGCGATGCGGGACCGCGGGCATCGCCCGGTGGGCCCGTGCGGCTATCGCTGGCATGGCTGCGGCAGATGCGGCTTGCGCGGGGCTAACCCTCCATCCAACTGAGCGGCAGGCGGGGCCGCACAGCGGGGTGCCAGTTTTTTAGAACTTGAAGTAGCGCAGCCGCAGCGATGCCCGGCTAACGTCCGGCCCGACTGCAAATGCGGTCTTGGCGAACGCGGGCGGCCCAAGCAGGAGCGCCGGGTCGTTCGAGAAGCCGACGCCCCTGCGGGGAATGCCAAGAAAATCGCGGTCCAGACGGCCGTTGTTGTTCTCGTCATGCCAGGCCTGGGCTGCGTAGGCGCCGGGCGGGATGTCGGCGAGCTGGACCAGGACCGTCCCTCGGTGTGCAGGAACGGTGGCGTTGTAGGTGCAATGCGCGCTCAGGAACTCGGCTGCGGTGCAGAGTGCCACGCGCACCACACCCTGGTCGTCGCGCACGCCCAGGACGGTCACTTCAACCAAGCTGTTCGCCACGGCGGGACTGGCCGCAAGCATCGCGAGCACGGCCAAGACATAGCCGCTGACGCGCCGGCCCATGATGCGCCTTGGCATCCTAGCCGCGGGGCAGCATGCGGGTGAGCACGCCGTCATGCCACAAATAGCGGTGCACCAAGGCAGCCGCGGCGTGCAGCCCGGCGAGGCCCAGGATCAGCCACCCGATCGTGGCGTGGACCTCCTGCACCTGGTGCGGAAGCGCCTTGTCGGCGGGGTCGTAGGCGGGAATGCTGAACAGGTTGAAGATGCTGTCCCCGCGGGTCCAGGTGAGGAACATGCCAGCCAGCAGCATCGCCGCGAGCAGGGCGTAGAGACCCCAATGCGTGCCCTTGGCGACCACGTTGAGCGCGCCCGCATCAGCCAACGGCAGACGCCGCCCCCGGGTCAGGCGCCAGATGACGCGCGCAGCCACCAGCGCTGCCAGCAGCAGGCCAAACGTGATGTGCACGGAGCGCGCGTCCACCCGCAGCGGCCCGCGCGGGAACCAATCGATGATCTGAGCGCCGAGCCATTGCGTGACGACCAGGAGGGCCGTGGCCCAGTGGAAGAACATTGTTGTAGCATCATAGCGTCGTGCATCGTCGCTGACAGGCTGCATGCAGTGGGTTCCTAAGCGTTGCCGATGAGCCGCCCACGCGCGGGAACGGCCGTCCTGCTCTGCGTTGGCGATGATTGAGGCGGATACGCAAGGTTCAGCTGGGTTAGTCAAGCCGCATATTTGATAGCGAGGCCGCTTCCTTCCATGCCGTTCAGTTCCGGCGCCCTTGGTTGAACGGGCATGAGCTCGATCTCCAGCGGCAGGCCCGCGATCGGGGTGTAACGCCAGCCGGCGTCGGTGCCCGCCACGAACTTCACCCCTGCCGCATGGATCGCACGGAACCGCGCCAGGTTCTGGTCGTGGAACGGCATGCTACGATGAGGCTGCCATTGGCAACGGCATATCGCCCATCACTGTGGGAACGGCTCGGCGGCAGGTCGGGCCGGAATTTGGGACAACACGATTTGTTGGCCGATTTTCGCGGGTTCAGGCGCAGATACCGCTTTGAGATGATCCTTCCTGCCCTGCTTTGAACGCTCCAGTCTGTTAAACGCCGCAATCTGTCATCTGCAGCCTGGCCCGGCAGCTATCGCATTGGAACCTGGATAAACCGCCATGAGACAACCATCATTCGCAACCTTCTGGGCAGGGGAGACGATCTCGGCATTCGAAGCCGCATGCATCACGTCGTTTCTGGCGCACGGCTATGAATACACTGTGTTCAGCTACGACACGCTGAAGAATTTGCCCGCGGGTGCGACCCTGCGCGACGCGCGTGAGATCACCGAAGAGGCGAACGTCCGGCGCTTCATCATCCGGGGCCGTCCAAACCTCAGCCATTTCTCGGACCTGTTCCGATACGAGCTGTTCAAGAAAACCGCTCATATCTGGGTGGATGCTGACATGCTGATGCTGCGTCCGCTCGCCCTGCCGTCCTACGACGAACTCATCGCCAAGGAAGACCCATCTACGCTTTGCGGCGCGATCATGCGAGTGGACGGCCGGCACCCCAATCTCGACACCCTCATCGAAAAGACCGAAGCGCTGCGGGATCATGAGTTGGTGTGGGGAGCCACCGGTCCTCGGCTGCTTACGGCTGTATTCGACCGGCGGACCATCATGCAGAAGGCCTACGACGCCAAGTTCTTCTTCCCCATGCATTATGACCAGTCGTGGAAGATGTTCCTGCCGGCATTCCGGGATGAATGCGTCGAGCTGTGCCGTTCGGCATACACCGCCCATCTCTGGAATGACCGGGTCATGAAAATCGGGGTGTGGAAACGGTTCTGCCCCCCGGCCGGCTCGTTCTTGGAAACGCAGTTCCGGGCCGATGGCAGCCTGCGTTTCTTCGATGACGTTTATCCGGAGGACGTCATGCAGAACATGATCGAAAATTGGCGTTTCCGCTGCGAGGGCGGCGACATCGGGCTAGGTCAGTGGATGCGCCAGGCGATCCCAAGCGCGCAGCTCACCTTCCGCCGGCGCTTCAACCTGCCGACCTAGGGTTTTCCCGATTTGATCGAGAGTGCTCTAGGAACGCGCGGTCGATGCATCAGCTGCCGCGACCGGGCTCATTCATCGAAGTGGAATCCAGAATTCGATGGTATGAGGCGCTGGCGCGGGTTGGGAGCCAGGCATGATCCGCACGCTCCATGTCACGTCGGGAGACTGCAGCATCTGCGCGAGCGTCTCAGCCACACCCTCATCTTCTTGAGCGAAGTATCTTAGCTCGAACATCGCGGGGACATTGGTGACGGAACGTGTCCGCGCGAGCGCCACCGATGGGCGGAGCGTCGCCGTGAACCGGCGCGCCATTGCCGCTCCGCTCGCTGATCCCGCGAGGAAGTGCACCGTCACGCGTGCACGCGAAAGCAGCGGCACAGCAAGAATTTGGGGTGACAGTTCCAGGCCGGCCCCCGCAGCGCCGTAGTTCCATAGCAAAAATTCATTGAATAAGCGCGAGCGTTCACTTTCGCTTTGCCGCCCAGAGCCCCATTTTGTTTGAGCAAGAAAATGATCGAACTCTCCGCGGAGGCGTGCCAATTGCTCGTTTGTAAGCTTGCCTTGCCGCATGGCGGGTTGGCCGGCGGTCGCAGAGTCTGGCTGCTCGACACTGGATTGCGGAGGTGTCGACAGGCTCGGCGGTTCCGGTGCGGCGGTTTGCGGAAGCGGAGCAGGTGATGGCGGCGGAGCTTGCGCTATCGGGCCGGTCGCCGGCGGATTAGCCTGCGCTAGGTCGGACGTAGCGGCAGCATTACTACCCTCGTTAACCACTCCGTATCTACTTTGCTGCAGTATAGCGAAAGCCCCTCCGATCAGAGTGAGCAGGCCAATGAGCAATACCAGGATCTTTTTACGATGACCTGAGATGAAGTTCGGGGACGCTTTGTTGCGTGCAGTTCCGTTGTTCTTGGGGTGCGCCGCTATGCTCGAAACCATACCGGGCGGTGCGCTGGCGACCTGGATTACCGTGTCCAGGCGGTCACGGAGTCCAGTCAGCTCGTTCCGCTCGATCAAGTGCTTGAACTTCGGGTGACCGGCAAAAAGAATCTGAACCTTTGGTGTAACCGCACCAAATACTGTCGAAATAATCTGCAGGAACACCAGAGTGCGCAGCGGCAGAAGCTCTGCCTGTTCGATAATGAGAAGAGTTCTGCCCTGCTTACTCCTGGGCTTCGTGAGCACGCGGACAATCAGCTCGTCATCATCCGCCGGCGGTCCGCCCCGTTCAGCAGCGCCAAGCTCACGGACGATACGGGGCAGCGTTAACGGCGAGCCCTGTGATCCACTAAGCCGAACGACGCGGATCGGTTGATCAACCAGCAATTCAACGCAGTCGCCGACGACGGCCAGCACGGCGTTCTGATCCGTGCCAAGCACCGCCACCACGGCCTCGTCATGCGTAATCGCATTCCTAAGCCGGTCCACGAACCCGGCTGCAGAGGCATCCCTAATGCCGTTATGCAATCTCTCATACATTGGCGAGGCAGCCATCTCTTACGATCTATTCACTCGTCGCAAAACGTCATCACAGGCGTGAACGTCCGAGAACGGAGCTATGCTGCAACCAAAATGAGGCCGTGATCAGGCGGCGCTCTGGGCTGGCGTGTTGGTGACCTCGACGTCGCAGCGGTATGTGGCACCCTGGATGACTTTGGGCAACTGGTTCTCGCCCTTGGACCGGCACCGAGCCATCAAAGGCCCAGGTCGGACAGTCCGGCGTGGTCGGCTGGGCGGGGTCCCAGCGGCCAGTGAAACAGCCTGTCCCGCTCCGCAAGGGGAACGTCGTTGATCGACGCCTCGCGACGCCGCATCAGGCCGCTCGCGTCGAACTCCCACTGCTCGTTCCCATGGCTGCGGAACCAGGCGCCGTCGGCGTCGTGCCACTCATAGGCGAAGCGCACCGCGATGCGGTTGCCGGTGAACGTCCATACCTCCTTGATCAGCCGATAGTCCAGCTCGCGCGTCCACTTGCGCTGCAGGAACGCGACGATCGATGGCCGGCCCGTAAGGAACTCCGAACGGTTTCGCCAGCGGCTGTCATCGGTGTAGGCGAGCGACACGCGCTCGGCATCACGGGTGTTCCAGGCGTCCTCCGCCATGCGCGCCTTGCGTGCTGCGGTCCCGGCCGTGAAGGGCGGCCGCACCGACATTGGTCCAGTCGCAGGATAGGCGGGCGCAGGCGGGACGATGGTCATGGCGAAACCTTCAGTGGTGGGGTTCATGGACAGTGGGTTCGGCATGCAAATAGGCATCCTCTGCCACAGATCCGTTCAAGGGCCTCCCCCACCAGAGCCGTCTGGGTCAGCGGTTTGACGCCGCTCGCTCCGGCGTCCGCGGGTGCATACGATACAGCATGGAATAAATCCAATAAGTTGTATTTTATATAGGTATTATCGGATATAATGGTTCAGGTGCCGATCATGGCCCAACCCGTCGATGCTGAAACGGCTGAACCTCATGCAGACTATCACGTACGATGACGGCAAGGCATTCGTCGATGGTGTCGTCGGCGGCATGGTCGATCGCGATGAGCACGTTCTGCTGGTCACCGAGCCGTCGCGGGCCGCGTTGGATAGCGTGGCGGTCAGGCTTGCGGCGCTGCGCAGCCGGGTGCTGCGGCCGTCGGGCGCCGATGCCCTGACCCTGCCGGGATTGCTGGCGCAGATCGTCGGGCGTGCGTCCGGCGAAACACTCACGGCACCGGACCTGGAACGAGGCTTCGAGCTGCTGACCGAGGCCGGGTCCGATAGCGACCGCATCGTTTTGCTGGTCGACCGTGCCGACGCGCTCGACCCGGCGGCGCTGCGCTATATCCAGATGCTCATCCGGGATGCGCCGCTGCGGCTGCTGCTCGTGGGCGGGCCCAGGCTTTATAAGCTGCTCATGCAGGACGAGTTCGGCGCGCTGCGACGCGGCTTGGTCACGTATGCGGCGAAGGCACCGGCGGTCGCCGACATCCCGCCACCGCTTCCTGCGGTTGCCTTGCCCGTTCTCTGGACTGGCAAGCCGGCCCAACGCGGCCGCTGGGTGTTGGCTAGGGCGAGCATGGCCGTGTCACTTATCGGCGGCCTCTGGCTGGTGCATTCGGGCGTCCTCGCCGGCTAGACCGCGCAACCCCACCCTTGCCGCGGCGTTTTGCTGGGAACTAGGGAATGCCGCCATGACCGACGCGCCAAGCGTGAAACCATACAAGGGACCGGCCGGAGGCTGGGGCTCCGTGCGCTCGCTCGGCGCCATCCTGTCGAAGGAGGGAGTTCCCGTCAGCGGCGCCCTCGTGCTCACCCAGCAGAACAAGCCAGCGGGCTTCACCTGCGTAAGCTGTGCCTGGATCAAGCCGGCCGAGCCGCATGTGTTCGAGTATTGCGAGAACGGCGCCAAAGCTACCGCGTGGGAGATCACCACGAAGCGCGTCGGCCCTGATTTCTTCGCCAAGCACACCTGCACCGAGCTGGAGTCGTGGTCCGATCACGACCTGGAAGCGATCGGCCGCCTTACCCACCCCATGCGCTACGACGCGGCGACCGACACCTATGTCGAAGTCGGCTGGCAGCAGGCGTTCCAGGACATCGGCCAGCGGCTCCGCGCCATGGACCCGAACAACGTCGTACTCTACGCCTCAGGCCGCGCATCGCTCGAAACGTCCTACATGTATGCCTTGTTCGGGCGAATGTATGGCACCAACAACCTGCCCGACAGCTCCAACATGTGCCACGAGCCCACGTCGGTGGCGCTGCCGCAGAGCATTGGGGCGCCCAAAGGCACGGTTACGCTTGAGGACTTCGACAACGCCGACCTGCTGATCTTCTGCGGCCAGAATCCCGGCACCAATAGCCCGCGCATGCTGAACGAGCTGCAGAAGGCGCATAAGCGTGGCGTGCCGATCATCACCTTCAATCCGCTGCGCGAGCGGGCGCTGGAGCGGTTCCGCAGCCCGCAGCACCTGAAGGAGATGCTGACCTCGACCGACACGCCGATCAGCAGCCAGTATCACCAGGTCCGCATCGGCGGCGACGTCGCGGCGCTGACCGGGGTGTGCAAGCACGTGCTGGCGCTCGACGACGCGGCGCAGGCGGCCGGCGAACCGCGGGTGCTCGACACCGGGTTCATCGCCGAGCACACCTACGGCTTCGACGCGTTCGCCGACGCCGTGCGCGCCCACCCGTGGGAGGCGCTGGAGCATCAGTCCGGCCTGACGCGCGGCGCGATGGAGGCGGTTGGGACCGTGTATGCCCGCAGCAACGCGGTGATCGGCATCTACGGCATGGGCCTGACCCAGCACCGCACCGGCGTCGAGAACGTGCAGATGTTCGTCAATCTGCTGCTGCTGCGCGGCAACATCGGCAAGCTGGGCGCCGGCATCTGCCCGGTGCGCGGCCACAGCAACGTGCAGGGCCAGCGCACCGTAGGGATCACCGAAAAGCCGGAGCTGGCACCGCTCGACAAGCTGCGCGAGCTGTATGGCTTCGAGCCGCCAAGGAACAAAGGCGTCGATACGGTCGGCGCCTGCAAGAAGGTGCTGGCGAACGAGGTCACCGCATTCATCGAGCTGGGCGGCAATTTCATCCGCGCCGTGCCCGAGACGGTGGCGATGGAGCGGCATTGGCGCGATATTCCGCTCACGGTGATGATCTCGACCAAGCTGAACCGCAACCACGTGATCCATGGCAAGGCGGCCTATATCCTGCCCTGCCGGGGCCGTATCGAGATCGACGTGCAGGCGACAGGGCCGCAAGTCGTGACCACCGAGGACACGAGCGCCTGCGTCCAGAGCTCGCACGGCATAAGGGAGCCGGCCAGCGAGCATCTGATGAGCGAGCCGGCCATCGTCGCCGGCATCGCGCAGGCGACACTCGCCCCCAACGCGGCGGTGCCCTGGGCGCAATGGGTGGACGATTACAGCCTGGTGCGCGACGCGATCGAGCGGACCTATCCGCAGCTATTCGGCGACTTCAATCAGCGCATGGAGAAGCCCGGCGGTTTCCATCTGCCGATCACCGCGCGCCAGCGGGATTGGCATACTCCAACCGGGCGCGCCAACTTCATCATGCCGCGCAGCCTGAACGAGGACATCGCGGTCCCGGACGAGGACCGGGACGTGCTGCAGCTCATGACCGTCCGCAGCAACGACCAGTTCAACACCACCATCTATGGCTACCATGACCGGTTCCGCGGCGTGCGCGGCACCCGCATGACGCTGTTCATGCACGCCAACGACATCGAGCGGCTGTCCCTAGCCGAGGGCGACATCGTGGCGCTGACCACCAAGGTCGACGATGGCGTGGTGCGCCGGGTCGAAGGCTTCATCGTGACGCCGTACGATATTCCGGAAGGCTGCATGAGCGCATATTATCCGGAGGCCAATCCGCTGATCCCGATCTGGCACCACGCCGAGGGCGCAGACACCCCGGCGGCCAAGTCGATCCCGGTCACGCTGGAAAAGCTGGACGTACCGGCGCAGCACCTCGCGGCGGATTAGGGATTAAGCTC
>JAABUR0100007770.1_pt1 | contig 12590 bp, 15 predicted proteins | sample 5560091 | NCBI WGS metagenome assembly JAABUR01 (sample SAMN10711879, study PRJNA513375) | rock metagenome | isolation source: Antarctica rocks | place: Antarctica: Victoria Land, University Valley sud
CCCCGGCGCCGGCCACGACGGCGGCCGGATCGTCTTCGAGGGCACACCCGCCGACCTCGTCGCCACCCGCTCCACCCTCACCGGCGAGCACCTCGCGGCCTATGTCGGCACCTGACCGAGGCCCTCGTGGACACCGTGAGACGAGTTCTCTCATCTGTTTCGACTCGTCCCACGCGCGGACCGATAAGTGATGTTGTCCCAGCGACGAGCACGGGAACCTGCTGCGCAAGCGTTGGATACGGGTAGTCGATGCCAGGCACGAAGAACCCGACCGCGCCCCAGAGCACGAACACCACGCCGGCGATGCAGGCATACTCGACCATGACGATCCCGGCAGAGATCGCCCACCAATTCACCTGCCGACGCAGCAGTGAGGGGATCGTCACGGTCATTAGTAGAACTCTACGGAAGACGGGCGACCGGCGTTCGTCTGGCCCAGTTCGAGCTGTGGTGCAGGCCAGAATGGTCGTACGCTGGGGAAACAATGGCGAGGTCTGTACCCACGTAGTGAAAGCGGAAGTTCAGAGAGGTGTACGGCGCGTGACATAACAAAACAGCCCCCAGCACACAGCCAAAACTGCACCACAGCCCACCATGCAGCATCCAATAATACTTAGGGGCCGACCTCCATGGCGGACTTACGAGATGACCACGGAGCTCCCATTCTAAATAGAACCCGCCTGCCGCACGTCTGCGACGTTACGGCAGGCTAAGCGCACGCATAGCGCACGCTGCCTTCAGCCAAGGCATGTATAAAGCGGCCCATAGATTTTCATGGACCCTCGCATAGTTCAGCCTCGAACAGTGGGAGGGAAAGGGTCTGCGGGGCTATAGATGGAGAGAAATCGGCCTAGGCTGATGGTAAGTCTGACCCGCTACCGAACGGTGGTGGTACTCCTCGTGCGCCCCCCGAGAGTTGGGAAGCTCATTAATAGGAACAGGCACGAGAGCAGCACCAATATTGCCGCGAAATCCTTCGCTAGACCGTCAGATATCCACCACCCGAGCAGCTCGCATCCGAGACAGAGAACGGCCAGACATACGCGCACCCAGCCACTCCCACTCGATTCAGGCTCAGCTTTAGGCTCCGCATCCGGAGGGGCGTCGAGCCGCTGTGAGACCACGGTCTTTGCCGATCGCGCGTAGATAGTACTGACGATGGCTGTCAGCGCCGCGAGTCCCAGGCTGGCCTGCCACGACCAACTGATAGTTCCTTCCATGGTGGCGTCAAAGGCATATATGTGTAGGACGTGACCAAGGGGAAGGCTCGCTATAAACGCCCAAATGCCAGGGTAGCGGAAGACGCCCGTCGACTGCGGGCCGTTGTATGAGCGCACGGAGAGCCATGGCCAGTTTACGAGACCCAGGACCACGAAGGTAATCGCGATAGCGAGTAGGGCGCTACCTCCCAGCGGCACGTCCCACGTTGCGAGCAGCAGATGCTGGGGCAGGATGACGATGCATGCCGAGGCTAGCGCCGTACGCCACCACCCCAATACCGTGCGTCTCTTCCTGTTCGGAGGCTGGTGCTGCCGGACCTGCGCCTCGGCGTACCGACGCACACTGCCGCCGAGCAGCTTCTCTCGATCGAAATCTGTTTCATTGGCGGACTCCAGACCGTCCTCCAACTCAATGACGATCTCCTCGATGGTGCGTTGGGATAGTCCGCTCTGGACCCAGTGGACACCGCAACTCCGGATGATCTCTGGGTTAGACGGCAGCCGTGCGATCTTTGGTCTCCTCGTCTGCTCGATCCTTGTTCGCCCGAAATTCAAATTCTACTCCCAGAATCGTGTTCACTCTGCCCGCGAAGCTCACCCACTCCCGGTTCCACTCCAGTAGCTTCTCTGTCCCCTCGGGGAGTATCCGGTAGTACTTGCGCTTCCGGCCGGTCTCGTCTGAAGTCGTGATGAACGTCTCCACCAGCCCCGCCTGCTGCAGCCGAGAGAGCAACGGGTAGATGCTCCCCGCCCCAACCGTGAGCAGCCCCATCTCATCCAGGCGCTGTATTAGCTCGAACCCGTAGCGGGGCCGCTTCGCAATCAAGGCAAGAAGGCAATGGTCCAGGACCCCCTTCAGCCGCTGGGTGTCCTTCTTCTCCACCATCTCCACCTATGCCTCCGAACGACTATCGTAAATTAACAGTTGCATTACATAGTAAGTGTGGGTATCCTGTGTGTAAATATTGTATTGCAACACTTGATAAGCACTATTAGAAGGCTGGGTTGGGAAAGGAGAGGTGTGAGGTACACGGTTACGGGTGAGCTTGATCCGGAGCTATTCGCGGAGGTGGAGAGGGAGAGGAATTCGGCGGGGCTATCGCGCTCGGCGGCGATCCGGCAGGCGCTGGAGTGGTGGGTCCTGCAGCGCAAAGAGCACGGAGAGGAGCGCGTCGAGCGTTCGGAGCGGCGCCACCGCCAGCTGGTGCGCCGCCTGGAATATATCGTTGGGATGATCCGCGAGCAGGATCGGGCCGCGGGGCTAGCCACGGGACGCCCGTCCGGTGGTTCCACCGAAGATTCGATAAACGGTCTGAATGATCGCCACGTCCGGCGGGAGGGACCGGGTGTTCGGGATGCCGGGCGAGAGGCGGCCCAACCGCAGGGGGGAGCGCTGGCCGAGGCAAGGAAGCGAGCGAGAAGGAGGGTAGAGTAAATGATGGATGCGATCAGAAACTACTTCGGTAGGCTCTCCGAGCCTCCGGGCGACATCTTGCGCTGGTACGCTAGCCTTGATTCCGAGCAGCAAAGATCGGCGCTGTTGCTTACGCCGATAGTGGTGGGCGGTCTATTCGTGTGGGTCATGTACCAAGCTCACGGTGACAGGGTGGTGGTCGTGCTCCCTGCGCTGGTCGCTCGCCTCGCACTCCTCTTGCTCGCGCTTCCTGTCGTGTTGGTTGGCAGGGTCTCTGGCGCGGGCTGGTCGGTGCCGGCGTTTCTCACACGCGACTGGACGGCCGAGCCGGGCCCCGACCGGCCCAGGATTATGACCCGAAAGGTCGATCCCATGAAGCTGCCGAACAATCTTCTCCCGCGGATGAGTGGCCTCTTTTCGGTCGGGACTGGCGAGGTCTCTCTGCCATCGGGATGATCTCCAGGCCCCGCGGCGGCAAGGACGAGACGGTATGCGGGCCAGCCTTCTACCATGAGCTGAAGCGGGGCAGCGCGGACCTGATACTGGCCGACCCCAAGCTCGAGCAACTCAGGGCCGCAATTGAGGGTTGCTATCTCCCCGGTCCCGAGAAGGCAGACATCTACGTCTACGGGTCCTCACCGGGGCTCAACCTAGAGGAGACTGATGCTTTCGACCTGTTCGCCCGGGAGCGCAATCTCACCATCGCGCGCATTCTTACCGAGGAGAACAGCCGGGACGACCACTGGCAGCACAAGGCGGCGGACCTGATCGTCGCCGTGGCTCGGGCATTGGAAGAAGGCGGAGAGAGGGCCACTATCAACGACGTACGCGAGGTGGTGCTCGACCGAGAGGCCCTAAAGGAGCTCCGGCGAGAAAATCGTCTAGTGAATAACATAGCCGACGAGGAGAAAGAGTGGGGCTACATTCGCTCTAGCGCCGTACGGGCACTGGAGCCGCTCGCCTCCGAGCGGGCAAGGGCCATGTTCGATGCAGAGAAGATTAGCATGCCGGACTTCAGCTCTAACAAGCGCCAGATCGTGATTCTGGGGCCCGACGCGGGGGCCGGAGAAGAGGAGGCGAAGTTCACGGCGGCGATGCTGGAGGTGCTGATGCAGATGGGCAGGGCCTCTGGTCCCGGACGGATCCAGAAGTTTCTTGTAAACGAAGCCGGGAGCTTCTGTAGTCTTACGCGTCTGCCCCAGTACATGGAGATGGGGCGAGGCGAGGGCGTCTACATGATGTATGTCCTCCAGAGCTACTCCCAGCTTGTCCGGAGGCTCGGGGTAGCAGGAGCGCGCAGCCTTTGGACCGGCAGCTCTGCCCAGCTCGTCGGCCACGGCGTCGAGCCCGAGCTCGCGGAGGAGATGAGCCGCTACACCGAACCCGTCAGGTTCATCCACCGCCAGCCGCGCCAGTACCGACAGGACCCAGGCGCCGAGCACCGTTCCGAGGAACGCCGCCCAGCACTACTCGAACACCACATTACGGGTCTGAGAACCGGGCAGTGGGTGATGAGGGTGGCGCCAGAGATCTACCGCTTCGACGTCCCCGAAAGCTGCACCCAGTCCGAGCGGCTCAAAAAACTCGCCGGGAACAATGATGGACCTTAGAGTCCCCGGTCGAGTTAGCCCTATCTAGATGACTCCCAACGTCTTCAACGTCTCCTACACCCACGCCGCGGGCAGCGACCAGAGCGCCGGTCGCGGGGCACGCTACATCACCCGCAGGCCAGACCTTAGTCGGGAAGACCGCGAAGAGGGTAGGGAGCCGACCCGCGAGAGCGAATGGCGTGAGATCGAGCATGTGGGCGACAGGAAGCGTTTTGTGGAGGAGGCCAACCGGAGGCGCGACGAGAAGCGCGAGCGAGCGGAAAGAGACGGTAAGGAACTCTCTCACGACAGAAGCTCCGGAGCGGCCCAGTACATGCATGTGGTGATCTCTCCGGAGAACAGTGAGCGCATGACCGATGAGGACTTCAAGAGTATCGCCCGTGAGTGGATGCATGACGAGGCCGGGAAGGAGTATCCCCACATCGGGGCGGTGCATCGCGACAGCAGTCACGACCACATGCACCTCCTCATAGCCCGTGGCAAATTTGGCAGGCAAGAGCTCGAGGACTGCAAGGACCGCTCTGAGGAGGTCGTGAGGGAGATAGAGCGATTTCGGGGCATCGAGCGTGACACGGGGCGCGAGAGGGATCATTTCCTCGGGGATGATCGTGAGCGCTCGGCCTCAGGGGAGCGCGAAAGCGGAGACCACAGGCAGGGTATGGAGATGGAGCGTTAGGTAGGAGGTATCGATGGCACGGAGGAGAAAGACCAGGGACTACACGCACGAGACGCTTGCGGCCGATAGGACGGTCCATCGGGTCAGGATACGCGTGTACGAGGCCGAAGGGGAGATCCCCGCGATCATCTGCTCGAGGTTGCCCGGGAGCTTCCTCAGCATAACCAATTTCTGTGAGAACCTGGCTTCGGAGGTCGTCCTGGCGAATTTTCCTGGAGCTGTCCTCAAGGCGAGAAAACGCGGGAAGTTTTTCTGCTGGATCGAGCACTACTCGGACCTCGAGGTCGGTCCCGAACCCGAGACATTCGACTTGGTGGAGTTCTCCGACTACCGGATCCACTCCGGGAGACGTAATAGGCGAGTGCGCGACGCGAAGAAGGCGCTCGAGGACGCTCGCAACCCCTACGCCCGTCCAAGGATAATAGGTCACCCGCGTTGGCAACGGGTCGACAAGCAAACCGTGAAGGAGTTGGTCGGCATGGCCATGGACGACACCATCGACGCACCGCCGGGTGGGGTCCTGCAGAACCATCCGCCGGATATGAGGGCCTTCTAGCTGTCTATAGGTAACGCGACAAATGGCGAAGTCCGCGGAAGATCGCGGGACGGGCCTCAGCCTCGGAGTGTGCGCACAGAGGCCCTTATCGGTACGCGGTGGATAGTCTGACTCAGAGGACGGCTCTCCGCGCTTAGGGCGAAGCTCGTCAGAATGCCACCGGGTACCTCCCTGCGCAGTAGCCACGCGAGGACGAGGAAAAGCGTGGGGAGCAGAACGAGGATGGCGATACCGAGAAAGAGTGGATCGCCCCAGAGGTCGAACTGACCTATCAGTTGCCACGTTACCCAGATGGCGATGATTGCCGCGGCAAGGCGGACGAGAGCGCGCATCAGGCCGCACCCTCGTAAGCAACCCGCAACTGAAAATCGCTGGCTGTCGACCTCCGACTAGAGGTCGTACTGATCATTGTGCGCAAAGGATGATGAACTGTAAACTCCTTACTTCCCGGTCCGCCAAGATGTTATGAACTAGCTATAGGAGTACGTGTCTGCTAGCAAGCACCCAGCATGATGAGTGAAGGTGCGCCCTCCTTACCATCGACTAAACCCCGGCGACACAGCCCCCGGTTCAGCCGCTTGTCTTTGTACAAGATATACTGCAACATACTTTGCAGGAAAACAACGATCCAAAAGAAATCAACGACCTTTCTCCAGAGCTCTCCCCTGGTGGGGATGACCGCGGGAGTTGGCTGCTTTTGATCTACCAGCTCCCGAAAGGGGCTTCTTCGGGCCGTACCACAATCTGGCGTGAAGTCCGGCGTCTTGGTTCTCTCTCGCTGCAGCACGCGGTATGCCTGCTTCCTCTCTCGGAGGACAATCGCGCCGCCTACGAACGGATCGCCCGGCGCGTCGAGGGATACGGTGGCGAAGCCAGCATACTGGAGACTGCCTCGCCCAGCGAGACCTGGCACGGGAGGACCGTAGCCCGCTTCAACGCCGCTCGCGACGAGGAGTACGAGGAGGTCGTAGACGAGACCGAGCGTTTCCGTGAGGAGATAGAGCGCGAGCGGCGCAAGGGAAAGTTCACTTTCGCGGAGCTTGAGGATGAGGAGAGCAATCTGGAGCGTCTGCACAAGTATCTCGCACAGGTGGAGGCGCGCGATACCTTCAGCGCCGAGGGCCATATGCGGGCGGCGGAAGAAGTGGAGCAGTGCGCCGAGGTGTTGGAGGTCTTCGCGCAGGAGATCTACGAGTATCAGAGGGCAGCCGAAAGCGATGAGAGCTGACGACCTTCGCCTTCCCTGCCCTCGCTATCGTCATGGTGTTCGTGCTCCGGTTCGGGCACGGCCTGGTTCAATGAACTCGGCGATGACATCTCTCGGGGCGATCAACCTCACCCACACCCTCGCAGTCTACGGTTACCTGGCGGTCTTTGCCTTCATCGGCGTCGAGAGTCTCGGGATCCCATTCCCCGGCGAGACCATGCTCGTCACGGCGGCCATTTACGCGGGCACGACCGGTAATCTCTCTATCCACTTCGTCATCGCGTCCGCGGCGGCGGGAGCCATCATCGGTGACAACATAGGTTTCGGAATCGGCTACTGGGGAGGCTACCGGCTCCTGGTGCGCTACGGCAAGTACATCCGGCTGGATCAGGCCAAGCTGAAGGTGGGACGCTACCTCTTCCTCCGTCACGGCGGGAAGGTCGTCTTCTTCGGCCGGTTCGTCTCGGTCTTGCGTACCTACGCGGCCTTCTTGGCCGGCACCAACCGCATGCCCTGGTTGCGCTTCCTGATCTTCAATGTCGCTGGCGGGATTATCTGGGCGAGCATCTTCGGGATCGGGGCCTACTACCTGGGACACGAGATCGAGCGCCTCGGCAAGCCGGTCGGGATCGCGCTCGCCGTGGTGGCCGTTATCATCGTCGTCGTCGCAGTGATCCTCGTGCGCCGGTCGGAGTCGCGGCTAAAAGTAAAAGCGGAGCAGGCGTTTCCGGGGCCGCTGGAAGGGTTTCAGGAAGATCAACCCTCGTAATCTTTTCGATGGATACTAATCTCGCCAGGGAGAAATGAATGGATTATCGTTTGCCTGCTATGAACTCGGATCGACATGTTAGGGGAGCATCGGACTCGAGATCTCTGTCCAACCCAGATCAGGGGAGCAGACGGATTGGAAGGTAGACGTGATCCGCGCCCAGACATTTCCCCGAAAGCGGTGCTCATCTTTGTGGCGTCGCTCTCTTTGGGAACGCTCGTGGCCTTCTGGGGACTGGCCATGGCGGTCACCAGGGGAGACACCATGAGCATAGACATCGCGCTGCTTTGGCGGATACACTCACTCTTCCCCGCCTGGTTGGAGGGGCCGATGATAGCCGTAACCTCTTTAGGCTACTACTCGGTGGTGACAGTGGCCTTCGCCATCGCCGCTTACCTTTTCCACCGCAGCAACTCGAAGATCTACGCTCTCTTCTTGCCGATCTGTGCCCTGGGTAGCGTAGTGCTTTCCACCACGCTCAAGAACCTCGACCGTCGAGCTCGTCCGCACCTTTTCCACTTTCCAAGTTACCACGGCCCCTCCTCGTACGCGTTCCCCAGCGGTCACGCGACCATAGCCGTGAGTTTCTGGGGGGTCCTGGTGTTGCTCGTGGCACTTAGACTAGACGGTTGGCGCAGATGGGGCTTGATGGGGCTTGGGATGGTGCTCGTAGTCCTGATCGGCTTCAGCCGACTCTACCTGGGTGTTCACTACCCGACAGACGTTCTGGGAGGATATCTTCTCGGCACCTCCTGGGCCGCGGCGATGGGAACCGTCTTCGTTTTCTGGCGCTTGAGGCGGACACGGGGCACGAACCGGCGAACGTGAGAGAGGGTACGCTGAAGCGTTGTCGCGCATAGAACAGATCCTCCATCTGAGCGCCGAGTACGGCTACCTGATGGTCCTCTTCGGGGTGATTGTCCGAGAGCGCCGGAATGTCGGTGCTCACAGTCTGGGCCGACGGGGAGGCCGCCCGCTTTCCCTCCACCATGGGTGCCTCCTGCACGTGACCTGGCCGGACCTCGACCTTGCTAAGGGGTGGTTCGAGGGGTACGGGCCCTGGGCTGGGCTCTTCGCCCGTGTCGTGCCACTCGCGCGCAGCGTCGTGGCCCCGGTGCCGACGGGGTGGTCAAGATGCCCCTCTGGAAGGGCAGATCGGGGAACAAGGAGTTTACAGTCCACATTTCTCCGCCCACGATGATCAGCACGATCTCCACTCGGATGTCGACAGTCAGCGACTTTCAGTTGCGGGCTGCTTACGAGGGTATGGCCTGATGCGCGGTCTTATCCGCCTCGCCGCAGCGGCCATCGCCATCTGGGCAACGTGGCAACTGATAGGTCAATTCGACCTCTGGGGCGATCCACTCTTTCTCGGCGTCGCCGTCCTCGTTTTGCTCCCCACGCTTTTCCTCGTCGTTGCGGGGCTACTGCGCAGAGAGGTGCCCGGTAGCATACACGCATCCGCCATTTGGTTAGTCTCAAGGCCTCGCATCGCTTCCTGGCGCACGGCTCACCCTCAACTAACAAGATGGGTAATCAGGCGCCTTGCGGACCGCCCGTCAGGATGGCCGGCGACACTCCTGAGCGGTGTTGCGATGGTGGCGTGGTTCATCGGTTTTGGCTCGGTTCTCCAGGACATCCTGGTAAACGATCCCGCGGCTCGTGCCGATGTTCGGGTACTCCATCTGCTTGCAACCTTCCGTGTCCCGGCCCTCGGAGAACCGGTACGCATCGCTGCCGGCGTCATCAACCCCCTCGCGCTATCGGTTTTCGGGCTGTTGGTGGCGGTAGCTCTCATGGAGCGACCGCTTCGGGCGATCCCTTTTCTCTCGCCGGCCGCCGCAGCGCTGCTCGCCGTTCTGCTGGACAACGTCACACCTCACCCCCCGCTACCCGACCGGTTCGCGGTAGTTGCCCCCGTTACCGGCTTCCCCGACCCCTCACTCGCCACTTTCGCCGCTCTCCTCAGCACCTTCCTCCTTGTGGCGTGGCCCCGTCACTGGTGGTCACGGGCCCTCCTTATCTCTGCGGCGATCCTTACCGTAGGACTTGGGATGCTCGATCTGGCGGCACTGGGAGCCGCCTGGTTCACGGATCTGTGGGGCGGCACGCTGCTTGGCGCCGGGACCGCCTGTCTGCTGGCCGCTCTCGCCCGATGGTTGCGGATTCCGCGGATACCGCTACCTCGCACGGTGGCCGGTCTCGTGGTTTTTCTGGCTCTCCTGGCGTTGCTCATCGGTGGCGGTAAAGCACCGGCTGCGCAGACGGACTTCACTGCTCCTTCCCGCGAGAGGACCCGGCTTGTCGCGTCCTCCGTCGACGACCAGATAGTCGCTCGATTGCCACACTGGAGCGAGACGATGACTGGACGGCGCATACAACCCGTCTCGCTAATACTCATCGGCTCACGAGCGTCACTCGAAGACGCATTCCTCCGGTCGGGGTGGAACATTGCGTTGCCCATCACGCCCGCCTCGTCGTGGCAGATCGCGCTGAACAGTCTTCAAGGCAAACCATACCAAGCGGCGCCGGTCAGCCCGGATTTCCTCGATGGCTACCCGCAGGATTGGGCCGTCGAGCAGCAGACGGACGCCAGCTCCGCCCGGGCCCGGCACCACGCGCGCTTCTGGACGAGCGGCCTCACGCTGGCCGACGGCACGCCGATCTGGGTCGGCAACGCAAGCTTGGACACGAACATAGAACTCGCGCCGAACTTTAAGTTCCCGACGCACCATATCGACCCGGCGGTCGACCTGGAACGCGACAACGTCGCCGCCGGGCTGGTGCAGGCCGGAGCCAAGCGGGTACGAGAGGTGCAGCTCGTGCGCCCGGAAGCAGGCTCGAATGCGGAGGGAGATCTCTTCTTCACTTACGGCAAGGCGATTATCCTCCAAGTCGCGAGAACCTCGACGTGAGTTGGCGAGCCCTGGTACACGAAACCGCCACCCTTCTGGTCGGGAGCCTCCGCTCTCAGGAAAGTTGGGATGGATCCTGGCGTGCAAAAGTCCACCTAGTGCTGCTAGTCGTTACGGTTGCGCTCTTGGTGAGCCTGGGACGAGTGTATAAGGGGGTACGCTACCCTAGCGATCGTATTTCTTCGGTTTTTCATCTTCGGCCACAGGGAGAGGAGATGATCATTCATTTGCCGTTCGCCTTGCCGTCAACAGGACGTTCACCACCCGGCGACCGGCCGGAAACCACGATGTGGTGATCCGGAAACTGCCGGCACGGTAAGCCGGATAACGTGGCAAGCGTAGTGTGGATACGTCTCGTGGGGGTTGCCAGACAGTGGATCTGGCTGCCTTCCGTACGAGCAAACTCTTGGGAGGATGGATATGTTGAGTATCTGGCAAGCTTTTTGGCTGGCGTTGTTGCAGGGAGCTACGGAGATCTTGCCGGTCTCTAGCCTGGGACACGGCGTGATACTGCCCACGCTTTTGGGCTGGAACGTAAATCAGGATAGCCCCACCTTCCTGCCATTCTTTGTAGTACTGCACCTGGGTACCGCCGCAGCGCTCTTCGTCTTCTTCCGGCGAGAATGGGTGAGCGTAATCAGCGGGTTCTTTCGCACCTTGAAGACGAGAAACCTGCAGGGCAATCCGGATGGTAGGCTGGCCTGGCTCATCGCGGCCGGTACCCTCCCCGCCGGGCTCGTGGGCTTGATCTTCGAGAAGTCACTATCGGCCAACTTCGCCCGGCCCACGGTAGCTGCTATCTTCCTCATTCTCAACGGCCTGTTTCTGCTCCTCGGAGAGCGCTTGAGGCGCAGACGGACAAAGTCAGGGGCAAGCGAGTTGTCATTCTGGCAGGCTATCGTGGTGGGCACTTCTCAGGTCTTGGCGCTCATACCGGGCATCTCCCGCTCCGGGGTTACTGTAGTAGGGGGTCTTGCCTCTGGCCTTAGCGCAGAGGCGGCCGCCAGGTTCTCATTCTTACTCGCAACCCCGATCATACTGGCCGCCGGGGTTCTGGAGGTACCCAAGCTCCTTGCGTACGGCACGCCCCACACGCTCGCCGTGGCCCTGTTCGGTGGGGTCGTAGCCGGTTTGGCAGCGTACGGCTCAACAGCTATCCTTATGTTTCTATTCCGCAGAAGAGAGGTGGAAACCCTTGGTCCCTTTGCCTACTACTGCATAGGTGCGGGAATCATAGCCCTCTTGCTTCTGCTGATGCGCTGACCCTCCGGGGAATGCCCAGGTGGACCGTCACCGAGGATATCGTAAAACCGTAGCCGAATCGGAACTTCCGTAATCGTCACCTCTTTGGCTCGCTTCGCTCAATAGACTACTTGCCGGATGCACCCTTGAAGATCCGGATCTCCGCCTGCTGGTTTCCATAGTGCGGTACTGCAACGTAGAGCATGCGCGAGTTTAGTACGAACAGCGACGTGCGAGCGCCCTCCGCAGTGGTGGTTTCGCCGATCGACTTGTAGTCGTTTGGGCTTTTCTGCTGGAAGACCTCGACCGCTCCGTCACCGCCCGAGACGTAGAGGCGCCTGGTCTTGCCATCATAGAAGATGTCGTCAGCGTCTCCAACGGAGTCGAGGCTTGCCACCGTCTTTCCCGTCTCGGTATCGAGGACCAGCAGCCTGGTGGGGCTTCTGGTGCCGACGAACAGGCGGTGGTCGGAGTTGTCCAGGGCCATTGGGAAGTTGTCCGCGGCACCCGGTATGGGCCACGTGGCGATCACGGCGCCCTTCTTGCGGTTCACGACCGCGACTGCTCCCGAGGTGGGGATGTTGACAAAGATCCTATCGCCGTTCTTCTCTAACTGGAATGACTCAGGGTGTCCGCTCAGTTGGATGGACACCACCTTTTTGTCTGTCTTGGGGTCGATCACCCCCAGCGCCGAGTCTGCGCCATTGCCGTAGCCGACGTAGGCGCGCCCGGCTGCGGCATCGAAGCGGACGTTGTCCGGGTCCTCACCAAGGTTTATCTCGTCGATGTGCCGCAGCGTCCGGCCATCGTAAATGCCAACCGATGTTCCACCGCCGTTGGTGACGATGAGCCTTCCGGTCTCGGGAACGTAAACTACTCCCTGCGGCTCCTGGAGACCTTGGATCTCGCCGACCCTCTTGTTCGTTCTCAGGTCGATGACCTCGATGGTGTTGTTCTCCAGGGCGGCGACGAAGAGCCGCC
>JAABUR0100007771.1_pt1 | contig 12590 bp, 10 predicted proteins | sample 5560091 | NCBI WGS metagenome assembly JAABUR01 (sample SAMN10711879, study PRJNA513375) | rock metagenome | isolation source: Antarctica rocks | place: Antarctica: Victoria Land, University Valley sud
TGACTTGATCCTGATGGACATGAGCCTCCCCGTCATAGACGGCTGGGAGGCGACCCGGCAACTCAAGGCTGACCCTGGGACCAGCTCGATCCCGATCATCGCCCTCACGGCCCACGCGATGGCCGGTGACAGGGAGAAGGCGCTGGAAGCTGGCTGCGACGACTACGACACCAAACCCATCGAACTCCCGCGCCTGCTCGGCAAGATGGAAACGTTCCTGGGAAACAACACATCCGCCCCATGAACGGCGCACCTGACGACCGCACCCACAGGGCCTTCCTCGCCAACCTGCGGCACGAGCTAAGGACACCGCTAAACGCCGTCATCGGCTACAGCGAGATGCTCCTCGAAGACGTGGCTGAAGCGGGACCGGAGGAGCTTTCGCCAGACCTCGAAAAGATAAACCAGGCGGGTACCGGGCTACTCTCGCTGGTCCGATTGGGGAGGCTGCCCACGACGTGACCCCGAATGAGGTGGCTGGGGGGCGCATCTTCCTTGTCCCATCTAGCATCAAACCCGCGGACATTGCCCGCGTGATGCACGACGGCTACGACGTTGGCCTGCTCAACGAGGGCTTCCGCGACCTCATGGAAGATCTCGACCTCGACGCGCTCCTGCTCGACACCCATCCGGGGCTGAACGAGGAGACGCTGCTCTCCCTGGCCATGTCCAACTCCCTGGCTATCGTCATGCGTCCGGACAGTCAGGACTACGAGGGCACGAGCGTCACGGTCTCGGTGGCACGCAGGCTCAGGGTGCCGCGCATGGTGCTAGTGGTCAACAAGACGCCGCCGGTCTTCGACTTCGGCGAGGTCGAGGAGCGTGTCACGCAGGCGTACGATTGCGAGGTGGCCGCCGTGCTTCCCCACTCTGACGAGATGCTGGTCCTTTCCAGCGAAGGCATCTTCGCGCTGCGCTACCCTGACCACGAGGTGACGGGGCTGTACCGCAAGGTCGCGACCAGCCTGATGGCGTAAGGGCCGCCAGTATGTCCTCTTCCGACGACGAGTTCGGCGGGCTGCTCGACCGCGAAGCGGTGCTCGCGGGAGGCGTGCCGGCCAGGCGGGCCAACACGATCCTGTTCCTGATAGAGACCCGTACGGCCCAACTGGTGGCCCGGTCACGACTCGACGCGGATCTCTTCACCACGGAAGAGGGGGCGCGGGAGCGCGAGCTCGCGTTTCTCGAGACCTTTGCTCTGGGGCGGGAGCCCATACTGCGACCCACCATTCAAGACGTTGAGCGTCACGCTCTTGCCTGGGCCTATCTGGTACCGGAGAACCCCAGATTGCAGGCGGCCATCGCCCACCGCCTGGGCCAGAAGTACACGTTCACCTCCCAAGCGGCGCCAAATATCCGGGCGGTGTTGGGCCTGGACATCGGAGCAGTTCAGCTGGCGTGCAAGCGCCTGTACGGGCGCCCACTGGCGACTATTTATGCGCCACGGGCCGTGCTGGCCGACCGGCTGCGCTGGGCATCCGCCGCCGTTGGAGGCCAGATAAATTCCCTGCCGCCCTTCTGGATGGCCTTCGCGTTCGTCGTCGCCGTCAGCCTGCCCCAGGCGTTCCTGGCCTTGCCCATCGTGGTGGCGGATGTGGGGCCGCTGGCTGGTCTCGCGCTAATCGGCGTACTCGGGATCATCAACGTGCTGACCATGGCGTGTACGGCGGAGGCCATTACCCGCAGCGGCACAGTCCGCTACGGTGACGCCTTCGTCGGACGCCTCGTTGCAGATTATCTCGGCGCCGCCGGGTCATACGTCCTCACGCTGGCGGTGAGCCTGCTGTTCTTCCTGGCCTTGATCGCGAGTTACGTCGGCCTGGCGACGACGTTGTCGGACTTCGCGGGCCTGCCGGCAGCACTCTGGATCGCGCTGCCGTTCCTCGTCGGTGTGTACCTGTTGTCGCGCGCATCGTTCGCTGTGACAGCGTCTGTGTCCATCGGATTGGGGGCTATCAACATCGTCCTGATTGTTCTGATCTCGCTGCTGGCCTTGGGACATTTCCAACCGGCGAATCTGCTTGCCGACAACGGCTTTTTTGATGAGCGTTCCCTGGAGTTGTCGGTGTGGCGGCCCGTCTTGGGCGTCATGCTTATCATGTACTTTGGACACGTACCGCTAAACCAGTGCGCCAGAACCGTGTTGCATCGTGATCCGAGCGGCCGCGGTCTGCTCCTGGGCAGTGTGGCAGGCACCGTGTGTTTGACGGTCCTGATCGGCATGTGGCTGGTGGCGGTAAACGGGGCCGTCGCACCGCAGCAGCTGGCCGGGCAGACGGGCACCGCGCTGGTCCCGCTGGCGGCAGTGCTCGGCCCCGGCGCAAGGGTGTTGGAATCGGCCCTGGTCGTCCTTCTATTGGGGCTGACCTCCCTGAGGTGCTCGACGATTCTCTTCAACCTCGTCCGCGAGCGGCTCCCTAAGCGATCACACCCCCTGGTCCTGCCCCGTGAGCGCGGCAAGCTCCTCTTTCACCCGCGCGGCAGTCGGAGGGGAAACCTGCGTCTCACCCTAACCTACCTCGGGCTCGACGGTGGGGGTCCGTTGGGGAGCCCGGTGGAGAGCCGCGGTTCCGCCTCGATACGCTCGTCGGCGACCGAACATTACGCGAAGAGATCGGCGTGACCAGGAGCTGGACGGCCACGGAATCGGCCGATATAGCCCCCTATCTGCAAGAACGAGGTCTTCAACTGACGTTCGACGTGCTCGATGCCAACGAGCACTATGCCCGGCTCCGGGTGACATCGCCCATGGCCGTGACCTACGAGGGTGATTGGGACGTGGAAACGGCGACGGAGCTGGTCCAGCACCAACCAGAAACCGATGCACGTTCTGACGGCCGCCGTGCGGCGCCCGGCGCGCTGAAGGAGCGTGGGCGCTTCTGGATATGCGTTGGCCCGGTAGCGCTGGCTTTCCTCGTGGCAGAGTGGCAGTTGCTCACCGGTACCGGTTCGTTTGCCAGGCTCCTGAGCGTCGGCGGGGTACTCGCTGTTTCACTCATCGCCGGCATATTTCCAGTGTTGTTGCTGGCCGCGAGCCGACGCAAAGGCGAGTTAGTCCCCGGCGTGGTGTACCGATTCCTGGGCCATCCAGTGCTCATCGCAAGCATCTACGTGCTATTCCTCGCTAACATCCTTCTCCACGGGCTCGTCATCTGGCAAGCTCCGGTCGAACGCGTTGCTGCCGTGCTCACAGGAGTGGTAGTGGCCGGGGCAACCCTCGTGATGGTGCGCCGCGGCGCTCTGGCCCGGCGCGTTGTGGTGGAGTTGCGCGAGGATCAGCGTGCGGACGGGCGCGCCGTTTTCACAGTCGTCGCCAGCGGCCAACCAGTGGCGGCGGACGTGCAGTTGACGTATCCAGACGGGGAACATCATGTCCACGCGGCCGCCGGCGAGGTGCCCCGTTTCACGGCGCTGCGCGATGTCCTGTTTCGTCTTCCTGACACGCACGCGCAGTCCCTCAAAGTGTGGGTGCATCGGATCGCCCCCAGCGGTGATTCCGAGGCGCTGCCCGCGGTGCTCCACGTCCGTTGGGATGACACGACGCAGCGGTTTGACCTGCAGTCGTCCAGCGGCCTGCTGCTGCCCCTCGATTGCAAGGTAAAGGGCCTGTCGCTTCACCTGCCCGAACGATCCCCGCCGCTACACGCGCTTGAGTGCTCTGATTTGATGCAAACAGGACAAGGCGCCTACACGATGCCCGCAACCATCTCACTCCATTCCCTTCGCGATGGAAAATCCAACGCCGCTGTCAACCTCGCCGCGTTGCTCATTGCCGAGTACCGGCGCTTCGACGCAACACGCCTGATGGCGCAAAGGGGGCGTTATGCCAGTGGATGACGAGTTCGGCGGGCTACTCGACCGTGAGTCCGTGCTGGCAGGCGGCGTACCGGCCCGTCGCGCCAACACCGTGCTGTTCCTGATCGAAAACCGCACGGCGCAACTGGTGGAGAGGTCGCGACACGTCATGGACCGCTTCCACTCGCAGGAGAACGTTGAGGAGCGGGAACTCGCGTTCCTCGAAGCCTTCGCCGTTGGCAACGAACCGCCACTACGACCGAAGATCCAGGCCCTGGAAAGATACGCCCCGCAGTGGGCCTCCCTGGTCCCCAGAAACCCGAGGGTACAGGCCGCGATCGCACACCGCCTCGGTGAGAAATACGGCTTTGCCCACGATTCCATACCTGGCATAAGGGGTGCGCTCGGCCTGGATAACGCGGCGGTTCAGCGGGCGTACCAGCGCCTGTACAACCAGCCGCTGGATAGCATCTTCACCCCGCGCGCGACGCTTGGCGAGCGGCTGCGCTGGGCGTGGGCCACGCTCGGGGGATGGCTGGAGAACCGGCCGCCCTTCTGGACGGCCTACGCCCTGACCCTCACTGAGACCGTCGGTGTGACCATTCTAGCGCTGCCCATCGCGGTGGCCGGGATCGGCCCCCTGGCTGGCGTGGCGATTCTGGTGGCGCTCGGCGTGATAAACGTCCTGACCATCGCTGGCATCTCCGAGGCAGTCTCCCGCAGCGGCACCATCCGCTACGGTAGCGCCTTCATCGGAAGGGTAGTGGAAGACTTCCTGGGGAGGGCTGGCTCCATCATGCTCTCCCTTGGGATCTTCGTGCTCTGTTTCCTGGTCTTGCAGGCTTTCTATATAGGCTTCGCCAGCGCCCTTCAGGGCGCCACTGGCCTGCCAGCGATGATCTGGGTCGTACTGTTGTTCCTCGTAGGGCTCTACTTCCTGCGGCGGGAGTCGCTCAGCGCCACCGTGGCTTCGGCGCTGGTGGTCGGCGCTATCAACATAGTTCTGGTGGTGGTCCTTTCACTGCTCGCCTTTACCCGCCTGCGGCCGGAGAACCTGTTATACGTGAACGTGCCCATCCTGGATGGAAAGCCGCTTGACCCCGAGGTACTTGGGCTCGTCTTCGGCGTCATCCTCACCGCCTACTTCGGGCATCTTTCCGTGAGCAACTGCGCCAGGGTGGTGCTACGCCGTGATCCGGGCGCGAGATCCCTGCTCTGGGGCACGGCAGCGGCCCAGGTGACGGCAATCGTCCTGTACAGCCTCTTCGTGCTGGCTGTCAACGGGGCCATAGCCCCAGAGGCACTGTCCGGCGAGGTGGGCACGGCCCTCGACCCGCTGGCGGCCGATATCGGCCCCGTCGTCTACGTGCTTGGCTCGGTGTTCGTCCTGCTCGGCCTTGGGATGGGTTCGATCCACTACTCGCTGGCCCTCTTCAACATCACCCGTGAACGGCTGCCCACGCTGGTCCGGCCGGTGGTGACGCTGCCGCGAAGGCAGGGGACTTTGCTCTTCAGCGAACGGAAGCGTGATGGCCTGCGCCTTGGCCTGGTCTATATGGGTTTGAGAGGCGGCAAGCCACGCTTCCGCCTCGACATCGCGTCGGAAGGCAGCCCGCAGCGGGTGGAGACTACGGCGGCAGGGAGTTGGGAAGTCCTCGGCCCGAACGGAGATCCTTCGCTCCTCGCCAGGCTTCCCCGGCAGGGCGGTCAAGGCGGCCAACTCACCCTGGAGATAATGGAGGCAGACCAGCAGCGGGTGAGGTTGCAGGTTGCCTCGTCAATGCGTACCACATACGAAGGGAACCCTGACACTTCGGGCCTGGATCTCGCAGGCGTCCTGGCGCTCTCCGATTCCGAAGCCGGTTTGATCTCATGGATAACGCGCCAGGGCCGGGTCAACCTGGCCGAAGCTGCGGAGTACGTGGGCCGGGATGAGGACGCCACCCGGACGCTCCTCGGGGAGCTGATGGAGAAAGGCTACGTTGCGGAGTCGAACCAGGAGGACAAGCCAGGCTACGAAACCCGCCTGGCAACCAGGCGAGGGAGAAAGCTCCCCCAGCAGATATGGCAGGCGCTTGGTGAAGAGGACGACGCGCCCCCCGAAGCCGTTGCGCCGCGCCCATCCAGCACCGACGGTATATCGAGGTTCTTACGGGAGCTATCTTCCAGCAAGTACGGAGGGTTTTTGCTTGCGGTCAGCCCCGTGGTGGCCTCCTTCCTGCTGGCGGAGTGGCTGCTGTTCACGGGGGCCGGTTCCTTCACCGGGTTGCTTGGTTTTATCGGGGTGGCAATCATCCCGATACTCGGCGGCATCTTCCCCGTGCTGCTGCTGGTCGCCAGCCGCCGCAAAGGCGAGCGCATCCCCGAGAAGGTCTACAAATTTCTGGGCAACCCTGTGCTTCTGGTGGGCATCTACGTCCTGTTCCTCGCGAGCATCTTCCTGCACGGGCTGGTGATCTGGACGGACCCGCTGGAACGCGCCTGCGCCATGCTTGTTGGCGTTATGGTCCTCGTCCTGACCTTCACCATGCGCGGAACCTTTGCCCGGCGCACGGTGGTCGAGTTGCGAGATGATGAAGGGGATGATGGCGGGCGGGCCTACTTCTCGGTAATCGCCGCGGGCAACCCCACCGAAAGCGACGTGCGCCTATCGTACCCTGAAGGCGAACAACGCCACGAAGTCGCGAACGGTGAGGTTCCCGCCTTCGCTTCGTTGCGCCAGGCTACTTTTAAGCCAGTATCCGGCCCGGCCACCTTGAAAGTGTGGGCACACAAGGTCACTCCAGAGGGAGATTCCGAGGGACTTGTGGGATTCCTGAACGTGCGTCAGGGAGACGAAATCAGGAGGTTCGATCTAAAACTATCCAGGGGGCAGGTGGAGTTGCCCGTGGTTCCAGGCGACTATGAGGTGGAGATCACGCTGTCCCAGGCTGACGACGAGAAACCAGGCGGCTCTTTTGACATCGGAGGCGGATAGTGCCTCTACTTCGCGTCAGGTGAGCTGACAGTTTCGGGTTCGGGAGCGTGGATCGCCCCAGAGCGCCCGGCGAGCCGTCTCCCCGAATGCCCGGTGCGGAGCGCGATGATCTCACCCGCTATCGCCACAGCCGTCTCCTCCGGCGTGCGCGCCCCGATGTCAAGCCCGATGGGGCTCGATATCCGCGAGAGGTCGTCATCAGTTACGCCTTCTTCTTTGAGGCGCGCCGTGCGGTTGTCGTGGGTGCGGCGGCTGCCCATCGCCCCGATGTATCCGGCTTCGGTGGCGAGGGCTTCTTTGAGAACCGGCACGTCGAACTTCGGATCGTGGGTGAGGACGCAGATGACGCTGCGCCTGTCCACTTCGGCGGTCTTCAGGAACTCGTCGGGCCACGCGACCACCACCTCGTCTGCGCTCGGGAACCGCTCGCGGGTCGCGAAGACTGGCCTGGCGTCGCAGACTATGACGCGGTAGCCCATGAACTTGCCGAGGCGGGCGACGGCGCTCGCGAAATCTATGGCCCCGAAAACGTACATCTTGGGCGGCGGGGCGAAGGACTGGATGAAGACTGCCACGTCCTCCATGCGGCGCTGTCCCCTCGGGCCGAAGTGGCGCGTCTCGGTCCTGCCGCCTTCGAGCAGCCCTCGCGCCGCCTCGACCACCGCCTTGTCGAGATCCTGATTTCCCGCGGAGCCTTCGTGGTCTTCTGGGGTCACGAGCATCTTGCCTCCCAGGCCGGGACCTTCGATCACGGTCGCCATCGCAACCGGGGATTGCTCCTTGAGGGCGGCATGCCAGCAGGAGAGGATGCCCATTACCATTCCACTTTCTCGACGAAGATGTGGATGATCCCACCGCAAGTCAGCCCCACCCCGAACGCCTCATCATCTGAGATGCCATACGTGAGCAGCCTGGGTTCACCCGTCTCTATTGCCTGCATCGCCTCCTCGAACACGGCTGGCTCGACGCACCCGCCGCTCACGGAACCCACCACCTCCCCGCCCTCTGAGACGGCCATCGAGGTTCCAGGCCCAAGCGGCCCCGAACGTTCCACCTTCACCACGGTTGCGAGGGCTGCCTGTTTACCTTCCTCGCGCCAGTTTGCGACCTTGTCTACCACGGGATTCACGGTTCGCCTCCGAATCTCAATCTAGGCAGGGAATTCCCCGATCTTTTCGAGGAAAGTGAACTCCGGCGGCAGGGTGCCGCTGGACTGCATAGTCTCCTTTACCTGCGGATCATTCGAGAACCCCTCGAATACTTCCTTGCTCTCCCACTCGAACAGGACAACCACTTTTCCAGATCCTCTATAGCGACCTTGCCGATATGTGGACCATCGAACTCCTCCTTGCCCCGGACCTTCATGCTTTCGTCTTTCGTGGCGTTTTCAGGCCCGTCTCACCGGGTATCCGTTCTCCCGTATTGTATTACCGTCCCGTCCGACAGCGCCGGATATTGCGCGGGCTAGTTCTTCCAGCGACTCGAAGTTGTGGCCTGAGAGAAACACGTCAACGTGCGGGAGGGCTGCGGCCATGCCACGGGCGATGGGCTGATATCCTGGCGCGGCTTTCAGTGGGTTAACCCAGATCACCCGGTGCGCCAGGCGCTGGATGCGCTGCATCTGCTCCGCGAGCACCTCAACGTCGCCCCTGTCCCAGCCATCAGAGAGGATGACTACCACAGCGCCCCGCGCCATGCCGCGTTGCCCCCAGCGGTCCACGAACTCCTTGATCGTATCCCCCAGGCGCGTCCCCCCGGACCAGTCCTCGACAGCCCTGGATGCTTCTTTGAGCGCCCGATCCGGATCATGGGTCGCAAGCTCACGGGTGACGCGGGTGAGCCTGGTTCCAAGAACGAACGCTTCGACGGGATCTCCGGTTGCGACGCCCGCGTGCATGAAGCGCAGCAGCGCCCGGCTGTACGAGGCCATCGAGCCGGATACGTCACAAAGCAGTACCACCCGCCGCGGCAGGTCCCTTGCCTTGCGGTAGCGGTGACGTATTGGCTCGCCGCCGGTTCGCAGGGCGGCCCGAAGCGTCCTCCTGGCGTCGCGACGGCCCCTTGGCGCGGGACCGAGACGGCGACTCCTTCGAAGCTCCCCGGAGAGTCTCAGGTCGGCCATGAGCCTGTGAAGCTCGGCGAACTCCTCCGGCGTACAGTCAGCGAAGTCTTTCTTGCGCAGAAGATCCACGGGGCTGTAGCGGAGACGAACCGCCTCATCGCCCTGTTCGCCTTTCTCGACGGTTTTCTTTGCCGGCTGCACTGAATCTTCGGTCACGGACATGGAGAACCGGGTCTTGGGCGGCGAGACTATGCGTGGCGGCTCCTCACCATCCCAGAAGAGGCGGAACGCGCGGTCGTAGATTTCCAGGTCTTCGGGGCGGGAGCACAGCGTGACCCTCCCGGCCCAGTACACGTCCTCGCGGCTGGTAACGTCGAGCTCCTCCACGGCCCGCACGAACTCCACTACCCGATCCGGACCCGCCGCAAGCCCGGCCCTGCGCAGAACGCGCCCGAAGGTAACGGCCGCATTCAGCATCGGCGGCGGAGAGACGGCTTCAGCCACCACCGCCCCCCGCGAGCAAACTCAGGGCCGCGCCCATCGTCCGCTGCTGATCCTCACGATACTTCACCACGGAACCAAGGGTGGCTGAGATGAGATCCTCGTCCAGCTCCTTCGCCCCGAGGGCCACGAGCGCCTCGGTCCAGTCGAGTGTCTCGGCGATGCCAGGCGGCTTGTAGAGGTCCATGTTTCGCAGGGTCTGTACAGCAGTGGCGACCTGCCTGGCGAGGTGTTCCTCCGCATCTGGCACGCGGAGGCGGACTATCTCCACCTCGCGGGCGATATCCGGATGGTCTATGTAGAAGTACAGGCAGCGGCGCTTGAGGGCGTCGTGGACCTCGCGGGTCCTGTTGGAAGTTAGGATAGCGACGGGCGGGCGTTCCGCCCTGATGGTACCGAGTTCCGGGATTGTGACCGCGAACTCCGAGAGGATCTCCAGCAGAAAAGCCTCGAACTCATCGTCGGCGCGGTCTATCTCATCAATCAGGAGGACAGGCGGCATCGGCCCGTGATGCTCGAGCGCCGAGAGCAGCGGCCTGCTGACCAGAAACTGCCGCGTGTATAGTTCGTCCTCGAAGCGCGTCCGGTCCCCGGCCGTGCCAAGAGCCTCGGCGGTGCGGATGTGGAGGAGCTGTCGGGCATAGTCCCACTCGTAGACAGCCTGGTTCACGTCTATGCCCTCGTAGCACTGAAGCCGGATCAGGGGCGTGTCCAGCACCCGCGAGAGAACCTTCGCCACCTCGGTCTTGCCAACCCCCGCCTCACCTTCGAGGAACAACGGCCTGCCGAGTTTGAGGGCAAGGAAGATCGCGGTTGACAGACCTTCACCAGCCAGGTAATCGCCCCCGCGCAACCTCTCGGAGAGGTCCAGAGAAGAAGAAACGCCGGAGGGCAATGCCCCCCGGCGTTCGTCGGCGGCCCCGTTCAACGGGCCAGCGCCTCCTCCACGGCCCGCCGGGTCCACACCCGCGCCAGATGACGGCGGAAGTCAGCGGAAGCCGCGCCGTCAGAGGCAGGTTCCGTACCCTCGTCCGCGGCGTTGGCGGCCTCGGCGACCGCGTCGGCGCTTGCCCCGGAGAGTGCTTCCTCAACGGCCCTCGCCCTGATGGGCGTCGAGCCCATGCTCGTCAGGCCGATGCGGGCAGAGTCGATGGAGCCGTTGTTCTTCTCGACCACGGCCGCGACGCCGACGATTGCCCAGTCCTGCGAGCGGCGGCTGAACTTCTTGTATGCCCAGCCTGTGTTCGGGCCAAGCTTCGGAACCCTGATCTCGGTTATGACTTCCTGCGGCTCCAGCGCCGTCATCAGGTAGTCCTGGAAGAAGTCCAGGGCTTCGATAGTGCGTTCCCCGTCCGGTCCCTGCACAACGATGGTCCCTTCGAGCGCGCTGACGACGCTAGGCATGTCGCCCGAGGCGTCGCCGTGGGCCAGGGTGCCGCCGAGGGTTCCCCGGTGCTGGACCGAGGGGTCGCCGAGCAACCCGGCGGTGTACGAGAGGATGCCGCAGTGTTCCTGCACCAGCGGGTCATGGTGCACGTCGCGGTGGCGCGTGAGGGCGCCGATGGCGAGATGGTCTCCCTCGTCCCTGACGTAGTTCATGTCTTCGACGCGGCCGAGGTCTATGAGGACCGTCGGCGCCGCGAGGCGGAGGCGCATCAGCGGGATCAGGGAGTGCCCGCCGGCGAGGAGTTTGGCGTCTTCGCCGTGTTCGCCGAGAAGCTCGATCGCGTGGTCTACAGATTCGGCGACCTCGTAATCGAAGGGTACCGGGTACATTACGCGTCACCCCCGTTCTTTGCGGCCTGGATGGTTTCCCACACCCGCATGGGGGAGGCCGGCATGTCTATGTGCGTCACCCCAAATGGCGATAGCGCGTCGATTACCGCGTTGATAACCGCGGGCGGCGAGCCGATAGTTCCAGCTTCACCAATTCCCTTCACTCCCATAGGGTTGGTTGGCGACGGCGTCACCGTGCGATCAAGAGTGTAGTTCGGCAACTCGGGGGCGCCTGGGATCATGTAGTCAACCATCGAGGCGGTGACGAGCATGCCATCCTCGTCGTAGATGGCTTCCTCGTAGAGCGCCTGGGCGATGCCCTGGGCGATGCCGCCGTGAACCTGGCCGTCGACGATGATCGGGTTGATGACAGGCCCGCAGTCGTCCACGCCGAAGTAGTCGCGCACGCTGGTCTTGCCCGTCTCGGTGTCAACCTCGACCACGCAGATGTGCGCCCCGAACGGGAACACGAAGTTGGGCGGATCGTAGAACGTGTCGGCGGTGAGGCCGGGCTCCATGCCATCGGGGAGGTTGATCCCGCCGAACGCCGTTGCCGCCACGTCCTGTATCGTCACGCTCTGGTCTGGCGAGCCGGCCACGCTGAACTTGCCCCCCTCGAACTCCAGGTCGTCCTCTGAGGCTTCGAGCATGTGAGCGGCGATCTTCTTGGCCTTGTCTTGCACCTTGTTGGCCGCAAGGTACACGGCCACGCCGCCGACGGGCAGGCTGCGCGAGCCGTAGGTATCGAGCCCATGTGGTGAGGTGGCGGTGTCTCCGTGCAGAACTTCCACGTCGTCAGGCGTAACGCCGAGGGCGTCGGCTGTGATCTGGGACCATGAGGTTACGTGACCCTGGCCGTGCGGCGAGGTTCCCGTCACGACCTCGACGTTGCCGGAGGCGAACATCCTGACCGTCGCGGACTCCCAGCCCGGCGCGCCATAGCGCAGAGAGGCGAGAACCTGGGAAGGTGCGAGGCCGCAGATCTCGGTGTAAGTCGAGAACCCGATGCCTAGCTGCACGGGATCTCCCTCTTCGCGCCTGCGCCTCTGCTCTTCGCGCAGCCCCTCGTAGTCCGCCATCTCCAACACCCGGTCGAGCACAATCGGCAGATTGTGCGAGTCGTACTGGATGCCAGCCGGGGTGGTCGTCGGCTCGTCGAAAGGCTCGTAGAAGTTCTTGCGCCGCACCTCGGCCGGGTCCATGTCCAGCTCGCGGGCAAGCGCGTCCACGATCCGCTCTATGGCGTAGGCGGCTTCGGGGCGCCCTGCGCCGCGGTAGGCGTCGGTCGGGGTCTTGTTGGTAAATACCCCCGTGCAGGTGAACGAGTAGGCCCCGAAAGTGTAGACACCAGCGTACATGAAGGCGCCGAGGATCGGGATGCCTGGCGTGACGAGCTGCATGTACGCGCCCATGTCTGCCATTATGTTCGCCCGCAGGCCGAGGATTCTGCCCTCGTTGGTGGCGGCCAGTTCTATGTCC
>JAABUR0100007774.1_pt1 | contig 12588 bp, 10 predicted proteins | sample 5560091 | NCBI WGS metagenome assembly JAABUR01 (sample SAMN10711879, study PRJNA513375) | rock metagenome | isolation source: Antarctica rocks | place: Antarctica: Victoria Land, University Valley sud
TTGGATCACAGAAGAACAAACTTCTCAGCATTTTCCCTTTCGGTTATGCGGAAGACCAAGTAGCATCAAGTCCAAAGCACTAGAGAGGAGGTGAAGAGATGACTGAAGGTGGCGTGAGGGTCTGGTAGCCCAAGATCAGGAGAGCAATCTCGTAATCGGAAAAAAGCCTTGAGAAAGCATGGAAATGATCAGGATTGGCAGTGAGATTTAGCAAGATGGTCGTATCGGGTGCTGCTTTGGAAATTTGGATATTGAGAGGAGGTGGAGAGATGATCGAAGGCGCGAGGAGCTGGTAATTCGACCCGACGCGGAAGACGGAAGATAGAGACCGAAGGGAGGTGAGAAAAATGACCGAGGGAGCCCGTAGCTGGTAATTTTTGTAGAAATAGGGCATTATTCCTTGTGTTGAGCTTGTGTCGTCTGCAAAAATAGACGACTAGCCACTAAGCTCTGTACGAGGAGGAGCATGCGCGAGTTTCATCTCAAGGCCTATATCGGGGTTCTTTCGGGCCTTGCTGTAGCGCTGATAGCCTCCTGGGCGTACCGGTATGGCTTGCCACTCGATGCACGCCTCGTAGCAGGAACACTAGTGCTTACCGGCTTCGTCGTGTTAGGTGACCTTTTCCCCTTGCGCGTCAGCGATAAGACCGCTCTAGGTGTCTGGGACGTGGGTTTGATCGTCGCGGTCGTCACGCTGGGTCCTGCCTGGGCCGCAGTCGCAGCCCTTCCGTCCGCTTTTATAGTGGGAAGACGGGATTGGCTACGTACGATCTATGAGATGAGCCACAGCATAATCATCGTCTATCTAGCCGGCATAGTATTTTCTTTCGTTACACCCACACCTATTCTGTTAGAGGTATCTGTTCCTACCGCCCAAACTGTCTACGGAACGTTCGCGGCAGGCCTGGCTTTGCTGGGCGCCAACAGAGCAATCGCCGGTATTCTGCTTAAAATCAAATACGGTCAGAAATTCCATAAAACATGGAAAGACGACATGGAACCATACTTGACCTCGGACGCTGTAAACGTGCTGACTGCGGGGCTGGGTGCGTTAGCCTTGGTGGTTTACGGACCAGTAGCTGCCTTGGTGGCGGTCACCGGCTCCATAGGCAGTCAGATGCTCGTGTACCGTTCGCGAGAGCAGACGAAGCAGAACCGGGAGTTGAGGACGCGGGTAGGGTCTTTGGAGGAAGCACTTTCTACATCCAACACGGCTTTTGGGACCACGATCATCAGGGAGCTAGGACGCAGGGACGGCTACACGCACCGGCACGCGATCGCCACCGCAGTGTACGCTGAGGACCTGGGACGCGAGATGAAGCTGGACGAGGCTCGCGTGGGCCGGCTGCGGATGGCGGGGCTGCTGCACAACGTCGGGATGTTCGAGTTGCCGGAGGAGCTTTTGCTGGCGACCGGCAAGCTGAACTCCATCGCCCAGCACCAGCTCTCCGAGCACCCGGCGCTGGGCGAGAGGGTGCTCGCCGCAGTCCCGGAGTTCGAGGAGATGGCCTCCTGGGTCCGCTGGCACCACGAGCGCCCCGACGGACGCGGTTACCCTGACAAGCTGCGCGGACCCTGGATACCGACGGAGGCGAAGACCCTGACGGTAGCGCAGTCGTACGCAGCGATGATATTGGACCAGCCCCGCCGGCCCGGCATGGACCCGTCGGAGGCGCGTGGAAACCTGGGCGCGGGCATAGATACGCAGTTCGACGGCGTCGTGGTGCGGGCTTTCCTGCGTATCCTGGATACCGAGTCCGAAGGTTACCGCATGGCTGACGACCACAGGTTCGTATTCCCGGATGGACGCCGGGACATTGAAGCGTCCGGCCCCGAGACCGCGAAAGATCGCGGCCGGAAGAACTTCATCAGGTAGGCTGTCGGTAGCTGCGGTGGATACGATGGATCGACACGAGCAGGCGACCTTGCCAACGGCGAATGCCAGCGTGCTGCGCGTGGTGCTGGCAGGGGCCGCCGTCGTGCTGGTAGCGGCTACGCAGTCTCCTGTCGGGGCGCCGGGGGCGTACCTTGCTGCTGGCCTCGCGCTGGTCTTCGGAGGGCTCCTTTTATTCGGACGGCCTGGCTTTCTCGGGCGGGAAGCGCTCACCCGTCCGCTGGTGGACTCTGTGCTGCTTTGCGTGCTTGTCATCAGCATCGAGGGTGGAGGTTCCCTGTTCTTCGCGCTGTACCTTCTGGCGGCGCTAGAGGTATTTCGGGCCGCGACCCCTGCAAGAATCGCCTTTGCCTCAGCCTCTCTGGCTGGCAGCTACCTGGCTGCTGCCGCAGTGGATGCGGGGGGGCTCGGGGATCTCAACCCGCTCGTGGTGGGGCCGAGGGTGGTAATCGTGGCGCTATTCTGCGTGATCGCCGGTTCTATCGGCGCCATGAACCACTCTCTCAGGTCGCGCAACCTCGACCTCTCGTCTGACCTTGCCGGGGAGCAGGGCAGGTCGAAGAGCGCGGAGAACCTGGTCTCGGAGTTTGGCCCGGCGCTCGGGACGCTCGACGTGGAAGGCATCCTCCGGTGGACGGCGGAGGCGGCCAGGGTGGTGGGCGGCGGCCCGTACGTACACGTCGCCGCCCTGGACGGGGAGCAGCACGCGACGATCTTCGATGGGGACATCGATGTCTGCCCAAGCTGGTGGCACCCGGCCATCCAGCGTCTCTTGCTTTGGGGTTGCCTGGAACGCGATACCGTGCGCAGCGAGGAGTCGGTCCACGGTATCGAAGGCTTCATGGCCGTGCCCGTTGGCCCGGAGAAGGGCGATAAGTGGGGCGCTATCGTCGTGGGAGGAGGGAAGTTCGACGCCGAAGACGAGCGTGCCCTCAAGCTGCTCGCCGCGACTGTGGCCCGCGTCCTGGATGAGGCTGGAGATTCTCCTGGGGGGTTGGATCAAGCCTCCGGCCTCCCGAATCGCGCCTCGCTTTACCGGGTGTTGCGGCGGGAGCTCTCTCGCGGCCGGGCGCTCACGGTGCTGGCCGTAGGCGTGGAGGGAATCCGGCGCTACGGGCGGAAGCGCGGCCCCGCTTCTGGGGACGCCCTGGTCCGGCGGCTCGGGGAAAAAATGAAGGGGGATAAGCGCCTCGCCTTCCGCTACGAGGAGGAAACGTTCGTCGTGGTCATCGGGGGGGCTGGAGAGGCAAGGGCCCGCGGGGCTGTTTCCACCATAGAACGAAGCATCTCGCAAGAGGCGAACGCCTCTTCGTTTTCCCTGACCGCCTCGGTGGGCACAGCCTTCGCCGAGGCCGATGACGAGGATGCGGAGGGCATCCTCGAAGCCGCCATGCGAGCCCTGGTTGCCGCCGGGGGACAGGCGGGAGGGTTCGCCGGCCACCTCGCCAGCGTGCCGAAGTCGGACTTGGAGGGAGACCTGCGGATCTCCGGCGTCGTGCAGGCTTTCGTGGAGACCCTGGAGACCAGGGACCCGCTTATCAGCAACCATCTGCGGGGCGTCTCCGACCTCTCCCGGCGCATCGGGGCCCGGCTCTCGCTCTCCCCCGACCAGATCGACACGCTCGCGCTCGGCGCTTTGCTGCACGACGTGGGCAAGATCGGGGTTCCGGATCGCATCCTCCACAAACCGAACCGGCTGACGGAAGAAGAATACGAGGTAATGCGCCGTCACCCGGCCCTCGGGGCCAGGATGCTCGCGCCTATCAGGGAGCTTGCCCCCGCGCTGGCCGTTGTCAAATATCATCACGAGAGATTCGATGGCGAGGGATACCCGGACGGGCTGCGCGGCGGGAACATACCCATTGCGGCCCGCATCGTCTCGGCCGCAGACGCCTTCGACGCCATGATGCGCGACCGTCCATACGGTTACGGCATCTCCGTGGAAGCCGCCGCGGAGGAGATCATCCGCGGTTCCGGTAGCCGCTATGATCCTGAGGTTGTGCGTGCCCTGCTGGAGACCCAGGCCGAAGACCGAAGGAGTAGCTCGGCCGGATAGTCGGCCGCCCACCGAAGCCTGCACAAATTCGTGTGAAATCTTACATAATTAGTACATTTGGGGGATACGCCTCCGTTCGGCGCAGGCTATTCTGTCCCCGTCGGTAGGACACGGACGAGACGCAAAGTCATTTGCGGTTCGTCCCCGGGGAATGGAGTCGCGTGGAAGTCGCTCCGGCAACGGACCCGACTCCAAGCGGTGGTCTGGAGAGAAATATGCAGGGAACGGCGTTAGATCTACCGGCTGGATATTACCTGGAGCGGGACCCGGATCTGCTCTTCTTACGCAGGTCGGATGGGTCCATGGTTACGGCATTCAGCGCCAGGGGAGCCAGCTCTGAGGCAATCCGGAGTGCGGCCCAGGAGATAGATTCAGGGGGCCTCCCCCGTGGGATGGGTTCCCCGGCGCAGCCCCACCTGTGGGCGCGATGCTTCGGGCGCTTCGAGCTTTTCAGGGATGGAAAGGCAGTTTCTCTGGGGCGCAACGGCAGGGCACAGGCCATACTCAAGTACCTGCTGGCGAACCGCGTGCGCCCTGTATCCCAGGACTACCTGATGGGCTGGATGTGGCCAGAGTCCAACGCCAAGAAAGCCAAGTGGTCCCTGAACTCCGCAGTCCATGCGCTGCGCAAGATCCTCGGAGAATGCCCGGTGTCGGAAAACTACGTTCTGCTCGAAGAGGGGCGCTATCGCCTGAGCCCAGCGGTGCGCGTATCCACCGACGTCAACGAGTTCGACGACCGCTACGATCAGGGGCGTCTTCTGGAGAAGGAAGGCAGGATCGCCGAGGCGGCAGCCGAGTACGAAGCTGCGCTCGCCCTGTACAGGGACGACTTCCTCATCGAAGACCTCTACGAGGACTGGACCATGATCGAACGCGAGCGCCTGTCCAACGCCTACATAGACATACTGTGCAGGCTCGCCGTTCACTACGACAAGGCCGAAAAGAACGAGGAGTGCGTCAGGGCTTGCTACCAGATACTGGAGAAGGATCGCTGCCACGAGAACAGCCACCGCCTGCTAATGGAATGCTACATTCGATTGGGACTACGGGCCAGAGCCTTGCAGCAATACAGGTTGTGCGAACGCATCCTGGATCGGAAATACGGCCTGGAGCCTTCGCCTGAGACAAGGGCTCTCTATAACAGATTCCTGAAATGCTGAAGCGTTCTGGCAAATCACCAGCCACAACGGAGAGACGATGAGCAAACCCGTCCAGTTTCAGGAATGGCCCGAGAGCCTGGACGTTCCTTATGGACCGTACCGGGCGGTGGTCGAGCGGGTTGTAGACGGTGACACCGTCCATGTAATGGCGTCGCTCGGCATGGACGAGTACGCATACCGGATGATCCGCATTCAAGGCGCCTTCGCCCCCGAGCTGTTCTCCGGCCCGCCTGAGGAGAGAGAACGCGGGAAGGCCGCCAGAGATTTCCTCGTCAGCCTCGTGCCGCCCGGGACAAAGTGCAGGCTCACCACCCAGCGCGACACGACAACCTTCGGCCGGTACGTAGCCTCCATAGAACTCGAAGACGGCACAGACGTGGCCACGGCCCTGATCGAAGCCGGCCACGCCACCCCGCAGCCCTGATCCCCATTAAACAGATCCGCGAACCCGCGGAGCCCGTTATCCTGCTACTCGGCCCTTCCCCGGTATACGCGCTCGATGCTGACGGCGCGGCGGTTCTCCACGTCTATCCCGATCAGAACCGCGTTCAGGTCGGCAGGGCCTTTTGCCACAGAGAGGCCGGAGATTCGCTCTCCCAGAAAGAGACCTAAGAATTGATCCCCGTTAAATCCTATGACGCCAGCCGGATCTCCCGTCATGCCAACGTCCGTCGCATACGCTGTCCCGCCTTCGAGTACATCGAGGTCAGCGGTCGGGACGTGCGTGTGAGTTCCGACCACCACCTGCGCCCGCCCCGCCAGATGTCGTCCCATGGCCAGTTTCTCGCTCGTTGCCTCGGCATGTACGTCTACCAGAACCACGTCCGCGCCCGAAGATCTGAGTTCCTCCATAGCCCGGTCAGCCGCCGCGAACGGCGAGCGCAGTCTATTGTCCAGAAACACCCTTCCCTGTACGTTGGCGACCCCGACACGAGCCCCATCCGCCTCGAACACGCCCCAGCCACGCCCCGGCGCATTCTCTTTGAGGTTGGCTGGCCGCACGATGCGCGGCTCCGCTTCCAGAAACGTCCCGTCGTCCGCGTCGAAGGCGTGGTTTCCGAGAGTGAGAAAGTCCACGGTATTCAGGAGATCCGCCCCGCTCTCGGCGCTGATGCCCCTGCCGCCCGGCGCGGAGTTCTCCCCGTTCGCCACCACGGCGTCGAGGTTCAGCTCCCGCCGCAAACCCGGAACGAAATCCCGGACGGCTGCGCACCCGGAATCGCCGACGACATCGCCTATGAAGAGTAGCCGGAACAACTGCTATATCTTCACTTTCACGGCAGGCGCTTTGGCGCTTCGAGCGACACTATCTCATCTTGTGGGCGTATGAAACCTCCCTCAACGACCCTGGCGCAGATGCCGCCACGGCGTTTCAGGGCACGCGTCATGCCCGGCTCCGTAAGATCCTGGACGTGACGGCACGGCGGGCGTGGTCTGTCGTATTTCAGGGTGACTTCCCCGACCCGGAACCGCGTCCCGCGCAGATCCTCAAGCCGCACGCCGCGGGTGATGATGTTGCGACGGTGTTCGCCGTTCTCGATTCCGAGTCCTTCAGACCGGATCTCATCGAGATCCTCGGCTTCGATCAGGGTGACCTCGCAAACATCTCCGTACCGCGTCCAGTAGCCCGTACCCTTGCAATACCGGTCGCCCTCTAAGCCACAGCCTTCGAGCGCCCGTACCTCATCCACGCTCCGCATATCGGCGCTGCCCTCCGAAGTTATATAAATCTCCTCGACCGTTCCGGCCATTCCCACTCCTTCGTAAAAAGTCGGATCAAAAGCACACCGGGCAATATTACCAACCGGCGCCGCCCAAGTTCCCACCGTGTTGACACTTGCCAGGATTGGTATGACAATATTGTGGGGTGAGGGAACGGGCGCCACGGACGAGGCTGAGGGACCGGGCGGCGGAGCAACTCCTTGACATGGTCATCACGGGTGGCCTGAGTCCTGGGGATCGTCTTCCGCCCGAGCGCGAGCTTGTGGATCGGCTCGGCGTGAGCCGAACCGTGGTGAGGGAGGCGCTGAACCTGCTTGAAGCGCGTGGGATCGTGAGCATCGAACACGGTCGGGGTGCTGTCGTCAGTGGCGGAAGCACGGACGCCTTGCGCGCCACGCTCGGCTTCTTGCTGCGGTTGAGGGGGGAGACGCTTTGGGAGCTTCTGGAGATGCGGCGAATCCTTGAGGTCGAGATCTCCGGCCTCGCGGCAGACCGGGCCAGCGTGGAAGACATAGCGGCTATGCGTGAGCAGATAGACCGAATGCGCGACCTCATAGACACGCCGGAAGGATACGTGGACGCTGATGTGGAGTTCCACGCGCTTCTCGCGCGAACCGCGCGCAACGGCGTACTCCTGACGATGCTCGAACCCGTGGTTGACCTGTTGCGGGCCAGCCGTGAGGTGAGCGCCTCGCGGCCAGGCAGCGCCAGGCGCGCCCTCGGTGAGCACGAAAAGATATTGCGCCGCATCGAGGAGGGAGACGCCGAAGGAGCGCGGCGTGAGATGCGTGTCCACCTCGAGAACACGGCGGAGGATATCGAGTCCGCGCTCGACGAAGGTGACATCGAAGATATGAAAACCTGGGAGAAGGAGGGGATATGAAAGCGAACGACCTGCTGGCTGGCCTCGGCCTGCCTGGCCGCGACCTCGTGGATCTTCCCGAATCGGAGAAGCGTTTTCCCGATGGGGCGCAGTACCGGGTGGAGATACCTAGCGTCGAAGGGCCGCGTGTATTGGAGGCGGTGCTGGACGAGGCGGAGAAGCGCGGGGTGCAGTTGCACAGGATCTCTCAGGGGTCCGGGATCATGCTTCTGACGGACTCCGAGATCCGGGAGATGTGCGCGATGGCGCGAGAGGCCGACCTTGAACTCTCGCTGTTCGTCGGGCCGCGCGCCTCGTGGGAGACTGGGGCGTCTGTGATCTCCGGCGCGGGCAAGACGCTGGGGGCGCAGCATCGCGGTCAGGACCAGCTCGCCTACGCCCTCGAAGACGTGCTGCGCGGCGTGAGCCTCGGGCTGCGCGGCGTTCTCGTCGCAGATGCGGGACTGCTCTGGGTGCTGCGGGATCTCAAGGCGAACGGGGATCTGCCGGAAGACCTCGTCGTCAAGGTATCCGTGCAGCTATCTGCGGCGAATGCCGCAGCGATCAAGGCTATGGAAGACCTCGGGGCTGATACTTACAACGTGCCGACTGACCTCTCCCTGGCGCAGCTCGCATCGATACGGGCTGTTTCTAACCTCCCGCTTGACGTGTACGTGGAGGTTCCTGACGATTTCGGCGGGTTCGTGCGGCATTATGAGATTCCGGATCTCGTCCGCGTCGCGGCGCCGGTGTTCGTGAAGTTCGGGTTGCGGAACGCGCCGAACATCTACCCGAGTGGGACGCACCTTGAGCCGACGGCCATCGCGCTCGGCCGCGAGCGGGTACGGCGCGCGGAGATCGGGCTTTCCATGCTGGAACGCTACTACCCTGGTGCGGAGACTACCGAACGTGGCGCGAGCTTCCCAGGCATCCCCGTCGAGGCAAAGGAGATTGCATGAAGATCACGGACGTAGAGACCTTCGTCGTCGGCACGGAGTGGCGCAACCTGACCATCGTGCGCCTGCACACGGACGATGGGCTAACGGGCCTCGGCGAAGCGCGGATGGTGAACCACACAGATGCGCTCGTCGGCTACCTGAAGGAGGCGGCCCCGCGTCACATCGTCGGCCGCGACCCGTTCCGCATCGAGGAGCTGGTGAAGAAGCTCGGCCGCGACGACTTCTCGCGGGCCGGCGAGGTGATGAGCACCGGCATCGCCGCCTTCGAGACGGCGTGCTGGGACATAGTGGGCAAGGCTTTGGATCAACCGGTCTACAACCTCTTCGGCGGTCCCGTGCGCGGCCGCGTGAAAGCCTACGCCAACGGCTGGTACAGGGTCGAGCGCGAACCCGAAGAGTTTCACGAGGCCGCGAAGAAGGTCGTCGAACGTGGCTACAAGGCGCTGAAACTCGACCCATTCGGGCCTGGACACTACGAGATGGAGCGAAACGAGAAGCTGCGGGCGGTGTCGCTCGTCGAGGCCGTGCGCGACGCCATCGGGCCTGAGCCGGAGATACTGCTCGAGATGCACGGCCGCTTCTCACCCGCGACAGCCATCGAGATGGCCAGGATGATGGAGCCGTACGGCCTGGGATGGGTCGAGGAGCCCGTGCCTCCCGTGAACCTGAAGGCACTCAAGAAAGCCTCGGACGGCATAAACTCGACCGTGGCGACGGGAGAGCGTATCCACCAGCGCCTCGAATATCGTGAGGTCTTCGAGATGCAGGCTGCTGACGTGATACAGCCGGACATCAGCCACATCGGTGGGTTGCTCGAAACGAGGAAGCTCGCGGCGTGGGCCGACGCTTACTACGTGACGGTCGCGCCGCACAACGTGGGGGGGCAGATCAACACTGCTGCAGCCCTCCACCTGGCCGCCTGCACTACGAACTTCCGCATCCAGGAATACTTCAACGACTTCGCCGACCCTTGGGTGAAGGAGACTGCCACGGGCCTCCCCGAAGTCGTTGATGGCTACTTCGAGCTGCCGAAAGGCCCCGGCCTCGGCGTCGAGCTGAACGAAGAAACCATAGCGGCCCACCCTAAACAGGACGTCCACTTCAACCTTTTCGCGGAAGGATGGGAGCGGCGCGGTGAGCAAGAACAGGTGAAGTGATGGCCGACCTCTCCGGCAAGCGGGCGCTGGTGACCGGCGCGGGCATGGGCATCGGTCAGGGCATCGCCGTGGAGCTTGCGAAGGGGGGCGCGCAGGTGGCCGTCCACTACGCCCACACAGAGCCGGACGAGACGGTCACCGAGATAGAGAAACACGGTGGCAAGGCAGTGGCCGTGCAGGGCGATCTGAGCAAAGTCCCCGACTGCGAGCGGACGGTAGACGAAGCCGCCGACGCTCTCGGCGGGCTGGATATTCTGGTCAACAACGCTGGCGTCACGAAAGCATTGCCCTTCCTCGAAACCGACGAAGAAACCTACGACTCGGTCTTCGACCTGAACATCAAGGGCTACTTCTTCCTCGCGCGGCGGGTGGTGCCGTTCATGCTGGAGGCCGGAGGCGGCAGCATCATCAACATCACTTCGGTGCATGGTTTCGCAGGATTTCCCAACCACACAGCCTACGCGGCGACGAAGGGCGCGATCAACGCTTTCACCCGCCAGCTTTCGATAGAGCTTGCGGATCGGAACGTCAAGGTGAACGCTGTCGGGCCTGGCCTCATCGAGGTTCCCCGCTACTTCGATACGCCAGGCTACACAACCGAGTTCGGCAATAGTCTGGTTCCGGCTGGCAGGATCGGGTTTCCAAGGGACGTCGGCCCCACCGTCGCCTTCCTCGCCTCCGACGCTGCGGATTTCGTGACGGGTCAGGTTCTGTACGTGGACGGCGGCACTACCGCGAGGATGGGCCTTTGGTGGGAGCAGCAACAGAACCCGGAGTAGTCGAGGCGGGAACGGTCTCGCCGCATCCATCTGAGATCGAAGGCTTCTCGAATAAACACGAAACGTATCTTGCAAATGTGGATGTCGAGTCCATATACTGCGAGGTCTCATAGAGAAAGGGAAACAGGGGGAGATCAACCCTGCGCGCCGTTGATTTTCGGGCGAAAGGCCGTTGTTGGAGGCCGGATCTAATAGACAGGGCGCCGGGAACTCCCGGTCGGGTGAGAAAGGGGAGCGATGGTGCAGTGGTTGCCGACAAGACCTCGGTTGTTTTTCGGGATGGCGGTTCTAATCTTCGTGGTCGTGGTATTTGCCACAGCCGGGTCTAAGGCCGGGGACGCCAAGCCCTCAAGCACCGCTCCCGGTGCTCCGGGCAGCAAGGCCGTGTGGACCGAGGCAGACAAGGACGGCTACGGAACTTCGACAACTACGGACAGCAAGGTCTGGTACACCATAGACGATGGAAGGATGACCGAGGTTTATTATCCGGATCTCGGGACGCCCAGCGCGCGGGACATGCAGCTCATCGTCAGCGACGGCAAGACTTTCGCCGAGCTGGAGACCGAAGCCACGACCCACAAGGTCGAACTGGTGGACGAGAAGGCGCTGGTCTACCGCCAGATCAACACGGACAAAGATGGCAAGTACCGGATAACCAAGACGTACGTCACCGACCCAGCCCGCGCCACCGTGCTTGTGGACGTGGACTTCGAGTCGCTCTCGGGCAAACCCTATCAGGTCTACGCACTCTACGATCCATCTCTCGATAACGGCGGCGACGAAGACTCTGGCGCCGTCCGCGGCACAGCCCTCGTGGCCGACGATAACGATGGAGTATCCAGCGCCCTGGTCGCCTTGCCCGAGTTTGGCAAGAGTTCCACCGGATACAAGGACACCAGCGACGGGTGGCAGGATCTGAAATCCGACTACAAGATGGACTGGAACTATCGCTCCTCACCAGACGGCAACGTGGTCCAGACGGCGAGGCTTCAGGTAGATGGCGTGGACAACCAGGATGCGACCCTCTCCCTCGGGTTCGCCGACACGATAGACGGCGCCGTTCAAACTGCCAGGTCATCCCTCGCGGCGGGCTTCGATCAGGCGCAAACGCAGTACGAGGCTGGCTGGCACGATTATCTGGCATCGCTGAAATCAGCCCCCGAAAGCGTGGGGACATCCGGACTGATGCGCTCGACCTATGACGTCTCAGTCATGACGCTCGCGGCGCACGAGGACAAGACTTACCGGGGCGCGTACATCGCCTCGCCGTCCATGCCGTGGGTATGGGGCACGGGCCTGGACAGCCGTGGACCAGACGCCACATCGGGGGCATATCATCTGGTGTGGTCGCGCGACCTGTATCAGATCGCAACCGCGCTGCTCGCCGCCGGAGACCGGGACGGGGCCGAACGCGCGCTCACCTACCTGTTCGAGGTGCAGCAGAAGTCGGACGGCTCCTTCCCGCAGAACTCAGAGGTTGACGGAACCCAGCGCTGGGAGAACACGCAGCTCGACGAGGTAGCCTTCCCGATAGTTTTGGCCTGGCAGCTCGGCAGAAACGATGAGGATACGTACCAGGATCACATCAAGCCCGCAGCGGATTACGTGGTCGCCAACGGCCCGCAGACGCCGCAGGAGAGGTGGGAGAACCAGGGCGGCTGGTCCCCCGCGACCATCGCCTCCGAGATAGCAGGCCTCGTCTGCGCAGCCGAGATCGCCGAAGCCAACGGCGACGATGCTTTGGCAGCCACGTACTTGAAGACTGCAGACCTCTGGCAGCAAAACGTCGAGGAGTGGACCGTCACTACCAACGGGCCGCTCTCCGAAAATTCCTACTACCTACGCATCACGAAGAGTCCCGGGGACAATCCCGCCGACTCCGGCGTTCCTCCGGATCCCAACTCCCCCACAACCTACTCGATAGGAGACAGCGGCCCCTCCGCCATAGACCAGCGCCTGGTGGTTGACACCAGCTACCTGGAACTTGTGCGCCTCG
>JAABUR0100007776.1_pt1 | contig 12586 bp, 12 predicted proteins | sample 5560091 | NCBI WGS metagenome assembly JAABUR01 (sample SAMN10711879, study PRJNA513375) | rock metagenome | isolation source: Antarctica rocks | place: Antarctica: Victoria Land, University Valley sud
GATTCACCGTCGCCGACCTCGAGACGGCCAACGGGGCGGACGTGGTGTGCGTGCTGATCCCCGACGACGCCATCCCCGCGCTTCCTCTGCGCCCGTCGGAGACGAGCCTCGTGGTGGTGGCCAGCGGGTACACGCTCGCCTTCGACCGGTTCACCTCGGCGGGTGACATCGGGATGGTCGCGCCCCGCATGCTCGGGCCCGAGGTCCGTCGCTGCTACGAGGAGGGCGTCGGCTTCATCACCGCGGTCGGCGTGCACGCAGATGTCACCGGCACGGCCCGGGAGCGCACCCTCGCCGTGGCCAAGGGCATCGGCGGCCTCCGCCAGGGCGGCATCGTGATGACCGCCCGCCAGGAGGCGGTGCTGGACCTCGCCGTCGAGCAGGCGCTGTCGCCCGCGCTGCGACGGGTGTCGGAGTCGTTCGTGCAGGTGATGCTCGAGCACGACATCCCGCTCGAGGCGATCCTCACCGAGCTGTTCCTCTCCGGTGAGGTCGAGCGCACCTACCGCCTCCTGCGCACCGAGGGCTACGCCGCCCAGATGGAGCACCACTCGCCGGCAAGCCAGTACGGCCAGCTGTCGAGGTCGGGCCGCTACGAACACCTCGACGTGCCGGCCACGATGCGCGACATCGTCGAGGGCATCGCCTCCGGACGGTTCGCCGACGAGTGGGACGCCGAGCGCGACCAGGGCTTCCCCGAGTTCGCCCGGCTGAAGGAGGCCGCCGTCGGGCCCGACATCGTCGCCTTCGAACAGGACCTGCGGCGCCAGTTGGGCGAGGGGGCGACGGGAGCAGCCAGCCCCGGCCAGCCCAGCTAGCGGGCGAACGCCTCGGCCTGTTGGCGGACGACGTCGATGAGGTCGTCCTGGGCCAGGTTGGCGTCGACCAGGTGCAGTCCCCAGGCGGGTCCGAGCGTCTCCATCAGGAGGCGGTCGACGTCGCGCTCATCGGCGCCATCGGCCTCGGCCGGCGAGAAGGCGAGGAACGAGTACGGCCCGGACACGGTGCACCGCGCCCGGAGTGCCCCCGGCAGCGATGCGAACGGCGTGTCGGCGCCCGGCGTCCCGCCCGCCGAGCCGATCAAGGTGGGCTTGGCCAGCAGCACCGTGTCGGCCCGGCCGTCGCCTCCTGCGAGCTCCACCGGGTCGACGCACAGGGCCTGCTCGCCCTCCTCGCCGCTGCCGCCGAAGATGGCACCAGCCGTGGGTGGCCGGTCCGCGGGGTACGACACGAAGGCGATCACGCAGCCGATGTCATCGGCCTGGCGGCAGGCGGGGATCTCCTGGAAGTCGCCGCCCACGTCCTCGCCCTCGGGCACCGACACGGTCGTGCCCATCAGCACCGCCGACACGAGGAGCCGGCGCAGGTCGGCGTCGGCGTCGATCTCGTCGACCATCAACCGCTTGAGGAGCCCGGCGCCCTGGGAGTGCCCGATGAGCACCACGCCGCGGCCCTCGTTCAGCTGGGCGACGTAGGTCTTCCAAGCGTCGAGCACGTCGGCGTAGGCCTGCTCCCGGGCGGCGGCGTCGGCCGTCCCGATCCCGACGAGGGTGACCTGGCGGTACGCCGGGGCGAACACCCGGCAGGCCGTCGAGTACCTGGCCACCTGGGCGCGGACGGTGTCGATCTCGGACGCGTCGACGTCGAGGTCGGCGCTCGGCCCCGGGTCGCTCGACGCCGTCGGGTACACGTAGAAGCAGTCGATCGGCGGGTCGGCGGCCGGCTTCGTCGGTCGGACGCGCTCGCCGCCGTCGGCGGCGAGGACGGTGGTGTCGATGTCGTGACACTCGTCGCTGGACCGGTCGGGGTGGCAGATCCAGTTGGTGGTGCCGTCGTACTGCTCGCTGCGGTGGTTCCCGTAGCCGTCGTAAGGCTCGGCGGCACGGGCGTCAGGAGCAGGCGCCGAGGTCGTGCCCGCAGCGTCGTCGCCGCCGGAGCCGTCCCCGTTCGAGCAGGCCGACGCGGTGAGGACCATGAGGGCGGCGACACCCACCGCGACGAGCCGGCTGGCTGGGTTGAGACGCGTCATGACGGCACCCGAGCGACGGCACCCATCCCTGCGGCCAGGGCGTCGTCCACGTGGCCGATCATCTCCTGCACCCGCTGGTGCCACGTGATGCGGGACCCGACCCCGGTGCGCCGGCCCTGGGCCACGGCCCGGTCGAGGGCGGCCACGAAGGCCTCGGGCTCGGAGGCGATCTCCACCTGGGGGGCGAGGGAGCGGACCTCGGGGATGTCCACCGACACCACCGGCAACCCGTAGGCGAGGTACTCGTGCACCTTGATCGGGCTGGCCGAAGACGTGGCCGGCGTGACCCGGTAGGCGATGAAGGCGGCGTCGAGGGCCGGGAGCATGGCCATCACCTCGTCGTGGGGCACCTCGCCCGTGATCACGACGTTCGGTAGGGCCCGAAGCCGGGTGAGCCGGACCCGGGCCGGGCCGACGAGCAGCACGGTCCACTCGGGCCGGGCCACGGCGATGGCCTCGATCAGGGCGAGGTCGGTGAACTCGGTGATGCTGCCGACGAAGCCGACCCGGGGGTGCGGGCGGTCAGCCACCACCGCAGGCACGGGGCGGGCCTCCCCACCCCTGACCGGGGGGGCACCGTGGGGCACCAGCACCCCGTGGCGGGCGGCGGCGCCCCGCCGACGCTGGAGCTCCGCCGAGCTGAACAGCACGAGGTCGGCGGCGGCGGCCATCTCGTCCTCCCAGCGGGCCAGCCGGCGACGGTGCGCGGCGCTGGGGCTCAGCACGTGGGTGGCGGCGTCATCGGCCCAGTCGTAGACGAGCAGCGAGGCGCCGAGGCGTGCCGCCACGTCGCGCACCACCGGCATCGGCAGGTACGTCCAGACGACGAGCGGGCGGTCGGAGCGCAACCGGCGCGACAAGCGCGACGCCAGGAGCCTCCCGCCGACGGCCCTCACCGGCGCGAGATGCTGGAGGGGGACGACGAGCGGGCTGTCGACGATGACCGCCTCCGCCGTGCGGCGGGGCGGCGGGCGGGCCGACGTCCGGGCCCAGCTCTCCACCTTCTTCGCCACCCGCCCGGCCTCGCGGACCTGCGGGAGGCGGGTGCCCATGTTCTCCACGAACAGCACTCGGGCGCCATGCTCGGCCAGCCCGGCCGCCACCCAGTGGGGCCGCTGGCGGTGCGACCGCCACTCCTTGCTGGCGAAGCACAGCACGTCGAACGCCAGCGTCATGTCGAGGCGAGGCTACCGGCGGCGAAGTCGCCGGCGCAGGACGTCGGCGGCGAACGGCACGAGGCCTCGGCGACCCGAATGCCAGCGCACCATCCTGGCCCGGTTCACCACCGTTCGGCGGGTGATTGCGGGCAACGACCACCGCCGCCCGCTGGCCGTTCCGCCATGGTGGGCGAAGGTGGCCCCGGGAACCCACACCACCGACCCGCCCGCCACCCACACCCGCCAGCACAGCTCCTCGTCCTCGACGTACATGAACAGGCGGGGGTCGAAGCGCAGGTCCAGGTGGCCGGGGCCGAACAGCATGGCCGCCCCCGCCACCCACGGCACCGGTCGGGCCCCGGCCGCGCCCCGAGCGCCCGGGGGAGCGGGCCAGGACAGCGGCGCCGGGAACCGATCCTTCGGCTCAGCGGCCCGGCCGGCGTCGTCGACCAGGCAGGGACCGGCCACCCAGGCCCCGGCTTCGATGGCCGCAGCCAGCAGGAGCGCCACCCCGTCGGCGCTGACCTCGACGTCCTGGTTGAGCACCAGGGCGGCGTCGGCGGTGCACGCCGCCAACCCGGCGTTGGCGGCGCGCCCGTAGCCGACGTTCGAAGCCATGGGGATGATCCGCACGCCGGGCCCGGCCACCTCGCCCCGCGAGTCGAGCCCGCCGTTGTCGACCACGATCACCGACGCGAACGCGCCGGAGGCGAGGCACGAACGGACGCAGCGGACGAGCTGTCGGCCCCCGAACCAGTGGACGATGACGGCGTCGACCGAGGTGGTCACCGCAGGACGCGGCGGAGCCCGGCGCGGGCACGGACCAGGACGGGACGGATCCGCTCCTGCGCCGCCTTGCGCCGCCGGAGGCTGCTGGCCTCGCGATCGGCCCCGGGGGCGGCGGCCCACCGCTCCTCGAAGATGGCGGTGGCGAAGCGGTGCAGCTCGGCGTCGGCCTGGTTGTGGTCCTCGAGGAGCCGACGGGTGGCGGCCGGGAGGTCGGAGCGGCGGAGCCGCTTCGGGGTGACGTTGCGGCGCGTCCACGCCGCCCGGGGCCAGCCCATGGTGCGCCGCAGCAGCACGAGCGACTCGTCGAAGCGCTCGTTGACGCCGACGAAGGTGAAGTCGGCCAGGTTGGCCTTGGCCTGTGCCAAAAGGTCATCGGTGCACGGTCGATGGCGGAGGTCGCCGTCACGGCTCCCGCACAGGCGGCGGGTCTGGCCGTTGTCGATCTCCCAGTCCCGGACGGCCCCGAGGTAGGCCTCGAGGGCGACGTCGAGGCCGTGGTTGTTGACCCGGTGCTGGTACAGCGAGAGGACGCGCTCCACCGGGTCGCGGAGCATGGTGAGGTAGGTGGCCGGCGCCGGCAGTTCCTCGTGGATGCCGTACCAGAAGTGGCCCTGGACCAGCCGGAGCGACGCCCTCCGCTCGGCCGGCAGCTCGGCCAGCCGCGTGACGTAGGGGCGGTTGTAGTCGCGGGCGCCGGCGGAGTGGGCCGCCGGCCGCGGGCCCTGGTCGCGGAGGAAGGCCCGGGCCTGGGGGTCCGGGACGACTGCCGTCCAGACGTGGTCGTCGTCGAAGTGGCCGGCGAGGACCTGGCGCAGGCTCGACCCACCGGTCTTGGGGATGTGCACGAAGATCGCCGGGCCGCTCACCGTCGCCCCAGCTCCGTCAGCTCCCGGCTGGCCCGGCGGACCACCCGTCTCGGCAGAGCCAGCCGCGCGCCCACCTTCTCGACCGGAGCGGCGATGCGTCCGCGGACGGCGTTCCGGGCCCGCAGCACCCGCAGGTCGCGCTGCAGGTGGGGGTGGGAGGCGATCCGGGCATCGAACCGGTCGCCGGCGAAGCGGTGCAGCTCGAGGTCGAACCGGTTGCGCTCCCGGATCAGCTCCAGGGTGGCGGCATCGAGGTCCTCGACCCGCGCCCGGCCCGAGCCGACGTTCTGGCGGGTATAGCTCAACTTGTCCCAGCCGAACTGTCGGCGCAGCAGCAGGAGGGTCTCGTCGAAACGTTCGGTCAGGCCCACCACCGGGAAGCGCTCGACGAGGTGCTCCTGGGCGAGGTCGAGCATGTCCGGCGTGCACGGCCCCCAGCGCACCGAGCCCGTGCCGCCGGCCAGCCGCCGGGTCTGGGCGTTGTCGATCCCCGGGTCCCGACCGGCCTCGATGTACTCGGGAAGGGACTGGCCGAGGGCGTGGCGGGTGAAGCGGTGGTGGTAGGTGGACAGCACCCGGTCGACGGGATCGCGCAGCATGGTGATGTACGTGCTGGGCTCGGACAGGTGCTCGTGCACGCCGTACCAGAAGTGGCCCATCAGGATCCGCACCCCTGCACGCCGATCGGCCGGGAAGCCCTCGTAGCGCCGGAGGTGACGGGCGTTCAGGTCGGCGCCGGGGTTGGAGCGGGGCGCAGGACCCTCACCCCGCAGGTAGCGCCGGTGGCGCTCCCGGTCGTGGTCGTCGTCGGGGTCACGGTCGCCCCACGGGTCGAAGGCGCCCGGTGTGTACGAGGCGCGCCGCGGCACCTGGCGGGCCAGGATCTGTCGCATCGTCAACCCGCCCGTCTTGGGGACGTGGAGGAAGATGACGATCGGGTTCGGTCCGTCAGCCATCGCGGGGCCCCCGTCGTGCGAGCACCCGGTCCGACAGGGTGAGGTCCTTGGCCACGCTCGACCAGCCATTGGAGAACCGGTGGTAGCGCCCGGTCAGGGCTTCGGCGGCGACCACCGAGCCCCGCTGCGCCACAGTTCTCGTCTCCATCGAGGCCCTGGAGTCGAGGTGGCGGATCTTGCCCTCGAAGTAGGCGAGGGCGTCCGGGCGGGGCGGGAAGCGCTCGGCTCGAGCGCGGATGCGGGCGACCGCCTCGGTGTAGCCCTGGGCCTGCTGGTGTAGCAGGTCGCGCTCCTGCTTCTTGATGCGGCGGACCAGCTGGGCCCGACGTTCGAGGTGCTCGCGGCGGGTGAGGGTGGTGGGCACGCCGATCTGCTGGTCGCCGTGGATCCGGTAGCGCAGCAACGGCTCGGGCACCATCGCCACCGCGGCCGTCCCTGCCATCACGAGGGCGATCCACGCGTCGTGCACCCATCCCGGCGGGACCGGCAGGATGAGGTCGCGGTAGCGGGCCTCGAACGCCGACGCCGCCCCGGTGACCACGTTGCCCACGCACAGCACCTCGGCCACCTGGCCGGCGGCGAACCGCTCCTTCAGCGACCCGGCGAACCCGGTCGCCTCCCAGAGTCCCGGGCCGACCGAGTGCGAGCCCTCGTCGATGAGGTCGGCGTCGCTGAACACGAGGGCCGGATGGTCGGGCTCCGCCATCCGGAGGAGCAGGCGCTCGATCTTGCCGGCGTGCCAGGCGTCGTCCTGGTCGCACAGGAAGATCACGTCCCCCGTGCAGCGCCCCATGGTGGCGGCGAAGTTCTGGGAGGAGCCCAGCCGCTCGCCGTTCACGTGCACCCGGACTGGGAAGGGCACCTGCTCGGCGAAGCGCTCGAGCAGCTCCGGCGTGGCGTCGGTCGACCCGTCGTCGCCGACCACCAGCTCGTCGGGAGGGCGGGTCTGGGCGGCGAGCGTCTCGAGCTGCACGGGCAGGAAGCGCTCACCCTGGTAGGTGCACAGGGCCACCGAGACGGTCGGGCCGCGACCGGTGGCCCGCCGCGCCGAGCTGGTCCTCGGGGTCGCCTCCCCGATCGGGAAGCCGAGGGCGCGGACCCGTTCGACGTCGGCAGGGTCGAACTGCGAGAGGTCGGCGCGGCGGTGGGCCCCGGCCGACGGGGGCACCGACGGAAGGCGGCACAGTGCATCCATCACGGAGGGGTCGGGGTCGAGGCCGAGGAACGCGACGAGCGCCTCGAACCCGGCCCGCGGGTCGTGGCACAGGTCCTCCAACCGCACGACGAGGAGGGCCTCGCCGTAGAGGCGCCGGCCGGTTCGAAGGGCCTCCTCGTTGACCGCCAACCAGTACCGCAGCTGCTCCGCCGGCGAGCGGGGCGCAGGGCCGGTGAGGCCGAGCGGGGGACCCCATGTGGCGACGTCGGCCTGGTCGGGCGCGAGCGCCCAGTCGAGCCCGTGGCGCATCACGTGCACGTAGCGGAGGTGGGGGAACCGTCGGCGCAGCGGCGCCACCAGCAGGGCGGTGGCGGGCTCCTTCCACGCCCAGGGCCGCGGCGCGCGGGCTCGGCGGCCCGAACGCAGGAGCCGACCGGCGAGCGCCACCGCGTCGGTGCCCCGGCCCGATCCTCCGGCGTCGTGACCGCCGGCTGCGAGCTCGGCCGTCGCCCTGGCGAGGTACCCGAGGTCGGCCGGACCCGGCCGGAACCGGGCGGTCATGGCTCGGGCGAAGATGGACAGGCCACGGTCGAGGGCGGCGTCGTCGGCATCGGCGAGGTGGGCCGGCAGCCAGCGGGGGCGCTTGAACAGCAGCGTGAACCACAGGTTGTCCCGGGCCCGGTTCAGCTCCGGACCGAGGTCCAGCCCAAGGTGTTCGAGCGCCTCGGCCATCACCCGGGTGCCGCTACCCCCCGTGCCCCCGACGGCCACGAGCGGCGCCGGCGGTGGGCGCGTGGGGGGTGGGGGAGGCGAGATCACCGGTCGGCGGGGCACGGCGGACGGAGGCCGAAGTGTACCGGGGGCCGTCGGCGGCGGCCGGGGACGGCCTCTGCGAAGATTCCGCCGATGTCCTCGCTGCCCGAGCGCGCCCCCGGCACCGTGCCGACACCCGCGTCCGAGGCGACGACGACGAGCGGCGCCCGGCGCTGGTGGGACGTGCTCCTGGCCATCACCCAGGCCGAGATCCGCGAGGACCGTGACCTCACCTTCGTCGGCTTCCTCAAGTGGCTGCTCGAGCCGATCACCTACATGGCCACCTACGTGCTCCTGGTGGGGGTGATGCTGCGCCGCGGAGCGCCCGACTACCCCTTGTTCGTGTTCTGTGCCGTCCTGCCCTGGCAGCTGTTCCAGAGCGTGGTGCCGGGCTCGATGGGCCTGGTGAGCGGGTTCAGCGGGGTCATCGGCAACCGGGCCTTCCCGCGCGGCGTCCTACCCGCCAGCCTCCTGCTCAAGGAGCTCACCACCTTCGTGCTCGGCCTGGTCCTGTTCGTGCCCCTGATGATCATCTTCGGCGTCGCCCCGACGTGGTCCCTCCTCTGGATGCCGGTGATCGTCGCCGTGCTGGCCCTTCTGTGCATCGGGCCGGCCCACGTCGCCGCCGTGTTCGGCGTCTACTTCCCCGACTTCCGCAGCGTCGTGTCCAACCTGTTCCGGGTCGGCTTCCTCGCGTCCACGGCGCTGGTCCGGCCCCGCCTGGTGCCCGGGAAGAACCTGCCTCGCATCCTCAAGGCGAACCCGCTGTCGGGGATCTTCACCTCGTTCCGGAGGGTCGTCCTCCACGGCCAGGCGCCGCGGCGGTTCGACCTCATCTACCCATCGGTGCTCGGTGCCGTGCTGCTCGTGATCGGGGTGGCCGTCTACCGATGGCGCCAGGACCAGTTCGCCAAGGAGCTGTGAGGTGACCGGCTCGATCGAGCTCGACGACGCCGGGATCCGATTTCGGCTCACCCGGCGCAACCGCCGGACGCGGGGACGCCCGAAGGGCCAGCGCTGGATGATGTGGGGCTTGCGCCACGTCGACCTCCGGGTGGACCCGGGTGAGATCGTGGGCCTGATCGGTCCGAACGGGTCGGGCAAGAGCACCCTGCTCCGCCTCGTCGCCGGGATCTACCGGCCCGACGAAGGCTCGGCCCGGATCCGGGGAAGGGTGGCCCCGCTGCTCACCCCGTCCGGCGGGCTCATGCCGGGCCTGTCGGGCTGGGACAACGCCGAGCTCTCCTCGGTGCTCCTCGGCCTGGATCGCAGCACCGCCCGCCAGCGGACCGAGCATGTGGCCGAGCTGGCCGGCCTGGGCGACTTCATGGCCGCGCCGACCCGGGTGTACTCGGCGGGCATGCGGGCCCGGCTGGGCTTCGCCGTGGCCGTCAGCTCCGCCCCCGACATCCTGGTGCTCGACGAGGTCATGGCCGTAGGCGACGAGGACTTCCGGGAGCGCAGCCAGCAGACGCTGCAGGCCTTCATCGCCCGGGGCGGCACCGTCGTCTTCGCCACCCACGAGGTGGGGACGGTGGCCGAGACCTGTGACCGGCTGGTCCGGATGCACGAGGGCGGGATCGCCGAGCAGGGCGAACCCGGCCCGATCGCAGCGCGCTACCTGGAGGCGGCGCACCACGGAGCGCCGTCGGGGCCGCGGGGCCGGCGCCGGGCCCTCGCCGCGCTCATGCGCGACGCCGCCGACGGTGGTCGGTCCGCCCGGTAGGCGTGGCCGGGCATTAGGAGCTGAGCCGATAGGCGAGGCGACCAGACAAGCACGGCCGCTTGTTGCGGCGAAGCCGCACGACTTCCACCGACAAGACGAGACCTATCCGATCAAGTCCTTGAGCCGAGCCGATAGGCGAGGCGACCAGACAACCACGGCCGCTTGTTGCGGCGAAGCCGCACGACTTCCACCGACAAGACGAGACCTATCCGATCAAGTCCTTGAGCCGAGCCGATAGGCGAGGCGACCAGACAAGCACGGCCGCTTGTTGCGGCGAAGCCGCACGACTTCCACCGACAAGACGAGACCTATCCGATCAAGTCCTTGACGTGAAGTCGCCTTGAGCAGCCACACTCGGCTCATGACCGACGCCGACGTCCCCATCGCCTGCACCCTCACGCCCGACGAGCTCGGTGATCGTCGTGCCCTGTGGGAGCGCATCGACCCGTCCGCTCGGTGCCGAACCGGCGACGAGGGCGGGTTCCGCATCGTGTACCGGGCCACCGAGGACGTCGCCCGCCTGCTGCCGTCGCTGGCGGCCGCCGAGGCCGACTGCTGCGGGTTCGCCACGTGGACGGTCACCAGGGAGGACGACGCCCTCGTGCTCGCCGTCACCGGTCCCGAGGCGGGCATCGAGGCGCTCCGCCACCAGTTCGGGGTGGGCGGCGACGACGGCTGAGGCGGCTGCGCCCTACCGTGGACCGCGTGGACCGCGTGGACCGCGTGGACGCGTCGATCGGCATCGGTGAGCTGGCTGACCGTACCGGCCTGGCGCCCTCGGCGATCCGCCACTACGAGTCCGTGGGGCTGTTGGCGCCGTGGCGCGACCACGCCGGCCGGCGCCGCTACGACCCGGCCGCCGCCCACGTCCTCGCGTTCGTCGCGTCCTGCCGGTCCGCCGGGTTCGCCCTCACCGAGATCGCCGACCTCTTGGCCGACTCCGACCCCGGCCACGCCCTCTCCCGGCGACGCTTCGAGGACCAGCGGGCCGAGCTCGGGCGCCGGGTGACCGAGCTCGAGGCGGCCCGCGCCGTCCTCGCCCGGGCCGCCGAATGCCGGTGCGAGACGCTGGCCGAGTGCGTGCTCGTGCCCGCCGGCTCGACGGGCTGACACCCATGCCGGTGCTGGAGACCGAACGGCTCCTCCTGCGGCCCTTCGTCGAGGAGGACCTGGACGAGTTCGCCGAGATCATGGCCGAGCCCGAGGTCGTCCGCTTCTTCGGCCACGACCCGATGACCCGGTCCGAGGCGTGGCGGTCGATGGCCTCCTTCCTCGGCCACGAGCAGCTCAGAGGCTGGACCAACAACGCCATGGTGGAGAAGGCCACCGGCCGCCTCCTCGGCCGCTGCGGTCTGTGGCGACCCGAGGGCTGGCCCGGCACCGAGGTGGGGTGGTTGCTGGCCCGTCCCGCCTGGGGCCACGGCTTCGCCACCGAGGCGGCTGTCGCCTGGCGGGACTGGACGTTCGCAAACCTCGACCTCGACCAGCTCGTCTCGGTGATCCACCGCGACAACTCGGCCTCGGTGGCCGTGGCCCGCCGCATCGGCCACCGCTACCTGCACGACCTGGAGATCACCGGCCTTCCCTGCCAGCTCTGGGGTCAGGAGCCGCCGGGGGCCCAGCCGACCGCCGGGGGGTGGGCGACCGGCGCGGTGGACAGCGGTTCCTGCCCCTGAACCCGCCGGCGGTTGCGGTTCGGCGTCGGCTCCCGCCAGACTCTTGACCGCACGGTCGAGTTCGCATCGCCGCCGGCGTCGCCGGCAGAAGAGGAGCCAGTCCATGGCCACCGCAGTCATCGTCGACGCCCTGCGCACCCCGGGCGGCAAGCGCTTCGGGCAGCTCTCGGGATGGCACCCGGCCGACCTCGCCGGCGAGGTGCTACGGGCCCTCGCCGAGCGCAACGACCTCGACCCGGCCCTGGTCGAGGACGTGATCATGGGCTGTGTCATGCAGGTCGGGAGCCAGGGCCTGAACATCGGCCGGAACGCCGTGCTGGCCGCGGGCTGGCCCGAGTCGGTGCCCGCCACCACCGTCGACCGCCAGTGCGGCTCGTCCCAGCAGTCGGCCCACTTCGCCGCCCAGGGGGTCATCGCCGGGGCTTATGACGTCGTGGTGGCCGCCGGCGTCGAGGTGATGTCCACCACCCCGATGGGGGCGTCGATCACGCCCGGCAGCTTCCCGTTCGGCCCGAAGGTCATCGAGCGCTACGCCGGCGTCGGCGGCCTCGTGCCCCAGGGCATCTCGGCCGAGATGATCGCCGACAAGTGGAGCCTGTCCCGGGAGGACCTCGACGCCTTCGGCGCCCGCAGCCAGCAGCGGGCCCAGCAGGCCACCGAGGAGGGCCGGTTCGAGCGGGAGATCCTGGCCGTGCCGGCTCGGCCCCTCGACAAGGAGACCGGCAAGCTGATCGAGACCGATGCGGTGATCGACCGAGACGAGGGCATCCGCCCCGGCACCACCGCCGAGACGCTGGCCAAGCTGAAGCCGGCCTTCAAGCCCGACGGCAAGGTCACGGCCGGCAACAGCTCCCAGATCACCGACGGCGCCTCGGCCGTGCTCATCATGAGCGAGGAGAAGGCCACCGAGCTCGGCCTCACCCCACGGGCCCGGTTCCACACCTTCGCCCTGGCCGGAGTCGACCCCGTCACGATGCTGACCGGACCCATCCCCTCCACCGCCAAGGCCCTGGAGAAGGCCGGTCTGACCGTCGACGACATCGACCTCTTCGAGGTCAACGAGGCGTTCGCGTCGGTCGTGCTGGCCTGGGAGAAGGAGCTGCACCCCGACATGGACCGGGTCAACGTCAACGGTGGCGCCATCGCCCTCGGCCACCCGCTCGGGTGCTCGGGCACGAAGCTGATGGCGACCCTGCTGTCCGAGCTCGAGCGCACCGGTGGCCGCTACGGCCTCCAGACCATGTGCGAGGGCGGCGGCCTGGCCAACGCCACCATCATCGAACGCCTCGGCTGACCGGCCTCGCCGCCGGGTTATCGGGCGATCGCCTCCGGCGCTCGCGTGGCGGCTGCTCGCCTGGCGCTCGCCACGCCGCCGTGTCGTCGGGCGATCGCCTCCGGCGCTCGCGTGGCGGCTGCTC
>JAABUR0100007778.1_pt1 | contig 12582 bp, 11 predicted proteins | sample 5560091 | NCBI WGS metagenome assembly JAABUR01 (sample SAMN10711879, study PRJNA513375) | rock metagenome | isolation source: Antarctica rocks | place: Antarctica: Victoria Land, University Valley sud
GCCTGCTCAAGTCCTGGTGGGGCGAGAAAGCCACCGCCGACAACGACTTCTGTTTCGACTACCTGCCCCGCCTCACCGGCGACCACGGCACGTACAACACCGTGATGCGCCAGATCGACACCGGCGGCGGCGGCTACTTCGTGGTGGGCGAGAACCCTGCTGTCGGCTCGGCCAACGCGAAGATGCAACGCCAGGGCATGGCCAACCTCGACTGGCTCGTGGTGCGTGACCTCGTGATGATCGAGAGCGCCACGTGGTGGAAGGACGGTCCGGAGATCGAGACCGGGGAGATGCGCACCGAGGACATCGGCACCGAGGTGTTCTTCCTACCCGCGGCCGCGCACACGGAGAAGAGCGGCAGCTTCACCAACACTCAGCGCATGCTGCAGTGGCATCACCAAGCGGTGGAGCCGCCAGGCGACGCCCGTAGCGAACTGTGGTTCTACTACCACCTGGGCCGCATCATCCGCGACAAGCTTGCGGCCTCCACCGATGAGCGCGACCGGCCGATTCAGGAGCTCACCTGGCAGTACCCCACCGAGGGCCCGATCGCGGAGCCCAATGCGGAGTCGGTGCTGGCCGAGATCAACGGCCGGGATGCGCAGGGACAACCGCTGTCGTCGTACACCGCGCTCAAGGCCGACGGGTCGACCACCTGCGGTTGCTGGATCTATTGCGGGGTGTACGCCGACGGCGTCAACCAGGCCGACCGCCGCAAGCCCGGCAGCGAGCAGAGCTGGGTGGCTCCGGAGTGGGGGTGGGCGTGGCCGGCAAACCGCCGCATCCTCTACAACCGGGCGTCGGCCGATCCGGATGGCAAGCCGTGGAGCGAGCGCAAGGCCTACGTCTGGTGGGACGAGGAGCAGGGCAAGTGGACCGGGCACGACGTGCCGGACTTCCAGGCCACCAAGCGGCCGGACTACCGTCCCCCCGAGGGCGCCAAGGCGGAGGACGCCACCGCAGGCAACGAGCCGTTCATCATGCAGACCGACGGCAAGGCGTGGCTGTACGCACCGGCAGGGCTACTCGACGCGCCGATGCCGGCCCACTACGAGCCGCAGGAGTCGCCGTTCACTAACGCCCTCTACGGTCAGCAGCACAACCCGACGCGAGAGACGTACTCCCGCAAGGGAAACCGGTACAACCCGTCGGGTGGCAAGCACGGTAGTGACGTCTTCCCGTTCGTGTTCACCACCTACCGACTCACCGAGCACCACACCGCGGGCGGGATGAGCCGCTTCCTGTCCTACCTGTCCGAGCTGCAGCCGGAGTTCTTCTGCGAGGTCAGCCCGGAGCTGGCCCGGCTGCGGGGGTTGGAGCACCTCGGCTGGGCGACCATCGTCTCCGCGCGCACCGCTATCGAGGCCAGGGTGCTGGTGACCGAGCGGCTCACCCCGCTCGCCATCCAGGGGCGGACGATGCACCAGATAGGACTGCCCTACCACTGGGGACCCAACGGTTTGAGCACCGGTGACGCGGCTAATGAGCTGGTGTCCCTGGCGCTGGATCCCAACGTGCACATCCAAGAGACCAAGGCCGCCACCTGCGACATCCAGCCGGGCAGGCGACCCCGGGGCCCCGATCTGTTGAGCTACGTCGCGGCGTACCAGCGGCGTGCGGGAATCACCGAGAAGGCAGGCAGCCATGAGTGAGCAGCGCAAGGGTTTCTTCACCGACACCTCGATCTGCATCGGCTGCAAGGCCTGCGAGGTGGCGTGCAAGGAGTGGAACGCCGTGCCCGAAGACGGCATGGAGCTCACCGGCAACTCCTACGACAACAGCGTCGGCCTCGGCGCCTCGACGTGGCGGCACGTCGCGTTCATCGAAAAACCAGCGCAACCTTCCGTATCCCAGCTATCCACTGTGGACCTCGGGCTGCCCTCGATGACGCTGCCCGGCCAGACCGCCGACAGCGCCGCTGTGCCGTTCGAGTGGCTGATGTCCTCGGACGTGTGCAAGCACTGCACGCACGCCGCCTGCCTGGACGTCTGCCCGACCGGGGCGCTGTTTCGCACCGAGTTCGACACGGTGGTGGTGCAGAACGACATCTGCAACGGCTGTGGTTACTGCGTTCCGGCCTGCCCCTACGGGGTGATCGAAAAGCGGGACGGACCGTCCGGAGACGACGCGGTGGGGTTGGCGCAGAAGTGCACCCTCTGCTACGACCGCCTCGGTGAGGGCATGGAACCGGCCTGCGCCAAGGCGTGCCCCACCAACTCCATCCAGTTCGGCGACCTGGACGAGCTGCGGGAGCGGGCAGCCGGACGACTGGACATGCTGGTGGAAGCGGGCCAGCCCAACGCCCAGCTGTACGGGCACAACCCGGACGACGGCGTAGGGGGGACCGGGGCGTTCTTCCTGCTGCTGGACAAGCCCGAGGTGTACGGGCTGCCACCGGACCCGGTGGTGACCACCAAGGACCTACCGGACATGTGGAAGACTGCTGGCTTGGCCGCGGTCACGCTGCTGGCCGGGGCGTTCGCGGCCTTTGCGGGGCGCTCGTGACCACCGCCACCCGCAGCCGCCGTCGCAAGGGCCGCGGCGAGCGAGCGATGGTCCCGGACGCCGAGTTCACCTCCTACTACGGCAGGCCCATCGTCAAGGCGTCGCCGTGGCAGACAGACATCCCGGCGTACCTGTTCCTCGGTGGGCTGGCCGGTGGCTCATCGTTGTTGGCCGCGGGCGCTGACTTCACTGGCCGGTCGGGGTTGCGGTGCTCCGCGCGCGGCACCGCCCTGGTTGCGGTGACGCTGAGCGGCGCAGCGTTGGTCCACGACCTCGGCAAGCCCGCGCGGTTCCACCACATGCTGCGGGTGGCCAAGCCCACCTCGCCGATGAGCGTGGGCACCTGGATCCTCACCGCGTACGGGCCGATGGCGGGGCTGGCCGCCCTCATTGAGCTTCCCCCGTTGCGTCGGTTCGGCGCGGTGGGACGCGTGGCAGGGTCGGTGGCCGCCGCGTTGGGGCCCGCCCTGGCGTCCTACACCGCGGTTCTGTTGAGCGACACCGCGACCCCAAGTTGGCACGAGGCCCGTGGCCAGCTGCCGTTCGTGTTCGTCGGCAGCGCGGCGGCCGCCGCCGGTGGCATGGGAATACTGACTGCACCGCTGGCGGAGAGCGGGCCGGCCCGTCGGATGGCGGTGGGCGGTGCCGCGCTCGAGCTGGCGATGGCGGAACGCATGCGGCGAGCGATGGGGCTCTCGGCGGAACCGCTGCAGGCGGGCCGCGCGGGCGGCTACCTCCGGGCAGCGCGCGCACTGACGACAGGTGGAGCGGTACTCGCAGCTGCGGGGGGACGAAGCAGAGTCGCGTCCATGGCGGCCGGGGCGGCGCTGCTGGCCGGTTCGGTGTGTACCCGCTTCGGCATCTTCCACGCCGGACAACAGTCGGCGCAGGACCCCCGCTACACCGTGGTGCCCCAGCGTGAGCGGGTCGACGCCGCCCGCTGACCCGCCGCGGGTTAGGTTCGGCAAATGGTGGACGGGGCGTGAACCGGCGCGGGGTGGCACTGGTCTCCTCGGCGCACGTGGCTGACGACTTCTACCAGGGCGTCGTGCCCGCGTTGTTGCCCTTCTTCGTGGCCGAGCGGCACTACAGCTACGCCGCGGTCGCCGGGCTCACGTTGGCGGCCACGGTGCTGGGTTCAGTGGCGCAACCGGCGTTCGGCTGGTGGACGGATCGACGCTCGCGGCGGTGGATGATTCCGGCAGGAATGCTGATCGCGGCCCTCGGCGTTGCGTTGGCCGGTCTGTGGTCGAGCTACGCCCTCACCTGGGCGCTGGTCGCCCTATCCGGCCTGGGTATCGCGGCGTTTCACCCGGAGGCGGCCCGGGCGGCTCGCCAAGCGGCAGGGAACAGCAACCGGGCGATGAGCGTGTTTGCCCTCGGCGGTAACGCGGGGTTCGCCCTCGGCTCCTTGGCCGCCACCCCGGTGCTGCTCGTCACCGGTCTGCGGGGCACTTGGCTGCTGGTGCTTCCGGCGGTAGCGATGGCCGTAGTGCTGCTACGCACGCTCAACACGGTGCTGGATGGGCGGCCAGGGCAACGCCGTGCGCACTCGCTGCCCAGCGGCGAGGACGACTGGCCCGCCTTCCTGCGCCTGACCGCCGTCGTCGTCGTCCGTTCCGTGCTGTTCTTCGGCATCAGCTCGTTTCTGGCGCTGTACTTCATCCAGCACCTGGGCGCCTCTCAGGGCCTGGGTGGCGCGGCGCTCACGGTGTTTCTCTTCGCCGGCGCAGGCGGGACCCTGCTCGGCGGCTGGATCGCCGACCGCTCCGGGCGCCTGGTCAGCATTCGGATCGGCTTCACCGTGGCCGTGCCCGGACTTCTCGGTCTGGTGCTGGCCCCGAACCTGTTGCTGGCGTTCGCGGCTGTGGTGCTCACCGGCGTCGGCACCTTCATGCCGTTCAGCGTCTTCGTGGTGCTGGGGCAGGACTACCTGCCGAACCGGATCGGCACGGCGAGCGGGGTCACCGTCGGTCTCGCGGTCAGCGTCGGCGGCCTGTTCAGCCCCGTGCTCGGGTGGCTCGCCGACGGCACCAGCCTGCGGTTCACTCTGTCGATCTTGATCATGTTGCCCATCCTGGCGCTTGCATTGTCCGGGTTGATGCGCGACGCAGAAAAGGGCCCAGGAAACGGCATCGCCCGGCAGCCTCCGTCGGCCGAGAGTGTCCCACGGTCTCAAGGTTGACCACCGGCACCCGCGCTACCTTCGCCTACCGTGGACGCGGCTGATCAGCGCGCGGGGTCGACCAGGTGTTCGGCGACGACGCGCAGCTTGGTGTTGGTCTGTTGCGACAGCTCGACCAGCACGGCAAACGCCTGATCCGCGGTCACCCGGTGGCGCTCCATCAGAATGCCCTTGGCCTGGCCGATCACGTCCCTGGTATCCAGAGCGTCCCGAAACTGCTGCTGCTGGTTCGCCCGGGACATGGCGGCTGCCGCGTGGGCGGCGAACATGGTGCCGAGCACCTCTGCTTCGTCGCCGAACACGTGCGAGCGCGTCGAATAAAGGCTCATCGACCCGAAGTGGTTGGTGTTGACGGTGAGCGGCAGGCACAGCACGCTGCCCACACCGAGCCGTCGGGCACCACCGATGTAACCCATCCAGCGGGTCTCTGTCGCGGTGTCGGCCACGCACACCGTCGCTCGCGTATTGGCGGCCAGCAGGCACGGCCCTTCGCCGGTCTCGTCGATCAGGCTGCCGATGGCCACCGGAACTCGGCTTGTCGCGGCGCGGCACTCCGGCGATCCGTCGTCATGCAGCAGCAGCACCCCGCAGTGTTCGGCGCCGGGAATCGCATGCACCGCGGCCTCGGCGATGGCCAGCACGGTCGCGTCGACGGTGGGCCGCCGCAGATCCAGCGTCTGGACGAGGGCGGCCGTCACCGCCGCGAGCCCCGAAACGGTTGGTGTCGCACAAATGAGGCGCTCCGGCGGGATGACGGCGACAGCCGTGGGCGCGATGGCTGTCTCGCTCACATCGGTCACTGGCGGAATACCTTTCCTGAAGTCTTGCCGCGTCCAGCTCAATTATGCCTGCGCGCGACGGCGCGCAGTGTGTGCGGCGAGTTCGTGAGTGCCGTCGGCGTTGCGCTGCGCCCCGCGCTCTCGGGCGAGCAGCTCCATCAATGGCACCGCTACCCGACGCGTGGTACCGAGCGTCTGCCGTGCTTGGCTCAGTGTGAACGGTGCTGCCAACTCTGCCAACAGTGCGACGGCCTGCGGCACGCACGTCGGTAACAGGTAGATGCCCTCAGCCACCTTGCGCAGCAGCCCCGCCCGCACCGCCGCCGCCAGCTCCTTGGGCCCGAGGTTGAGCGCGGCCAGCTCGTCCGCCTCCGGCGCAGCGAAAGGCTGCCTCGTCAACCGGGCGGTGATCTGGTCGACGGCCAGCAGCAGTGCGGCAGGAAGCTCCGCTGTGGAGCCGTCGCCTCCGGCGTACAGCCGCCCGTCGGTGCTGGTCAGCGTGCTGGCGGCCGGATCGGCGAGCAGAATGTCGAGCAGGCGGACGTCCGGCAGGCGGGCCGCCTGCCGCGCAGCCTCGCGGGGCATGCCGGGCTCGAGCGGATGCTGCTCGGCGTGGGCGCGCACCGCGGTTGTCAGCTCGGCCGCTCGGGCATGCGCAGCGGCCCCGTCCAGCAGCCAGTCGCCCTGGCGGGCAACGCCCGACGGGATCTGCGCGCCAATGGCCTGCAGCTCGCTCGCGCGCATCACTCCCCGTCGGGCGAGCTCAGCGGCGCCGTCAGGCACCCCGTCCAGTTTGTCGAGCACCCCCGACCGCACGGCAGCTGCCCCGCGCCGGGTGAAGGCCGAGGGCAAGGGGTCAAGCACCGTCGCACCACCGAGGACGTGGTTCGCGCCGGGGTCGCGCAGGACACCGCGGTCACCGATCCGTAGTGGGAGCGACACGGCGAGGCTGAGCCGCGCGGTGTCGGCGCCGAGTCCGCGCACGCGCACCGGCACTGCCGCCGAACCGATGTGCAGCACCGCACGCGAGGGAACGTCCGCGTCTTCGAGTCGGACGTCGGCGGTGCTGGTGCAGCGCCAGCTGCCGGGGGAGAGCAGCGCGTCACCCCGGCTCAGCTCATCGTGGTCGACGCCCCGCAGGTTTACCGCTACCCGGGCCACCGCAGACAACCGTTTCGCCGGTTGACCGAGCGACTGTAGGCCCCGCACCGTGACCCGTCGTCCGTCCGTGGCGAGCTGCAAAGCGTCGCCCACCTTGAGCGTCCCCGCCGCCAAGGTGCCGGTGACGACAGTGCCCGCGCCGCGGATGGTGAACACCCGGTCGATCCACAGCCGTACATCGGCGCCAGGGTCGGGCTGCGGCAACGTCCTGACCACATCGTCGATACCGGTCCGCAACTCGTCCAGCCCGGCACCGGTGGCGCCCGAGACGCACACGGCGACAACAGCTTGCATCGAGGTACCGAGCAGGTGCTCGCGGGCGTCGGCCAAGGCGAGCTCCGGGTCCATCAGGTCGCTGCGGGTGATCACCAGCAGCCCGTGCCGCACCCCGAGTGCATTCAGCACATCGAGGTGCTCGGCGGACTGGGGCATCCATCCTTCGTCGGCGGCGACCACCATCAGCGCCGCGGGGACGGGGCCCACACCCGCCAGCATGTTGGGCACAAACCGCTCGTGCCCGGGGACATCGACGAACGCGACGGTGGCCCCGCTGGGCAGCACCGTCCAGGCGAAGCCGAGGTCGATCGTCATCCCGCGGCGGCGTTCCTCTGCCCACCGGTCGGGTTCCATCCCGGTGAGCGCACGCACCAGGGTGGACTTGCCGTGGTCGACATGACCGGCGGTGGCGACGACGTGCATAGTCCGTAGTACATCAGGAACGGATGCCGGACTGCGCGAACGGGCGGTAGCGTAGTGAAACGAGCTCGTTGGGAGGCGCCGGCGCTGGTCGCATCGACCGATCCTGCCTCGACGGCGGTGACATCGGTCAACGGCGCCGCTCCGACCTGGGCCCGTGAGCGGGCCGCGATCACGGCGCCGACAAGCATTGCGATACCGATGAGACATTCACTGTCGCCGACCACCTGTTGCAGCACCGTCCAGTGCAGCTCACGTTCATCGCCGATCGGCAGGTACCACTGGGCGCCGACCAGGAACACTATGACTGCGATGGCCAGCAGGTAGCGCCACCGGCGGTACTGAGCGGCGACGAGCAGCGGCAACAGAATGATGACGTAGGACCAGTGGTGCGAGACCGCGAACGGCGCCGACAGCAGGGAAGCCAGCGCGATCACACCGAGCGCAGCGACGTGCTCACCCGTCCGGGTGAAATGCCACGCCGCGTACGTCGCTGCGCCGACGATGAGGACTGCGCCGAGAATCCAGGTGAGAGTCTCGGGTGTACCCGTCAGGCCCAGGCGGGTGAGCGGGCCGGTGATGGCCTGGTTGGGGCCGTACCACGGGGCGCCGGCCCGGTTGGTGTCGAAGAACACCTGAGTCCAGAACAGGGTGGAATCCCGTGGGGCGAATACGCCGCCGATTGCGGCGGCCAGAAGGAAGGCGCTCGCCGAACGCACGGCCGACGAGTAGTCCTTGCGCAGCAACAGCAGCAGACCTAATGCGGCTGGGGTGATCTTGATGGCGGCGGCGATGCCGATGCCGACTCCCCGAAAGCGGCGGGGGATGACGCCGGTGCAGTCGGCGACGACGAGCGCGACCAGGACCATATTGATCTGCCCGAATCCCAGGGTGCTGCGGATCGGCTCCAATAGCAGCGCCGGCGCCAGCAGGAGCAGCGGGGTCATCATGGCGGTGCGAATACCCAGGCGGGACATCAGCACGTGCAGCACGCCGAGCACCAACGTCACCGTGCACAGCGTCCACACCACGTGCATCGGCCCGAGCGGCAAGACGGTGAGGGGCGCGAGCAGGACCGCAGCGAAGGGTGGGTAGATGTACTTGAGGTCGAACGGGGCGTTGGGTAGTGAGCCGTAGAGCGCGTGCCCATGCAGCAATGCCGCAGAAGCGGCGCGGTAGACATCCAGGTCGATGTAGCCGTGCGCGCCGATGACGAGGGCGACCAGCAGCGCGATCACCGCAACGCCGAGGTGCACCACCTTGGTCAGAGTCCGCACGCGCGGTGCACCGTTGGTCGATGGCCCGGCGTGCGGATCGGGCGACGAGGCGGGGATCACCTCAGGCACGGTAGCGCTGGACAAGGGAGCAATGGAAGGGTCGTGCTGTGCGCGGCCGACAGTGAGCAGCTATCGTTCCCTGTGATTTGCAATGAGAGTCCGCCACATGGCGTCGGCGCGCGGACAATGGGCTCCTAATCTTGTCGGAGGATCCGTGTCCGTCACTCAACGCCCCCGCACTGATCGCGCTGAGGTTGCCCGATGGTGACCCTGCGGCCGGCCTCCGACGCCAACGAAGCCGACTCGGAACTCGCGTCACCGATCCGGTCACACCGCAGGCGCTCCGTGTTCGGTGTCATCGGGGTGTTCGCAGCAATCTGTGGCTGGGTGTTGTGGCGGACCGGACCTGCCACTGTCGGATACCTCGACTTCTTCGAGCGCAACGCGGCCACCTGGCCGCACGGCGTGTTGGCCCCGGAAAATCAGTACGTGCTGCGGGTGCCACTGGGTCAGGTCGTGTACCGACTGCTCCCGGAGCACAGCATCCCCATCTATCTCACGCTCAATGTGGTGTGTCTGGTCATCGCGGGTGCGGTGCTGGGCGTGTGGTTGTGCCGCCGTCTGGGGGTGCAGGCCGGGTTCGTTGCCGCGAGCGTCGTCGTTCTGGCGCCGGTGACCGCGGTGCTGCTGCTGTTGATCGGGATCTATGACGCGTTCTCGGTGCTCGCCTGGATCGCGGTGCTCATCGCGCTGGGCAGAAGCGGGCGCTGGCAGCTGGCTGCGGGGGCGCTCGCGGGCATCCAGGACTTCGAGCAGATATCCGTCGGTGTGGCGATGGTGTTGCTCATCCCCGCCTTGTCTCGGGCAGCGGGCCTGTGTCCCCGCGCTCGCCCGCTGCTGGCCGGGCTGATCCTGGGACGGGTCCTGCTCGAGGGCTACCTGCACGCGATCGGCGTCGGTTCGGGGTCGAGGTTGAGCTATGTCGCGCACTGGGATGTGCTGTCCTTCCTGCTCGGCTCCGCGGCTGCGGGCGGTCCGCTTATCGTGTGGTCGGCCCTGGCCGGACTGTGGGGATTCGCACTGACCGCGCTGCTGCGCTCCTGGGGGGCCTGGCCCAGCGGTGAGCGCCGTAACTTCGTGCTCGCGGCGGGGCTGTGGGCCGGGGCGTGTGCCCTGTCCGCGGACCACACCCGGGTGCTGGCCCTGACGTCGTTCCCGCTTGTCGTGATGGGGGCCATGATCATCGCGCTGCACTGGCCCGACTGGCGCGCACTTGCCCGGCTGCCGCAGACCTGGATGCTGGTGCTGGCGCCGCCGGTCGTGATCGGCGGCTTGGACGCCCTCACGATGGGCATCAAACTGGGCACCTGGGGAATCGGCATCTTCTGATGAGCCCGGGCGTCGCGGGCGCCCCTTCCGGTTGCGCGCGGCATCGGAATATGATCGCCTTACTGTGTAAGTGTGTTCTACCTCGCTTCCGCGGTTGGAGAGATCATCATGGCTCAGAAGCCCGATATGGACACTCTCAACAACGCCACCGTGTACAGCTCCGGTGGTGACAAGCTCGGCTCCGTCGGTCAGGTCTACCTGGACAACGAGTCGGACCGGCCGGAATGGCTGACCGTCAAGACCGGCATGTTCGGCACCAAAGAGACGTTTATCCCGGGGCCACCGACGGCCCGTCCATCAGCGAGGAAGAGCACGAGGTGGTTCTGCACGCGGAGAAGCCCGTGGTGGACAAGAAAACCGTCGCCGTCGAGCGGGTCAAGCTGGGCACTGAGACCGTCCGGGACGACGAGACCGTGACCGGCGAGGTGCGGAAGGAGCAGATCGAGACCGACGGCGACGTCGATCCCGGCTCCCAACGGTAACCGAAGCGCTCTGTCAACGACAGCAATCAGATGGGAAGCTCATGACTCAATCCAGTAATTTTCCCCCCCGCTCGGGGAGTTTCGATCCGTCGACCTCGCGTTATCAGGAGGGGGCGTACGAACCGAGCACGACCGGCGGGGCGCAGTCCACCGCTGATGTCGCGAAGGGTCAGGCGGGTGCGGTGGCTGGTACGGCCTCCGATGCCGGTAGGCATGTGGCTGGTGTGGCGGGTGAGCAGGCTGGTCAGGTGGCGTCGGAGGCGTCGCAGCAGGTGAAGGACTTGGTGCAGCAGACTCGGGGTGAGCTCACCGAGCAGGCGGCGACGCAGCAGAGGCGGGTGGCCGGTGGGTTGCGTTCACTCGGCGAGGAGTTGCACTCGATGGCGCAGAACTCTGAGCAGCAGGGTCCGGCCACCGATTTGGTGAAGCAGGCCGCTGAGCGCACCAGCACGGTGGCGTCGTGGTTGGAGGACCGTGAGCCGGGCAATGTGGTGGAGGAGGTCACCCGCTTCGCCCGGCAGCGCCCGGGCGCGTTCCTGGCCATCGCTGCTGGTGCGGGCCTGTTGGTGGGTCGGCTTGGGCGTGGTCTGAAAGCAGCCAACGGGGACAGCTCGGAGTCGGGGTCGGACAGGAGCCATGGGTCGCCGGACACCGGCCGGCAGGGAAATGCCCAGCCGTTGCCGCCGTCGTCGTCGGGGTATGAGCAGGGTGGTTATCAGGGCGCCCCGGCTTATCCGCAGACGCCGGGCTACCAATCCGCCCCCAATTACGCCCCCGGCGGTTACCAGCCGGGGCCGGGGTATCAGCAGCCGCCCGCACCGACGTATCCGCCGAACCCGGGGTATCAGCAGCCGCCTCCGGGGTATCCGCAGGGCCCGGGGTATCCGCAGGCCCCGGGGTATCCGCCGGCGCCTGGTTACCGGCAGGCGCCGTGAGCGCGTCCTACGGGGGGCCCCCGGAGCGGTCCGGGGCCGGCGACCAGTCGATCGGTGAGTTGTTCGGAGAGGTCAGTAGGGATCTTTCGGAGCTGGTCCGTCAGGAGTTGGCGCTGGCGAAGGCGGAAGCGACGCAGACCGCCACCCGGGCGGGCAAAGGCGTTGGCATGTTCGCTGGTGCCGCGGTGGCCGGCTACTTCGTTCTGTTGTTCCTGTCGGTGGCCGGCTGGTGGAGTCTGGGCAACGCGATCGGACGGGGTTGGTCTGCCCTGGTGATCATGGTGATCTGGGCGATCATCGCCGCCGTCTTGGTGGTGCTCGGCCGCTCCGCGCTCGCTGCGGCCAAGGGCCTGCCGCACACCACCGACACCGTCAAGCGCATTCCTGATGCGCTGACCCCGCACCCTGAGGAGATCCGATGACTGCAAGTAATGACCCGGACCAGATCCGTGCCGAGATCGAACGCACCCGTAGCAGCCTGAGTTACAACGTGGACAACCTTGCCCATGAGGCCAAACCGTCAACGATCGCCAAACGCAAGGTGGGTCGGGTGAGCGGTGCGGCGAGTGGGTGGCGGGAGCGGGTGATGGGTTCGGCTGCGCAGGGCAGTCCCGACACGAGCGACTCGGCGCAGTCGGCGCGGTCGGCGATGTCCTCGGTGAGCGAGTCCGCGCAGTCCGCGCCCGCCGCCGTGCGCAGCCAGGCACGGGGTAATCCGCTCGCCGCCGGTGTGGTGGCGTTCGGGGCGGGGCTGGTGGTGGCGGCGTTGATCCCGGCCAGCGACAAAGAGGCGCAGGCGGCGGTGGCGATCAAGGACAAGGCGCAGCCGCTGCAGCAGCAAGTAACGGATGTGGCCAAGGACGCGGCGCAGAACCTGAAGGAACCCGCGCAGCAAGCCGCCCAAGCCGTGAAGGGCACGGCAACCGACGCGGCGAGCACCGTCAAGGACGAAGGCACCTCCGCCGCCCAAGACGTCCAGGACCACGCCCAGGACGCCAAACAAACCGTGCAAGACCAACAAGGCTGAGGTTCGCACCCCCCGGCGCGACCGTCAGCAGTGCTGCACGGCGTGCAGTAGATCGGCGTCGGACTCCGGGCTGATGGCGCGCAGGTCCAGCAGGCAGCGACCACGTTCCAGCCGTCCCAGCACCGGAGTCCTGGCGGCCCGCAGCC